>Ga0310697_10001427_pt1 | contig 28055 bp, 20 predicted proteins | sample 172DNAGHGlowgp2_FD_203883 | JGI IMG/M metagenome (GOLD analysis project Ga0310697, IMG submission 203883) | Sheep rumen microbial communities from Palmerston North, Manawatu-Wanganui, New Zealand - 1728 DNA GHGlow gp2 (v2) (version 2) | ecosystem: Host-associated > Mammals > Digestive system >...
TGGGAGATGGTCATGAATGGCCACTTTGAAAGCAAGCCAAACCGCCGTATGCCGAACGGCACGTACGGTGGTGTGAGAGGAAAGGGAGCGAAAGCCAAAACTCTCGCTCCCCGACCTACTCGATTGTTGCTGGATCAATACTTGGCGCAAGGATACCGCCATGCGCCGTGATGCTTCAGGCCACTGTTTGCAAAATATTTATATAATAATGTGTTGTGGATGGGATTTTTTAGTAATTTTGCCGTTTAAAAATATTCAAGGGATTACACATTTAGATAAATTCAATATGAAGAAATTATTTTCTCTTTTTGTTGTTGCCGTGTTGATGGCGGTAAATGGCATTCAGCTTTCTGCACAGGATGCAGACGTGAATTATCGAGAAGCATTTATTATTGTTAACCAGGACTTTGTCGAGTCGTCGCTCGAACAGCTTGGCGTCATTATAAATTCAAAATTTGACGGTTTTGTCACTGCTCAGATTCCCGAAGGAGTTTGGAGTGATGTGATTGCTGTTCCCGGAGTGGAACACGTTTCCACGGCCTTGACGGTCCTCACTTGTGCCGACAGCGCGCGTTACTATTCACGTGTTGACAGGGTGCATGAGGGATTAGGACTGGATATGCCCTACACAGGAAAAGGCGTGATTGTTGGCGTGATTGACTGCGGATTTGACTTCAACCACATCAACTTGTGCGACCAGGATGGAAAAACCAGGGTAAAATCGGTATATATGCCCCTTGACAATTCAGGACAACAGCCTGTGATTAACGGTTACCGCTTGCCGGGCAGCTGCTATGAGAGTCCTGAGCAAATCGCTCAGTTGACCTCCGACGACCCCAATACGACCCACGGCACACAAACCGCAGGACTGTCGGCCGGTGCCTATCGTGGCAACGGTTGGCATGGTGTGGCTCCCGATGCCGATATCGTGGCTTGCGGAATGCCCGAGGATGACCTCACCGATGTGCGTGTGGCTAACTGCATCAATTACATCAATGACTACGCCAATAGGCAGGGCAAACCTTGTGTCATCAACATCAGTCTTGGTTCCAACCTGGGCCGTCATGACGGTACATCGTTGCTCGTTCGCGCTTGTGAACAGCTTTCAGGCCCTGGCCGTGTCTTTGTGGTGTCGGCAGGCAATGACGGTGATGAGAATGTTTGCTTCCACAGGTCGGTGACCAGTGCCCAAGACACTGTGACCACGTTGTTGGAGGGATATGCTCGCGGAATGAGCCATCTGGGCTATCTGAATGTGTGGAGCGATTGTGATAACCCCATTGAGACTCGCTTGGTGGTCATGAACGTCAAGACAAACGAGCAGCTCTATTGTTCCGATCCCATCAGCTTAGCCACATGCGACGGCAGTGTGACCTTCGCTTCGGCCGATGATGCGGTCTTGTCAAAATATTTGGTCGGCACAGTCACAGTAACCCCCACTACCGACTATTTGAAACGCCACAATGTGATTTATGAAATCAACATGAGAGCCAAGTCCAAGAATTATGTCATGGGCTTCACCTATAACACCCCCGGTGCTACCGAACTGGCTGGTTGGACGTCTCAGTTTGCCTATTTCAATTCTTACGGATATGAGTGGGCCGAGGTGGGAACTCCTGTGGGTTCTATCAATGATCTGGTCACTAGCGACAGCATCATCTCTGTCGGCTCCTATAACACTAAGCAGTATGCGCCTCTGCGCGATGGCTCAGTCCGTTTCAGACCGCGCAGCAAGCCTGTTGAGATCTCCTATTTTTCGGCCTACGGACCGGATGAAAACGGTGTGAACCGTCCTGACGTTTGTGCCCCTGGTAGCGTGATCATCACCTCGGGTAACCGCTTTGATACAAATGCCCATAACATCGACCTGTGGCAGCCTTCGGCCTACGTCAATGGCGTGGAATATACCTATTGTCCTGACTTGGGCACCTCGATGTCGGCCCCCATTGTTGCCGGTGCAGTTGCGATCTGGATGCAGGCAAATCCCAATTTGAGCGCTGGCGATGTGCGCGACATCATCAAGCATTCCAGCTATCGCGACCTTGATGTTCTTGGCGGAAATCAGGCCCGCTGGGGTGCCGGCAAGCTGGATGTAAATGCCGGTATGCGCTATGTCCTGAATCTTGGCGCTCTTCCTGGCGACGCCAATGGCGATGGCGAGGTGAACATCTCTGACATCAATGCCGTGATCGATGTCATGCTGAACTCTAATGCGACCGACGACCAGCGCCAGCGCGCAGACGTCAATGGCGACTACGAGGTCAATATCGCTGACATCAATATGATCATTGACATCATCCTTGGGTTTTGATTCTCGGCCTGTAGAGTGTGGAATTGAAGATTTCGTTTTTTTCTAATGATTGACTATATTAAAGGTGCTGTTGCCGAACTGAATCCGGCCTATGTGGTCCTCGACAATCATGGCGTGGGCTACATGTTGAACATTTCGTTGTCAACCTATGACGTCTTGTCGAGGCAAAATAGCCGCGACGGGGCAATGCTCTATGTCTATGAGGCAATCAGGGAAGACGCGCACTTGCTCTACGGCTTCGCTACCAAGGATGAACGTGAAGCCTTCATGTTGCTGATTTCAGTATCTGGAGTAGGCCCCAACATCGCCCGAATGGTGCTCTCGTCGATGAGCGTTGAGGAGTTTTCTCAGGCGGTGGCAGGGAATAATGTGGCATTGTTCAAGTCGGTCAAGGGCGTCGGAGGAAAAACGGCCCAACGAATAATAGTTGACCTCAAAGATAAAATAAAACTGGCAGATGATACGTTATTACAAGTAAAAGGTCAAGCTGCCGGTGAAGTCTTTGACGAAGCGCTTGCCGCTCTCGTCATGTTGGGATTTTCCCAACAGGCATCGCAGAAAGCACTTAAATCGCTGTTTTCCAGCAATCCGGCACTCACCGTCGAGTCCGCTATCAAGCAGGCGCTCAAGATGATGTGATGCCCGTGCCCTGAAGGCGGTCACTGCAGTTTGCCGAAGATTGATTGTTCATGTTGAACCGAAGAAGAGTAATATTTGCGATATTATTTGGCGCTCTCATCAGCTTGTGGCTGGGGAGTGGCGCATTGTTGGCGCAATATGTGACAAGCACACTGCCGCCACCTCCGCCTCCTCCCGATACCCGCCCATCGGCACAACAACAGCAGCAGATGCAGTCCAAACTGGATCTGCATTATGGGGTTAAGCACACCATTCCTCAAAATTATGATGATGTGCAGCAACTGGGTGAGTATGCAGCCGATTTGAAGACGCCATCCAATATTTCATCCGAAATTGAGTTCGATCCTGAAACGGGTTGTTATGTCATTCACACCAAGTTGGGTGACTATGACATCGTCACGCCTTACATCATGTCGGCCGACGAATTCAGCAATTCCGACTACCGCAGGTCGATGATGGAGTATTATCGCCAGAAGAATGCCGAGAGTGCTCAAGGCCAGGAAACCGACCCCTTCAATTTCCTTGACATGCAATTTGGTTTGGGTGCCGCCGAGGCCGTGTTCGGCCCGGGTGGTCTGCAACTCAAGACAACCGGTTCGGTCGTGGTCACCATGGGCGTCAAGAGCAATTCTACCGATAATCCCGCGTTGCAGGTTTCTCAACGCAGGAAAACATACTTCGACTTTGACCAGAAGATTCAGGCCAACGTCAACGCTACGGTGGGTGATAAGATGAGGTTCAATATGACCTATAACACGGGCGCGACTTTCGACTTCGATACCAAGAACCTGAAGTTGGCCTATGAAGGCAAGGAAGATGAAATCATCAAGAATATCGAGGCCGGTAATGTCAGCATGACAACCGGATCTTCGCTCATTCACGGTAGCGCGGCATTGTTTGGTGTGAAGACTAAGCTCCAGTTTGGTAAACTCACGGCGACAGCACTTGTTTCACAACAGAACAGTGAGTCGCAGCATGTCAGCACCAGGGGCGGCTCTCAGACCAACGATTTCTATATCACCGCCGACAAGTATGACCAGAACCGCAACTTCTTCTTGTCTCATTACTTCCGTGATCATTATGATGAGTGGTGTTCCTATCTTCCGCACCATGTGTCGGGTATACAGATTACACGCATCGAGGTATGGGTGACCAATAAGCGCAGCAATTTTAACGAAGCCCGCAACGTTGTGGCCTTCATGGACCTTGCTGAGGAAAGAGATAAAAACATCAGCAATCACCACTGGACTACAACGGGCGTTAGTTTCCCCGCTGATTCTGCCAACACCCTAATGAAGGAAATCAGGTCCTATGAAGGTGCGCGTTACATGGACAGTGTATCTACAGCCCTGGATCCGTTAAGGGCCTATGGCATTGAAGGTGGTAAGGACTATGAGAAAATCGAGAGTGCCCGACTGCTGTCTTCTGCAGAATACACGTTGAATGCCGACATGGGCTACATCATGCTCAAGACGGCTCTGGCAAGTGATGAAATTCTTGCTGTGGCCTATGAGTACACCAAAGGTAACGAAACCTATCAGGTGGGTGAGTTCGCGGGTGATGTTCCTTCTACCGACCAGTCTCTTTATGTCAAAATGCTCAAGGGAATGACATCGTCCCCCAGTTTTCCCATGTGGGACTTGGCAATGAAAAACGTCTATGCGTTGGGTGCCTATGATATCCAGAAAAACAACTTCAAACTCAATATCAAGTACCTGAGCGATACTACCGGTAACGAGTTGACCTTCATTCCTGAGACTACTGAAGACAGTATTAATGGTGTGCCCCTGTTGCGGGTGATGAACTTGGACCGTTTGGATGCCAATCAAGATACTGTGAGTGACGGACGATTTGACTACATCGAGAAATACACCATTGAGTCTAAGACAGGTAAGATTATCTTCCCTGTTGTTGAGCCTTTTGGTGAGCATCTGGCTTCCATGTTCCAAAACCCAGAGACCGCCAAGAAATACATCTATACCGAGTTGTATGATTCGACACTCATTGTTGCTCAGCAGTTTAGCGATAAGAACAAGTTTGTACTTGCCGGTGAATATCAGTCGAGTTCAGGCAGTGTCATTAAGCTGAATGCTACCAATGTGGCAAAAGGCTCGGTAGTGGTAACTGCTGGTGGCGTGCCCCTGAACGAGGGCAGTGACTATACCGTCGATTACAACATGGGTACTGTTACCATTGTAAACCAGAGCATTATCGAAGCGGGCACTAACATCAATGTCTCGCTCGAGAACCAGTCAACCTTCAACATGCAGCGCAAGACACTACTCGGTCTTGATCTCGACTATGCCTTTAACAAGGATTTCCACATTGGCGGTACCATTATGCATTATGGTGAGAAAGCCATTGGTGACAATGTGGCCATCGGTAGTGAATTGGTAAACAACACCATCTGGGGCGTTAACATGTCCTATAACAGCCAATTCATGTGGCTGACAAACTTGCTCAACAAGATTCCTACTGTGAACGCTGTGGCACCCTCAAGCGTAAACTTCAAGGGAGAGTTTGCCCAGCTCATGCCTCATCAGGCCAAGACGGGTTCCAACTCCGGAAGTTCCTATATTGACGACTTTGAATCAACGCAGACTGGTTTTGACATCAAGTCTCCCTATTCATGGTTCTTATCGTCGATTCCCTTCAACCCCTCTCCAAAGGAAGATAGCCCCTACTTCCCCGAGGCTGAGTTGAAAGATGACGTTGCATCTGGCATGAATCGTGCGTTGTTGTCATGGTACACTATTGACCGTCTGTTTACACAACGCAATTCATCCTATGCACCAGGATATATAAAGAATGATCCTGTGGCGTTGTCCTATCCCTATGCTCGTGAGGTGGCGTTTAGTGAGGTCTTCCCTGGCCGCCAGTTGAATATTGGCGAGTCATCGGTCATCCAAACGCTGAATCTTTCATTTTATCCTCGTGAGCGCGGACCCTATAACCTTGACGCTACCAACATTGATTCAGATGGTTATCTGACGAATCCCGAATCACGATGGGGCGGTATCATGCGCAAGATTGATAACAATAACACCAACTTTGAGCAATCCAATATCGAGTACATCCAATTCTGGCTGCTTGACCCGTTCATGGATCCTGAATTGGGTAATGACGAGGGTGGATATCTCTATTTCAACTTGGGTGAGATTAGTGAGGATATCCTCAAGGATGGTCAGAAGAGTTATGAGAACGGTATTCCCATTAATGGCGATTCAACCTTGCTCAAATCAACAAAATGGGGTAAAGTGTCGACACAGACGTCATTAACTTATGCCTTCGACAACACGAATGGTGCCCGAATACTCCAGGACGTGGGACTCGACGGATTGAATAATGACGAGGAGTTCAGTTTTGACTCTTATGCTGATTTCTTGAATAGATTGCGGTCAAATCCTGTGCTGAGCGAGGAGAAGATTGAAGCGTTGAAGGCCGATCCGTTCTCGCCTTTTAATGACCCCGCATCCGATAATTTTCATTTCTATCGCAGCAACTACTATGACACGCAGCGAACCAAAATCAATGACCGCTATAAGCATTATAACGGAACTGATGGAAACTCGTTGTCAAGTAACGATGCCTCAGATGGGCAATATCAATCGGCTCGTTCCAACCCTGATGTGGAAGACATCAATCAGGACAACACATTGAATGAGTATGAGCGCTACTTCCAGTACCGAGTGGCCATCAAACGCGACCAGATGGAGGTGGGTCAGAATTACATCACCGACAAGCAAACTGCAAACGTTCACACTCGTGATGGTCAGACTCAAGAGGCTACTTGGTATCAGTTCACTATCCCCTTGGCTAGCTATGACGAAAAGGTGGGATCGATTCAGGACTTCTCTACCATCCGCTTCATCAGATTGTTCATGACGGGATTCAAGGCTACCACGCACTTGCGTTTCGCCTCTCTGGAACTGGTTCGTGGCGAGTGGCGTAACTACAAGTACGACTTGGACCTGCGAGGTGAGCAGCCCGCCAAGGGAAACATCAGCATCAACAAGGTGAATATTGAGGAGAACGCAACCCGTCAGCCTGTCAGCTATGTCTTGCCTCCCGGCGTTTCTCGCATCATCGACAGTGGACAGTCTCAGATTCTGCAAAAGAATGAGCAGTCCATGCAGCTCGGTGTCTTTGACCTTGATGCCGGCGATTCCCGTGGCGTTTACCGCAATACCGATTTGGACCTGCGCACCTACAAGCGCCTTCAGATGTTTGTCCACAACGAGGCGACAATCGGCAACGAATCTAATTTGCGCAATGGTGACGTGTCGTTCTTTATTCGTCTGGGTTCTGACGTCAAGAACAACTACTATGAGTATGAAATTCCGTTGACCGTGACGCCACCGGGTAGTTATAGCACCAACAATACTGACGACCGCTACAAGGTGTGGCCAAATGAGAATATGCTCGATCTCGACCTTGATGTACTTGTTAATGCCAAGAAGCACCGCAATGCCGACAAGATGGCTGGCCTTGAGGGCGTTGATTATGCAATCCGCTATAAGGATGTGGATGACAATCATCCCAACAATAAGGTCTATGTCAAGGGTAACCCGTCATTGAGCAAGGTGCGTGTGATGCTCATCGGTGTGCGCAACAACTCACCTTCGGCCAAGAGCTGCGTCGTTTGGGTCAATGAGTTGCGTGTGACCGACTTTGATAGTGAAGGCGGTTGGGCAGCCAAGGCTTCAATGACACTCAATATGAGTGACATTGCGACCGTCAACGTTGGCTTCCATAAGGAGACTGAGGGATTCGGTTCGGTGGACCAGGGGCTCTCGGCACGTCGTTTGGATAACTACAACCAGTATAACGTTGCCGTGCAAACCGACTTGGGCCGCTTCATCCCCGAGAAGGCCAAGCTGCATGCTCCCATCTACTATTCTTACAACAATGAGAAAACGACTCCCAAGTATAACCCACTTGATCAGGACGTCAAGTTAAATGACGCAATCGACATTTGCGAAACCAAGGAACAGAAGGATAGCGTCATGGCTTATGCTGTGACTCAGCGCACGGCGAAGAGTTTCTCGCTCTCAGGCCTCAAGTTTGACGTGAAAACGATGAAGAACCCAATGCCTTGGGATCCTGCTAACTTCTCCTTTAGTTATTCGTTCAACAAGCAGCATCTCAATGATCCTGAGAATATCTACGAGAACACTAACGACTACAGGGGTAGCATGCAGTACAGTTGGACTCCCTATATCAAGCCTTTCAAGCCGTTCTCTCATTTCATTAATGAGAAGAACAAGGACTTGAAGTTCTTCCGTGACTGGGAGCTCCACTGGTTGCCGACTAATATTTCCTTCAATACCAACATCTCGCGATATTACTACGAGCAGGAGCCGCGCAACGAGACTGGTATTGACGTGAAATTGCCTGTGTCTGTGAGCAAGAACTTCCTTTGGGATCGACAGTTCGCGCTGTCTTGGAACTTTACAAAGTCCCTTTCTCTTACGTTCAATAGCAATACTACTGCCCACATTCTTGAGCCCGTAGGTCAGGTAAATCGCAAGCTCATGCCCGATGAATATCGTGATTGGCGCGAAGAGGTGATGAGGTCTATCAAGGACCTGGGTACTCCATGGGCCTATAATCAGAACTTTACTGCTTCCTACAAGGCTCCGTTTAACCAAATTCCCATTTTGAGCTGGATTACTGCGACGGCTACCTATAACTCGGTCTACAGGTGGGACCGTGGAACAGTTGTCAATAAGATTGCCTCGGGCAACACGATCTCAAACCAGACTACCAGGTCACTTGATGGACGTTTCAATTTGGAACAGTTCTATACCAAGATTCCTTATCTCAAGAAAGTTGAGGAGCGTTTCTCTAGCAAGAACACGAAGCGCAATAAGCCTGCTAAGAAGGAAAAGCCCAAGAAATTCTCGCGCACAGTCAAGCTCAGTCCCGACACGGTGACTGTCATTAACCACAAGTTGGGTGTGAAGAATGTTAACGTGACTGCTACAACAACAGAAGACACGCCGTTCAAGATCGAATACAAGGTCATTGACAAGGATAATGTTGAGATCAAGACATTGGGCGAAGAGAACCTGAAGTTCACGATTACCGAAGTGCAAAAGCAGGAGACAAAGAATTTCTTCACCGAGGCGGCTCAATATGCTTGCCGCGTGCTCATGAGTGTGCGCAGTTGCAACATCCGCTTGAAGAACACCACCTCACTCACGGTGCCGCAGTTTGAACCCGAAATTGGTGATATCTTTGGACAGTCGACTGCCTATAATGCCATGACACCCGGATTGGACTTCGCCTTTGGTTTTGCTGGACAGTCCTATATTGAGAGAGCCAAGAGGAATGGATGGTTGTTGGGAGACCAGAACCAAACCACACCGGCATTGTATGCGCAAACCAAAGAATTCAATGCCGAGATTCAGCTGGAACCCATTTCTGGCCTCAAGATAACCCTGACAGGAAACCGTACCGATAACCGCACGAACCAGATTCAGTTCATGTATGACAATCCAACTGTCATCTACAGGGGTAGTTATGTCAAGACTCATGTGGCTATTGCAACCGCATTAAGGGGAATGCCCCGTGCCGAAGATGGTTATCACAGTGACATCTTTGATAACTTTATCAATAACATCCCCATTGTTGCCCAACGTTTGCAGGATCAGTATGAAGGTACCACCTATCCTGAGAGCGGATTCTTGAGGGGCAAGGCTATTGCAGGTCAACCCTTTAACCCGTCTAATGGTGCTGTCAATCAGTCAAGCAGTGATGTCTTGATTCCTGCGTTCATGGCAGCTTACTCCGGCAAGGATGCCAAGAAGGTCTCACTCAATCCCTTCCCGAGCATCAAGGAAATTCTTCCCAACTGGCGTATCACCTACGACGGATTGATGCGCATACCGTTCTTCAAGAAGATTTTCAAGTCCTTCAACATCAATCATTCCTATCAGTGTGTATATAATGTCGGCTCCTATAACTCCTTTAGTGATTGGGTAACCATCGGCGAAGGTCTCGGATTTACTAAGAATGCGCTCAATCCGGAACAAGCCATTCCGTCATCGCCCTATGATATTGCTTCTGTCTCCTTGACCGAGAAGTTTGCACCTCTCATTGGCTTCTCTGCAACGTTCTTCAATGACATTTCGATGAATGTACAATACGATGACCAGCGAACACTCACGCTGAACTCCTCGGCAGGAAAGTTGGTAGAAGCTTCGACCAAAACGTTTAGCTTGGGCGGCAGTTACAAGATTGCCAACTTCAATAAGGTGCTCAAGATCAAAAACCAGCAGCAAAATGTGAATAACGACTTGACGTTTAACCTCAACATCAAGATGTCGAGCAACTCGTCGCTCATTCGCATCATCAGCGTCGGTGAAAATGCAACAAATGCGCAACCGGCTCAGGCCACCAACGGAACCAAGACATGGTCGTTTAATTTCACGGCCGACTATGTGGTCAGCAAGCGCATCAAGATGGGAGCCTTCTTTGACTATCAGTCCAATATACCGCTTGTTTCAACAACGTCCTATCCCACTACAAGCAGCTTCTATGGTTTGAAGATTGATATGTCGCTTGTCAAGTAAAGCAATTTGGCCGTTATGCTCTTGAGTATTACAGTTTACACAACCACCGCTCTGGTCATGGCCTGGCTGGGGTGGCTGGCAGGCAGGCGTGAACAGAGGCTATTGGCGCAGGGCAGGGGAGAGTTGCCTTTCTATGCCTGGGAATTACTCTTGGCAATGCTCATCTATGTCGCTGTTTCGTCGGTGAGGTGGCTCACCTCATGGGACTATAACATGTATTACAATTATTTTGTAACCATGCAGTCCATGGGCGAGACTTCGCGTGAGAATTTTGAACCCGGATTTGAACTCGTCACGAGGGCCATGGCGCAGTCGGGACTCCACTTTGCTTTCTATTTTGCCTTTTGGGCGGCATTACAGATTGTGCTGCTCTATTATGCGCTCAGGCACCGCAAGGTGTTGTTGCCGTGGGTGGCATTGTGCATTTTCTTGGGACCTTACTATATCCAGTGGATGAGTACGTTGCGACAGGCCGTCATCGAGTGCCTGTTCGTGCTCATGGTTGAGTTGATTGTCCGGCGCAAGTTTTGGTGGTATCTCTTGCTGTCACTGGCGGCAATGACGTTGCACAAGATGTCCATTGTGCTCATTCCCCTCTATTTTGTGCCTCTCATTCCCTTGCGCAACGTCAAGCGGTGGATGCCTTATTCAATATTGGCATTGTGTGTCGTGCTGGGGTCTTTCCCGCAATGGATCCAGTGGACATTTGACAAGCTGGGACAGTTTGCCGACCTTTTGGGATATGGGCATTATTACCGTTTGTTCTCTACCAACGCGTTCTATGCTTTCAGGACCTATATCGGGCCCACTCGCTTGTGCCCGCTGATTTCGGTAGCCGTCTTGATTTGGTATTATCCTGGCATCAAGCGCATGTTTGCTGGTGACAAGTGCTTGCCTGCAATGTTTCGTCTGACATTGTTGCATTTGTGCTATCTCAACCTCATGGGCAACACCACTCAGTATCTGAGCCGTCCGGGTGACCTCATGCGCTGCTGTTTTCTCGTTATGGTGTGCTACACCATGCACTTCTTGTGGCGGGAGCGCAAGTGGCTCTGGCTGGCCGTGATGATGGTTTGCAATTTCTATTATATCTACTACGAGATTGCCAAGGCGGTCATCAAGACAGGCAGCATCTACGAGCCCGAACTTTACCACACCTTCCTCTTTTGATTAACCCATGTCAAACAGCCCCGCAAAAGGGTTGGAAAAATAAAAAAGTGCGCCAATTTTCTTGGTGCACTTTTTTTGCTGTGGAATGGAAGCGTTATTCCTTCTTGCCTCCAAACTTGTTGTAGCTGATGTTCTCCTCTTTGAACTTGTCCTTGGGCTCGGGTGACTCATCAGGATACCCGATGCGCACCACTGCCAGCGGAATGATGTTCTGTGGGCAATTCAGCACGTTGGCCACTTCGGCTGTGCGTTCCATGATGGGATAGACTCCTGTCCACACAGCACCCAGTCCCAGTGCGTGGGCTGCAAGTAGCAGGTTCTCGGTAGCCGCCGACACATCCTGTACCCAGAAGTCGGGCAGTTTGCCCTTGCCGTCGGGCATCGTGGTCTTGTCGGTGTCGCCGCACACTGCAATCATCAACGGTGCATTGGTGGGCTGTTGGCCGCCAAGTTGGTCAAGCACCTTCTTGTCGGTGATGACGATAAAATGCCATGGTTGCAGGTTCACTGCAGTGGGGGCTGCCATGGCTGCCTTGAGCATGGCGTCGATTTTCTCCTGCTCCACGGGCTGCTCCTTATATTGGCGGATGCTCGTGCGAGTCATGATGTTCTCGATGGCGGCTTGGCCTTTGTCAACGGCATTGGCCGTTGCCTCCTGGCCCTCGCCGTCTTTGGGGGTGCATGCGCCCAGCATCAACAGGGCGGTCGAGATGGCTAAAATGGCTTTCTTCATTTCAGTAGGAATTTAAATGGGTTATTATTAAACTGATTTATTTGTTAAAATGTCGTGAAATGTCTTGGGCAACGCCACATTGTCAAGTTGCAGCGCATCATGGAACAAGGGCGCAATTTCATCGTCGGTGAAGCCGGCAGTGCCGCACCCGATGCGTGTCACATAGAAGTAAAGGTCTGGCCTTGACTGGGCAAACGCAATGAATTCGTCAACATAGGGCTTGATTGTTTCAACACCGCCTTGCATTGTGGGGATGGCATAGCTCTGGCCCTGCAGGCCTACACCCTGGCCCCACACGGCGCCAAAGAGATTCATAGCGGCTCGTGCAGCACCGCCACCATGATAACCGCCCAGATTGCTCCCGAAAACAAACACCTCATTTGGAGCGAGAGATTTAATGAATTCTGGCGTGAACCGGCCTAGCGATCCACCTTGATTGTCCTTGACTTTATCCATATCGATGAATAGAATGTTTCAACTATCGCAAAGGTAATATATTTTGGTTTCACAGTCAAGTAAATAGGTCAGGTTTTTGATTATGTAAATTAATTTTCCGTTTTAGAGTTTATATTTGTAAATTATTGTGTATCTTTGCAGCCGCAATTTTCAAGAGATGAACATTTGGCATAACATATTTTGTGTGATTACCGCCCCAAAATATGGGTGGGAACTCATCAATGAGTCCAATATTCCGCTGGGTAAGGTGCTCAAGAGTGCCTATATCCCATTGTTGTGTGTGTTGGCTCTGTCGTGTTTCGTTCCCATGATATATGACCACACGATATCATTCACCACCTCACTGATGACAGGTATCGTGATGTTCTCTACCTACTTCATCAGCTATTACATCATTATATATCTTATCGGTGGTTTTTATCCTGAACTTGTCAAAACCGAGGGGGCCACTGCACGCCTCAATGACTATATCCTTTACAACCTCATCTTCCTGGTGCTGCTCATCATCTTGCGCAACCTGTTGCCCAGTGATTTCACGCCAGTGCTCTTCCTGATGGCCTATTTGCCGTGGATGGCCTATCGGGGTACCAGTCACCTGTTTGTCAAGAAGGAGAAAGTACCAAAGTTTGTCGTCATCTCTTCGGCTTTGCTGTTGGGATTACCCATCGCCCTGAGGGCTATCTTGGGCCTGTTTATTATCAAGTAATCGCACTTTTATTATGGCAGCCAACAACAATCACAATACAATCAATATCAAGAATCGCAAGGCGACCTTTGATTACGAAATCATTGAGACCTTCACGGCTGGCATCGTGCTTACCGGCACCGAGATCAAGTCGATTCGTCAAGGCAAGTGCGGTTTGACTGATACCTATTGCATGGTCATCAATGGTGAAATCTGGGTTAAGAACATGTATATTGCCGAGTACAGCTACGGCTCCTACAATAACCACACGACCCACCGTGACCGCAAGCTGTTGCTGAACCGCAAGGAGATTCGTCGCATTGCCCGTGACACTCAGCAACCCGGTATTGCCATCGTCCCCCTGCGCCTGTTCATCAACGAGCGGGGTCTGGCCAAGTTGGTCATCGCATTGGGACGCGGTAAGCGCCAGTTCGACAAGCGCCAGTCCATCAAGGAGCGCGAGGACAAGCGCGCCATCGACCGCATGTTCAAGCACTAACACTGACTTCCATAATGGAAAAGCGGTTGATTTGCTGTCTGCAATCAACCGCTCTTTGGTTATAACCACGTTACTGTGTCATTCCTTTGGATTCCTTATAATCCAGTCAAAGGCGAGCCTCAGCTCATTTGCTTGATAGATGACATTATCCACCATGAAGGCTGTGGGTTCAGGACCGATGATGTGGTAGATGCTTCCATCGTGGAAATAGAAGCGGCGGTCAAAGCGTTTGCCATTCTCATCATAGTCTTGTGTTAAAGCAAAAATCAGCTGCTGGTTGGTGTCGTAAAGGTATTCCTCGTAATATTTCTTTTTCCCGATATTGTAGCTGCGGGTGACAAAGTAGAGAGGATAATAATTGAAATGGGGATCTCGGTCATCACCTTCGTCGAGCCAATAGGTGCCCTGGACTGTATTGTAGAAGAAATGAAGCTTCTCGGTGGTTTTACCGTTACCGCGTACGGTATAGTCGAGTGTGGTAACCATTTCGTTTCCCATGCCCTTGTTCTTCTTCATGGATTCTTTTGCCTGTTGGTAGGCTGTCTGAATCGATGAGATGATGGGGTCTGCTTGTTCAGCAGCTACTGTGAATACAGTGATCATGCAAGTAGCGAGAAGAATTTGTCGAAGGTATTTCATGATTGTAGAGATTAAATGAATGATATACTGTTGAAACAGGATTATTAATAAATGATTGTGCTCGCGTTAGCAACAGTTGGTCAACGGGTTGCTGCACAGCCACTCGTTTTCTATCCAGCCGACGATGTCGCAGCCGTCAACCATAACCTTTACCCAGTCGCCTTCAAAGTCCAGAGGCATGAGCAAGAGTTCCTGATTGAAGGTGAAAACGATGTCGGCATCCTGGTGGGGAGCGGCACGCAGGTGCAGTTCTTGTCCGCCATAGTTGCTCGTGCCGAGGCCGAGCGCCGAGTAATGAATCCAATATTCACCAGTGTCAGAGCCCACAAGCGATGTCGGGTCCTCATCGTTGGCTGCATTCCACAGGTCATTGATTTTCCACCAACCGTCCTGAGGCGATGTCAGGCTGAATATGTATTCCTCATAGCAGGACAGCGTCATGACTGTGGTACCACTGGGTTTGTTCAGGATGTAGGAGCAAGTGGAATCGCCGCAAAGATAAGCGATTAACGTCTTCTCTTGAGCGCCGACGGTGAATGCCGTCACAAGCAAAACAGTCAACAATACTATCTTTTTCATCTTTCCTCGGATTGCTATAATTTGTTGATGATTTTTGATGATTTCTGCAAAGTTAAAACAAATTTCACTTATTTTGCTTTATATTTCGGAAATTTATTGTTGTTGGCACATGTAATCATATCACACAATTAAATGAGAATAGTCAATGGCAGACCGCGGGCCACAACAATTAACCATTCTCAAATATCTGTAAGGCCATCTAATGTCTTACTCATAATCCCAGAAAACCTAAGAGAACACCTGCCGTAGCAGTCGACTCGATTTCCATGCTGCACTCATCATCGTTGATGAGGATGCCTTTCTCCGAATATTTGTGTTGGCTGTACTGCCGTTTTTAGCTCAATTTACCCACCTTTACAGCGACTTGATGTCTCCAGAACTGTCGGGCATCAGGTAACGGGTACCGGTGTCCTTGCTGATCTGCTCACGGAACTGCTGGTCATAGCCAGGTGTAGAATAGCGCCCCGGAACGACGACACCGTTCTCTGAAGGCTTCATGATTTGGTCGTTGTGCTTCACGGCGATGAGGCGGAAGAGCTTGTCCCAACGCTGCATCATCATGGCCGTGTATTCAGCACTCTTGCGGGTGAGGTAGGTGACGCGCTCACGCTTGGTGAGAGGCTCTATGTCTTTCAATACCTGCGCCTGATCGGCAGCATAGAAGTCCTCCAACTCTTGCTGCGCTTCACGCAGGTCGCCTATCATGGCGCTGTAACGCGGATAAATCATGTTGGCCACGAGATTGTTCATCCAGAAGGCACTGTGCTCGCTGAACTCGTTGTTCACGTTGTTCTCACGGCGGAATGCTTCGGGCACATCATTCACGCAGCAATACACAGGCACATAGGCGATCATGTTGGCATCGTCGCAGTTGAAGTACATGATGCCTCCCGCCTCATCGGGTAGCCAGCTGCGAAGCTGTGACACCAGCGTGAAGCCTGACTGTGGGGTGCCGATGGCACGCTCACGGAAGTAGTTCTTTCCATCGACTTCCCAGTTCATGGGCAGCGGGCGGTAAGGTGAGCTCCATGGTCCTGCACTCATGTCGGCTGTCATGTCAAGGGGGGTGCCCTCGTAATGGTCGCGCATGTCATTCATGATGTCTCGCACAGACACCTTTTTATCAGGCTTAATGTAGAGCGGCAGATGGTCGCATACATCAAACTGGCCGTTGATATAGGGCAGGTACTTGTCCATCTCGGCATGGTCGTAATGGTGGCGGAAGAAACTCCACACACGGGCATCGGCATAGCGCACTTTGTCGAAGGAGATAGGGCAATAAGCATCACGGAAGCTGAAGTCCGCATCCTTGCCATTGAAGTAGCCTTTCTCACGTGCAAAGGAAATCACGTCCTTGGAATACATGCAGTTCTTGGAATCTTTCAACGGGAACTGGCGTATGCGTGAGAGATTGGCGTGGGCACTGATACAGTCGTCAGGGATGCGAACGGCTACCCACACGGCACCTTTCACGCCAGGGCCCTTGCCCATGATTTCGAGAATCCAAGCCTCGTTCTTGTCACATACAGTGATAGACTCCCCTGTGCTGTTATAACCATATTCCTGCAAGAGGTCAGTCATGATGATAATAGCCTCACGTGCAGTAGCAGCACGCTCCAATCCCAGATGCATCATGGAGAAATAGTCGAGCCATCCTTCAGGGTTCTGCAACTCCAAACGGCCATCGAAGGTGGTTTCCACGATGCTCACCTGCTTCTCATTAATGTTGCCAATGATGTCATAGGTGTACTCCACTTGAGGTATATAGCCTTTCACTGGTCCTCGACCCCACTCACGAATGGCAATCATCTCGCCTTTCTCATGCCTGCCGCCTGGAGTGCGAGACAGGGAGCCGGCGAAGCCATAGCCATCACAATTATATGTACAAATTACGGAGCCATCTGCCGAGGCTGCCTTACCGACGATAAGGTTGGTACATGCCCATGACGGAGCGACTGCCAGCGCCAAAGCCGCCACGATGGAAAAGAGAAATCGTTTCGTCTTCATATGATGTCGTTTTTTCTATAGGGGCAAAGGTAACGATTATTTCGCTAATCACTTCTATTTTCTTGTAGATTTGGATACAATTGTCGGTACTTCAGCAAGTATTCATAACAATTATATTTTAGAACTCTTGGATTTCAGGAGTTTGGATTTATCGTGCTCAATCAAGGATGGCACAGACATTGCTCAATCGCGTTTTTTTATCATGAGGCAATAATACCCAAAACAGGCGACCGATTGGCCGCCTGTTTTATTGAGTATCAAGTAATTGCGTTTTATCCCAGGAAGCCCAGGAGGACACCAGCTGCTACTGCAGAACCAATCACACCGGCCACGTTGGGACCCATGGCGTGCATGAGCAGGTAGTTGCTGGGATCAGCCTTCAGACCTTGGTCGTTACTGATGCGGGCTGCCATAGGCACAGCCGATACACCGGCATTGCCGATGAGCGGGTTCAACTTCTTGCTCTTGGGCAAGATCAGGTTGAAGATCTTCACAAACAGCACGCCTGAGCAGGTAGCGATGATAAAGGCGCAGAAGCCGAGGAAGAAGATAAAGATTGTCTCCTTGGTCAGGAACTGCGAGGCCTGGGTCGAAGCACCTACGGTCATACCCAGCAGGATGGTCACGATATCGGTCATGGCGTTGCTGGCGGTGTGGGCAAGACGCTTGGTCACGCCGCTTTCACGCAGCAGGTTGCCGAAGAACAGCATACCCAGCAGGGGAATAGCCGAGGGGACAACGAAGCAAGTGAGGATAAGACCGAAGATGGGGAAGATGATCTTCTCCAGCTGGCTCACCTTGCGGGCAGGTTTCATGCGCATCTTGCGCTCCTTCTCGGTCGTCAGCAGACGCATGATGGGTGGCTGGATCACAGGCACGAGCGCCATATAACTGTAGGCACTCACTGCGATGGCTCCCATCAAGTTCGGTGCCAGTTTGGACGACAGGAAGATAGCGGTGGGACCATCGGCGCCGCCAATGATGGCGATAGCACCGGCCTGGTCGGGCATAAATCCGAGGGCGAGGGCAATCATGTAGGCGCCAAAGATACCGAACTGTGCTGCAGCGCCAACAAGCATCAACTTGGGATTGGCAAGCAGGGCACTGAAGTCGGTCATTGCACCGATGCCCAGGAATATCAAGGGCGGATACCATCCGTTGCGAACACCTTGATACAGGATGTTCAATACGGACCCATCCTCGTAGATGCCGATTTCGTTACCCGGTTGGAAAGGTATGTTACCGATCAGGATACCAAAGCCGATGGGCACGAGCAGCATGGGCTCAAAGTCATGCTTGATGGCGAGGTAGATGAAGAACAAACCCACCAAAATCATGACTAGGTTAGTCCAGTCAAAGTTGTAGAATCCGGTAAAGTGCCAAAAATCCAACAACTTGGTAAACAGGAAATTGTCAAGCAGTATCATGATTCTTAAGTTTTTAGTTCTTAGTTTTTAGTTGTAAGTAATAATACAAAAGTCTAACTCTGTCAGGCAATGGTAATCATACTTAAAACTTACAACTTAAAACTTGCAACTTTGATTATCCAATTACCATGATAGTGTTACCCTCGAGTACCGAGTCTTCCTTCGATACTTCGATGCTCTTGACGGTGCCGTCAACGCCGGCGTGAATCTCGTTGCCCATCTTCATGGCTTCGAGGATGCACACAACGTCATCGGCCTTCACCTGTTGACCCACTTTGACAAAGATGTCCTTGATGACACCGGGAAGCGGCGACTCAATGGCATGGCCACCAGCGGCGGCGGGAGCGGCTTTGCGGGCTGCAGGCTTGGGAGCTGCAGCAGGGGCGTCGCTCACGGCTACACGCTTAACGGCAGGAGCGGCCTTGGGCTGCTCGGGCAACTCAACGTCGTAGGCTACGCCATTGAGCTGGATATGGGCGATGTTGCCCTCAATGTTATCGATGGCAACATTATACTCGTTACCATTGATCTTATATTTGTATTCCTTCATTTGAGTGAATGATTTTTAATGGTTGATTATTTCTTGATAACGGGTAATTCACGCATCAGGCCGGGTTTTGCCGACCAGGATGAGCCATCACGGGGAGTCAACGTCAGGACGCCGCTCTCGTTGTCGTGGGCATTCAGGTGCTGATACAAGGCAAAGCAGATGGCTGCCATCTTCTCACCGTCAACGTCACCACTCGAGGCAGGCACTGCAGCTGCTGCAACAGGTGCTGCGGCTTGCTCCTTCTCCTCGCTCTTCAGGTTGCGGCTGGCAAATTTGCCGAACAGCTTGAAGCAGATGTAGAGCAAGGCCAGGGCGATGAACACTACCGACATGGCGACCAGGGCAATCCAGTAGCCATGAGGATCTTCTTCACGGAACTTCTCGATGTTCTCGTTCACCTCGCGGGCATTGTAGTTACCCTTGGTGATAGCGGTATTGACAGTACTGCCGTCCTTTACGGTCCAGCTGGTTTTGCCGTCATCCAGCACGCTGGGCAAGCGACCTTCTTTCTCGATAGCATAGGTCTCGCCAGGCTTGAGCGATGCGGGAATTGTTACGTCGTCCACCAAGTCTCCATTCACGTCATAGAGGGCCACATAGTTGTCCTGGCCAGCCTTCAAAGTGAAAGGCAGGTGGAAAGTTCCAGCCTTCACATCACCGTCGGCTTCCATGACAAAGTGGGTGCGGGGTGCGATCTTGGTGTTGCGCTCGTCGCCACGGGGAATCTCATAGATTTCGGTGGGACGCTCCTTGCACCACTCAATCAACACCTTGTTGGGTTTCACTTTTGAAGTGTCCGTCACAGCCTTGATGTGGCTTTTTACCTCATCACGGCTCATCGTTGTGATGAACATCTTCTCGACGGCATTGGTGCTATAGGATGAGTTGTAGAACTCAATCCAGCCATTGCCGCCCGTGCTGTCCTGCTGCACCATCACCTCGTTGATGCGCACGTTCTTTCGGCCCTGAGCCAACGTGGGCAGTGCGAGGATGGCGCACAGCAGCAATAATGTCAATGCTCTTTTACTCATAACAGAATGCATTGATGGTTTACAAGGGGATATTACCGTGCTTCTTGGCAGGGTTGGTCAACTTCTTAGTGCGCAGAACCTCCAAAGCGCGGATTACGCGGAAGCGGGTGTTCCTCGGCTCGATTACGTCATCGATGTAGCCATAACGGGCTGCATTGTAAGGCGTGCAGAAGAGGTTGTTGTACTCGTCCTCCTTGTCTTGGATGAACTTCTTGCCTTCTTCGAGCAGTTCCTTAGCTTTCTTCTCGTCGCCGGCAGCCTTGGCCTCCTCGGCTTGAGTCTTGAAGTTCTTGCTGTCCTTGGCATACAGAATCTCGGCAGCACCTGCAGCACCCATCACGGCAATCTCGGCGCTGGGCCATGCATAGTTCAAGTCACCGCGCAGCTGTTTACAGCTCATTACGATGTGCGAACCACCATAGCTCTTGCGCAGGGTAACGGTCACCTTGGGCACGGTAGCCTCGCCATAGGCGTAGAGCAACTTGGCGCCGTTCATGATGACGGCGTTGTACTCTTGACCGGTACCGGGCAGGAAGCCGGGCACGTCAACGAGGGTTACCAGAGGAATGTTGAACGCATCGCAGAAGCGTACGAAGCGGCCGCCCTTCTTTGAAGCATTCACGTCAAGCACACCTGCCATGCAGTTGGGCTGGTTGGCGACGACGCCGACAGCCTGACCGTTGAAGCGGGCAAAACCGACGATGATGTTCTTGGCAAAGTCTTTGTGGACCTCGAGGAACTCACCGTTATCAACGATGGCGCTGATGACCTGATACATGTCGTAGGGGTCGTTGGCGCTCTCGGGGATGATGTTGTTCAAAGCATCCTCCACGCGGTCGATGGGATCGGTGCACTCCACACGGGGAGTCTCTTCCATATTGTTGCTGGGCATGTAGCTCAACAGTTGGCGGATGATGGCGATGGCCTCTTCCTCGGTCTCGGCGGCAAAGTGTGCCACACCGCTCTTGCTGGCGTGAACACCTGCACCACCCAGTTGTTCCTGGGTAACGTTCTCGCCGGTCACGGTCTTAACCACCTTGGGACCGGTAAGGAACATGAAGGAGATACCCTTGGCCATGATGATGAAGTCGGTCAGGGCAGGGGAGTAAACGGCACCACCGGCGCAGGGGCCCAAAATGGCGCTGATTTGAGGAATTACACCCGAGGCGTTGATGTTGCGCTGGAAAATCTCGGCATAACCGGCCAGGGCGTTAACGCTCTCCTGGATGCGGGCACCACCCGAGTCATTCAGACCAACAACAGGTGCGCCCTGCTTCATAGCGAGGTCCATCACCTTACACATCTTTAATGCCATGGTCTCACCCAGCGAACCGCCGATGACGGTAGCATCCTGAGCAAAGACGTAAACCAGACGACCGCCAACGGTACCGAAACCGGTTACAACGCCGTCGCCGTCATAGGTCTTCTTCTCCATGCCGAAGTTGGTGCAGCGGTGCTGAACAAACATGTCCAGTTCCTCAAAGCTACCCTCGTCAAGGAGCATGTTGATGCGCTCACGGGCAGTGAATTTGCCCTTCTCGTGCTGCTTGGCAATAGCCTTCTCGCCACCGCCCAGGCGTGCTTTCTCGCGACGCTCAATCAGCTCTTGAATCTTATCTAATTGTTTTCCCATGTCGACTGGCTATTACTTGTTGGGATTCTCGCAAAGCTCTAACAGAGCACCACAAGTGGTCTTGGGATGCAGGAAGGCAATATTCAGGCCCTCGGCACCCTTGCGGGGCTGTGCGTCAATCACGCGGCCACCCTTTTCCTGTACCTCGTTCAGTGCGTTCTGCACGCCGTCCTCAACAGCAAATGCAACGTGCTGGATGCCGCCACGGCCGCCGTTCTTCTCAATGAACTTGGCGATAGCGCTCTCGGGAGCGGTAGCCTCGAGAAGCTCAATCTTGGTCTGGCCCACCTGGAAGAAGGCGGTCCTTACCTTTTGGTCAGCAACTTCTTCAATTGCAAAGCACTTGAAGCCCAGCATTTTCTCATAGAAAGGAATAGCCTCCTCAAGAGAGGTAACGGCGATTCCCACGTGTTCGATGTGCGAAATGTTCATAACTTTCTGGTTTTTAGAAATTTATTAATTGAATTAAATGGTGATTTCAAAATATCGCACAAAATTACAAAAATCTTTAAATATAGTATTCTTTTATTTTCGAAAACCGTGTGCCGGCTTCTCGAAAATAACATTTTTTTAACTTTCGTGCGTTGTGAGGGATGTCTTCATTGCCTTTGGTTTTCATGCATGTGGCGGTCGCCGTCAATGGCAATGCTGGTGACACCTTCTTTTCGAGAGTGCCACATGCCTTTGTTTCTGGCGGGGGAGATGTGTTACATTTTAGCGATTCTGACAGGCTTGAGCTTGCTGATGCCGTAGCAAATGAAGAGGATGATAATGAGCACTAGCAGGGCAATGGGAACATTATAGAAGAATCCTTGGGCCACATGATTCTGTCCTTCTCGCAGCAAGTGGATGCCATAGTTGATATTCAACAAGATAGACAACAAGGTATAGCCACACACGAATGACATGGCGGTCCGCCACATGGTGCCCCAAACACCATATCCAAACAGTTGTTTGTAGGTGAAGAAAATCAATACCGCTCCGAGTACCATGACTAACCATTCCAGCGATGTGATGTCATAAATCATATTCAGGATCATGAATACCGATGTACTGAATACCTGGATAAAGAAACCCTGGGGTAGGGTGTGGTGCGAGTTGCGGGGAGCAAAACGGAAGATGAAGTAGTTGGGAATGATCAGGAATGACAACAGGATCAAAGATAGCACGTCAGGGTGCATATTCAGCCACATAAACAACTTGCTGAGGTAATCGCTGGGAGGCGGGAATGCGCCGTTGAGATGTATATTCAGCCATGTGAAAGCATCATTGATGTAGCCCATACGATCGCCGCGGGACAACTTGATCATGCCGTGGATAGCGCCTGTCAGGAAATCGACAATCACACCAAGAACAGCGATAATCGCCAACATCTTGACCGGTGGGAAACTCACTTGCCGCTTTCCGTTGATATAGTCGCTGATGAAATATCCGGGACGAAGTAACAGCTGCATCACCGAGTACAACAGCGACCGGTTGTGCATGCCCCACACCTCGGCAATGCTCTTGCCGACGCTGCCCCATGTGATGCGGCCCAATTCTGACGATTGGGAACAATATGGGCAAAAGTTGCCCACAAACTCATGCCCGCAGTTGTTGCAATTGTGCTTCTCGTTGGTGCTGAACTCGTGTTCAAACGGGTCCAGCTGCCACTCTTTGAATTGACGGTATGCCTTCTTGATATCCACTACAATATATATTTCATAGTCGGTGCAAAATTACACCTTTTTCTATTTCCCTACAACTCATTACTATGTTTTTTAGTGATATGTGTGAAGCTGGAGAGCTTTTGGCGGGCATTGTTATTTTTGATACCAATTAATAAAATGCTGTTACGCTATTTTTTATGAAAATGAATTCGTTCCTATTGCTGCAACTCGCTTTAGAAAAACAATGGGTCGAAAACTTTGTCATTTTTTTAAAGAAAAAAGTTGTTTTCTGCTTGTGAATCAGGAAATTTTTGTACCTTTGCAGTCGCGCTTTTCGGGAACGTGTCCGAAAAGGCTGTTTAACTAACTTATTATTAACAATTTAAATGAGCGAAGAATTAAAAAATTCTCCAATCGCCGATTTCGATTGGGACGCCTATGAAAAAGGCGAAACCAAAAGAGACAAATCTTTTGAAGAACTGGAAAAAACCTACGACAAGTCCCTGAACGCATTTCAGGAGGACGAAGTGACCGAAGGTACTGTTATCTCGATTAACAAGCGCGAGGTAGTGGTTAACATCGGTGCAAAGTCTGACGGCATCATTCCTGTTAGCGAATTCCGTTACAACCCCGACCTCAAGGTGGGCGACACTGTTGAAGTGTATGTCGAGAACCGTGAGGACAAGAAAGGTCAGCTCGTGCTGTCGCACCGCAAGGCTCGTCAGGCCAAGAGCTGGGATCGCGTTAACGAAGCGCTTGACAACAACGAGATCATCAAGGGTTACATCAAGTGCCGCACTAAGGGTGGTATGATTGTCGATGTATTTGGTATTGAGGCCTTCTTGCCCGGTTCACAGATTGACGTTCGACCCATCCGCAACTACGATGACTACGTTGACAAGACTATGGAGTTCAAGATCGTGAAGATCAATCAGGACTACCGCAATGTTGTTGTTTCGCACAAGGCTCTCATCGAGGCCGAGCTCGAACAGCAGAAGAAAGAAATCATGTCCAAGCTCGAGAAGGGTCAGGTACTCGAGGGTACCGTCAAGAACATCACCAACTATGGTGTATTCATCGACTTGGGCGGCGTGGATGGTCTGATCCACATCACAGACCTGTCTTGGGGCCGTGTTAACAACCCCGCCGACATCGTCGAGCCCGAGCAGAAGCTCAACGTGGTTATCCTCGACTTCAATGAGGAGAAGAACCGCATCGCTTTGGGTCTCAAGCAGCTCCAGCCGCATCCCTGGGATGCTCTGGATCCCGACCTCAAGGTGGGCGACCACATCAAGGGCAAAGTTGTCGTTATGTACGACTACGGTGCATTTGTTGAGGTGGCTCCCGGTGTTGAGGGCCTGATTCACGTGAGCGAGATGAGCTGGTCACAGCGCCTGCGTCCTGCGCAGGACTTCATGAAGGTGGGCGACGAGGTCGAGGCCGTTATCCTGGCTCTGGACCGCGAGGACCGCAAGATGTCGCTTGGTGTTAAGCAACTCACCAACGATCCTTGGGACACCATCGAGGAGAAGTACCCCGTTGGCAGCAAGCACACCGCAAAGGTGCGCAACTTCACCAACTTCGGTATCTTTGTTGAGATGGAAGAGGGCGTTGAGGGCCTGATCCACATCAGCGACCTGTCATGGACCAAGAAGATCAAACACCCCAGCGAGTTTACCAAGGTTGACGCTCCCATCGACGTTGTCGTTCTTGACATCGACAAGGAGAACCGTCGCCTGAGCCTCGGCCACAAGCAGCTCGAGGAGAATCCTTGGGAGACCTACGAGACCATCTTCACCAAGGGTAGTGTGCACGAGGGTACCATCAGCGAGCTCACTGAGCGTGGTGGCCAGATCCGCCTCGATCCCTACGGAGTCGAAGGATTTGCTACTCCCAAGCACCTCGTTAAGGAAGACGGTACAACCGCTAAGCAGGGCGAGACCTTGCAGTTCAAGGTGATCGACTTCAACAAGGACAGCAAGCACATCATCCTGTCGCACAGCCGCATCTTTGAGGATGAGCAGCGCAATGAGGCTCGCAAGGCTCGCCGTCAGGCTGCCGCCAGCAAGCCCGCTGCCGAGGAAGCTCCCGCAGCTCCTCAGGTCGAGAAGACCACTCTGGGTGACGTGACCGACCTGGCAGCCCTCAAGGCTCAGCTCGAGAAGAGCGAGGGCAAGGCTGCTCCTAAGGCCAAGGCCACCAAGGCCGCTAAGGCTGAAGCTCCCGTAGAAGAGGCTCCCGCCGTTGAGGATACCCCCAAGGCTGATGAGGCTCCCAAAGCCGAGGAGTAAACCCTATCGAGAAGAATAATTTCTCGTGATTTGAAATTTCGCTGGCTGCCGATTTCGGTAGTCAGCGTTTTTTTATATGATTTTGAATAAATATTTGCCGAAATATTTCCGTAATTCAAAAAATGGCGGTAATTTTACACCCTCAAAGCCGAGCATATAACCTAAACAACTAATAACTAATTCATTATCAACAACGTGAAAATACTTTCTATTAACGACCTCAACAATTTGAGGAAGCGTGCGCAACAGGCATTGGCGCTGCGCGAGGAAAGTTCTGACACCACGTCAGAGCAGTGTTGTGGACTTGCTACAGGTGCCGACCACCTGCAGCTCTTGTGCTGCGGTGGTACCGGATGTAAAGCATCCTACAGCCACAAAATCGTTGAAAACCTGAATGCAGCTCTCGAAGAGAACGGCATCGCCGACAAGGTTGATGTCATCACGACGGGTTGCTTCGGTTTCTGCGAGAAGGGTCCCATCGTAAAGGTGATTCCCGACAACACTTTCTACACACAGGTGAAGCCCGAAGATGCTGCCGAAATCGTCAAGGAACACATCATTGGCGGTCGCCGCGTGGAGCGTTTGCTCTATGTTGACCCCAAGACCAACAAGACGGTCAGCGACAGCAAGCACATGGACTTCTATCGCAAGCAGATGCGTATTGCTTTGCGCAATTGCGGTCTCATCGATCCCGAGAACATCGAGGAGTACATCGCTCGTGACGGTTATCAGGGCATTGCCAACGCATTGCTCAACCAGACTCCTGAAGAGGTGATTGAAATCATCAAGGCTTCTGGTCTGCGTGGCCGTGGTGGCGCTGGCTTCCCCACCGGCATGAAGTGGGGCTTTGCACGTGGCTATGACGCCGATGAGAAATATGTAGTATGTAACGCCGATGAGGGCGACCCCGGTGCATTCATGGACCGCTCCATCATGGAGGGTGACCCCAACTCGGTCATCGAGGCAATGACCGTCTGCGGTTACTGCATTAACTCTCACAAGGGCTTGATTTACATCCGTGCCGAGTATCCTCTGGCTGTGAACCGCCTGAAGATCGCTATCCAGCAGGCTCGTGAATATGGCCTGCTTGGCAAGAAGATTTTGGGTACCGACTTTGACTTTGACATCGAGATCCGCTACGGTGCTGGTGCATTCGTCTGCGGTGAGGAGACTGCTCTGATTCACTCGATGGAAGGCAAGCGTGGTGAGCCCACCCTGAAACCTCCCTTCCCCGCCGAGGCCGGTTATAACATGAAACCGACCAACGTGAACAACGTCGAGACCCTCGCCAATGTGCCCATCATCCTGACCAAGGGCGCCGACTGGTTTGCTTCGATCGGTACCGAGAAGAGCAAGGGTACAAAGGTGTTCGCTCTGGCTGGTAAGATTAATAATGTGGGCCTTATCGAGGTTCCCATGGGTACCACCCTGCGTGAGATCATCTACGACATCGGTGGCGGCGTGAAGAACGGTAAGGAGTTCAAGGCTGTACAGACTGGTGGTCCCTCGGGCGGTTGCTTGACGCAGAAGCACCTTGACACCCCCATCGACTATGAGCATCTTGCTGCTTCGGGCTCAATGATGGGCTCCGGTGGTATGATTGTCATGGACGAGGACGACTGTATGGTCAGCGTGGCCAAGTTCTATCTCGAGTTCACTTGCGACGAGAGCTGCGGTAAGTGCACACCCTGCCGCATCGGTAACAAGCGCATGCTGGAGATTCTTACCCGCATCACCGAGGGTAAGGGCACTATGGAAGACCTTGACCGCCTCAAAGAGCTGGGCGAGATCATTAAGGACACCGCACTGTGCGGTCTGGGCCAGACCTCTCCCAATCCTGTGTTATCGACGATTAACAACTTCTGGGACGAATATGTGGAGCACGTGAAACAGCACACCTGCCGCGCTAAGCAGTGCAAGGCCCTCGTGACCTACAGCATTGAAGCCTCCAAGTGTAAGGGTTGTGGCGCCTGCGCCCGCAAGTGCCCCGCCAACGCCATCATGGGCGACATTCGCAAACCTCACATTATTAACCCCTTCGAGTGCATCCGCTGCGGTATGTGTAAGTCTAACTGCCGCTTCGACGCCATCTCGGTTTATTAAATTTCGATAGCATCATGGAAGAAAAGAATATGATCACTTTGACGATTGATAAACACGAGGTAAATGTTCCCGCAGG
>Ga0310697_10001428_pt1 | contig 28041 bp, 7 predicted proteins | sample 172DNAGHGlowgp2_FD_203883 | JGI IMG/M metagenome (GOLD analysis project Ga0310697, IMG submission 203883) | Sheep rumen microbial communities from Palmerston North, Manawatu-Wanganui, New Zealand - 1728 DNA GHGlow gp2 (v2) (version 2) | ecosystem: Host-associated > Mammals > Digestive system >...
TACATGTTTAAATAGACACGAATTACCGCGAATGATCCACGAATTATCATGAATTATATGATTAATTACATGGTCAATTATATGGCAATTATATGTTTAAGTAAAAAACACGAATTACCACGAATGTACCACGAATTATCATGAATTATATGTTGAAATGCATGTAGGTGATGTGTTAAAACGACGAAAGAATTTGGACAAATAAAAATTATTTACTATATTTGCAGAAATGTAACAATCAGAACGAAGAAACTAACGAAAAAAAGGATGAAGTACCCTATTGGCATACAGAGCTTTGAGAAGATTCGCAAGGGCGGATACGTCTATGTGGACAAGACGGACTTGGTTTATAAGTTGGCCCAGGGAAGTGTGTACTTCCTTGCACGTCCCCGCCGCTTCGGCAAGAGCCTGTTGGTCAGCACCCTGAAGGCTTACTTTGAAGGGCGCAAGGACTTGTTCGAGGGCTTGAAGATGATGGAGCTGGAAACGGAGTGGAAGAAGTATCCAGTGATTAGCTTCGACTTCAATCTCGGACAAAAGACCAAGATGAATGGTTTGAGAGACTACCTGCTCTATGAAATTGAGAGAAAAGAACAGGAATATGGCATACAACCAGTTCTGAATCCAGAGAACGGTGTACCATCACTCGATGCAGCGTTGCGTTTCACTCATCTTGTCTCGGAAATGCATGAGAAGTCAGGCGAGAAAGTGGTAGTGCTCATCGACGAGTACGACAAACCGCTGCTTGACCTCTTGGAGACGGGCAATCCCGATGATGAGAAACAGCTTAATGACAATCGCGAACTGCTGAAGGGCTTCTTCTCCGTCTTCAAGGCCACTGATGATCATCTGCGTTTCGTCCTGCTCACAGGTATCACCAAGTTCTCGCAGGTGTCGATGTTCAGCGGGTTTAATCAGCCCGACGATATCTCCATAGACAACCGCTTCGACACCCTGCTGGGTATTACTGAAGAGGAGTTGCATACTGTTTTTGCTGAGGGTATAACAGAGTTGGCCGATATGCTGGGAGAAAGCGAGGAAGAAACAAAGCAACAGCTGAAACAGCGCTATGATGGCTACCATTTCAGCAAGCGGATGAAGGATGTCTATAACCCCTTCAGCATCCTTAATACCTTTGCCAAGCTCGACATGAAGGACTATTGGTTCACTTCTGGTACGCCGTCCTATATGGTTCGCCTGCTGTCAAAGAGCCAAGAGGAGGTGATGAACTACACAGGCCGCTATTACCCCGAACAGACCTTCGTGGACTACAAGGCTGACACAGAAATGCCGCTGCCAATGTTCTTCCAGAGCGGATACCTCACTATCAAGGACGTTGACCGTCGTTTCAATACCTATCTGCTTGACTTCCCCAATGACGAGGTGAAGCAGGGGATGATAACGCTGCTGGCTAATAAATATCTGCAGCCAAAAGAAGATACTCCATCGTGGGTGAATCAAGTGGTGTGTGCCTTGGAGAGTGCTGACTTGGAACTTGTAAGGAAACTCTTTACCTCTTTCTTGGCAGAGACGCCTTACAGCATGCGACCTAAGAAAGACCAGAAGGACAGGGAACTGTACTTCCACTATACGTTCTACTTGTTGATGCGCCTCATCTCGTGCTACACTGTCTATACGGAGAAGCAACTCAGCGAGGGTCGTGCTGACTGCATCATCGAGACCCCGAAGTACATCTATATCTTCGAGTTCAAGCTCGACGGCACGGCAGCAGAGGCTCTACAACAAATCAAAGATCGCGGCTATGCTAAGGCCTACGAGGCCGACAGCCGTCCCAAGTATCTCGTTGGTGCATCGTTCTCGAGCAAGACAGGCACCATAGAAGAATGGCAAAACGAATAAAATGAATAGTCTGAAGATATATGGCATGATGATGCTGGGAGCAATGCTCTGGATGACGAGCTGCTCCAGCGAGGATGCACCCCAGGAGGTTGCACCCCAGGAGGCCATAGCCATATCTTTCGGCTGCAACTATGATGACGAGGAGGAGAACACGACAAGAGCTGGATATGAAGGGGCGATGAACACCGAAGACCTGTACACCACAGGCTTTGGAGCGATGGCCAGCGTGACAGCAGGTACTGAAGATCCTTACGACAACAAGCCCAACCTGATGTACAACCAGGAGGTGGAGTACACCCATGTGGGCGATATGGAGAACCCCCTGACAGGCTATTGGAGCTATCAGCCCGTGAAATACTGGCCAACAGATTTGAAACACTGCTACATCAGCGCATACGCTCCCTATATGGATCCTGCTGATTTAGAAGGCCTTCCGGCAGATGCCACAGGCATCATTGGCCTTTCAGCAAATAGCGAAGCACCCTATGTGGACTACCGTCGCTGCGATAATCCGCAGAACGTGGTGGATCTGCTGTGGTACTATGAGGAGCCAGGAAGAATTCCTGCTGCAGGAAAGCTGGCCATGAAGATGCGCCACGCCCTGGCACGACTGGAGCTCAAGGTGGCGCTGGCATCAGATGTAGTACTGGACCCAGTCACTACGAAGGTGCTGATAGAAAAGATTACCCTGACAGGCAAAATGGCCAAGACGGGACGACTGTCGCTGTGCAGTCAGACAACAGTAATAGAGAACGAGGGTACAGAGGACGAAGTGACGAAATACTACCCTGTATGGTCGAAACAGGTGTTCGACAAGGATGGAGGTGGTGTCGACAAAGACCACATCATCCAGATTAAGAACGAAGACAATGACCCTGAGAGCTATGGCATCATAGACTCGCAGGTAAGATATATACCCGGACTGCCCTACGATTGGCAACCCGAAGGACTGAAAGTGTACGACGCAGGAGTAGAGGGCAAAAACTACCTGAATGCCCTGAGCACAGGCGATCGGATAGGGTACATCTACCTGATTCCGCAGACCACCCTGAGCCTGAAGCTAAATGTGAAGTACCATAAGATAACATCAGCTGGAGTTGATACGGAAGGCGAAAAGAGCATAGATGCTTCGCCTGTAAAAACGCCTATCAGCATCAGCCCACTATATGGCAATAAGACCTATACGTTGACTATTAGATTGAGCGATATATGATGAGAACAAAAACAATAAAAACACCACTCATGACGAGACAATCTGCGTCATCTGCGTTATCTGCGAGAGATAGAAAAACAAAGTTCTGGGAGATACTGACTTCTCGCGGGAGTTATTATTTCTCGCAGATTTCGCAAATCTCGCAGATAATTGCACAAAGTGCAAACTTTGGCAGAGGCTATTTCTATTCTAAGGAACCAAGGAATCAAGGAAATAATCCCGAATTCCTAAATTCCTTAGACAATAAAATTACATGGTTAATTACATGGCAATTATATGTTTAAGTAAAAAACACGAATTACCACGAATGTACCACGAATTATCATTAATTATATGAGAAATTACATGGTGAATTACATGGAAATTATATGTTAAAAGAAAAAAAGTGAAGTACATACTGACGATAATAGGTTTGATCTGTCTGATGGCCTGCTCGAGCGAGGAGACCACGAGGACAGCGGAGACGGAGAGCCAGATGAGGCCCATCGCCTTCGGTGATGCCTATACCACGCAGCCTACGCGCAGCAGTGCGGCTTACTCAGCAGAGCAGGGCCTTGGTGCAGACCAGAGCATCGGTGTGTATGCCTATCTGCACGACAACTCGACGTGGAGCGATGAGGCTGTGCCTAACTTCATGTGGAACCAGCAGGCCACCTGTGAGGAGAAGGGCGGCAACTTCAACTATTCACCCCTGAAATACTGGCCCAACGAGGTAAGCGACAAGGTGAGCTTCATGGCCTATTTCCCCTATACCGCAGAGAGTCCAGGCAATCCGGACAGCCCTGCATACCCCGACAACGCCACTGGTCTGCAGACGCTGCTGACCAACGAGGGAACGAACAACTTGGCCGAAAACGACACGAACCTTCCAGTCTTCCGCTTCACTGTGAAAGATGCTGTGAACCAGCAAGTTGACTTCCTGCTGTCGGAGTTGTTGCCTAATCTGCCCAATGGCACCAGCGCTGTGTCGCCCAGCAATGCCAACGACCGTAGCGAGCTGACCATCATTGATCGCGTGCACTTCCTGTTCCACCACATGACGTCGAAGGTGGAGTTCCACATCGTAGCGGATGAGAAGATTCGCAAGGACATCGTTAGCTTCCGCCTGAAAACGCTGAACGTCAGCAACTTGTACAAGAACGGAATGCTGACGCCCACCTATAGTGCAGGTACGACAACCTACACCTGGACCGAACAAACCGCCAAGCACGGCACGGCCCCAGAGTACACCTTCCCGCTGAAGACGCTGACCAGCTATCTGTTCATGCCGCAGACGCTGAGCAACGATGTCATGCTGAGCATCGACTACGACGTCACCCTGAAGAGCGACGGCACTACCTATAAGTATGATAACGAGGGCCATCTGGTGCCGCAGCAGGATTATACGTACAGCAACAGCGCCTCGATACAGTTGAACACGATGAAGCGGACAGGCTCCATCGAGGCGCTGACGGAGTGGTTGCCCAACCACCACTATGTGTACTACATCCGCATCGGTGCCAAAGCCATCGAGTTTACTGGACAGGTGGTAGAGTGGGGCGCAACCGTCCCTGTGGACAATATAGAAATAAAAGAACCGTAAAGAAAAACGATATAACGTGTTAAAGGTTTTACGATATAAAGCAACCCTGTTACTGCTCGTCATGCTGGCAGCAGTCATCTTTGTAGCCTGCTCCAGCAGCGACTCACTGGATGACTCGTCGCAGCCTGCTCAGCCTGATCAGCCGACGGCAGTCGAGCACGAGATGGGCTTCTCGTGCAGTTTCGCTGAGCCGACACGTGGCGTGGGTGATGGCGAATACAGTGATGCCTCTGACAATGCTATGCTGAAGGCGAGTGGCTTCGGGGTGTTCTGCTGGTATACGGGCTCAACCCACTTCGATCCTGCCTTCACAGCACCCAAGACGCACATCAAGGACTATCTGGGCGAAAAAGGTCAACTGCTGATGAACAACCAGAAGGTGGAATGGAAAGACTGGAACGGAACGGGCATCGGCACCGAAGTCTGGGGCTATACCCCGAAGAAATACTGGCCTATTAACACGGACGAGTTGTTGACGCTGAGAGCATACGCCCCCTATACCAGCTACGTGATGACCGATAGTCACGGTATGCCGCAACTGCCGATTGTGCTCGGTACAGAGAAGCCCGATGCCATTGTCTATGGCACAGACTATCGCAACGGCACGCAGCACGACCCACTATGGGGCACAGGACGACTGGTGTTGCCCAGTGGTGAATATGACCCAGGAACGACCTACGGGCATCTCTACGATAACATCACCTACGAGATGAGCGGCACTTACCGACTGGCCAATGCCAGCGAGACGCGCAACGGCACCATCGACTGGTTCTTCCACCACGGCATGTCGTGTCTGATGTTCACCTGCTCCGTCATTGCCGACCCAGGTTGCGACAAAGTGACCATCACTAGCATCGAGATTAAAGATCTCTACACGCAGGGCCTGCTGAGCTTGAGCAGTCCTACTGCCTCGGAGTCGGAGAAACCCATCTGGAACGAACGCTCTGGCGACATGACAGTGAAGTTTTCAAATGTAAATGATAGCACCGACCTCGCCAGCAAACCGTTCGAGATTACGACAGGCTCCACCGAGACGACGCCCGTCCCCCTGCTCAGCCACGGCCTGCTCATCATCCCACGCAACCATGCGACTGGCGCCGGACTGCAGGTAACTATCACCTACACGATAGACTCAAACTCCGACCCGCTGACTGCTGTAGGAACGATCCATCGAAACTTCGAAGGCAACACCAAATACACGCTGGGACTGAAGCTGACACCATCGACACGCGGTCTGGACATCGACATCGTACAGTCGGCCTTCACACCTTGGAGCGATGGTGGTACTGGAGAACGTGAAGTGTATAACTGGTAGGCGCGAGGCGCATTCGCTAAATGATAACTGATAAATGATAATTGATAAATGATAATTGAGAATTGATAATTGAGAATTGAAGAGACCATAGTAAGAGCGTTGAGGAGACTCATGGGACTGATGTTCAGTCTTATGATGCTTTGGGCTTGCTCGTCAGACGACGAGGTGGCTGAGGCTCCTGTTGCTGAGCGCGAGATGCCGATAGAGCTGTCGGCATCGGCTGTTCGCTATCAGGAGGAAGAGGAGCCAGCCGCCAACAGACGCTCGTGGACGCCACCCTCCGGCTATGACCTCTATAGCAGCCTCTATGAAGACAACGGCAGCCATTACGTTAACTTTGCCAACGTCAATCTGGCGAACAAGAGCATCAATGCCTTCTTCACCCGCGCTACCGACGATGAACCAAATGCTGATGACCCCACATACGCTTTCTACCCCTATCACGGACGACTGCGCTATATCAGCAAAGACGACAAATGGCGACTGTCCATCAACAAGGTTGACCCAACAAAAATCAAGCCTGGCGACTACTACGTGTATGGATTTATTCCCAGCGATGCTGCCGACGATGCCACCATCACCAAACTCTCCGGGGACTTTAAGAATGGTGCCACGCTGACCATCAAGGGACTGCGCACAGCAGGCTACGATGCCTGTGTCATCATTGGGGCGAGAGAGGGCTTCGACATAGATCACGATGGTGGATATACTGAAACGAACGGTAATAGCACCTACGACGAAGGAACCGACATCAGAACCAATCGTCTGGTGGCCGGCGACTTCAAGATCAATTTGAAGACGGGTGAGAGTGCCAAGAACTATCTCTACCTGCTCTTCGACCACCTCGGTTCGGCACTGAGCATTGGTATCAAGGTGGATGGTGACTATAACACGCTGCGCACCATCAAACTGAAACAGCTGACACTCCAGACGGCTACGGAATCCGGTCTGATGGCGGAGAAGGCCGATGTGGAGGTGTGGTTGGACAAGGACGGTTCGGGCAACCCCATCACCAAGTTGACTTACACCCCGACAGGCAGTAGCGGAACTGGAAGCCCCGTGTATCTGTCGGACGAAGGACTGACGCTGACCACCAGCTACCAGTCGTTCTTGAGCCACTTCCTACCCATTACCGGCGTGACGAAGGTCGTCATTACCTGCGTCTATGACGTTTACGATAAGGACACATCGATCAACCCTGCCGGCAACCTGGTGCGTAAGGACTGCAAGGCGTCAAACACCATCCGTTTGTCAGACATCATACCCTACTTCCCGGGTGTGCAGCGTGGGTGGAAATACGGCATCAATATGACTGTCAAGCCGACGTACTTGTATGTGCTGTCGGATCCGGACCTGGATAACCCCACTGTGAGTGTGGAGTGAACTCCAAATGAGGAATGAGAAATGAGAAATGAGAAATGTAAATGAAGAAATGAACAATAATTATATGAAAAATTATATGGTCAATTACATGGAAATTATATGTTAAATAATAAAACACAAATTACCATTAATGACCCACAAATTGAACATTAATTAAATGTAGAATGAGAAAGTTTATCACCATATTGATTGTTGTACTCCTGAGCACGATTGTTGCGCAGGGGCAAATCAGGATTGGTGGTAATGTATATGGTGGTGGTAACCATGCGGAGGTGAAGGGCAGCACGAAGGTGACGGTGAAGGCTGGCGATATCGGTGCTGTGATGGACCCGAATGCAACGCGTCCGTTGGCAGACCCACAGGGTAAGGTGTTTGGTGGTGCCCGTATGGCCAATGTGGGTGGTAACACCTTTGTACATATCGATGGTGAGCACGCCACGGACTACATCCTGATCAATCATGTATATGGCGGTAATGATATTGCCGGAACTATTGGTACAGCAAAGACTGTTGGCGAGAATAGACCTGCGGAACTGACAGCCATCAAGCGCAAAGATCATTCTGAAGATGAAACCGACCCGAAGCGCAACGATATTAGCGACACCTTCAACAGCTATGTGCGCATCTCTACCAAGACCAAAAACGATGGCACCCCTCACGCTGATGCCAAGAAGATATATATCGGACAGCTCTTTGCCGGAGGTAACGGTGACTTTGAGTATCCTACAGAGCTAGTAGATGGTGAATATGTCATCAAGCAAGGAGATAATATCATAGCAAGGAGTAAGTCACCTTTCGTGCGTCCTGAATTGGATAGTACCTATCTGGAGGTGTTGGGCGGCTCCATCGTCTATGCCTATGGTGGCGGTAACAATGCTACCGTGAGGGAGCAGAACATCATCCACTACGACAACCCCAGCAAGGTGGTGAACCATATCGTAGTGAACAGCACCACAGGAGTGGAGGGTGATGCAGCGGCCTATACGGCCTATGAGACCTATTTGACTAATTTGACCGATGAGGATGATACGAATAATGTGCCGCCTGCGGACTACACCGACCTTCTAGACGTCAACCGCTTCAAGGAGATGGGTATCAATACCACCTTCTCGCAGCCCAGCAGCGGCGAGTTCCAGGTGGGCCGCTTCTTTGGTGGTAACAATCTGGCGGAGATGCATATTCGTCCTACTTGGAACCTGCTGAGTGGCAAGATACGTAACCTCTATAGTGGTGGTAATAAGGGTGCCATGACCTGTTCGAAAGGCCTGCTCCTTGAAATTAAGGACTATTCGACCCTCATCGTCGACAACTTATATGGCGGTTGTCGTATGGCGGATGTGATGCCAACGGTAGACGGCGTCTATGTTACTTGTGATCCTCTCCCCGGATATAAATTCCCCAGAGGCTTCTCGGCCCGTGTGAGAATTCTTGGTGGTCACATCAACAATGTATATGGTGGTAACGACGTGACCGGTACTGTCTATGGCGGTAACGCCATCGGTATCTATACCACGGTCTATGGCGACGTGTATGGTGGCGGCAATGGTGCCTATCCTTATACCGACAATGAACAGCTGGCTAACAACAGCACCTTTGGTGACTTCTATTACGATCATGGCTCGTTATCGACTGCGGCGGCCCTGAAAGCGTTCCGTCCCAATGCCGAGCAGGTGTCCATCCGTCTGACAGGTACGGATGCTAACCATCCGACGGTCATCAAAGGCTCTGTCTATCTGGGAGGTAACTGTGCCAGTCTGGCCACCAAGCTAGCGAAACCGACGGTGGAATTGAAGATGGGCTCGCACGTGATAGTCAACAATGTATTCCTTGGCAACAACGGTGCCGGCATGATCAACCCGGATTACTTGAAGCTGTATGCCGGTCGTATCAATGAAGATGGCTCGTATGCAGAGAGTGACGCTACCTATGATTTTAGCTCACTGAACCTCACGAATGCGTCGGAGATGGCTGAATATATGGATGCCGTCACCATGACGTTGCAGCCCTCCATCGTGTTTGACAAGCTGACAAATGGCGACCCGGCTGAATACATCGACTACTCGAGCTCCGTCGGTTCGTTCTATTGTGGTGGTAATGTGGGTAGTATGGGTATTGCCGGTAAGAATATCTATCAAATAAACCGCGGACTGAACATCTTCGAGAAGTTCGTGGGCGGCTGTAACAATGCCGACGTGGCTGAGGGTACCTATAATGCCGCTTTCGAGGGTGGTGTACTCGGTACTGAGGACGAGCGCTCCAGCTATACCGATGCAGGTGGCAACATCAAGGATCGTCTGGAGATCAACTTCGAGAACATGACGATTACGCCAAAGCGCTGGAACGACGCAGGAACGGACCTGATATGGAACACCGGCAAGTGGGACGACGGTGAGGGTGGCTTTGTTCCTGTTCCGAACAATGCGGTTGATAAAAATACTCGTCTGCTGGGTGGCAACATCTACGGCGGCTGTTACAACAGTGGTCACGTGAATGGCAACGTCATCATCAACATCAACCAGGACGTTATCAAGAAAGACGAGATTTTTGGTGCTGGCAATTCCAAAGTGGAGCTTGAAGACCAGCGCGACGATCTGAACACGCTGGCCATGTCGGTATTCGGTGCCGGTTATGGTGAAGAAACCGAGATATGGGGCAGCACCACCGTAAACCACAACAACGGCTACGTCTTCCAGATTTTTGGCGGTGGCGAGCAAGGTGTGGTAGGAAAAACGCGTGACGTGCTGGACGAACACGGTCAATTCGATCATAAAGAATACTACTTCGATCCTGCCTTCAGTTGCACCGTGAACCTGAACGGAGCGTCGCCCATCTATTCTAGTGACGGCACGGCAGAAGACCTGGCGGAGTCAGAATATCTGTATGGCGGCGGTAACGAGGGTGACGTCTGCGGTAATACGTATGTCAACCTCGGTAACGGTCGTATCTATGACGCTTTCGGAGGTGCCAGCAATGCCAACATTCTGGGACATACGGAGGTCATTATCGGTCGCCAGCCCAATGGCAGTGGCGGTTATAAATTAGGTTTCCCATGGATAAGGGATATTGTGTATGGCGGTAACGACTTTGGCGGTGAGATTAAGGGCGCCTACGAGGACGGCTTTGATGCTACTGCCCGTGTACAGAATTATGCCACCGTAAAGGAACAATTGCACGGTTATGCTGAGGGTAAGCACGACTACCTGCTGAAGGGATCGTCGTATGTTGAATATCTCCAAGGTCGTGTGGACACCATCTTCGGTGGCTCGTATGGATATTATGACTATACAAACACGGTCCTCTATGGTGTCGACAGTAAGATGCCCCGACAGGAGAGTGCCTTTGTCAACCTGCGCCCTGTGAGCAACGACCGCAACAGCATAGCCGGCGTATTCGGTGCCGGTACGGGTTATCCGGGCAACCGCGAGGATGATAAGGCGCAGGACCACAGCTACATACTCGTCGACCTTACCGACGATAATAATGATGGCTTCAAGAATATGGAAGTATTCGGAGGTGGCAGTTACAATGGTTTGGGCATGCGCCAAGATATGGAAACGACCTTTGCCCCCGGCTCCGACCTCGACAAGGTCTCGTCCGTCATCGACCTGCTGCATGGTGAGATAGGTAATGCCTACGGCGGCAGCTATAGAGAGGGCGTCACCTGCCGCACGGTGGTTAACGTGCCGGAAGAGTCTAATATCAAGGTTAAGAATATCTTCGGTGGTGCCTACGGTTTGAGAATTCTGCCGCCTTGCGATGTCATCCAGTCGATTGTGAACTACCGCAATACGAGCGAAAACGCCTTGGTGACAGGTGCTATCTATGGTGGCAACAACAACCAGCGACGTGCCATCTTCACCAATGTGAACATCTCATCGCCCGTATGGTCGAACAAGGAGAAGGGCTTTCTGGCCAAGGTTTATGGTGCCGGCAAGGGCTTTAACAGCTGGTCGGAACACACACACGTGGAATTGCTCAGTGGTGCAAAGGTCTATGAGGTCTATGGCGGTGGCGAGATGGGCCACGTGCTGAATGCTGAGACGGTGCAGCAGTATATGCAGAAGAATCAGGAAAAGCCTTCGCAAAATATTATAGATGATGAAGAAGAGACTACTTGGAATGATCCAGACCGTTGGGAGGGCGCAGTAGGCACCGGCACGGTGAAATCAGAATACCAGACTAAATGGGATCAGGCTTGGAAGGATGCTTGGTCGCTGGGTAACTACTACACGCCGAACGCAACCTTCGACAATTATTTCAACACCTTCGCCGCTCTGCGAAGCACCTCACTGGTAAGAAAGGCAGAGATTGACGAGAGAGACTATACGGGCTACGCCCCCGTAGAAAAGGCGAAGCGCCAGTATATCTATAACACCAATGTCATTATCAACGAGGGTGCTGAGGTGGTGAACTATGCTTATGGTGGCGGCTATGGTTCGAGCGGCTCGCCATTTAGCGGCGATGTATGGGGACATACCTATATTGCCCTGCTTGGCGGAAAGGTGCGCAAGGACATCTATGCCGCCGGTACGGCAGGAGCTGTGGACGATGCCTTTGCACGGGCCGGTGCTTATAATGCGAGCACAAATCCTTATGGTTTCACCGCTAGTGCCACGGCATATATCAAGGGTGGCTCTTGTCGTAACGTCTATGGTGGTGGCTGGGAAGGTAATGTCGGTTTTCACACGGGTGATATCAGTACGCCAGTGACAGGCCTGGATCCGGAATCTACCCTTGACGATGATATTCCCGGCGAGACCTATGTGGTCATCGGTGCCCCTGACGGCAGCAGCTTCACTAATGGTATCCCCACCATTCAGCGCAATGCCTACGGAGGAGGCGAGGGTGGTGCAGTGTATGGTACGGCCAACATCAAACTCAACAAGGGCTACATCGGTTATGAATATAAAGACGACAAATACGTTGAAAAGATAGAAGACGACACCCAGGCCCTGCCCAATACCAAATTGGAAGATGCCGGCTGTTTGTTTGGTGGTGGCTATATCGACAACAGTACCGTTGACAAGACCAATGTGATTCTCAACGGCGGTGTGGTACGCAACAGCGTCTTCGGTGGTGGCGAGATTGCAGCTATCGGACGCGGTGATATGGTGAAAGGCGGTACCGGTTATGAGTTGAAGGGTATCTATCGTCCAGGTAAAACCCATGTGGAAATGTATAATGGCCACGTGCAACGTAATGTGTATGGCGGTGGTCGTGGTTACGACAACCTAGGTCGCGTAGGCTCACTCAACAGCCCGGGCTACATCTTCGGTCAGACTGAGGTACACGTCCACGGTGGTGAGATTGGTACTGCTGCCGGACTGGCCAAGGGCGATGGCAACGTATTCGGCGCCTGCGATATCGGTCATGTCTATAGTGCTTACGAGAATTCAGATGGTACTTTCGGCAAGGGCGTGAAGTCGGGCGAACGCTACGGTAATAAATTCCAAGGCTACTATTATAAGCATGCATGGGATAACGATAGTGATGAAGAAGAACAATTCGCGCATGCTAACGGTGATGAACGTATCTTCACCGAGGACTGTAAGGTGGTTGTCGAACCTATGCTTCAGGTGATGAACTCCGTGACCATTGACGGTCATGACTATGTCCCCGGCCAGTTTGTGCCTATTGATACGCTGAACATGCTGAAAGACAAGAATGCCGATGCGTCCAGGTGGAGCTGTCTGGATCAGACGGGTATCATCATTCACAATGCCGTGTTTGCCGGTGGTAACAACCCGCCGGGATCAACGGCAACGAGTGCCAATACGCCCTCGGTCTTCGGCAATGCCACGGCCTCTATCAATGACGTCTATCACCGCGACCTGATCACGCTTGGTACCGGTCACACGGGCGGTCTTTACGGTGATGGTAACCTGACACTGGTTGATGGTTACCGCGAGCTGAACATCACCAACTACGGTACCGACTACTACTCAATTGCCAAGGAAATCACCATCGAACAGTATCACGCGTTACCTGAACGCGAGGCAGCCTACTACGAACTGAGATACACCTGTCTGACGGATTGTAAGGACAAGGAGGGGACGCAATACCATAAAGCCGACGGCGATTCCAAGGCCTCAACCATCACGGCTGATGAGTTGCAGACATTGTTCTTAATCAGAGACAACGCGGGAAACTATAGTTCGGTAATGGACGGTACCACAGCCATCCTGACTTACAACCCGACGACCTATGAATGGGAACCCAACCCCACCTACTGGGAAGAGAGTGGTGTGCTGCCCGTCTATGCCGGTCGTCTGATGAACAGTATCCAGCGTGCTGACTTCTGTGGTGTCTTCGGCAGCCGTATGGTGATGCAGGGAGCACAGGACCGTGTGCCCGAGGAGGCTGACTACACCAACTACACCATCAACCGTGTACGTGAGGTGTCGCTGAACAAGAAGAACTCTATTATTGACGGTGATGCATCACCTTTCCACGGCAACTACTTCGGTATCTATAATATTGTGAACTATCTGGGTGCACTGACCAGTGACGTGGACTTCGGCGACGACACCAGCGGTGCCGTCCGCAAGACAGATAATACCGATGCAGGAACCTATAAGGTCAATGCCAATGGCAAACCCTATGAAACAGCTACTTATTACGACTGGAAGAAGGAGTTCCACTTACAACGCAAACGTAACAACGGTAGCAGCCACAACAAGGTGGCACTTGCCTCAGGCGTATATCTGGAAATCACCACGGAGGAAAGTACCGGTACCGGACTCTATGAGAAAGTGTGGGGCCCAGTCACAGGTGTCGTGGAACTCGACCTGATTAATGTATCTCCGGGTATCGGCGGCGGTTTCGTCTATGCAAAGAATATCCATGGTAAGCGCAAAAAGACCAACCACGTGAACACCACGTTGACGGACCTGAACAAGAAGGCCGTTACCCAATGGGACTATACCTATGATGACACCAGTTCAGCCGCTCACTATACCCACGATGCTGTCGATAAGCACGAGCACGACAAGACTCAGTGGCAGAGTTCGGGTAACTTCGTACATAGCACGCAGACCATCATCGACGACTGCTATAATATAAGTAATAGGTATATGAACGGCTATAAGGCTCCTGGCGGTGTGCCCGCTCACTACTGGTACATCAAGGGTACTACCTACGTCTACGACCAGTACATCTCGGCCTATACCGGTTCGTCGAATGCCTACAGTGAGGCTGTGGATATACCGCTGACCATTGCTGCTGCATCGCACGGCAAGATGAAACTGCTTGAGGTGAAGCCCAACCGCTATGCTTACTATTCTGCCCCCGGTGTGAAGCTGGAGGACGGCAAGAAGATGGTCATCAACGACAAGACCTACTATGCTAACGACCCCATCAGCTATTGGGATTGGTATCTGCTGACACCTGCAGAGAAGGAGCTCTTCGTAGACTCGACTTACACCAACTGCGTGGCAGTGAACATCGACAATGAAGCCGCTGATGGTAAACCGAAGATTTATGAGCCCGGAGCACTCGTTATGACCGCAGATGAATACTCCGTTTATGGCACTCATACATACAAGAATGCTGACGGTGAAATCATCAAGGATGCCAATGGCAATACCGTTGGTAAGGACTACATCTTCCGCGAGTCGAACAATGCCAGCCACAACACGGGCTACCTGCTCACCTACGAGGTGAACAACCCCTCGAAGTGGGATACGTGGTACACGCATAAGAGCACTTCTTACACAAACAAGATTGACAAGGCGGACTATGATAAATTGACAACCGTTCAGTCTAACTACGAGGACGGTCCTACCTACCGACTGAAAGGCTCAACGAGTACCATGCTCGGCCAGCAGACCTATGCCGTGGGTGACGTCATCTCCAAGAATATCGAAGACACCTACAAGGCCGTTGACGTGGGTAACCGTCCCAGCGGTCAGGCAACGTTTGTACCCGCCTATATTGTGACCAATAAGATAACCGTCACCGAAGAAGGTATTGAGCACAGCTACTATCCTGGCAGCACGGTGTGGGAGACCTTCGCCCTCGCCCATAGCGGCAGCGTCGAAGAGGCTTACATCTGCACAAAGACCGTACAGATTACCAATGACAACATCATCCTCAAAGGCTCGAAGATAAAGAAGTCGGAGTGGCAGACGCTATATAACAGATATAATAAGGTAGGCGCAACGGATGCCGAGAAGAAGATTGCCGCTGAACTGCTGGCGAATGTCGTGCCGGCCTACTACTGTACCGTCGCCGGACTCTATGGCGGTAACTACTACCAGACAGGTCATAACTACCGTGGCTTGGAGGCTTGGAGCTCTATGTCGGAGAGCGACCGCGAGAAGTTTACCTTCAACTACGATGCCCTCGACCTGCTCATCGACCCGTCGTATAGTAAGACGGGCAATCAGAAGGAAGGCCAGAAGTACCAGTACGACGGCGAGGAAAACGGTGTGGGCTTCACGACTGAAACGCAGGCTCAGACCAATGCTGCCCACTACTCGTTGGAGACATCGGTAGATTATACGGCAACCTATAATGGTGGAACCGGAGATAAGAGCGAAGTTGTAGATGAAGTGACGAAGTATTACATGGAAACTACTGCTATTACAGGCGGAAAGGTTTATGTTGGTGATGAACTCACCCGCGAACAGTTTGAGGCTCTGCCCAACGAGCAGCGACACTATGCACCCATCGCCGTGAAAGAAGCCGGCACATACTATGTCGTCAACACCGCCTTCCAGGTAGGTGCTACACCTTATGCTGTGGGAACGACTATCAGCAGTGACACTTACAACAGTCTGCCCGATAAGAGTAATGTTACCCCCATCGAGTTTGCGTCTGTGCCCGAAGGAAATGTGACGTACTACTGCCGCGAAGACTATACGAGCACTAGTGGCAATGTGACTAAAGGAACGCTGATTCCACAATCGGAGTATAACTTGTTGCCCAACCAACAGAAGAACTTCACCATCCACGGTATATCACCGACGGAGACCTCTACGCTCTATGTCAGTCGCGAGAGCGATATCTACGACCTGTCGAAGGAAAAGATAATCACCGTGGTCTATCAATATGACTACGAGGAGACCGACGGTACTGGCAATGTAACGCCCGTCAGCGAGCGCCATGTGCTGAACATCCACCTGCAGTTCAAGAGCGGTGTACCCGTCGTGGAAGATATTGAAAAGCCCGACCTCATTCTGCCAGGATGGTTTAACACTATGCGTAAGCCAGATGTGACACCTGGTGCCTATGAGGTGACCGGCGGCGGTTGGGAACTCTTCGAGAGCAAGTCTGATGCCGAGCGTCATACCAATGGTGTGGATTACGACCCGTCAACCGATCCGCTCTACTGGTATCAGGACGGTCATTACGTGGCTTACTATGCCAAGACCTACCTGGGTCGCACCTACTCGAATGCTGTGCCCGTGAGTGTGGCTAACTATCACGACCTGGCCGATGTGATGTCTGATGCGAACAAGGAGCACCACATGTACATTGACAATAGTGGTGTAAAGCGCGAACCGAAGATTTACATCAACGACTACAGCGCCAGCGGCAAGAACGGTCTCGACCTGTTCAAGCAGTTGTATGACCTGAGTCTGTTGAATAACGAGTCACCAGGAGTTGCTGACGGCAAAGTTACTGCAGAAGGTGACCTCAAAGGCCATGCACTGTTAGATGAGAAGGTGAAGGGTGGTAAAGACCTGGAGTTCTTCATGCGCACGGATATTGACTATCCTGATAATCCGGAAACGAACGATTGGACCCCGATAGGCACCGACGAACAGTGCTTCGAGGGTATTCTCCATGGCGATGGCCACACCATCAGCGGTCTCGATCACTCGTTGTTCAACAACCTCTGCGGTAGTGTCTATAACCTTGGTGTCACCGGTTCGTTCAATACAGCCGGTGTGGCTGATAAGGACACTGAGAAGAAAGGCTATGTGGAGAGTTGCTGGATCAAGACTACTGCAACAACGCCCTTGGAAACCAAGCCTAACGCTGTATTCGGTAACCCGACCGACACGAAGGGTTATCAGCTAGTCAACTCTTACTTCTGGAATGGCAATAAGAAACTCTATCGTAACATCGAAGGTGATAATCCTGCTGTTCTTGATTACGAAGAGACCATCACTTCAGGCGGCGCTCGTGGTAAGGCCACAGCTAAGTCTGACACAGCCTTCTATAACGGTGAACTGGCCTACGACCTGAACAACTTCTATCTCTACAAGCGCTATAACGACCAATGGACGACATCTGGTAAAGAGAAGCAGAAGTATAGCTACTTCACCATTGGTAGCGATGGTAAGTTGGAACTGCAGAATGACCACTATTATGCCAACAATGCAAACCATTGCTCTACGGGTTATGATGAGGGTGAACCTGAGGATGAACATTCGAACGTCATCATGTATGTGGAGGACCGCTTCGCTGATGGTGACTTCCGCTATGCGGCAGGAGAAATACCTGATTCAGAGGATGAGCGTTACTATTCATGGAAAGAAAAAGAAGGAACGCCACAGGAAACAGAAATGAGTAGCTTCTTCCCCATATACCCTGACGACTACATCTTCTTCGGACAGAAGTTGACCTATGGCTGGGCTGCTGAGGCACATCAGAACGTACCGACAGCTGTTGCTCGCGACGAGGGTCGCCTGTCGTTGAACGACGATGCCAACCGCGTATATCGTGCTCCGGCATACTTCCGCTCGAAGGAGATGGGTAAGGCTTACTTCAATCCCGCTGCTTATCTGGCACAGAAGTCTGCGGACGGCACGAAGGAGGCTTATCCTGGCATGACCGCCATTGACTTTGCTGATCATCGCTATTATGAGACCTATAAGGGCTATGAGACCTATAAGAATACATATGGTCTGGGCCTGACAGCAGCCTCCGGCAGCGTGCCGCAGCTATTCTACCCACCACTGCTCGACGATGACGGTCTGACAAGTATCAAGAACTGTGACGAGACGCAGAACCTGCTCGTCTATGCACCTGCAGCAACAGGTGAGAGCGGCTACGTGAATGCGCAGACTCATGGTGTGCTGACCAGCTACTTCGTCGATCCCGCATACGATAGTCACTACGACTACGCCGGCGGCTATCGATTGGTTAGCGAGAATAGCGATAATATCTACGGTCACTTGGTACAGAGCAACCTGACCGCCACCAACGACCATCTGCTCGTGGACAAGCAAGATTTCAACGCACCGCTGGCTTACAGCTTCGATGCCGACCACCTGATGTGGTACCAGCGCAAGCCAGGCCTCAAGGAATATGTAGACCTCGACAGCGGATGGCAGGGCATCAGTCTGCCGTTCACCGCCGAGCTCGTGACTACCGATACGAAGGGTGAGATTACGCACTTCTACAGCGGCAGTGAGACCAGTAAGAACGGAACGAATACCAAGATTGGTCATGAGTACTGGCTGCGTGAGTTGACCAATAACGCAACGATGACAAAGAAGAGCGAGGGTGTCTTGGAGGCCAACTTCCACTATCCTGCGGCTACAGGTGCTGCAAAGGAGGTTGCCAACACCTTCCTGTGGGACTACTACTATAAGAATACCAGCGTACACAACCAGAAGGATGCCAACGCCGATACCTATCTCCAGTACCAGCAGTACTACAAGACGGCACGCAACTACTCGGCCTATCCGTTGCTGACGGCTGCCACACCGTATATCCTCGGTTTGCCGGGTCAGACCTACTACGAGTTCGACCTCAGCGGTAAGTTCGTGGCACAGAATACGGCAGTTTCTATCCCTCAGGTGGCTAAGCAGGTCATCACCTTCGCTTCCAACAAGAAAGCTGCCATCGGTGTGAGCGATGACGAGATGGCCGGTGCGACAGTAAAATATGATGGCACCAATTATATCTTCAAGCCCAGCTATATGAATGAGAACCTGGAGGCTGGTACCAACAGCTATACATTGAAGCCCGAGTTTGACAGTAACAACGACGGTGTGACAGACTGCAGTGTCTTTGACAAGGTGCCCGCATCGGGTGAAGCTACGGCGGTCAGTGCCTTCCGTCCTTACTTCACAGGACCTGCCGCATCATCCAGTAGGAAGTTCGTTCCTGAGCGCATTGTCTTTGGTGGCGATTATAACGGTCTGGAGGAACAGCCGATATCGACGCTCGATGGTGGATTGGAGATCTATGTGAAGGATCACAGGATTATCGCTACGTCACACCTCAAGGAGCCAGTGGCTATCTGCATCATGAATGTCGGTGGCATCACGCTTGCCAACTATGTCCTGCAGCCAGGCGAGACTCAAGAAACCCGCGTCCAGAATACTGGCGTATACATTGTGAACAAGAAGAAAGTATTTGTCAAATAATAAACAGTGCCCAGCGGTTCACCCGCTGGGAATCAATAAATGGAAAAAAGGAACCCCATACAGCACCAGATGACCCGCCGCGCAGTGGCCCATGACTATACGCGGCCCGGGCTCTACCACATCACCATGCATGTGGCAGAGCACCTTGGGCAGCCTCTCGGTGCCGTGGTGGGGTCGCTGGAGGCCCCCGATGGCAGTGCCGATGCTCCGCATACGGCGCTGACGAGGGTAGGGCAGATGGTGGAGCACGAACTGCTCACCGCCATCCATCAGCATTATCCGATGGTTGCCATACAGGACTACGTCATCATGCCTGACCACCTGCATTTCCTGATGGTGGTCACTGACCGCCTTGTCAGCAAGAACGGGACGGTGCGCAGTGTTGGTGATGTGATCACTGGCTTCAAGGTGGGCTGCAACCGCCAATACTGGGAGATAACACAGCGGACAAAGCCCGCTGCCACACTCAGTGGTGCTGGCAGTGTGTCCGGCGGCTCCGTCGCCGGAGCCCGCCAGCCGCTCTTCGCCCCTGGCTACTGCGACGTGATGCCGGTGGATGCAGCGCAGCTGGAGACGCAGCGCGCCTATATCAAGGGCAACCCGCGTAGCAGGCTGCTGCGCATGAGCAACCGTGCACAGCTCACCGTACAGCGCGCTGCCATCACAACGGCGCTGACGCCAGCCGCTCTTGGCGGCTATCTGCAGCGCGAATGCCCGCCATCGGTCGTTACCGCTGAGGCACTGACGGCCATTGAGGGACGCCTGCTTACCATTGCTGGCGATAAAACCGCCGGCCACAGTGGGGCTGGCAGTGTCGCCGGCGGCTTCGTCGCTGGAAAGCGCTTCGTAGCCTGCGATACCTTCGGCAACCGTGCGCTCCTGACGGAGCACCGCTGCTTGCCAGTGGTGTGCCACCGCAAGGATGGTGACCGCTTCAGCGAGCAGAAACAGCGCTGCTTGGAAGAGGCAGCACATGGTGCCGTCCTTGTCGGCACACGCATCGCGCCCAAAGAGCGCGAAATCATGGATGAAAGTGTGAATCGTGGTTTTGCCACGATTGTTATCCACGACAACGGTTTTGCAGACCGTTATCATCCTTCCGCAGACCGTCTCGACCTCTGTGCCGCAGACCGTCTGCTCATCGTCAGCCCTTGGCAATACCAGTACCGGGGCAAGAACGAACGAGTCACCGTCCTTTTCTGCAAGGCGATGAACTGCGTGGCGCAGGCCCTCTGCCGCACCCGCGATGACTGGTGGAAATAGCGCGCTCAGCGCCAATAGTGTGCTCAGCAGCAAAAGTGTGCTCAGCGGTTCCACTGCTGAGATAAAAAAAGAAAACAGAATGAAAAGAAGATATATAGATATGACACAAGATATGACCGAAATGATTATAACTGAAAGAAACACATATCGTAAAACCGAATCAACGCATTGCCATACCGAAAACAAGGAGATGGCAAGGCGTAGGCAAGGTGTACCCAAGGTTTACCCAAGGTGTACCCAAGCTCTAGGCAGGCGCATGAGTATGCTTAGGAGCACCCTAGGAGCACCTTGGAGTATGCCTACGCTATGCCTACGCTCTGCCGTGATGGTCATCTTAATAATGGTTGTAGGGGTAAATGGTGCGTTGGCGCAGACGGACTATTCGGGAACATACTATATCGCCAGCTATGCCAAAGTACCCAATTCAAATCCGGCTCAGTATGTTTATGACCCAGCTAATCCGAATAGCCCAGATAACTTTTATCTTTGTCCCTCGGATGAATGGATATACTATAAGAAAACTAACAGTTGGACTGCAGATAAAGCAAGTAGTGACGGACCGTTCCTGACGACATTTAAATGCAGAACAAATGATTATGATGCTCAAGGCGGCATGAATAATGCGAAGTGGGTTGTTACAAAGCATGATGGTTATTACACTTTCTATCATACTGGCACCAGTAAATACTTGGTACTCAGCGATCAAATTTCCGGCTGTGGAGCTGACCGAATGCGCGTGCACCTTGAAGAGATTACATCACCTGAAACCCCTGGCGACAATGCATTATTCACTATTGCACCTCAGGATCAAGGTCTTTATATCGCACCCAAAAACATTTCTACTGACAGGCTTACTGTCAATGGAGGAAATAAAAATGCTCTTACTGGCCAACAAGGAAAAACTGGAGGACCTAAGGGAAGTGGTTACAATTACGAAAATACAGCAGGTATCGTTGGTATATTTAGGGGGACTGGAACCGATGATAACAGATATTTTTATCTTGAAGACTATATCACACGCCCTCTTATAACCTATAATTCGAGCAATCTGATAGAGATTACAGATCAAACAGGTAGTGCTACGGCTATATATTACACTACTGATGGAACTAAACCTACTACTTCATCTACGCTGTATACAGGTGCTTTTGATCCCGCAGAAGGCGTAACTACCATCAAGGCTATTGTTGTCGTGGGAGGTGAAGCCTCGAATGTTGCTGTATATACCACCCCTGTTCTTTGTGGAAACACCCACAGTTACTTGATTCAGAGCCAGAATAACGGGTGGACGATTGATGAAAATACCATAGATTTTCATTTCTACATGATTCCTGGGGATGTGGATAATAATATTCAGAAAGTCAATACTACCAGTCTTTTCCGTCCCTCTATGGAGTGGCATTTTGAAAGTGCTGGCGTGGAGGATGGCATTCAGTTCTATTACATTGTCAATAATTCTGTTAAGGACAACGAAAATAACCCATATTTTCTTTGCTGGGATGGGACCAATGTTTGTATGTTAATATACGATTCTAACAATGCCAACAAATTTAAGTTCAAAATAGTAGAATCAGCGACAGCAGGACCGTTCAATATTATCCCTTATGCACAGCGCAATGCATCTGGCAATACAGGTCGTTTCGTCAATAAACCAAACGACGGAAATAATCAATGCAATGCAGGTCACACTCCAATCAATTTGTCTGGCACTAGCAATGCTTGGTCTCAATGGAAATTTGTTCAACCAAGTACCCTTGATAAGAAAGCACCATTCACTGTGTCTGATAATGACAAAACTGTTTATTATAATATTAACAGCGTGGGTAGTAACGGCTATTACATCGTTCCGCCTTCTGGTACTAATACCAATGCAACGACATCGAACTCTACCGATGATAATGTATTAAAGACAGGTGCTTGGTATTTTGAGGTGGCTCAGGATGCTACGGATGATGATTGGCTTACCTATTACCATATTAGAAACGCAGAGACTGGTAAATATCTGTATTTCACCAAAGAAGATAACAATGCAGGTGCTTGTCTTATAATGAAAGAAACTATAGAGAGTGGTAATGAGGAGAGGTATATGTTTACCTGGGCAAAAACGGCAGCGGATAATGCTAATTATTATATCATTCCCAAGTTGCTAAAGGATAAATCTCTGAACAAATTCAGTGCTCTGCAAAGAGATAATGGAACCCTAAAAACCAATTTAACCAGAGGCGCTGGTAACTATGCCTGGACCTTTGTGTCAGCTCCTTTCTGTCTTGACCCTGTCATCACACAGAATAACCCACCATCGAGGGAAGTAACGATTAAGTGTCCTACTCCTGGTGCGAAGATTTATTACACTACAGACGGAACGGAACCAACTGCATCTTCAACATTATATGATGCTGCTTTTGAGCCCGATCAGAGCGTTAATGTGATTAAGGCTATAGCAATCAATCCAAATGACGGGAACGCAGAGTCTGCTATTGTAACCTTTACGTTGCCGAGGTACACCTATTATATTGTGAATCACTCAAACAAGATTGCTGCCATCAGTAGTCCCGTCCAGCAGGCGGCAGGTACTCCACTGAGCGGTTATACCAGTATTCCTGCAGAAATCAGAAGTGAGTATTTGAATGGAGAAAATGTGTACTTCCGTTCGTTTACAGGTAGCGAAGGAATAGGTGATGAGGTCACACAGGAGACCTTGAATAGTCATGACTTGATTACGCAAACTCCGGCAGAAAGTGCTAATATCTATGTGACCTACAGCACCGACCATCTGCTGGAAAAGACACCGCGCCTGCAAGGTGCCCGTCCGTTTAATATCAAGCACAACAGTAATTACCTTTACGATCAAGGTGGTACGCTGAAAACCGATGGAGCGTCAGAATCAAACGACGTGAATTACCTGTGGTATTTTACAGGCGGTGACCCATACGCTGTAACAGTACAGAATGCAGCAACGAGCAGCAGTAAATTGACCTACGAATCTGGCGCGTTTGGCTATGGCGGAACCGTCAAAACGTTCATCATTAAGAATACGTCCCCTGGCATTGATGCTACCCACACCAACGTGACGCTGTGGTATATCGATGGCGCAACGAAGCGTGAAGTCACGGTTACCGTCAATACCGTTGTCCTTCAACGTTCCTATACGCTGATAGACAGGAAAGGAGAGGTTATACAGGCAAATATCGCTTATGTGGATGCAGAAGGCTTCGGACTTCCCACTGCTTGGCAGAGCCCACTGGCGACTTATCATTATTGGAATGCCGATACATTTAAACAAGCGGTAGAAGGAACACCTGATGTGCCGTATGTCTTTAAATCAGACCCTGCGCCAACAGAAATCACCAGTGTCACGCAGGTAACAAGTAATAATACTATTTACGTCACCTACGATGTTGATAATTCGCTACTTGATCTGGACGGTCGCAACAGCCTCAATGTAGCTGATAAAGTTAATTTGACCTACAGGCTTGAGTTCTCGGGCGGTGAAAGTTTCCAACAGGAAGACGGCTCGGACGGTGTGATGAGCGAAACACGTAAGGCTATTTATCCTTATAGTAATGGTGATGCGGCACTCTATGTCTATGGTATCGAACGCTGGAATCTACAGTTGGAGAGCGGTGCCACTACCCGTACCCGTTGGTTGTGGTATATTGAGCCGGCGAATCGTCCTGAGAGTCTGGCACAGTTGGATCCCTATCATGTAAAGATTTCTTCTTACCAGACTCAGACGAGCTATAAGATAGATGATGACCATACGCGCAACTTCCACTCCTATCTGAAGACCTATAAGCCAGAAGGATACAACAATATAGTTACTGGTGTTACCAATGATAACCCCCTGGCACATGGCGGAGCTGAAGATGCAGCAGCCAACAACAGCGATGCTACGGAGTACATGATTCTGGGAACATCGTTGAGCAGCGTGAAACTGGTGACGGCAAAGACTATACCACTTGACCTCAACGGTGATGATGACACTAATGATGAAGGTGAGAGTAACGAGCGTCGCACCGTCAACTCCTTCGAGCAGTATTGGAAGAACAATCCTACGGTGCAGAACGAGCTGAGTACCAAAGTGACACAGATAGGACGTAATGTGACGCTGACAGAGACTCAGAAAGGACAGCTGCCTACAGGTTGGCATGCGTATAATGCTTGGGCTAATTCACAACCTTGGGTACATAACAACGATGGCGGTGGCGGTAAGGCACACACCACAAGTAAAAAGTTCTTGAACGAAGAGCATGTATTCCAGACAATTGATATGGGTGAGACCTTCCGGTTCGTAGAAACGGAAATCAAGCCTATGCTCGTCCTGCTCGACCAGCACGGATGGGAGATAGTCCGTTTGCCGTTGCCTACAGGTGATCCCACGAAGTTGACTGCTGCGCAGCAAATAGAGCGTAAAAATGCTTATGCCAACCTTCATAAGTACAGTAGCCCGATGGTGGAGAAATACCACTTCTGGAAGACCGGCAGCAAGGTGCCAGGCTATCCTAAGTATACAGTGTCTGACTATGCGACCGAATCGGATGGCGTTACGGAATACACGGCTGACGAATTGGGTAGGGCAGATATAACAGCTTCTGGCCAAGAGCCGAATCTTCCGGATTACGAAACACAGGCTCTCGTGAGCGGTAAGGAGCGCGACTGGTATGTGACCTACGACGTGAAGGCCGAATATGCTGGCAAATACGCAGGTGCTGCTACGAAGGGAGCCACATCGGCTGCCCCCTATCTGATTAAGCAAAACGGTCTATATGCTCAGTATAGTGGTTCCGGTACTACTATCGGCACAACCGACGTAGAACCCGATATCAAGAATGTGCCCGAGGAAATGCAGTGGTATCTGAGACCTAACTTCGACATAGACGAAGAGATGGGTTATAACTACAGTGGTGAACATGAAGAAAAGACCAAGGATGAAACCGAAGCTGATTATTTCGCAGCAGGTCAAAACGGCTTCGACCCCTACAACCTACAGATACAGAGTGTTAAAACTGACACTCGTTATTTCACTGCCAATACGACAGGTTCAACAGTTACCAGTCTGTGGACGGGTACATCGGATGCTATCTCCTTGCAGAACATGGGAAAGAAGCAGTCGGACGTTATCGGTCATGACCAAACGAACATGAACATCACCAACGCCACCTTCATGGTGGTCGACGATGGCAACGGCAATATGCGGCTGATGCCCCGCTTCGACAATACGAAGGTGATGCAAAACTTCACCACGCTTGCCACACAGGCAGCAGCAGCTACGGCAGGCGATAAGGGAACAGGCATACAGACTATATATCTTACTCCAGTGCCCAAGGTGGTCAACAGCTCATCGCAAATCAATGCCATGGGTGGTTACTATATGCTGGATTATCCTTTCACAGCCTCCGGCTCTATCGGTACCAAGACAGCTCCTTTTAAGGGCACTATCGAAGGTCAGATTGGCAAGAGTTTCAGCGTTTCTGCCCCCTTCGTGGCCTATGCCGAGGATGCCATCATCAAGAATGTGATTATTGAGAGTGCCAACTTCAGCAGTGGCAACGATGACGGAAATGCTGGTGCCATTGTGGCTTCCGCAACGGGTGCAACGCGCGTTTACAACTGCGGTGTGAATGGTGGAGAAATCAGTGGGTCAAATTATACCGGTGGCATCGTGGGTCTGTTAGACGACTATTCGCGCGTCATCAACTGCTACAGCTATGCCACTATTACGGGTGGCACAGATGTGGGCGGTATCGTGGGCCACAACGACTATGCCTCCAACGCTAACGACATACGCACGATGGTGATGAATTGCGCGTTCTACGGCGACATTACGGGCGGTTCCAGTAAGTCACCTGTCTATGGTGGACTGAATATTGATAATGTGGGCGCGAATGATGACGGTCTGAATACTTATAACTATTATGCATACGAGCAATTGCCTACAGATCATATTTCCTCTGGTAAGTACAATTGTGCCCTGGCCGTTGAGGATAAGTACCTGAACCGCTTCGAGTTCTACCGCCAACTGCTAAACAGCAACAAGAGGTTGGCGGCCTGGTATGCCACCGGTTCTGTTGTCAACGCAGACCAGAAGATGGCAAAGTGGGTATTAGAGACTGCCGACCGAACTATAGCCGATCCAAAGCCTTATCCCATACTGAAGGCGCAGGGTGAATATCCTTCTATCATCAATTACGATGCTGCTAATGCTCCTGATAGCACCATTGTAGGTCGCAATCATGGAGGAAAACTGGGTGATAAGACGCTGACGATTACCATCAGCAGTACGAAAACAGATGGTGGACAAGCTTGGGCTACTGATGCTTCCATCACAACGGGAAGTAAGATAGTGAAACGTACCGACAAGGACTTTGATCGTTTTAACTACAACTACGACAAGGTGCAGCTGCCATATTACAATGATGTGGGTACGAATAACTACACAGACGGTAAGGTCGTAACAGGCTGGAAAATTACCGGCATGACAGGCGGTACGGCAGGCACTTACGAGACTGGCAACAAATGGAACGGTTACAACTTCGCCGACCGTAAGTGTACTCAAAAAGATATTTATAGTGTTAGCGGTCGCGTGTTCTCGCAGGGAGCCTATTTCGATGTTCCCTACGGGGTGACTGGCATCACCATTGAGCCTTACTGGGCTAATGCGGTCTATGTTGCTGACACGGGCTACGATGTGATTTATAATACCGGCTATGGACGTACCGAGCAGACAGTGTTTGGAACGCAGGTAGGTGATAACACTAAGTTTAAGGATCAAAAGGTATATAAGTCCATCTCTACTGCATTAAGCGACGCTTCACTTACCGGATCTACGGTCTATGACAATGCTATCGTGCTGGTAGGAAACCTCCACCAAAGTGGTGTGCCGTCGGCGGGAAGCAAGGCCTTCACTATCATGTCGGTCGATGAGGATAACGACCATGAGCCAGACTATAGTATGATATATCATCACAACAATCGTCAGGCTGTGTGTCCTATCCGCTTCGATTTCCTGAACATCCCGGGCACTGCACAGGCCCAGAAACCTAATGGTACGAACACCGTGCAGAATTTCACCATCTTCTTGATGAAAGGCTGGTTCGAG
>Ga0310697_10001430_pt1 | contig 28023 bp, 22 predicted proteins | sample 172DNAGHGlowgp2_FD_203883 | JGI IMG/M metagenome (GOLD analysis project Ga0310697, IMG submission 203883) | Sheep rumen microbial communities from Palmerston North, Manawatu-Wanganui, New Zealand - 1728 DNA GHGlow gp2 (v2) (version 2) | ecosystem: Host-associated > Mammals > Digestive system >...
AGCTTGAATAATCAAGCTTTTGGGGCGGCGTCTGATTGTACTCGAGGCGGGTCTTGCCCCCTCGAGCTCCCCCGCGGCTCTGTTTTCCAAAGCGATCGCGGTAGTTTTTTGACAGTCTCCTGAAGAATTCTTAAGAGCCCTCGACTTTCCCGCGCCCGCGTGGTACGATGAGCGCAGAAGAACCGGAAACATACACCGAGAACGGGGGAGAGGAGTATGAAACAAAAAAACCTGCGAGCACTGCTGTGCCTGCTGCTGGGCTTTGCTATGCTGCTCACGGCCTGCGGCACAGCCACACCGGAGGCGGAAACGCCCGCTGAACCCACGGAAGCGCCGCTGCCGGAGGGCGCGGTTGCGGTGGGCACAGTGGATGAGCTGCTCTCCGCCATCGCGCCGAACGCCTGCATCGTACTGCGGGAGGGTGAGTATGATCTGAGCTCGGCCGCCGACTACGGAGCGGAGGACCTGCGGGGATATTACCGCTGGGAGCTGGTTTACGGCGGCTGCGCGCTGGCCATCGAGAATGTTCCCGGCCTGCGTCTGATCGGCCAGGGGGAGGTCAGTATCCTGGCCCAGCCCCGCTACGCCGAGGCGCTCACGTTCCGGAACTGCTGGGATCTCAGCCTGGAGAACCTGACCCTGGGCCACACCACAGCGCCCGGCGGCTGCTGCGCGGGCGTGCTGAACCTGGCGGACTGTGACAGTGTGTCCGTCACGGGCTGCCGCCTCTTCGGCTGCGGCTCCATGGGCGTGACGGCGAACAACTGCCGTGCTGTTTCCGTGCGCGAGAGCCGGATCGACTCCTGCAGCGACGGCGCGGTCATGGCCACCGGCTGCCGGGATTTCCGGCTGGAGGACTGCGAGCTCTGCGACTGTGGCCTGAGCCCGGATTTCCCCGGCGGGAGCCTCATTTATACCGAGCGCTGCGTGGGCTTTGCCCTCTGCAACTGCGTGATCACCGGCAACCGGGTAAACCTGCTGCTCCAGAACCAGCGCTCCAGCCAGGTGGCCCTGCTGGGCTGCCGGGTGGAGGACAACCGGGTGCTGGGGTCTGTGTTCCTCCTTGTGGGACGCAGCGTGACGGTGGACAAGTGCTCCTTCCGGCTGCGGCAGGACGAGCGATATTATGAGAACGCGCAGGCCCTCTTTGCCCAGGACGTCAACGGGGAGGACCTGATCAGCTTCGACCTGGACCACATGGAGCTGGACCGGGCGGAATATGCCGGCCCGACCGAGCCGGAACCCACACAGAGCGAAACGATCCAGATGCCGGACGGCACAGCGGAGGCGCATGTGAGCACGGTGGACGAACTGCTGGCCGCCATCGCGCCGGACACCTGCATCGTGCTGGCGGCGGGCACCTATGACCTGAGCAGCGCAGGGAACTACGGCGGCCGGGGTGGTGAATACTACAGCTGGGAGGAATGCTTCGACGGCTACAGCCTCTGCCTGCATGATGTGGACGGACTGTGGATCCGGGGCGCCGGAAAAGAGGAAACGCTTCTGAGCGCCGTGCCCCGCTACGCCGCCGTGATCGACTTCCGGAACTGCGAAAATGTGGGCCTTGCCGATCTCACCGCCGGGCACAGCGAGGAGCCGGGCTACTGCGCGGGCAATGTGCTGAACTTCGACAGCTGCCGCGGCATAAGCCTGGAAAACTGCGGGCTCTTCGGCTGCGGCGTGATCGGCATCTATGCCTGGAACAGCGAGACGATGCAGATTCGCGATACGGAGATCTATGAGTGCTCCTGGGAAGCGGTTTCGCTCGACAACTGCTTCGACGTGAGCTTTGACCACTGCAGTATCCACGACTGCGACGAGGGCAACGACATCATCCGTCTGAGCGGCTGCACAGCCTCCTGGAATGGCGAGGAGCTGCAGCAGGGGACCCACTGCTTTGACCACGAGGAGCATATCGCCGGACAAAACAGCGGATGGTGAGCGTCCGAGCCGCTTCCAATGAAACTGAAATCCCCGGGAATTCTCAGAATTCCCGGGGATTGTTCCGTTTTCGGGGTACAGGCTGTCCGGCTTCTTCGCGGTGTTTCTGCGGGCTTCTGATCAGGCCGCTCAGCTGAGCTTGCTCGCGGTGAGCGCTGTGGAGATCAGCATCTGCGCGTTCTGCGCCTCCACGACGGTGACGCTGCAGTCTGCGCCCGCGCAGGAACTGATCATCCGGCTCACGCCGGCAGGCGCGTAGATCGTATCGATGCCCGAGAACTGCACCGCTTTCAGCAGGGGCAGGATATCCGAAGCGTCAAAGTACAGGTTGCCGTTGAGATCGACGCCGCCGATGAAAACGATATTCTGGATCTTCAGCCCCGTGCCGAGGAGCCGGCTGCACATCGCCGCGTAAGCGGCACAGCCGATATGGTTTTCCGAAACGTTGGGGAGCGTGTGCGGAATGAAGAAGGAGACATCCTTCCTCGACATGTCATAGCCGGCGGTGTTCCGCAGGCACTCATAGGCCACCCGGATGTAGTCCTTCTGCAGATCCGGGACGGGGCCGAGAACCTTGAACTGGCCCGTCCCCTCGGTGATGGAGACCTCCAGCATGAAAACGTGCGCGGCTCCTTCATGATAGAACAGGGTGTTGATCTCGCCCGGCTGCACTGCGAAGGTGCGGGCGGCAAGCTTGCTCGGGCCGAGCAGCTTCTGCAGCCCATGGGAAGTGAAGAGCTGCGTGTAAGCCTCGCCCTTCTCGGCCAGCTCGGCGCTCACCACTCCGGCGATGCGCTCTGCGTACTGCTCCAGATCCCGGACGCCGGGTTCCACCGCGTAGGCTCTCAGCAACAGCTCGAGCGCGTCCTCGGTAAAGGACACCCGATCGGCAGCGATCCTGGTCTGCTCCAGAACTCTGGGAAACACGTAATCGGACCAGATCACCTGCTTCTCCGGGAGCGTATAGGCGGGAATGTCGATCACATAGAACCGGTCGCGCAGAGGGGCGCTCACCTTGTCGAGGTCGTTGCAGGTCGCCACGGAAAACAGGTTGTCCGTCGGGATCGCGGTCTCCAGAAAATTGTCAAAGAAGCCCTGGCGGTCCAGGAGCGTCAGCAGGACATCGGCGGAGCCGGCCTTGCCGTCCCGCCCCTGGCTGGTGGCCTTGTCGATCTCGTTGATCAGCAGCACCCCCGTGGAGCTCCTTGCAGCATACATCCGGTCCACGATTCGGCCGGGCTTGGCATTGCTGTAAATGCGGGAGCTGCCGCTCAGGTACTCCGGATCACTGCCGATGGAGGACACGTCGACCGGGATCACCGGCTCGTTCAGAAGACTGGCGATGGCCTTGGCGATGCTGGTTTTGCCCGTCCCGGCAGGGCCGTTGAGCAGGATGCCCCATTTCGGCAGCACGCCCGTACGGTTGATCTGGGCGATGACCTCCAGGATCCGCTGCTTGACCGCCTCCAGGCCGTAGAATTCGGCATCCAGGAGTTTCCGGGCCTCTTCCGGGCTGGGGGCGTGCAGCTCACGCCTCTCCCAGTTGATGTTGACGAGATACTGCAGCGACGTTTTTGCGTGCCTGCGGTGATCGGTGTGCGTGTCCCGGCTGGCGGCCTTGTCCAGGTCGCGTTTGAGCGCCTCTGAAAGCCATGCGGGGAAGGTATGCCGGCACGCCCTGCAGAAGGCATCGATCTCCTCAAGCTCCCGCAGGCAGGACTGCTGCTGAACGGCGGCCGACGGATCGTCCTGACGGATCTCGCAGGACAGGAGACGTTTGACAGCCAGATCCAGAAAAGCGGGCGTATACTTTCCGCTTCTGGAGTACCTGTCGATAGCAGGATCCAAGGCAATGGATTTCACTGCATAGACGCCGTTTTTCCGGAAGAAACCGGTGAGGAGCAGAGACAGGTTTTCGGTCGCAAGGAACGCGATCAGCGGGATGAAACGCCTGCTCACCTCCTCGTTCCAGTCCTTCCAGAAGACCAGCTCCACCGCACCGAGCCCTGTGCTGATATCTGGCGCGAAGATGTAATCCGCGCCCTTTTGCACGAACCTGCCCTTGATGATGCCGGGAATCTCCAGCCCATAATCAGAGGAAGCCATCAGGCAAAACAGGGGTGTTCGTCCTTCCGGACGCTTGTCAGTCATCATAGTATGCTCCATCCTCATCCTCCCTTTCTCTTTTCAACCATTACATTGTTGCCATGCATCATTCTCTGCCGCGGGGCGGCAGGGCAAGGATCGGCCGCAGATGCCTTTCGGCCTGAAGGGCGAAAGCCGCATGGGCCTGCGCAGAAAAATGAACTTCATCCGACGAGAGCGGCAGCTCCCAGGACGCCGCCGATGCGAAGCTGACTCCCTGCCTTGCGGCCACAGCCCGGAAGGCGGGGATCATGTCCCAAAAGAGCTCCTGAATATGCGCCAGAGGGATCTCGACCCGGGGCGGAGAGAGCAGCAGGATCGGCAGCCCGGGGACCACCTTTCTCAGGGCGGACAGAAATACGTCCATCCGGGCTGCGATCTTCCCGGCGGAAGGGCCGGCCATGGTCAGCGCGTCGTTGGAACCCAGCATGATCAGGAGACAATCCGCGGGCAGCCGTTTCCGAATCTGCGCGATGGCAGCCTCGGTTTCCCCCGGCCGGAAGGGGATCGTCCGGCCGTTGAGACCCAGGTTGACCACATCCCAGCCTGTCCTTTCGGCGAGCAGATCCGGCCAGCGCTCCTGCGGGGGATAGCGCTTTTCAAGCGGGTCGCGCGGGTCAAAGCCATAGGTGTTGGAATCTCCGAAGCACAGGATACGTGCGCACATGGTTTTCTCCTCCCTCCTGTTTCCCGGCACTATCCACCGGGCCGGACCGGCGGCGCTGCTCCGTGAAAAACGGACAGCCTTCCTTTGCCCTTTTTCAGTTTGACTGAGAAAAAGCCGCTTTGTTCCCGGTCTTTATCGTTTTTATTCTGGAACCTCATAAAAAGCGTTCCTTCCCTGAAAGGTTTTATAGTGACGTAAGGCGCGCGGAGCTTCTGCACGGGAGGTTTTCAGCGCCTCTGCGCTGAAAATGCCGCGGGAACCGCTTGATTTTTTCCCCGAAACAGACTATGCTTAACATAGATAAAATGTATATACTGTGAGGTGCTGTATATGAAAGTTGTGGTTGCCGGTGCGTTCGGCCATCTGGGCAGCGACCTGGTCCGCTCTCTGGTGCGGCAGGGGCATGAAGTCGTGGGCTTTGGCCGTACGATCCGCCCCATCCCCGGGTATGACGGAAAGTTTCAGGCCGTCAAGGCTGACGTCCAGGATCGGGACAGCCTGCGCGGCGTCTGCAACGGGGCGGACGTGGTGATCTCCACCGTGGGTCTTACCAAGGCCAGCGCGGAAGTCAGCTGCTACGATGTGGACTATCAGGGCAATATGAATCTTCTGGACGAGGCGCGCCGCGCCGGCGTAAAGCATTTTGCCTACGCCTCCGTCCTCAAGGCCGACGGCGATCCCACCGTCCCCATGCTGGACGCCAAGTATAAGTTTGAAAACCAGCTCAGGGCCAGCGGCCTCAAGTGGGTCATCTTCCGCCCCTCCGGCTATTTCTACGACATCGCCAAGGTCTTCATGCCCATGATCGAAAAGGGCAAGGTGACCCTGCTCGGCAACAGGGACGTACACTGCAACGTGGTGGACACGCCGGACTTTGCCGACTTCATCGTCGAGCACATGTGCGACGACGGCGCCATGTTCAATGTGGGCGGCAAGGAGACCTGGAGCTATGAGGAGCTGGCACGCATGTTCTTCGCCGCCGCCGGCAAGGAGGCGCAGATCAGCCGCGCACCGGTCTGGCTCTTCGATGTGCTGGCCTGGGTCAACAAGCAGAAGAAAAACGGCAAGGAGGCCATCATCCGCTTCTCCAAGTGGACGCTGACCCACGAGATGGTGGGCGACACCCGCGTGGGCGAGGCCAGCTTCGCCGAGTACATCAAGAGCTGCTACAAGAAGTGAGGCGCGCGTGAACGACTTTATGCTACTCTCCGCCGCTTCCCGCTTTCCGCTCAAGCGGCTGGACATCGGCGAGTTTGCCGACATCTCGGGAAAGGGCATGCACTTTCACACCCGCGTCTACGACGCCGATGGAGCCGGGCGGCTCTGCCTGATGGAAATGAAGGCCTTCGGCGGCCTGATGAAGATGGAAAGCGCTGTCTTTTCCCCGGTGACGCTGGACGGGCCGCTGTTCAGCTGCGATATGGTGGACGCCATGGGGAAGCTTACCCTGCTGCTGGAGCTCTATGATACCACGCTCTCCCACCCGGCCATGGAGGCGCTGGGCGATGTGAAGGCACAGTACGCAGCTCTCCCGGCTCATGACCCGGGGCAGCACTGGTACGATTCCCTGCGGCTCCCGGTCTCGGATTTCAAGAAAGCCAAGGGGCAGCGCCCCGCCTTCGCTGCCTACGCCCGGGACTATAACGAGGTATATTTCACGCTGCTATCCAACTGCGGCGCCTGTGACGCCGACGAGAAGCGGGAGAAAAATGCCGCCTACGCCGGGGGACTTTTGAAAAACGGCGGCCCGGCGGTGGACACCTTCCGGAAGATCCTCGGCGAGGAAAAGACCGCCGCATTTCTCAAACGCTATATGTTCTGCTGCGCGGAATAGAAAGGAAAAGGCATGATCATCTATTTTTCCGGCACCGGCAACAGCCGCTTTGTGGCCAAAAAAATCGCTGAGCTGACCGGGGATACGCTCTGCGACGCGACCCGATATACCCGCGAGGGGAAGGGCGCCGACTTTGAGAAGCCCGGCAAGTACGTCTTTGTCTCGCCGGTCTACGTCTCCGCGCCGCCCCGCGCCTTTCTGGACTTCATCCGCAAATCCTCTTTCCCCAACAACGTGCGCGCCTACTTCATCATGACCTGCGCCGGCGGCATGGGCGGCAGCCCCGAATACTGCCGCAGGATCGCCAGCGAGAAGGGCTTTGCCTATCTGGGCACGGCCCAGGTCTGCATGCCGCAGAACTACATCGCCTTCTTCAAGACCCACGAGGCCGCGGAGAACCGGGAGAAGGTCCGCGAGGCCCTGCCCGTCATCGAGGGCATCGCCGACTTCATCCTGGAGGGCACGGAGCTGCCCGACCCGGGCATGAAGGCCTGGGAGTTTCTCTCCACCGAGATGATCATCGGCATGTACTACAAAGACTTCATGAAGGCAAAGGCCTTCCGCGCGACCGACGCCTGCATCGGCTGCGGCCGCTGCGCCGCAGTCTGCCCGCTGGCGAACATCACGCTGAAGGACAAACGGCCCGTCTGGGGCGACAACTGCACCCACTGCATGGCCTGCATCAATCTCTGTCCCAGGCAGGCCATCGAGTACGGCAAGAAGACCGTGGGCAAGCCCCGCTATCAGGGGCCGGAGAAGCTGCAGAGCGCAGCGGAGAAATAGGGCGCAGACAGTTTCACAGCGGCGCCCGCTGCCGCCGGGTAGCGGGAAAAACGCCATATCCCTGTCGTCAGGCTTTACAGACAGGGGTATGGCGCTTTTTTGTTGTGGGCAGATCCCGGATTGCGTCTCCCGCACAGACGACTCGCCCCGTAGGGGAGGGGCTTGCCCCTCCCGCCATATCCGACGCTGTACCATGTCCGCGGGCGGCTGATAGCGACGCGAAGCCAGTCCTTTAGGGCCGCCCCTACGATGAAGCGTTCATTCTTCACCGTAGGGGCCGACGCCCCAGCTGCCCATCTAAACGCTAACATTATATATTTCATATATTTCAAAGGAGGAAATAACCATGTCCTGGTTTTATCTGATCATTGCGGGGCTCTTTGAGTGCTTCTGGTCCACGATGATGAAGCTGAGCGAGGGCTTTTCCCGCCCGGGCTACGCCGTGGCTACGGTCATCGGCATGATCGCGAGCTTCTGGGCCCTGATTGTCGCGACGAAGGAGCTGCCCATCAGCCTGGCCTACCCGATCTGGACCGGCATCGGCGCCGTCGGCGCGGTGCTGGTGGGCGTTTTCTTTTTACGGGACACGATCCGGCCCCTGACTTGGGTGTTCGTGGCAATGCTCATTGTCGGCATCATCGGCATCAAGCTCACTGCCGGGGAGTGAGCGGAGAATTGCCGGAAAAAGCGTTGGACTTTGAACTGACCGGAAGCGAGATCAAACATTCCTTCCGGTATCTCTTCTCCCTGAAACCGGACGGCTCCGTCATGGGCGGCACTTTCCAGTACAGCCGCGGCTTCTTCCTGCATGTGGACGCCAGGGACTGCTGGGAGAAGGGCGCAAAAGTCGTGGATCTGCGCATCCGGGGGGAGAAGGTGGAGAATCGGCGCCGCTACCGCGTGGGCATGACGCAAAACTGCATGGACAAGCTCTTTCGCTATTTCGGTATCGTCCTGGACCCGGAGCGGCTGCGGGTCGTGTCCCTGTCCACTTATCACGACCTGACCACATTCTTCCTGCTGAAGGAGGACCTTGCCTGCGCGCCGGAGCGGGGACGTTTCCGGATGGACAATTTCCCCGGTATGCCGGAAGGCGACAACACGGAAAAAAGGCGGAGGACGAAACGCCGGGCGCTGGCGAATAAAGCTTCTTTCTGCAAATAAAAGCACGCCGTGAAGACTATTCTTCACGGCGTGCTTTTCCTAAACACAGGAAAAATCAGACAATCATGATTGTCTTCCTGCTATCAGGTTTTCGTCTTACTGTTTGTTCTCCCCGCCGGTCTTGGGCCGGGGCTTGTGATAGCGGTGACGGCGCTTGCGGGCGTCGTCCTCGGCCTTGGGCGCCGCAGAAGCTTCCGCGGAGTGGGTCTCCACCTTCACTGGTTTGACGCTGGCCTTGCCGGGCGCTTTCTGGGGCTTCTTGCCCTTCTGTTCCCGGTTTTCCTTCGGCTCCTTCTTCTCGGCGGTCTTGGGCGCGTCCTCGGCTGCCGCAGCGGGTTTTCTGTCGCGTCTTCCGCCGCGATGGTTCTTCTTCTGCTCTCCGCTCTTTTCCGGCGCCCTGGCCGCAGGGGCGGCCTCGGCGGCCGGCTGCTTTTCCGGCGCGCCCTCGCCCTTGCCTCTGCCGCCGCGGCGGCGACGGCGGCCGTTCTTCTTCTCGCCGCTCTCGTCCTCGTCCCGCGGGGCGCTGACAGAAGGCTCGGGCACCACCAGCACGGGGATAGCCCACTCGTTTTCCTTCTCTTCCTCTTCCTCCTCCACGGGCGGCACATAGTTGAGCACATGGGGCGGCTCTTCACCGTCCTTGGGGCGGCCGCCGGGCACGGCGCAGAGCTCGTTTGCCGTGAAGAGGTGCAGCGCGTCGTCCTTGTCGTCGTCGAGGCGCACCTTCACGGTCTGGCGCAGGAGATTGACGGACACGGCGGTGCCGTAGCCGTCCTTGGTCTCCACAAAGGCGCCCTGCTTCGGCACCTTCTTGATGAGCTCCTCATAGGCCTCCTGCTCATAGCGCAGGCAGCACATGAGCCTGCCGCAGCTGCCGGAGATCTTGGTGGGGTTTAAGGACAGGGACTGGACCTTCGCCATCTTGGTGGACACGGGCTGAAAATCGTCCAGGAACTGATGGCAGCAGTAAGGCCGGCCGCAGATGCCGATGCCGCCGATCATCTTGGCCTCATCCCGCACGCCGATCTGCCGCAGCTCGATGCGGTTGCGGAAGATGCCGGCCAGATCCTTCACCAGTTCGCGGAAGTCCACACGGCCGTCGGCGGTGAAGAAGAACATGGTCTTGTTCCCCTCAAAGTTGCACTCCACATCCACCAGTTTCATCTCGAGCCCGTGCTCGGCGATCTTTTTCTGGCAGATCTCGAAGGCCTCTTTCTCGCGCTTCTTGTTGAGCTCCGCCACACGCAGATCGTCCGCCGTGGCGACGCGGGCCACCGGGCGCAGCGGCTGGATCACGGCGTTCTCCTCCACGGGATGATTGCCGCGCACCACGTCGGCGATCTCCAGACCCTTGGAGGTCTCCACGATCACCTTGTCGCCGGTCCTGATGTCCAGCTTGTTCGGGGAAAAGAAGTAGCTCTTTCCCCGGTTTTTGAATTTGATACTGACTACGTCAACCAATGTGTATATCCTCGTTTCTGTATCCGTTCGCCCCTCGCTCCACACGACAAGGGAGTTCAGAGGGGAACCCTCTGATTTTTCGCCGCGGAAGGCGAAAAACAAATGATAATCTGTTTTTGACGGGGCTTTGCCTCGGCAAAAACACCCTGAGCCGAGCCCTGTGAGGCCTCGCGTCGACCGAGGTGGGCGAAAGCCCTCCGCGATAAACGCGAGTATTCCCCTCACGCTTCAGCCCCTCAAGGGGCTGGAGCGTGAATAGAGTCTACAACCAGCAGTCCAAAAATGTGTTTCGCGCCCACGTTCACCCGCAGCATCGCCAGACACTGCTCACAGAGCGCGTGCAGATGGGCGATCTCCGCCGGGCGCATGCCCAGATCGCTCTTTCTCAGGCAGAGCATCTCGGCGCAGAGGGCCGACACGCTCTCCACAAAGCTCGTTGCGGCGCGCAGCTCGCCGATCTCATTCTTCGCGCACCAGCGGGCAAGCTCCGCCGCGTCGCCTTTGGCCACAGTCTTCACAAAGCTCTCGGCCAGCCTGCGCGTTTCCTCGTCCTCCGGCGCCTGCTCCCCGTTGACGTTCACTTCCGCGCAGCGGGAGCGCACCGTGGGCAGCAGCTGCTGGGGATTCGTGACGCAGAGCAGGAAGATCACGCCCGCGGGCGGCTCCTCCAGCAGCTTCAGCGCCGCGTTCTGGGCGGAGACGTTCATCGTGTCCGCGTCTTCGATGAGATAGACCTTCCGCTCGCTCTCGTTGGGCAGCACCACCGCGTCGGCCGCCATCTCGCGGATCTGGTCAACCACGATCTCCCGGCGGGGACGGCCTTTGCTGTCCTCCAGCCGGCGGATCACCTGAATGTCCGGGTGGATGCCGGCCATCGCCTTGCGGCAGGCGCGGCACTGGCCGCAGGGCACGTCCGACGGGCTGCGGCACACGGCCGCCCGCGCGATCTCGTCGGCCCTTTCGCGGCAGAGCGCCGGATCGGCGGAGGCGATGATATACGCATGGTTCAGCCTTGCGGCGTCGTGAATCCGAAAGCCCATGTGTTTCCACGCCCCCATTGAGTGATCTAACTCATCTATTTTACAGTTTTTCCGCCGCTTCGTCAACCGATTCTTTGCATTCGCTGCGCAGAATTCCATCTTCTGGTTGTCACCGCCGGGCGCTTGTGCTAAAATGACAGCATGAAGATGGCGAAAAAAATCGGAATCGCACTGGCGGCAGTGCTATTCGGCGCGCTGATGCTGCTCTTCGGCATCGCGCCCCGTGCCGCCGCACCGGCTCCCACGGCAGAGCCGGCGCTTTCCACGCCCGTTTTTACCCCTGTCCCCACGCCCGCGGCCGAGACCACGCCCGGGCCGGATTACAGCGGCCTGCTGCGGATTTCGGAACTGATGGTGAAAAACAGAGCCACCCTCTGCGTGGACGGGGCCTTTCCCGACTGGGTCGAGCTGGAGAATATCTCCGGCAAGGCTCTCGATCTGCGCGGCTGGAGCCTCACGGATCAGGAGATCGGGGCGCGGCACGACTTCTCGGAGGACACGCTCAAACCAGGTGGGCTGCTGCTCGTCCCCTGCGGGGAGGCGCTGGGCTTTTCCCTCTCCGGGGAGGAGACGCTGTTTCTCTGCGCGCCGGACGGTAGCGTGCAGGATCGGGTAACCTGCATCGATGGCGATGAGAGCGACCGCGCCCTGGTGCGAAAGGAAGACGGCAGTTTTGTGCTCTCCGTCTGGGCGACGCCCGGTTTTTCCAATGACGCCGCGGGCTACGACGCCTTCTGTGAGAGCCGCGAGGCAAGCGGCGTCCTGCAGATCGAGGAGGTCATGGTCTCCAATGAGGCCACGCCCATCTTCAACGGCCAGTGCTATGACTATGTGGAGCTGCGAAACGCCGGGGAGGAGGCCCTGCCCCTCGCGGGCTACTGCCTGACGGACGATGCGGAGGATCCGACGAAATGGGGCTTTCCCGCCCTGACGCTCCAGCCCGGCGAACGGCTGCTGGTCACCTGCGACGAGGAGAGCCCCGCGTCTGACAACAACACCGGCTTCTCCCTCGGCGCCGTGAGCGAGCGGCTCTATGTCTATGCGCCCGACGGCAGGCTTTGCGACTGGGTCTGGCTGCATGACATTCCCGTGGAGGGCAGCATGGGCCGCCTGGAAGGGGAGAAGGGCTTCTTTTACTTTACAAAGCCCACGCCCCGCGCCGCAAACGGAGAGGGCTTCCGCCGCGTCTCCGCGCAGCCGGAGACCCTGAGGGCCGAGGGCATCTACAACGACACCGAGAGCCTTACGGTTTCCCTTGTTTCCGCGGGGGAAATCCATTATACTGTGGATGGCAGCGCCCCGGGTTTGTCCTCCCCGCTCTATGAAGAGCCGATCACGCTGGACAAGACGGGCGTTGTGCGTGCCGTCGCCGTGGAGGAGGGCGCCGCGCCCAGCCGCCCCGTGAGCTTCAGCTATTTTCTGAACGAAGAGCACACCCTGCCGGTGCTGAGCCTGACGGTGGACGACCGGCCCACCTTCAACCGCATCTTCTACGGCGGCAACAAGGTCCGCCGCACCGGTGCGAACCTGGCGCTCTATACCGGGGATGGCTGTGAGTTCAGCCAGGCCTGTGAGCTGCGCGTCGCGGGCTGGACCAGCCTGACGCTGGACAAGAAGAGTCTCGCGGTGGATTTCAAGGGCCGCTACGGCGGCGACCTGCGCTGCGACGTGTTCGGAAACGGCATCGATCGCTACGCTTCCCTCGCGATCCGCGCCGGGCAGGATTATCTCTACACGATCTTTCGCAACGAGCTGTTTCAGGATCTGGCGGCGGAGGCCTCCGACGCGGTGCTGACACAGGCAAACCGCTGGTGTGTTCTTTACATTGACGGGGAATACTACGGTCTGTACTGCTTGAAAGAGGATCTTGCCAAGCAGTTCTATGCCTCCCACGCCGGGGTGAGCAAGGAGAGCGTGCGCAATTACAAGACGCCGGTGGTGCCCGGCACGCCCTTCTATGACGAGATCCTGGCCTACGCGCAGCAGAACGATCTGACCCGGCCGGAGCACTATCAGTACATGTGCGAGCATCTGGACATGGACAGCCTGATCGACTGGATGCTGATGGAGAGCTACTCCTGCAACAGTGACGTGCAGGGAAATCTCCGGGTCTTCTCCTCGCCGGAAAACGGCGGGAAGTGGAGCTTTGCGCTCTATGATCTGGACTGGGCCTTCTACTACAAGGGCTGCGCCTTCTTCATGGTCTTAAACGGCGACAGCAACATGCCCATCGTGCTGCACAAACTGATCCGCAACCCGGATTTCCGGGACCGCTGCCTGCGCCGCTACGCGGAGCTCATTGACAGCACGCTCTCAAACGAGCATGTGCTGCAGAAGATCGACGACTATGTTTCCCTGCTGGAGCCGGAGGCGCCCCGGGACCGGGAGCGCTGGCACAAGACCATGAAGGACTGGTATGACCAGGTGGACATCCTGCGCGCATTTATTACGGACAATGACTGGGCCAGGCTCAGCATTGAGCGCTTCTGCACCGAGGCTGCGATCAGCCCGGCGGAACGCACGGAATACTTTGGATATTGACGAGGTAACACAATGGAACTTACCGCTGCCGCGCTGTCTCTCAACAGCATCTTTGCCGGTTACGACCAGGCCATCCTGAGCCTGATGCACCGGCTGGCCGTCTCCATGGGCGGCCTGCTGACCCCGCTCTGCAAGCTCATTACCCTGCTGGGCGAAAAGGGCCTGATCTTCTTTGTGGCCGCCATTGCCCTGTTGCTCTTCCCCCGTACCCGCAAGGCGGGCGTGTGCATGTTCGGCGCCGTCTGCTGCGGCGCGCTGATCACCAACATCATCCTCAAGGACGCCATCGCCCGTCCGCGCCCCTTCATGACGGAGGAGATGTACCGAAATTTCTGGACCTACATCGGCTCTCCCGCCGAGGACGGCTACTCCTTCCCCTCCGGCCATGTGACCGCGGCCGCGGCCGGCATGGTCTCCCTCTGCCTGAGCCGTGGACGGAAATGGGTGCTGCCCTCCATCATCTGGGTGCTGCTGATGGCCATCTCCCGCAACTACCTGATGGCCCACTACCCCTCCGACGTGCTGGCCGCCGCCATCATCGGCACCGTCTCGGCCTTCATCGCTTGGGGCATCACGCAGCTCATTTTCCGCCTGCTGGAGGAGAATGACGGCGTCCCCTTCTGCGCCTTTGTGCTGGACTTTGACCCCCGCCAGCTCAAGCACATGATGTACAAGGGGAAGCATTGAAGAGCGCCTAGGAGTCAGCGCTTAGCTGCTAGGCGCTATGCGCTGGGCGCTGAAATAGAAAACACGGGAAAGCAGTTGCTTTCCCGTGTTTTCTATTTCAAAATAACATTCTCTTTCCCGAGCATTTCCTCCAGCTCCAGGATCAGCCCCTCGTGGAGGAGGCATCTGGCGCCGATGCGCTTCTTCTCCCGCTCGCACCAGAGGATCAGCTGCCCGTCGCCGGGGAACATGGTCAGAATCAGCTCGATGCGCTTCATGGCCGGGTCATAGCGGGAGGGGAGCCTGACCCAGAGCTTCTGCTCCTTCGGGGGCGGCGCCTGGGTGCCCAGGGCGTTCACGTCGGAGATGGGGCGGATCGAATCCACCATGAGCTGCGGCTCCTTCTCGTCCCGCACGGAGATGCGGCCCCGGACGATGACGGCGGCGTTGTTCTGGATATAGCCCCCGCCGGCGTCCAGCGCTTTCTGGAAGGCCATCAGCTCCATGCTGCCCGTGTCGTCCTCCAGCTGGATGTAGGACATGAGGGTGTTGTTCTTCGTGGTGCGGGTGCGGAAGGACGCGATGCTGCCCGCCACGGTGATGACCTGGTTGTCGCGGAAGCGGGTGGGCCCGTCCTCGGCGGCAAAGTCGCTCATCACAGCGCCGATGGGCACGGCGCCGATCTTGCGCACGGCCTCCCGGTATTCGTCCATGGGGTGGCCGGTGAGATAGAGGCCGGTGATCTCCTTCTCCATGGACATGATCTCCCGCCTGGAGTATTCCTCCACGTCGGGGATCGGGATGCTGGCGGGGGAGCTCTCCTCCGCAAAGCCGCCGAAGAGATCCATCTGGCCGGAGATGTTGTCCCGGTTTTCCTGGGCGATGCTGTCGATGATGGGGCCGGCCACGGTGATGAGCGCCCGGCGCCTGTAGCCCATGGAGTCGAAGGCGCCGGCCTTGATGAGGTTTTCCACGGCCCGGCGGTTTAAGTCCTTGCCGGACATGCGGCGGCAGAAGTCCTCAAAGCTCTGGAAGCTGCCGCCCTGCTCGCGCTCGGCCACCAGCTGCTCGATAGCGCCCCAGCCGATGCCCTTGATGGCCACCAGGCCGAAGCGGATGTTCTCCCCGTCCACGGTGAAGTTCGCGTCCGAGAGGTTCACGTCCGGCGGCAGGAGCCGGATGCCCATCTCCTTGCATTCGGCGATATACTCGGAGACCTTGGTGGAGTTATCCAGAATGGAGGTCAGCAGCGCCGCCATGTACTCCTGGGGGTAGTGCCGTTTCATGTAGGCCGTGCGGTAGACCACGATCGCATAGCTCACGGCGTGGGCCTTGTTGAAGGCGTAGCTGGCAAAATCCAGGATTTCGTCATAGATGCTGTTGGCCACGTCCTCGGGGATGCCGCGGGCCACAGCGCCGTCGATGCCGCGGGAAGGGTCGCCGTGCACGAAGGCCACACGCTCGGCGTCGATGACCTTGTGCTTCTTTTTCGACATGGCGCGGCGGATGTTGTCCGCCTGACCCAGCGAAAAGCCCGCCAGGGAGCGGAAGATCTCGATGACCTGCTCCTGGTAGACGATGCAGCCGTAGGTGACCTCCAGGATCGGCCGCAGGCTCTCATGCTTGTAGCGGATCTTTTCCGGGTGCTGCGACCATTCGATGAAGCGGGGGATGGAGTCCATCGGGCCGGGGCGGTAGAGCGCGATGATGGCGGTGATATCCTCGATGCTCTTGGCCTTGATGCCGGTGCAGACAGCGGTCATGCCGGCGCTCTCCAGCTGGAACACGCCCTCGGTCTTTCCCTCGGCCAGCATGGCGAAGGTCTCCGGATCGTCCTCGGGCATGGTTTCCACCCGGAAGCCGGGCTCCTTTTTCCGTACGAGTTTGGCCGCGTCCTCCAGCACCGTCAGGTTTCGCAGGCCGAGAAAGTCCATCTTGAGCAGCCCCAGTTCCTCCAGCGTGGTCATCGGGTACTGGCAGACCACCGATTCGTCGTTTTTCGCCAGCGGCACGTATTCATACACCGGCTTTTCGGTGATGACCACGCCGGCGGCGTGGGTGGAGGCGTGGCGGGGCATGCCCTCCAGGGCGCGGGCCACGTCGATGAGGCGCTTTAATTTTTCGTCCCCCTCGTAGAGTTCCTTCAGGGGCTTGGAGAGGCGCAGCGCCTCCTCGATGGTCATGTTCAGCGCCATGGGCACCTGCTTGGCCACCGTATCGCACTCGCCGTAGCTCACGCCGAGCGCCCGTCCCACGTCGCGGATCGCGCCGCGGGCGGCCATGGTGCCGAAGGTGACGATCTGGGCCACATGGTCCCGGCCGTAGAGGCGGTTGACGTACTCGATCACCTCGCCCCGGCGATTGACGCAGAAGTCCACGTCGATATCGGGCATGCTGACGCGCTCGGGGTTCAGGAAGCGCTCGAAGAAGAGGGAGTATTTGATGGGGTCCACGTCCGTGATGTGCAGACAGTAGGACACCACGCTGCCCGCCGCGCTGCCGCGGCCGGGGCCCACGGGGATGCCGTTTCGCTTGGCATAGCCGATGAAGTCCGACACGATGAGAAAGTAGTCCACAAAGCCCATCTTTCGGATCATGTTCAGCTCGTACTCCAGCTGTTTGTGCACCTCGGGCCGGCCCGCGAAGCGTTCGGCAAAGCCCTTTTCGCAGAGCTTTTCCAGATAGGCGTAGCTGTCCGTCTCCCCTTCGGGGAGCTTGAAGCGGGGCAGGTGATAGTGGCCAAACTCAAAGTCGAAATTGCAGCGCTCGGCGATCTTCGCCGTGTTGTCGGCGGCCTCGGGATACTCCGGGAAGAGGGCGCGCATCTGCTCCTCGTCCTTGAGATAGAACTCCTGGGTCTCAAAGCGCATGCGGTTCGGCTCGTCCACGGTCTTGCCCGTCTGGATGCACATGAGCACGTCCTGGTAATAGGCGTCCTTCTGCTCGGTATAGTGGGCGTCGTTGGTGACAGCGAGGGGGATGCCCAGCTCTTTGGAGAGGCGGATGAGCCCCTGGGCGGCCTGCTTTTCCTCCCGGATGCCGTGGTCCTGGATCTCCAGATAGAAGTTCTCGGGGCCGAAGAGGGCCTGCAGATCCCGGGCGCGGGCCTTCGCGGCCGCATAGTCGTTGTGGATCAGGGCCTGAGGGATCTCGCCGGCGAGGCAGCCGGAGAGGCAGATCAGCCCCTCGCTGTACTGGTGCAGCAGCTCCCAGTCGATGCGGGGGCGGATATAGAAGCCCTCGGTAAAGCCCGAGGAGACCAGATAGCACAGGTTGTGATAGCCCGTCTCATTTTTGCACAGCAGGATCAAATGGGAGTAGTTGTTGTCGACGCCGTGATCCTTCTGAAAGCGGCTGCGCGGGGCCACATAGACCTCGCAGCCGATGATGGGCTTGATGCCGGCGCTCTGGCAGGCCTTGTAAAAGGCCACTGCGCCGTACATGACCCCGTGATCGGTGAGGGCGAGGGCGGTTTGCCCCAGCGCCTTGGCCCGCTCCGCCATCTCGTCAATGCGGCAGGCCCCGTCCAGCAGGGAAAACTCACTGTGCACATGTAAGTGGACAAAGGACATATAATCACCAATTCCTTATAGGCTCCCCTGCGTAAGGGGAGCTGTCAGCCATCCGGCTGACTGAGGGGTTGCGTTCGTTATTTGAGCAATAGTATCGGGGCGCTGTTCTTATACGACAACCCCTCCGCCCCTGCGGGGCACCTCCCCTTTCAGGGGAGGCTTATTGTGCTTTCTTCGCCAGCTCCATGATCTTCTTGAGCCGGTGGTTCAGGCAGCTTTTGGAGACCGGCGGCAGGGAGAGCTTCGCCAGATCGGCGAGGCTTGCCTCCGGGTTTGTGATGCGCAGCAGCGCCGTGTCGTGGAGGGCCTCCGGCAGCGTATCCAGCCCGTATTCCCGGGCATAGCAGCGGATGGCCTCGATCTGTTCCTGGGCGGCGGCCACGGTCTTGTCGGCATTGGCCGAATCGCAATTGATGAGCCGGGTGACTTTGTTGCGCATCTCCCGGTCCACCTTGGCGGTCATCACGTTCATGGCCGTCACCGGCGCGCCGATGGCGGTGAAGAAGTCGGCTATGGCGTCGGCCCGCTTGAAGTACAGCAGGGCGTGCCCCTGCCGCCGGGACTCCTTGGGCGAGAAGCCCAGGTCCAGCAGCACCGAGTACATCTCCCGGCTCACACTCTGGTGGGCGGTGGCCAGCTCCAGATGAAAGCGCTTGTCCGGATCGGTCACGCTGCCGCCGGCGAGAAAGGCGCCGCGGACGAAAGCCTCCATCCCGCCCTCATCCTCCAGCACGCCGAAGTTGATGTGATGGCTCAGGGTGCTCGCCACGTCGGCGCCGAAGGCGTCAAAGACGCGGGCGAGCTTCCCGGGCTCAGTCAGCAGAAAGCTGCGCTTGCCGCGCTGCCCCTCGTCGGGAAGAACGTCAAAGTCCAGCGCGAAGGCGCGGCGGAAGAGCTTCGGCAGACGGGCGGCGAAGTCGTCGCTCGCGGTGACGATGCGCACTTCCCGGGCGGAGAAGTGGCTGCAGTATAAGAGCACGCCGTAGCTCTCCGCGACGGCGGCGCTTTTTTTCTCGATGCGGAGCCTGCACAGCTCCGCCTTGGCTTCGGATGAAAAAGACATAGCGCTTCCCTTCGGGAAGCAATGAAAAATAAATAATGCATAATGAATAATTGAGGAGTCCCCTCCGGGGACAATTGTAATCGTCGCGAAGCGACACCACAATTATTCAGTCTTCATTTTCACATTATTCATTTCGCATTACTTCTCCACGTCCCGGTTGATGTTGGTCGAATTGAGCCCCTTGGCGAGGAAGTAGTCATTGAGCGCGGCGGCGATGGCCACGCTGCGGTGGTGGCCGCCGGTACAGCCGATGGCGATGGTGAGCCCCAGCTTGCCCTCCTCAATGTAGAGCGGCAGCAGGAAGTCGATCATGTCCTGCACCTTCTCCATAAAGGTGCGGGTCTGCTGATAGGAGAATACGAACTCGGCCACGGGCCGGTCCAGGCCGCAGAGGGGCCGCAGCTCATCCACATAGTAGGGGTTCGGCAGGAAGCGCGCGTCAAAGACCAGGTCTGCCTCCAGGGGGATGCCGTGCTTGAAGCCGAAGGACATCACCGTGATCGCAAGCTCCCGTTTCCTGCCATCGCCGGCGAAGAGCTGATACAGCCGGTTCTGCAGCATGCCGAGGGTGAGGCTTGTGCTGTTGACCACAAAATCCGCCCGCTCCTTGATGGGGGACAGCAGCTCTTCCTCGCGGGCAATGGCCTTCTCAATGGGGTAGCCGGGGCCGGCCAGCGGGTGGGGGCGGCGGGACTCCTTGTAGCGCCGCACCAGGGTGCGGACGTCCGCGTCCATGTACAGGATGCGCACGGTGCAGCCCTCCATGGCCTTGAGCTCGTCGATGGTACGCAGAAGCTCGGTGAAGTTCTCGCGCTCGCGCACGTCGGTCACCAGGGCCACTTTTTCGTAGCGGCCCCGGGTGTCCAGGCAGAGCTCCGCGAAGCGGGGCATCAGCGCCACAGGCATGTTGTCCACGCAGTAGTATTCCAGATCCTCCAGCACGTCCGCGGCGCGGCTCTTTCCCGCGCCGGACAGCCCGGTGATGATGAGAAATTCCATAACAATCTCCTTATAGGCTCCCCAGTGTAAGGGGAGCTGCCGCGCTTCTGCGCGGATGAGGGGTTGCGTTCGTCGTCTGAGCGCCTCTTTCGGGGCGCAACTGATGAGGGGGATTCGTCGTCTGAGCACTTCTTTCGGAGCGCTGTACAATTCTGTACAACCCTTCCGGCGTCGCTTTGTTCAGCCACCTCCCCTTACACAGGGGAGGCATTCAGCTCTTCGGCGCTTCCTCCGCCTCCGCGCCGGGGCCGGTAAAGCTCACCCGGTTGCGCGGCACGATCGGGCCGTGATCCTCCAGCTTGTAGTCCGGGGCCATGATGATGATCTCCGGCTCCATGGGGACCTTCGTTTTTTCGTAAACGGTGTTGCGCACCTGCATCATCAGATCGTACACATCGTGGGACGTGGCCCCGCCGATGTTCACCACGAAGCCCGCGTGCTTGGGGGAAACCTGGGCGCCGCCCACGGTCAGGCCCTTGAGCCCGCACTCGTCGATGAGCTGGGCGGCATAGTGCCCCTCCGGGCGCTTGAAGGCGCTGCCCGCGGAAGGCAGGTCCAGGGGCTGCTTGTCGCGGCGGCGCTCGTTTAATTCGCGCATCTTCGCGGCGATGGCCTCCTTTTCGCCCTCCTGGAGGCGGAACACGGCGCTCAGCAGCACAAAGCCGCCCACCTTCTGGAAACGGCTGCTGCGGTAGGCAAAGTCGCACTGCTCGTTGGTCAGTTCATACAGCGCCTGATCCGGCAGGTAGTAGGTGACCACGCTCTCTACCACATCCTTGAGCTCGCCGCCGTAGGCGCCCGCGTTCATGCGCAGGCCGCCGCCCACGGTGCCGGGGATGCCGGAGGCAAACTCCAGACCGGTCAGCCCGTGCTGCTGGGCAAAGCCCGCGAGCTTCGCCAGCGATACGCCCGCCTCGGCATAGATCGCGCCGTCCGGCAGGAGGAAGAGCTTCTGCAGTTTCTCGGTGCTGATGATGAAGAGATCTGAAAGCCCCTCATCGGGGAAGAGGATGTTGCTGCCGTTACCCAGCAGGAAGGGCGCCAGCTCGTGTTCCTTGAGGATGCAGCAGATCTTCGAGAGACTGGTCACATCCGAGGGGACGGCGATGACCCGGGCCGGGCCGCCGATCTTGAAGCTGCAGTGGGCGGAGAGCGGCTCGTTCTCCAGCATCTTCATGCCCGGCAGCTCTTTTTTGATCTCTTGAATGGCGTTTTCCAGATTTTCCATGGTTTGGAATCCTTTCCAATGAAATAAAGCCTTGCAAGCATTCACCTGCGTCATGCGCCCCCCCGTTCTTTCTTTTCTTCTTGTGAAAAGAAAGAACGCGCCGCGCCCGAACGTCAGAAGAAGCTCACGCCGCTCCGTTTCCGTCAGGTGTGACGAAAACTGCGCTCTGTTCCCTCCTTCTTCCTTACTCAAAGCAAAGCGAGATGCTTTGCTTTGAATAGGAGGAGCAGCGGAATGAATGAGCCTTCGCCACACTTGGCAGAGGCGAATGATATGGAGCTTGCGACGACGCGTTCGCCGCCATCCGAATCGTGGGCTGTCTGGTACGCTTCGGTGTTCGCTGCCGCTATAGTATGCAGCAAGCGGATTATTCTTCTACCGTTCAGGCGGCTCGCCTCGTAGGGGAGGGGCTTGCCCCTCCCGCCATATCCGACGCTGTACCATGTACGCGGGCGGCTAATAGCCGCCCCTACGATTATACGTTCGTTCTTCACCGTAGGGGCCGACGCCCAGCCCGTGGCCGAGCCCGCCATTTTCTATATAGCGAGCCGCGGGGCCGAGCGGGGCACAGCCCCGGTCAGAAGTATCATTGAGCGGCAGCGGTATGAGGAGCCAGCAGCCACGCGTACCTGCTCTAGCGGCGATCTAAGTTCAGCCCTTTGACACCCCTTTTAGGCGAGGAGTCCAGATGACCCTTCCTCTGGTCGCCTTTCTCTTTGGAGTGTAAGAACCGTTTCTCTTTCCGCGAACAGGAAAGAGAAATGGTTCTTGAAATACGCAGTCTCAGCCTTGCGATCAGGGATTATTCTCAGAACAAGCCCTGGTCGATGGCGAAGTCGTGCTCGGAGGCCAGCATTTCGGCGGCGTTGAAGCCCATCTTCTTCTGGCGGTTGTTCATGGCGGCAAGCTCCAGAATGACGGCCAGGTTCCGCCCCGGGGTGACCGGGATCGTTACCAGCGGCAGCTTCACGCCCAGAATGTCCTCATACTCGCTGGTGAGACCCAGGCGATCGTAGGCCTTTCCCTCGACCCAGTTCTCCATCCGCACCACGAGATCAATGCCGCTCTCGGGCTTGACGGCGCCCACGCCGTAGATGTGCCGGACGTTGATGACGCCGATGCCGCGCAGCTCCATATAATAGCGGATGATGGAGGGGGCGGTGCCGATCAGCGTGTCGCGATTGACGAGCTTGATCTCCACCGCGTCGTCCGCCACGAGACGGTGGCCGCGCTTGATGAGCTCCAGCGCGGTCTCGCTCTTGCCGATGCCGCTGTCCCCGCAGAGGAGCACGCCCTCGCCGTAGATCTCCACCAGCACGCCGTGGGTGGTCAGACGGGGGGCCAGGTGATTGCGCAGGGAGCTGATGACGTTGGCCTGAAATTCCGAGGTGTCTTCCTCGGTGATGAAGAGGCTGCGGTCGTATTTCTCCGCCATCTCCAGGCACTCGCGGGAGGGCTTGACGCCATGGCAGATCACCAGCGCGCAGATGTCATAGGCCATGAAGCGCTCGTAGGCGGCGAGGCGCTGCTCGCGGGAGAGGGTGTCGAGGTAGGTGGACTCCACGCGGCCGATGATCTGAATGCGCTTGGGATCAAAGTAGTTGTAGAAGCCGGTCAGCTGCATGGCGGGGCGGTTCACGTCCGCCGTGGTGACCACCGCGGTTTCGTAGTTTTTCGCGAGATGCAGCGGCTTGAGGCCGTGCTCTTCCACGATGGTTTTGAGCTTCACGGTATATTTGGTCTTCATGGGGACCTCCGTAGTGAATCAGTATAGTATATGTTGGCTGCGGGGATACGGGGGATTACAAAATAATAAGCTCCATTTTGGGCGCTTTCGTGATGACCTCGGCGCCGTCTTTGCGAATGATCATCACGTCCTCGATACGCACGCCGAATTTGCCGGGCAGGTAGATGCCGGGCTCGGCGGAGCAGAGGTCGTTCTCGGCCATGGGGGCCTCGCCCCGGGGACCGGCGAAGGGCGGCTCGTGGATGTCCAGCCCCAGGCTGTGGCCGAAACCGTGGCCGAAGTAGGGGCCGTAGCCCGCGTCCTCGATGACCTTGCGGGCCGCGCCGTCGAGGACCTTGCCGGGAATGCCGGAGCGGGCGGCGGCGATGCCGGCCAGCTGGGCCTTGAGCACGGTATAGTAGATGTTCTTCATCTCCTCGGTGGCGCTGCCGACGGCCACGGTGCGGGTCATGTCGGAGCAGTAGCCGCCGGAGAGGGAGCCGAAGTCCATGGTGATGAAGTCGCCGTTCTGAATGACCTTGTCGCCGGGGACGCCGTGGGGCATGGAGGTCTTCTCACCGGTGACGACGATGGGGTCGAAGGAGTTGCCCTCGCTGCCGTGGCGCAGCATGCGGTAGACGAGCTCTGCCGCCACTTCCTTCTCGGTCATGCCGGGCTTGATGATCTGCAGGGTCTCCTCCAGCGCGGCCTCGCTGATGCGCTGGGCGCGGATCATGCAGGCGATCTCCTCCTCGTTCTTGGAGGCGCGCAGCGTGGTCAGGATCTCCTGGGCGGGCAGCAGCTCCAGGCCGAGGCGCTTCTGGTACGCGAGATACGCGCCGTAGCTCAGCTTCTGCTCCTCGCCGCCGAGGCGCTGCACCTTGTTTTCTTTGAGCGCGGCACCGATCAGACTCATGAGGGGGTGCTGACCGTCAAACTGCTGCACGGTGACGCAGGGGTCCACGGCCTTCCCGGCCGCTTCGATATAGCGGGAGTCGGTGATCAGATAGGCATTCTCCCGGGTGACCACCACGGCGCCGTCGGTGATGGGAAAACCGGTGGCGTAGCGCTGGTTCTTTTCGTCGGTGATGAGCAGGGCGTCCAGCTCCTTCTCGACGAGCTGCTGCTGGATTCTTGCGATGTTGTTCATATACCTGTTTCCTCTTCTGATGCCCGCGGGAGCGTGACGATAAATTTCGATCCCTGCGGTTTATTTTGACCGACCGCGATGCTGCCGCCGTGGGCCTGCACCGCGTCGTGTACGATACTTAAGCCGAGGCCGTTGCCGCCGGAGGCGCGGGAGCGCGCCTTGTCCACGCGGTAAAATCGGTCGAAGATGTTGAGCCTGTCCTCCTCGGGGATGCCGATGCCGGTGTCCGCCACCTCGATCTCCACGGTGTTTTCCGTGCCGCGGACCGTGAGCTGTACGCTGCCCTCGGGCACGTTGTACTTGATGGCGTTTTCGGTCAGGTTGAAAATGATCTTAAACAGCTCGTCCGGGCTGCCCATGACCACGCAGCCCTCCTCCAGCTCCTGCGTGAGACGCACGCTGTGCTCCTGCGCCAGCGGCCGCAGCAGCACCAGCGCGTCCTGCGCCGCGCGGCTCACGTCCGAGGGTTCGGGCACGAAGCCGATGCCGTCGTCCATGCGGCTCAGGTCCAGCAGCTCTTCGGTGGTGCGCTGCAGGCGCTGGGCCTCATGCCCGATGTCGGAGGCGAATTCCCGCACGGTCTCGGGGTCCATCTCGTTCTGTACGATGCTGTCCGACAGCAGACGGATGGAGGCCAGCGGGGTTTTGAGCTCATGTGAGGCGTCGGACACGAAGCGGCGGCGCTGCTTCTCGGTGGTCTCCAGCCGCTCGGTCAGAAGGTTGAACTCCGTCCCCAACTCGCTGATCTCGTCCTGGCCGCGGATGGGGTGCCGGTAGGCGTAGTCGCCCCCGGCGACCACGCGCATCGAGCGCACCAGATCCTGCAGCCTGCGCATCAGCGCCAGCACGAAGACGCCCGCCACCAGCAGGGCCGCCGTGCCGATCACGAAGGACAGCACCCGGATACGGTCCTGGATGCCGTAGATGATCTCGGCCCGCTCCCGGTCGTACTCGCAGAGATACACCGCGCCGGTGATCGCGCCCTGGGAGCTCATGGGCAGGGCATAGCTGCTGCGGAAAGCGCTCTCGCCCAGGTGGGACCGGAAGATGGTCTGACTTGCCTGCAGGGCGGTGAGCACGTCCTCGATATCGGTCGTGCTGCCCGGCGTGCCGCCGTCGTCATAGACCACAAGGCCGCTCCGGTCGGTCACGAGGATGCGGCTGTAGCCGCTGATGTCCAGAAAGGTGAGCACCTCGGCCACACTGTCCTGGCTGAGCCGGTCCAGGCCGGCCAGGGAGGAGGCCACCACCGAGGCGGCCGCCGCCATGGAGCTGCGCTTCTCCTCATAGACCGCGTCGCGGGAGGAGATCAGCGGATAGGTGTTCAGCAGGATCAGCAGGATCAGCAGCAGCGCTGCGATGAAGGCAAAAAAGCGAAATCGTAAGCTGTGCATAGTCGATCTCCGATCGAAATGAATAATGAATAGTGAATAATGAAAAATTGCGGAGCCGCTTTGCGGCAATTAGAATCTGTCGCCTCCGGCGACACCGTAATTATTCATTATTCATTCTCTCATTTTTCGTTAAAGTAATACCCCACGCCCCATTTGGTGATGATATACTTGGGGTTGGCCGGGTCCAGCTCCAGCTTTTCGCGAAGCCGCCGGATATGCACGTCCACCGTGCGGGTGTCGCCCTGGTACTCGTAGCCCCAGACCAGATCCAGCAGCACCTCGCGGCTGTAGACCTTGCCCGGATTCTTCATCAGAAACAGGATCAGGTCGAACTCCTTCATCGTGAGCTCCACCGGCTCCCCGGCCCGCCAGGCGGCGCGGCGCTCCTCGTCCACGGCGATGTGCCCGCGCTGCAGAACGCTCCCACTGCCGGTGCTGGCCGTCATGGACGAGCGGCGCAGCAGGGCCCGCACCCTGGCCTTGAGCTCCAGAATGTCAAAGGGCTTGGTCACATAGTCGTCTGCCCCGGACTCGAAGCCCATCAGCAGGTCCGAGCGCTCGCTGCGGGCGGTGAGCATGATGATGGGCACGGTGGAAAAGCTGCGGATCTCCTGGGCGGCCTGCAGCCCGTCTTTCCCGGGCATCATCAGGTCCAGGATGATCAGATCATAATTTCCCGTGCGGGCCATGGAAACGGCCTCGTCCCCGTTATAGCCCGCGTCCACGGTGTAGCCCTCGTTCTCCAGATTGAATTTGATCCCCTTGACCAGGAGCTTCTCGTCATCAACGACCAGGATTTTCATCGGCGCTCACCTCTTTTAACTTTCAGTTGCAATTCTTTTCCGCAAACCGTATAATAGATTTTACTGTCAAGGACACGATATATAAATACTATTATACTACTATACCACATTCCGAGAAAAACGGGAGAGCAAAATGAAAAAATTCAGATTTTTCTCGTTCGTCCTCTGTATTGCCATGTTCTGTACACTGCTTTCGCCCACAGCCTTCGCACTCAGCGCCCCGGATCTGGACGGTCAGGCCGCTCTGGTGGTGGATCTGGACTCCGGCCGCTTCCTCTACGCCCTGAACGCCGAGCAGCAGCGCGCCCCCGCGAGCCTCACCAAGGTCATGACCGTGCTGCTGGCCCTGGAGGCCGTGGATCGGGGCGACGTGTCGCTGACCGATGTGGTCACCGCCCAGCAGGACTGCCGCGAGGGCCTGGGGGAGGACAGCAGCAGCGCCGGCATCATCCCGGGCGTGCAGCTGAGCCTGCGGGAGCTTTTGTACTGTGCGATGGTGGGCTCCGCCAACGAGGCCTGCAACGTGATCGGCAGCTATCTCTCCGGCAGCGTCAGCGCCTTTGTGGATCGGATGAACCAGCGGGCCAGCCAGCTCGGCTGTGTCAACACCCACTTCGTCAACACCAACGGCCTGCCCGCAGAGGATCATTACAGTACCGCCTATGATCTGTACCTGATCACCATGGAGGCCATGAAGCACCCGCTGTTCATGGAAATGGCCAATACCCTGGACTACCAGCCCGAATCCCGCTACGTCAACGACGGCAAGGTGATCCACAACTCCAACGCCCTGATCAGCCAGTACTCCGACTACAACGTGTACCAGAGCTACCTGTACGAGGGGGCCTCCGGCATCAAGACCGGCTACACCCGCGCTGCGGGCTACTGCCTGATCTCCACGGCGGAGCGCGGCAACGTGCACGCTATGGTCATCATCATGGGCTGCAACGGCTATTATAACGCGGGGATTGAGGAATTCCGCAACTTCTCCGACTCCATCACGCTCTACGACTGGGTCTTTGACAACTTCTCCTATCGGGAGCTTCTGAGCGTCACGGAGCCCATGGAGCAGGTGCAGGTAAAGCTGGCCGACGGGGGAGGGGAGATCACCCTTTATCCCCAGCAGGCGCTGACTGCCCTCCTGCCCGCGGACTTTGATACCGAGAACCGGGACGTGCAGGTCACGGTCTATGAGGAGAAGCTGACCGCGCCTCTGGAGGCCGGCACCGTTCTCGGCGAGGCGAAGATCTTCTTAAACGGCGATGATTACGGCACCGTGCGCCTGGTCAACCGCGCCGCCGTGGAGCTTGCCAAGGGCGAATTCATGCGCCAGCGGGTCAAGACTGTGCTCTCCAACGGCTGGGTCATCACGCTGCTGGTGATCATCGGGATCCTGGCCATCGCCTATATCGCCCTGGTCACCCGCTACCGCCGTCTCCGCCGCCGGCATCTGCAGGAGCGGAAGCAGGCAGAACTGCGCCGCCGCCAGCGCCTGGCCGAGCAGCAGCGCGCAGCGCAGGAACAGGCTGCCCAGGAGCAGCCCCACGCCCCGGAGCCGAAGAAGAGCGACGACGGCTGGAGTGAGTTGTAAGTTAGCTTTTAGCGCTTCGTTTTTAGATCAAACAGCCTCCCTGAGAGCAGGGAGGCTGTTTGAAAAACGGGAATGAAATGCGGCACGACAATCGAAGTATGCCTCCCCTGAAAGGGGAGGTGGCTGAGCGCAGCGCAGCCGGAGGGGTTAGCAAATAAACTGCGCCCCGAATTGACTGCGCAGATGACGAACACAACCCCTCAGTCAGCCTGACGGCTGACAGCTCCCCTTACACAGGGGGAGCCTATAAGGATT
>Ga0310697_10001431_pt1 | contig 28020 bp, 23 predicted proteins | sample 172DNAGHGlowgp2_FD_203883 | JGI IMG/M metagenome (GOLD analysis project Ga0310697, IMG submission 203883) | Sheep rumen microbial communities from Palmerston North, Manawatu-Wanganui, New Zealand - 1728 DNA GHGlow gp2 (v2) (version 2) | ecosystem: Host-associated > Mammals > Digestive system >...
GACCGCATCATCGAGGGGCTGCGCTTCGTCATTGTGGAGCTGCCGAAGTTCAAGCCGCAGACCATCAAGGAGCGGAAGATGGCCGTGCTGTGGCTGCGGTTCCTCACCGAGATTGACAGCGACACCAGCGTAGTGCCTGCCGAGCTGCTTGAGGATCCTGAGACCAGCAAGGCCCTGAAGATACTGGAGAAGTCTGCTTACACCGAAGCCGAGTTGAATGCCTATGAGTACTACTGGGACGCCGTTTACAATGAGCGCGGTGCCATCCGCCACGGCTTTAAGCAGGGCATGGAAGAAGGCAAGAGACAGGGCATGGCACAAGGCATGGCACAAGGCATGGCACAAGGCATGGCACAGGGAATGGCACAGGGAATGGCACAGGCTAATCGTGAAAATGCGGCCAAGATGAAAGCCGACGGAATGCCTACAGAGCTGATAGCCAAGTACACGGGTCTGACAATTGAAGAAATTGAGATGCTATAAGATAAAAGTTTAGCCTACACTGCCTACACTCCTACACTGGCTACTGATTGTCAGATGGTTAGGAGTGTAGGCAATAGTGTAGGTGTGTAGGCAAATTTGGTGAAATACCGGTTTTATAACAGATGATGCCGGGTTTGAGCCGATTGCATGTGCATTTCCCGCACACGTTGTCATGTATTTTCGACAAATACTCCATGAGTATTGGAAAATAGTCGTGGAGTATTGAAAAATAGTCGTGGAGTATTGCACAATACTCGTGGAGTATTGACGGCTTCTCGCAACTTAGTCAGAAATAAACGACCTTTTGGATGATTTTTTGACAATTTGGCCCCACGACCTTTGTTATAGCCGAGCAAAAACGGCTTTTTTTTGCTGTTTTTCGTTGTTTTTTATGGCAGTGTAGGCTGAAATTAAAAAAAATATGTACGAGGTTTGCCGCTGTGACTAAGCGGAGAGCCCGGCTTTTTGCTTGTAGCTCAGTGCCGCACCGATGGCGGTGCAGTATTGCGAGTATTTCGGTATGTGGTAGCGTATGTTGTATAGCTTTTCGAGTGGCGGGAACACATCGCGGCACTGCGGCAGCAGTGTCAGGTTGCCAATTAGTACGAAGTCTCGAATGTCGCTGCCTCGACTGGCGAGCCATGCTGCCGAGCCGATAGTCTGTAGCACCATCGAGATGATGCCGGCGGCTATGTCCTCCTTCGTGGCATCGCTCTTGGCTTTTGCCAGTATGCTTGCCGTAGCGTCCATCGGCAGGTTGGGCAGTGGCTCCGCCGAGATGTCGCCGATGAGCAGGTTCAGGTTCTTGACGTTCGCCTGCATGGCCAGTGCCGAGACGGCTTTTATGTCGCTTGTGTTCAGCAGCAGCCGCGACAGTCCGGCCAGCGTGCCTCCTCCGATGCCTATTCCTCCAATGTGTCGCATGTCGGAACCGTTGCAGACTACGAAGCTCGTGCCCGTTCCCATCGACACGACGATGGTGTGGTCGAGCTTCGACTCATAGCGTGCGCCTAAGCCGTCGGCGACGAACTCCTCGACCTTCTGCGTCGGCAGTCCGTAGACGGAACCTTTGATGTAGCCCGAGCCTACGCCTGTGAGCATCACCTGTTCAACATCCTGCAGGTCGACATCGTTGTCGTGCAGGTATTTGCCGAAAGCCCCGTAGAGCGACGTTATCGGGTCGGCGGCTGTTATGCGTGTCGGAGCCGTCACACGGCCGTCCTTGAGTCCTACGATTTTTGTTGTGGAGATGCCCACGTCGATACCTATTACTATACCCATTTTTTTCTGTTTTAGCACATTGCGGCTGCAAAGGTACAAACATTTTCCCACACCACAATGATTTTGGCCGAATTCTTCACTCTTCATTATGAATTGTGAATAACTTCACTTGGTCATTGGAGCGCATTGAAGAAGTCGCGTGCGTAGCGGTCCTTGTCGAAGCGTGCGGCATTAGCTCTGCTGGCTCGGCCCATGGCTTCGCGCCGTCCGGCATCAGAGTAGAGCAGTGAAATGGCATCGGCGAGCCGCTGGACGAACCCTTCGCCCGTGTCTATCAGCAGCGCACCGTCGTCAGTCACCTCCTCTGGAATGCCGCCCCGGCGTGTGGCGATGACGGGCAGCCCCATGGCCTGTGCCTCGAGCACCGTCGTAGGGAAGGGGTCGTCCCAGACGGAGGGCACGACGGCGACGTCGGCCATGGCGAGGTAGTCCGGCATCCGGCTGTAGGGTACGAATCCGGTAAACAGTATGCGGTCGGCGAGGGGAGCGGCCTTGGCCTTTAGCCTGGCAGTGAACTCGTCGTCGCCGGCAGTGGTGTCGTAGAAAGAGCTGCCGATGACCAGCAGACGCAGACCACTGATGTGCTGCAGGCGCGACATGGCTTCGACGAGTTCCATGATGCCTTTCTCGCTGTTGACGCGACCGCTGAAGACAAGCACGAAGTCGTCGCTGCTGAGCCCCAGAGCTTCGCGGCCCTGCCGAGCCGTCGGAGAGGTTCCGTCAACCCGTGTCGCCGGGGCGAAGCGGCTGAGGTCTATGCCGTTGTGAATTGTCACGGTCTTCGTGTCGGCGGGATTGATGGTCATCACCCTCGAACGTATGTAGTCGGAGACGGTCAGTATGCGTGTGGCAGCGTCGTAGATGGTCCTGCCACTGTCGCTGCTGATGTCGAGCTTCTCGTTGTGCAGGTGGTAGACCAGGCGGGCATCGGTGACCTCGCGCAGCCTGAGGGCGTAGCCTGGGCGGTTCTCTATGACTATCGTGTCGAACTGTCTGCGGCGTATGTCGCTGATTGCCTGTCTGAGGTAGTATTCTATGGTGTAGTGGTAGTATTCCTCGTGCCGGAGTAGCCAGTGCATCAGCCGCTTGCGCAGCTTGGCTATCGGACTGCCGACGTCGATGAAGCGGTAGTGGTTGACCTCGGAGCGCAGTGCCCGATGGCGTCTGGCTGCCGGGTCGGCAATGCTATAGACCGTTATGTTGTGCAGACGATGACGGTCGTTGTAGTCGAGGTAGAAGTCGACGAGGTTCTCAACGGCTCCGCCCCTGACGGCTGGTACGGGCAGTATGCCCGATGTTAGTACTGCAATCTTCAATCTTCAGTTTTCAATGTTCAATGTTCCGCTCGACCTTTGGTCGCTTTGTTTGCAAAGACTTTTCAATGCTTACCAGTCTGCAATCTCCTTTCCGTTCTCGAAGTGGAAGTAGTCGGTGATGCGTGAGAAGCTCTCGTCGGTGAACTGCTGCTGTCGCGACTCGAGGAAGCAGAGCGGCACCTCGCCGATGAACGATGCCCAGCGTGAGTAGCTGCTGAATGGTCCTATGATGCGGTCGCAGAGCGACAGCGTGTATAGGTCGAGAATGGCCCCTGAGGGCTCCTTGCCGAACCGTTGGCAGCGGCAGCCGTCGAATACCGTCGGCGTGAAGTCTTCGTTGCTGCTAATGAAGAAGGCCACGCGTCGGTCACCATATAGCTGCTGCAGGCGCAACATGAACTGCCGGTAGTCTTCCAGCTCGTAGAAGAACCGTCCGTCGTTCCATGTGGCATAGTCGCCGCGACGTATGTGTACTCCCACGACGATGTCGGCCTCTTCCCGTAGCTGTGCCACCATGGCCTCGGCCTTCTGCATTATCTCGTCCTTGGGGCGGAATATGCGTTTCAGCTCTGGCAGCGTCTGTGCCAGATATCGGGTGTCGGTGCGCGTCTGCCACCCTTTGGTGAAGCCGAGCACGCGGAACACCTTGTCCCACCGTTTGTTGTGCGTCACCTTCCACGTCAGCCCCTTATAGTTGTTCCATCCGTTGCCACGTTCAAGGTACCACTTCTGCCACAGCGGGAAGTAGACGAACGGGCAGTTGAGCAGAGCCGGGAAGTCCTCTATCGTCCAGTCGAAGAAGATTATCACCATGCGGCGGTTCTCGGCTATGCATTGCGCCACCGATGCCACGTATGTCCACAGCCGGTTGCAGGTCTGTCCTGGTGCGTCGCAGATTACTCTCATAGTGTCAGGCTATTTTCCTGCAAAGTTAGCGATTATTTCTGAGAATAAGTAAAAAGTAGAGGTTTTATTTTGAATAATTCTCACTTATTTGTACCTTTGTCGTCAGAAAAGGATTGAAATGACAGTACAATTGAAAGAATTGACAGGGCGCTACAGGGAGATGGCAGGGCAGCTTCTGCGTTTCGGCATCGTGGGTGTCGTTGCCACGGCAGTCCACTACGCCATCTACTACCTGCTGCTGCCTTTTCTCTCACACAACATTGCCTATACCGTCGGCTACCTGCTGAGCTTCGTCATGAACTACCTGCTGACGACGGCCTTCACCTTCCGTGCACGCCGCTCTATAGGCAACGGTGTGGGCTTTGCCGCCTGTCACGTCGTCAACTACCTGATGCAGGTCCTTCTCCTCAACCTGTTTATTTATATAGGTGTCAGCAAGGTTCTCGCCCCGCTGCCCGTCTACTGCATCTGCATCCCCACCAACTTCCTGATGGTCAGGTGGGTGATGAGGAGGTTCGGGGGGAAGTCCTGAACGATCCTATTGCCCATGACAGATAGCTTGTCTTGTTGAACAGACAAGACAGGCATAGCGGTATGATGAATGACACGGTGAAGATGATAAACGGACCGGTGTAGATATGTGATTGTAGGATTGTTTTCGCTGCCGGGTTGTAGAGGATTAGGAATACGACAAGCTGGTTGAAAATATATATGCCCATGCTGTTCTTCTCTAACCATTTTAGGTGCTTCTTCAAGGTTCCTTCCTGGCCTGTACCGTTGAGCAGAAACCATCAGGCATAGTGTTACTACAATGGACGGTATTCGGTAAAGGTGAATGTCGTCGTTGAAAGATCCGGAAATAGCAAGCAAGATGGCAGATGCACCAAACAGGATGAGGCAGGCTGTCACTTTCCGGCAGTGAAGACCCCGCAGACTGTACTTTGCACTGAAAAAGCCTGTGAGGAATGCCGGAAGATAGTACAGCATCTCAAGCATACCAGAGCAGTGCAATAATCAGAAAGTGAATGAACAGCACGAGAAGGAACCACAGGTGAGCCACTCCCGTAAGGAGGTTCAGCCATGTCAGCTTCAGCTGTGGCATAGAGGCAATCATGATGCAACTCCAAATGAAGTACGGCACCAACAAACGGAGCGTCTTGTTTGCGATGAGCTGTTGTAATCCCTGGTATTTCTTCTTGTGGACGAGAAAGCAAACAGGAAGCCAGAGATGAAAAAGAAACTCGTCAGGCCGACCTTGACGACGGGCTGTGCGACGATGGTCCATACAGGCACGGGGTCTGTACCAAGATACCACCATATTCCGCATAAAAGCACAGACTGTGGAACATGATGATGAGTAACATGGCACTGACTCGTAGTCGTGAAATGAACTCTATCGTCATAATGGTGTTAGTTGGTCGTGATGTTTGTCATGAGATAATGCCGGTCGTTCGGGTCGCCCCACTCATAGCAGACGCGGTAGCCCGCCTGCTTTATGTCATCGAGTGTCATGTTGGCCCTCTTGAGTTTGTTCGTGTTGTAGACGAAGATGAAGTCTGACCGGCCAGAGAGTACCTCCCTACGGTGCTCAGCCACCATGGCAGGGTATGCACCGTTCTGCAGAGTCCAGTATTTGGCTCCAGGCAGCGCGTGAGCCATTAGACCGTAGCCAAACTCGTGGAATCCGGCGTTGATGATGGTGGGATACTCCACGCACGACATCACCTCGGAAACTTTACAGAAATGCTCTTTCTCAGGGTAGTCGCGGAAAAAGACGGGGCGTAACACCGCCCGTGTGAAAATGTTTTCCACGATGCAGAAGGCTAATACTATTGTTGCCGTCGCGACGACGTGCCGTAGGCGAGGCTGCCAACTTATCGCTGACAGCAGATAACACGGCAGCCAGATAGCTCCGAGCGAGCATGTGTTGAAGTAGTAGGGCCAGTAGGAGTGTTTGACGGTCAGTGCGAAGACGAACAAAGAACTCAGCAGCGGGAAGAACCGGTCGTTCTTCAGTCTTGATGCCATCAGCAGCGAACCGGCGATGGTCATTGCCAGCAATGCCAGACTCCTGCAGTCGTTCAGTGCGGCTTTCCAATCCTCGGCGTAGGTCCTTCCTGAGACGGTGCCCAGCGTACTGATGAAGTATTCCTGTACAAAGGCACTGAAGTTACCTGCGACGGTGAAGTACACCGCGAAAGGCAGGATCACTGCTGCGAATCCGAATGTAGCCCATAGCAGTGGCATGAGCAGGACCTTCTCTCTCTTGTAGACTGTGTAGAGCAGATAGGCAGGGAAGACAAGCTGCATGGCTGCAATGTTGTATTTCATGAGCAGAAGTGCCGAGAAACATACCCCGAGGGTGAAGAAACTGCGGCGTGTCGACGGCTGCGCGCCGTCAGTCCCGTAGAGTGCTGCGACGACGGTGTGTAGCGAGATGATCAGGAAGAGCAGCGCGAAGTCCTCGGCGCGTGTCTCGTAATGGAACCACGGATTGAAGTATGCCAGCGTCATCAGTATAGTCAATAGTGCCGCTTTCTGCCACTCTCTCAGCAACAGCTGTGCCGTGCGGTATGTTACGACGAATGTCGCCACGTACCACGCCCAACTTATCCAGAATACCCCGTGGTAGTCGTAGTGGCTTATGAGATAGCCCGCGCCGTATATGAGCCAAAGCAGCGGTCCCTTCGAGTCGGCGAAGTCTACGTACGGTGTCATGCCGTTCATCCATGCCTTCCCGCACATGAAAAACCAAGCTGAGTCTATGCGGTTGTAGGCGCCGTGGGTGTAGGAGTCGGGTGAAATGGCAAACAGCAGCACGAAAGTCAGCAGAGCCACTGCGGAGTATAGCACAATGTTGTGTTCTTTTTTCATTGGCATCACTACTTTAGCAGCGTTTCCTCAATATTGAACCGCGGACGAGCCTTCACCTCGGTATAAATCTTTCCAACGTATTCGCCCACTACTCCCAGACCAACGAGAACACAGCCGCCTACGAGCCAGATGGACAACATGAGCGAGGCCCAGCCTGGCACGACATTCTTTGTCAAGTAGGCATGTATGACCCACACTAATATAAGCAGCGAGACAGCGATGAATACAAGCCCTAAGGTGAAGACCAGTCGTACTGGCTTGACACTGAAAGACGTTATTCCGTCGATGGCGAAGTTAAGCATCTTCATCAGCGGGTATTTGCTCTCGCCGGCAAAGCGCTTGTCGCGGTTGTAGTAGACCTGTGCTGTTCTGTAGCCAATCAGTGGTACTATACCGCGAAGAAAGAGGTTGCGCTCTTTGTACTCTAAGAGCTGTTCTACGGCCCTGCGCGACATAAGACGGAAGTCGGCATGGTTGTAGATTGTTTTCACGCCGAGAGCTTCCATCAGCCTATAGAACAACAGGGCAGTGCTCTTCTTGAACAGTGTGTCAGTCTTACGCTCGTTGCGTACGCCGTATACGATGTCGTTGCCTTCGCTCAGTTTACGCACCATCTCTGGGATTGCCATGATGTCGTCCTGCAGGTCGGCATCAATGGTGACGAATGCATCAGCCATGTCATGAACGGTGGTGAGACCTGCCATAAGGGCATTTTGGTGACCGGCGTTCCGGGCCAGTTTAACGCCGCAGACGTTACTGCTCTGACGGAAGAATTTCTCGGTCATCTCCCACGTCTTGTCGCTGGAACCGTCGTTCACGTACACCACCCGGCTGTCTTCCGTCACCAGTCCGTCGTCCGACATCTGACTCAGTAGGCCGCTCAGCCGCCGCGTCGTCTCCGGAAGCACAGCTTCCTCATTGTAGCAGGGTACTACGATGTAAAGTCTAATCATTTCCCGTTGTAGCCATTAATTCCATGCAAAAGTACAAAATAAAATTGACCATCCAACATTTTCTGCCGATTATTTGCAAAAAACGCACCTCTTGTCATGCTTGTGCATACGCGTATGCGTGAGAATGCTTGTTTTGTCGCCGTTTTCTTTGTTTATTCAAAATAAATGGTTATATTTGCACACGTTAAGGCTGTGAAGGCAACATGAAATGCGCCACAGTATCTATGACGGTGAAGAGAGAGAACTATGAAGAATATTATCAGACTATTGCGACCGGAACAGTGGCTGAAGAATGTGTTTGTCTTCGTGCCTGTGTTCTTCGACGGACATATCACCGAGTGGAGCTATGTGGCTCCCTCTTTGGTGACGTTTGCCGCGTTCTGCATGGCGGCGAGCGGAGTGTACTGCTTCAATGATACGATAGACGCTGAGTCGGACCGGCTGCATCCGAAGAAATGTCACCGACCCGTTGCCAGCGGAGCGGTGACGGTGACGGCGGCCTACGTACAGACAGCACTCTGCCAACTGCTGTCGACAGCAACGGTGTTGTGCTACGGGTGGAGAGCTGAGAGCGGAACGTGTGGTGCTGAGGGCTACGGTGTGACGGCGGTGCTGCTGTCGATACTCGGACTGTATGTCGCGATGAACGCAGTCTACTGTCTGTGGCTTAAGCAGAAACCCATCGTCGACGTGTTCATCATTGCCGTGGGCTTCGTGCTGCGTATAGTAATAGGTGGTGTGGCCACGGGCGTTGAGCTGACGCACTGGGTGGTGCTGATGTCGTTCCTGCTGGCGCTGTTCCTTGCTTTTGCGAAACGGCGCGACGATGTGGTGATGTTCGAGTCGAAGGGGACGATAGCACGCAGGAATGTCGTGCGATATAACGTCGACTTCATGAACCAGACCATCACCGTCCTGGCCAGCATTACGATGGTGTGCTACATTATGTACACGGTGTCGCCTGAGGTCATAGAACGTTTCAACAGCCGCTATGTCTATGTCACGTCGGTGTTTGTGCTGGCAGGCATCATACGCTATCTGCAGGTGACGATAGTCGACGTGAAGAGCGGTAGTCCCACGCGGGTGCTCGTTCACGACCACTTCATTCAGGCCTGCATCGTGGGGTGGACGATAGCCTTTTGTGTGATAATCTATGCCTCCTGACATGGTCAGACTGTTTATGGCATATAACGAAGTTGGGTGATATGGAAAGACGCACGGTAGCAGTGTTCGATTTCGACGGGACACTGACAACACGCGACACGCTGTTGGAGTTTGTCAGGCACACCCACGGCACGCTGGCTCTGTACGGCGGACTGCTGCTGCTGTTGCCCGTCCTCGTGCTGATGAAACTCGGACTAATCCACAACGGTCGTGCTAAAGAGCGTTTCTTTGCACATTTCTATAAAGGATGGCGCTACGACGACTTCAGGGCTGCCGGTGAGGCGTTTGCTGACATCGTCGACGGTTTCAGGCGCGACGAGGTGCTGACCTCTTTAGAGAGTCACTGCGAGCATGGCGATGAGGTTGTTGTCGTCAGTGCGAGCATTGTGGAGTGGGTGGCTCCCTGGTGCCTCCGCAATGGGGTGGACAAGGTCATCGCCACTCGTGTGGCGACAGACCGTGGGGGAAGGCTCACCGGCCGTTTTGCCGGGTCAAACTGCTATGGTCGTGAGAAAGTGAATCGTCTGCTCGCCATGCTGCCCGACCGCGAGGACTATATTCTCTATGTCTATGGTGATAGTAACGGCGACCGCGAGCTCTTGTCCTTGGCCGACTATCCCTGCAAAGTTTAGGGCTCAGAGCCTATGGTTTATAGCTTTACTTACAGGCTATGCACTATGCCCGAAATGTTGACATAGCAGAGAAATGAGGCTGTCATCAGCACTGCTGCTGAGAAGAGCCAATAGACTACAGACTTACACCTGCTGAGCAGCAGTCCCATGACGACCGGTATGAAGAACAGCCAGTGGCCGCAGAACAGCTGGGCCTCGTCCATGCCGTAGCCTACGGCGAAGTGCATCAGCAGGTCGAAGCCGAAGCAACAGATAAACAGTTGGATGATGCGCCGTCGGCAGTTCACGATGACGGAGACGACGACAGTCGCCACGATGACAGCTACTGGCAGGTAATACCATGGCGTGGGGTAGGGTGGCAGCAGTGTGGTCTCGTGAGAGTAAAGTATGCCCGTGGTGTGGTGGAACAGCAGTGGCTCGCTGATGAAGTTCTCGACGAAGAGCCGCCATTTGTCGAGTTCACTCCCTTTGAAGCTCAGAGAGTCACCCATGACGGCATACATGAGGCCGCGTGGCCGATGGACGAGTCGGCTGACGAGATCGGGAAGGGTCAGCGCGAAGAGTATGCAGGACAGTGGTATGGACATTAGGAACCGCTTTGCTGTTGCCTTTACATCCCTCTCTTCGAGTATCTGGTAGAAGGCAAACTTAACGAAGTTCGTCGATGTGGCTCCTGCCATGCCGAGCAGTAGCATGTTGTCCGACAGACGGTTGTGAACCTTTGTGGTGAAGAGTAGCAACATAGCCGAGCCGACGAACATACTGACGACGAACGAATCGACCTGAAAGCTGAGCATCATGGTATGGGCAAAGCTGCAGAAGAGCGCCAACAGCAGTGCCGCCGGTACGGTGCTGAGGCCGAGTGCCCTGAGGGTCTTGAACGTAAACAGTCCGCTGAGGCTCACGAGTACTACCGACGTGGCGAGGAAAAGCGGCCACGTAATGTTGACACCGAGCAGGAACAGCAGCTCGTTGATCAGGATGACAGGCAGATAGAGCAGCCGGAACAGCGGGTGGCGCATGTTCCAGCTGAGCATGTTGCGGGAACTGATCATCATGTCGTCGACAGTCAGATGGCCGGCGGTGTCGTAGCCCATCATTCCTAACTCCGTGGGACGGATGGCGGTGCACACCATGCCGCTGACGACGCCGAAGAAGCAGAGCATGACGACGAGTGCAGTCCACTCTGCATTGTCGGCAGGTCGCAGCTGACGGACGATGTCGGACAGCGACTCACGGCCCGACCTTAGCAGTCGGTTGATGGATGTTGTGGTAGTCATCGTTCTTCGTAGAGTTTAAGGAACATTTCTGCTGCAGTCCAGGCGTGTGGATAGCATATACGTTCTTCCGCAGCTTTGTCTGATACGATATGCATGCCCTCGAAGTGTGCGCTGCCGCCACGCTTCTCCCAGCTTAGCGGGTAGCGCTGGTCGTTGAACGCCGCTTTTGTGTTCCCGTAGTAGTGTGAGCGCGCCCACTGGAGATAGGGGAATGGCGAGTCGGCGTAGTTGAAGCGCAGATCCCTGTACAGCTGCCTCAGGCTGCGGCGATGACTGGCTGTCGTGGCGAACCAGCAGAGGTCGCGGTAGTCGCCGGCATCGTCGGCAGGCGGTTCGGAGTATTCGTCGGTAAGACCGGCCTTCTGCAGTGCTAACCGCAGTATGGCGGTCTGGTAGGCGGCGTTGTCGGCCCCGTCGGTATGCCCCTTTATGTAGCGGTGGCTGCCGCTGCTTAACGTCAGACGCTCGGCTTCCTGCAACAGACGCTCCGCCAGTGGAGAGTTCTTGCCTTGCAAGCGTCCTTCGGCCGAATGGAGAGTGGAGAGTGGTGAGTGGAGTGAGAGCATGTAGAGCAGCTCGCCGATGTTGTCGGCTTCGGGCTCGCCGTTCTGCATGTCGTAGATGTCGCTGATGTAGCTGAACCAGTCGTCTAACAGCCCAACGTTGCCGGTCTTCTCAAGGCAGAGCGCAGCCATGAAGGCATCGCGGTAGAAGGGCTCGCGGTAGACGAAGATGTTGGGGTAGGGGCGTGAGCCGCGGATGTTGAAGAGTAGCTCGTGGTGTAGCACCCTGAGCACACGACCGTAGCGGAACTCCTCGAAGGTGGGCAGGCTCAGCTGACAGGAGGTGTCGGCAAGGGTGTCGCGGAGACCGTTGTGGCTGACGAAGACGCCATGCTCGTCCTCGCAGATGGTCACCGTCCCGTGAGTGGTCTGGATGTCTACACGGTAGTCGGCTGGCATGATGCTGTCGGAGATGGCCTCGCCGACGGTCAGCACCACGGAGTCGTTGTCGATGCGGACAAGCTGGTAGTCTTTGTATATAAACTTGTCGCGGTTGCCCATGCCGAAAAGGAAGAAGCGCGGTGCCCCTGCATGGAACGCTTCGTAGCGATGCCGCAGCTCTTCCAACTGATCGTCGTAGGTGTCGCTGTCGTGGGTGTCTGTACTGTGGCGGCCGCAGGCGGCCAAGCTCAGCAACAGGGCAAGACACAGGAACCGGCGTGCTGCGTTGTACAATTTCGGCTTGCGTGCCACAAAGTATTTCATACCACGTGTTGTGTAGAGCATTACGGCGAAGTAGACTGCGATGAGCGGTATGTAGGTTGCGGCACCAAGCCACAGGAGTGTCACGAGACTGTCGGCATGCGGGTCGACGACGTAGTGGCGGAGCAGTATGACGACGGCGACGAACAGTGCCAGCAGCGAGTAGTAGGGGAGCATGCCGCGCCAGTAGACCGACACCGACAGGTGCAGACCACGGGAGAAGAGGAAGTAGGGCTTCCAGAAAATGGCGATGAAGAAGACACTAACGATCTTTCCCATTAGTATGCCGGCGATGCCGAAGTAAGGTGCAAGACAGATGGTCACCGTGAGGTTCACGGCGAGCTCGGTCCAGGCTGCCCACACATCGGAGAACAGGCCGCTGGCACCGATGTACATCTCGACCACGCCGCGTGAGAGCATAATGAAGACGTTGAACACCAGCAAGTAGACGATGAGGTCGCAAAGAACGTACTGACGGCCGAACCAGCAGCCAATGAACGGCTGTATGAACAGTAGCAGCCCGAAAACTACCATGCCGACGATGAAGAAACGGATGGCCGTCAGCTCCCAGAATACCTTCATCGTGTTCTTCTGGTTGCCCTCGGCTATGAGGTTGCCGATGCCGGCGTTCATGCCGTCGCTGAGGATGTTGACCAGGAAGTTGAACTTGCTGACGATGATGGTGTAGTTGCCGTAGAACGCTACCTGGACAATAGAGACGAAGTAGCCGACGAAGAGGTCGTCGCTGCGGTAGAGGATGAAGTCCTTGATGCGCTGGACGAATATCTGTCGCGTCTTCTTCAGTATTTCTGGGTAGTGGCGGAGATTGGCGCGTCCAGCCCTGAGGTCGACCTCAAGCCACGGGTAGAGCTGGCGTATGCGGCGGTTGAAGACGATGCAGCCGATGACGGTGAAGACGAGTCCTACGGCAACCCATAGGTAGAGGTTGCGGTAGTAGTAGGCCAGCAGTATCTGTACGACGCTCTGCACTATGCCTATGGTCTGGAAATAGGCATTTACGAGGTACTGCTTCTGGTTGGCGCTGACCAGCAGCTGGCGGTAGTTGAACAGATAACCCACCACCGAGGATGCGAGAAACGAGTAGAAGGCGAAGTAGACAAGTGGCAGTCCTGCCTCGAGATGGCCGAACCACCACGGGAAGAACACGCTGACGGCCAGTCCCGCCACGGCTATGATGCCTCCGATGCACCGGTAGAGGAATGCCAGCATCGACATTATCTCGTTGATCTTTGCGCGGTCGTTGGTCTGCAGCGGCTTATAGAGGAAGTAGACGATGCTCGTGCCGATGCCGAGCTCAGCTACGCTGAGGAAGCTCATGATGTTCATCAGCATGCCTGTCAGACCGATGAACTCGGCTCCGAGACAGTCGAGGAAGACCTTGCGTGAGAAGAAGGCGAGGAAGAGCGTGAGAACGTAGAAAAACATTCCCACCTTCATGTTCATCACACTTCGTTGTACACGTTCGCTCATAGGCAGCGGCTCGGACTATTTGTTGTGGGTGGTATGCAGGAAGTCTGTGTTCTTGATGTCCAGGTGCAGCAGGTTCTTCACCATGCGCCAGACGAGGTTCGGCAGCGTGATGAGCTTGCCGAAGACGGTGCGCGAGCGCAACTCCTTTGGGGTGGCGATGATGAGGGCGACGGCCAGGATGGCCAGCAGAGCCCACCACTTGCCCGCCCAGACTGGGACGAGGAGACTCAACAGTACGGCCATGCCACCAATAATGACTATAAGGAACGAGCGCGGGATGAGGGCCTGCTGGATGGTTTTGTCGACGTAGTTGACGTTGCCGTGCAGCACGGCACGAGGGATGTAGGGCAGCTGGCGCACCAGGCTCTGTACCTGTGCCGTCATCCAGCGCATGCGCTGACGCTGGAAGTTGTCCTTGTTGCTAACCTTCTCGTCGAAGACGTGGATGTCGGCGGCATATTTGATGAAAACGTTCTGCTTCAGCAGCAGCGCCTCCATCTCGCGATCCTCGCCGGCAGTGGTCAGCTCGAAGACATTCTTCTTGAAAAGATCGTAGCGGAAACACATTCCCGAGCCGATGAGTGCCGAGGAGAGGCCGATGCGGTTGTGGGCCTTGCGGAAGATGGTGTTGTTGATCTCCTCGCTGACACCGTCGAGCACGGCAACGTCGTTGTTGGAGTTCTTGGCGCAGCGGTGACACTGGATGGCATCGTAGCCGGAGTTGCACAGCACATTGAGCTGGCGGAGGAACGACGGCTGGACGACGTTGTCGGCATCGAGGACGACGATGAAATCGAACGCTTCCGACACATGGTCGAGGGCATACTGCATGGCCTTGGCCTTGGAACTCTTCTCGAAGGTGGGACGGAGCAGTGTTATGGGGTATTTGGAAAGCCGGGCGTTGGTCTCATCGGTCATGTGGTCGGAGATGACCGCCACGGTATACAGTTCCTGAGGATACTCCTGATAGGTGAACTGTTCAATGGAGTTGACGATGACGGCATCCTCGTTATATGCGGGGAAGAGTATGAGGAAGCGGTGCTGCTCCTGGCTTACAATGCGCGACGACTTGTTGTAGATGTAATTCTCGTCCTTGGAGTAGAACAGTGAGATGATGGCAAAGAACCCCACGTAGGCTGTCGATGCAGCCACTACCAGCCACAGGGCGATGTCGATGTAGTGAATGGCGTCCCACATGGCTATCTCTTTATTACGGCGTTAACGACACTCATGATGACACGGAACGGCAGACGCATGAAGTCTTTGTCCCAGTGCTTGCCCACAAGGCTGTCAGGTGTGGCAAAGCAGAGAGCGAAGCCGACGATAAAGCCTGTCAACCACCACTTGATGGCCAGCGAGAAATATATGAACGGCAGTGTTACACTCATAAACCCGATGATGACTACCAACAGGATGCGCGGAATGAGCATCCACTGGATAATCTTGTCGGCGAGGTCGTAGTGGCGATTGATGATGGCGGCAGGGATGAAGCGGATGTTCTTTATAAGGTTCACAACCTGACCATAGACCCAGCGGCCGCGCTGCTTGTTGAAGTCGCTCGTCTGACGTGTCTTCTCGTCGTAGACGTATATGTCGTCGTAGTAGTCGACAAAGACGTGCTGGCGGTAGAGCATAGCCTCGATTTCCTTGTCCTCGTTGGCTGTCTTCACCTTCATGATGTTGTCCTTGAACCAGCCGAAGTCGAACACCATGCCAGAGCCGCTGATGGCTGACGAGAGACCTACGGTGATGTGGCCGCGACGGAAGATGGAGGTGTTGATCTCTTCGAAGATGGCATCCAGACGTGCCGACGGCGTGTCCATGTTCTGCGGCACGCGGTGTACCTGTATGGCTTTCGTGCCGGCACTCTCAAAGGCGTCGTTCACCTGTTCGAGGAACTCTGGCTCGACGATGTTTCCTGCATCGAGGATTACGACGGCATCGTAGATCTTGAACTCCGGGAGGTTAAGGATGGCATACTGCAGCGACTTGGCCTTAGTGCTCTTCTCGAAGTTCGGGGTCAGCAGCGTGATGGGGTACTGCGCCAGACGCATATTGGTCATCTCGCTCTCGTGGTCGGAGATGACCACCACGTCAAATAGCCGCTGAGGGTAGCTCTGTCCTAACGTAGACATCACGCTCTGCATGATGACGTCGTCGTGCCGGTACGATGGGATAAGTATGATGAAACGGCTCTGACGCTTGGCTTTCTTCACCGTCTGGTGCTTGTTGAACAGTGAGGCTATGGAGAAGAACAGCAGGTACACGGTCGTGAAGGCTACCCCGATGAAAAGTAGCCAGTCGACGAATGTCAGTAATATCCACAGGTTCATATTTCAATATGTTTTCTTGTCACGGTTGTTTCTTTTCTGAGTGCACCAGGCCAGGCAGTTACTTCTTGCTATTGAGCCGTGAGAGCCCGACAGACGGCTACCGCTTGCCTGTCTTGCAGCGGATGAAGTCGGCGACTCCGAGTAGTGTGGCGCGTGCCGTGTCGTGCCTGCCGTTTGCTATGCTCCTGACAATGTCCTTCGCTGCCACCACACCGACGAGGTAGAGGTACGACAGCCAACGGACAGTCACAGGGCTGTTGCGCTTGACAAGTAGAAGCCTGTTGCGCGTCAGATAGTATGTTTTCAGAGGACTGTCCTGTCCCGTGGCGCGGCTCTCCTTGTGGAAGACTGTCAGGCACGGGTCGTACCATATGGTGTAGCCGGCACGGCGCAGACAACACGACCAGTCGAGCTCCTCGTAGTAGAGGAAGTAGCACTCGGGCATGAGGCCTGCCTGCTCTATAGCCTCGCGCCTAACCAGCATGGCAGCACCATGGGCGTAGGGCGTAGGACACGCCTCGTCGTACTGGCCGTTGTCTGGTTCGTTATACCCTATGGCTCGGTTGCGGACCGTCACAGCCGAGAGCTTCGTGAACCCCGCATACTGGATGAGGGCGTTGCCCCACGAGAAACGGATCTTCGGACTGACGGCACCGATTGCTGCATCGGTATCCAGACGCGCCAGCAGGGCTTTGAGTCCCTGGACGGCATCGCTCCGCTCCGACTCGTCCCTGTAGAGGAGCGTGTCGTTGTTTATGAAGAGCAGATAACGGCCGCGGGCTGCCCGGATGCCGAGGTTGTTGCCGCCGGCGAAGCCAAGGTTCGAACTGTTGCGAATGACACGCACTGCCGGATAGCGCTGCTCTATGACTGACGCTTCCTCATCAGCTGAGGCGTTGTCTACCACTATCACTTCCAACGACAGTTCATTGAAAGGGATGGTGTCAATCAATGCGCAGGTGTCTGCAAGGCCATTGTAATTGATGGTGATGAGAGACAGGTCACACTCGCTTTGCACGCTTCTTCTCCAGTCTAAGTCGTTTCTTCTCTGCCTGTATAGCAAGTTCGTTTGCTTCGTATTCGGTCCACTCCTTTTCAAAGAAGGGCAGGACATAGACGATGCTCAGTCCTCCGTAGAAGATGAGACAGTTGGGGAACTGCATCAGCACCTGGTTGCCGTAGCCTCCTAACTGCTGTGAGATGAATGCACAGCACAGTCCCGCGCCAATGCCCCGCAGCGACGGACTCTTGATCCGGAAGAACACGATGCAGCAGGCCCCGATGAACATCAGTACCGTAGTGATGAGGAACACGCTGATGCCGACGATGCCGGTGTGCTGCCAGATGAATACGTACTCGGAATCGGGCGGCAGCGTCGACAGCTTGCGGTATTTGTTGTTGGCGGGAACGTTCTCGTAGCCCATACCGATACCGATGCCCCATGGCGCGTCCTGAAGGTATTTCTTCATAACTTCCTGATTGGCGGAGCGCGCTCCAGCCGAGGCATCCTCGCGGTTGAAGGCGGAACGCATGCGGCGGATCTGTCCGTTGCCGTTGCCGATGTTCGTAAACACGAGCATGAAGACGAACAGGACAAAGACGATGGTGAAGGGCACAGCTATCTTTACTGACTTCGACAGGAAGATGTAGACGGCGAAGCCGGCCATCAGACAGGCTATGGCGGTACGCGTGCCGGAGGGGAACATTGCCCACGCGCAGGCGGCACCTACGAGGAAGAAGAAGTATTTGTACTTCCTGATCTTTGCTGTGATGCCGAAGATGATGAATGCTACGGCCGTTGAGGCCATTGCCACGCCGAAGTTTGCTGCATCGCTGTAGCATGAGAAATATCGGATGAGCGTGCCGGCCTGAAGGATGTGCGTCGAACGGCCACGAGTCTGTATCCACAGGTTTTCGTTCTGTGTGAAGCCAAAGGTCTGCTGCTTCCATACCCAGAACACTGCGAACAGTGACAGCAGTCCCCAGACGACCAGATATTTGTTCAGTACTTTCGGGTTCTTGATGTATAGCGAGTAGACAAGAAAGGCGTACATCAGCTGGAAGGCCAGTGAACGGGCACCGGTGTACCACGCCCCGATGTCGATGCCTAAGTTACACGTGTCGTTGAGTACCTCAAGGGTGCAGAAGCCGCACCAGATGAGCAGGCAGTAGAGCATGAAGTTAGCGGCGCGCTCAAACTGGTAGGAGCCGAAGTCGATGATGGCCATGACCAAGAGTAGTATCTCCAGCATCTCGTTAGGCAGCGACATCGGTACCGGCATAGGTGGCATGTTCTTGAACTGGATGAAATAATTGGCCAGCATCAGTGTCCAGAACAGGAACATTTTGTAGCGCAGCGTGGCGATGACGAAAAGGCCGAAGACGGGCAGCAAGCAGATGATGGCGAAAGAATTGAAGCCGGCATGGTAGAACTGGTACAACGCAAGCAAAAACAGGAGAAAGAGTACGACGACTCTTCCTCCGTGGTCTTGTGCGTATGACTTGAATGCCGTGGTCATTTACTTCGTATGTTCGTTCTCTACTGCCGTAAGGCCAAGCTGTGACATGCGATAGACGAAGTTGTTGAAGCGGGTGTAGGGCGGCAGCTGGCCAACGAACTCCTCTACGGCATAGCGGTTGCACTCTGTCAGGTACATGTACAGCGTGTCCTGATTCTCGAGCTGGGCCTGAAGCTCCTTGAGGGCTTTCTGGTCGACATCCTTCCACGTCCTGTTGGCGCGTGTCACCATCAGGTTCACCGTGCCCATGTTTAGCAGGGCGGGAGAGATGGAGTTGTCGTCGAGGTTCGGATATTCGATGATGGCTATCTCGTTGGGCATAATGTCGGGACAGAGATCCTTGATGCCGTTGGCCATGACGTAGCGGCTGTCCTCGGCAAGGAAGTCCTCGTCGTAGGTAAGACGGCGCACCTGAAGTCCGATGGACACCCAGTAGTTCTCCAGCTCCTGTGCCAGGAAGCTCTTGCCGTTTGCGGCATCTGTCGACAGCAGGTTGAGGACGTTCTGCTGACCTTCCTTGAAGTGAGGCAGCAGAGCCTTCGAAAGCTGGCGCAGGGCCATGTCGCTGATGGTCTTGTTGTAGCGGCGGTAGCGCAGGTTGCTCTCTTTCGGGAAGCAGCCCAGGACAGGAATCTTTGTTATTATCTCCGAGCGCATACGGTCGCGCAGTGTGCGGTCAAGCAGTTCGATGATGAAGAAGTAGAGTGCCGTAAGCATGAACGTCAGGGCAAAGGCTCCCAGCAGGATCATCATGCGGTTCGTGGGCTGGGCGTTCATCGGGAACATCGGCGGGTTCAGCACACGCAGTGTCGCCGTCGACATCTGCAGGTTACGCTGGCGCAGACGTGCGGCGTTCAGGGCCTTCAGCATCTCCATGTAGTTGCCCTCGATGAAACCAATGTGGCGGTCCTTACGGGCTATGGTGGCTCCGATGGGCGCGTAGTACAATATCTGCTTGTCAAGGCGTGAGCGCATGATGTCGGCAGCGGACATCTCGGCCTTGGTCTTCTCGAGCAGCAGCACCTGCTCGAGCCAGCGGTTGATCATCTGATCGGAACGTACTCCGGTCTCAGTACTGTAGTTGCTCGACTCGATGTCGCGGGTCAGCTCCTTGACATTGTTTGTGGCGTTCTGAAGCATCTTCTCGGCGTTGGCAAGCTCCAACTGTGACTCCACGTTGTTGGCACCGCCCTCACTGGTCATCAGACGGAGGTTCGAGATGCGCGACTGGATACGCGAGATGTCGGTGACCTGGTTTGTGAAGTCTCTGTTGGCCTTGATAATCTTTGCACGGTTGCCGAGCTGCCGCTCCAGATAGTCCATCAGCGCTTTTGTAGTGGTGTAGTTCATCAGCTGTTCGTTCTCGGAGACCTGCTGGCCAGCATCCAGGCCGGCAAGGGCCTTGGTCTGCTCGCCGTAGTTCATTACTCGCTTCTCGATGTTGTAGCGGATGAGGTCGTCTTCGGCACCAGTGAGGATGCGGTAGAGACGTGTCACCTCGCGCTCGAAGAACTTGATGACGTTGCTCGTCTCGCCGTAGCGCAGCTGCTGGTACTGGCGTGCGAACACGTCGTTGAGGATGTCGAGGGTGTTATATGCTATGCCGGCATCATTGGCCGAGTAGCCGATATCGATGATATCGCTCTGCTGAAGCTGCATGACCTTCAGACGGCTCGTGATACTGTTAATGCCGAAATACGGGTGGTAGTTCAGAATACCGAAGAGGTAGTTGTCCTGCATGGGCTTCTCGTATGCCTTGAGGTTGGCGTAGGTCACCTTCTCGCTGTTGTGGTTGATGAGGGCCTTCACCTCGGCGGGAACCTGGCTGTTGAGCTCGCGGAAGTGTTCAGCGGAGATGTAATTGTTGTCTTTCGTAGTGCTGCCGTACATCATACAACGGGCGAACAGGCGCAGGGCTACCTCGTGGATGGTATTGTCGGTCTGGATAATCAGTATTAGGTTGGTGATGTTCGTCTGCGAGTTTCCGCCGGCAGTACCGGTGCCGCCCTCGATGTTGTAGCCGGTTATCATGCCGGTGTAGACCGTCGTGTTGGCATCGTAGACGCGCTCCATGTTACGCGTCAGGAACCAGGCAACGATAAGGGCTAAGAGTGGCAGTATGATGAGATACCAGCGTATCTTGAAAAGAAATCTGACAATATATCTGAAGATATCCATAGTAATTATAGTGTTTGATAGATTGTTTTCAGCTTATTTCTTCGAAGCGGCCTTGTCTTCCTCTTTCTTGGCTTTCTTCTCGGCCTTCTCCAATTCCTCTATTCGTTTCTCCTCCTCGGCAGTGGCTTTCCTTATGCGCTTCTCCACGGCCTTGTTCTCCTTGGCAATCTGCTTCTCAGTCTTTTGGACAGTGGAGTCGAGGGTGATTTCGGTAGAAGAGTTAGTAAGTATCGGAGTGCGGGTGAGAATCTCAAGGGTGATGATGTCGGTGGTAATCTGGGTCTGCATGTCCTGATAACTCGAGACGGCTGAGTTCTCACGACCCTTGGTCTCTGCGAAGGCTTCAATGGTCATGTTGCCGTTGTGGAAGTCTTCAAGGTTCAATGCACCTGCCCCCTGGTAGATAGCAGCATTCTCGCTCGCTGTCTTTAGCTTTACAAGGTTGTTGTTGATCTTAATATATAAGGTTGCAATCTGGAGCTTCAGCTGGTCGAAGGCCATGTCTTTCTGATACATTGCCTGGTCCACTAACAGCTTCTTACGCTTTACTGACGCTTTAAGGTCAAGGATGTCCTCAAGTGGGACGGCAACGCTGACACCTACGTGCCAATAGCTCTGCTCGCTGCCCTGGAACTGGTAGATCATGGTGTTGAACGTCGACGAGTTGTTGCCCCACATATCGGTCTTGCCGTAGCCGTAGCTGGCATGGCCGTTGACGTACGAGAAGATGTGGCGTCTCTGCTTGGCAACCTCGGCCTCGGCTATCTCCTGAGCCTTGGCAAGGGTCAGGATCTGGGGGTTGGCCTTGGCGTTCTCAAACAGTACGGCCAGCGGGGGCAGCTTGAACTCCGAGAAGTTTATCGACTTCTCCTGGCTGGAGTCAAAGAAGCCGGCACTGATACCGCTCTCGTTAAACTGGGCCGATGCCATGTTTGCCGACAGGGCTGCCACAAAGGTTAATACGATTCTGCGATTTCTACTTGTCATGTCTTTCTTAGATTCTTTGTTCGTTCGTCACACGTCCTCCTTCTGGATGAAGGCCGTGAGGGTACGGAAGATAATCTTCATGTCTAACAGGAAATTGTAGGTCTGTCCGTACGTTATGTCGAGCTGTTTGCGCTCTTCGGCGGACATCAGGCCGCCCTTGCCGCGCTCCTCGACCTGCCACAGCCCGGTAAGTCCTGCCGGAGCCATGAAGCGGTCGATGCTCGTGTCAATGGTTAATTTTTCGGCTTCGTACAGGGGCAGAGGACGATTGCCCACGACGGACATGTCGCCCTTGAGGATGTTGAAGAGCTGTGGAAGCTCGTCGATGCTGTACTTGCGGATGAAACGACCGACCTTCGTCACGCGGGGGTCGTTCTCTATCTTGACGAAGGCGTTGTTGATCTCTTCCTCTTTCTCCTTGCTGAAGTCGCTCTCGGCAACAACGAAGTCGTCGCCGACGAGCATCACCTCGTCGTCGCTGATCATCATGTCCGACTCCATGCCCATGGCCATCATTGCCATTTCGGCCTCGGCTCCCAGCGGAGCGGTGATGTTGGTCTTCGCCTCTTCCTTCTCTTCCTTTTCTGCGTATTGGTTGCCAGCTGTACGGCTGACTTCCTTCAGACGCTTCTCTGCATCGGTGTACATCGAGCGGAACTTAAGGAAGTCGAAGATGGTGTAGTTGGTGCCTACGCGTTTCGACTTGAACAATATAGGGCCGGGACTCTCAAGTCTGATGGCGATTGCCGTTATTATGAATACCGGCGATAGAACGATGATGGCGATGAGAGAGAATATGATGTCGAACGAGCGCTTCCAGAACGGGATTTTGAAACGCAGGATGTGCTTCTTTGACACCTGATTGTCGAACATGATGGCCTCGCGGTCGCTGATGAACTGTATCTTCTTGTTCAGCTCTGTCACTGACGCGTTTACCGACAGGGTGTCGTTGATGCCGCACTTTTGGTAAATCTCACGTTCGTCGTTCGGCAGCGGGTCGGTCAGAAGGATTATGTAGACGTTGGCACACTTCTTGCGCAGGTAGGTTATCGCAGTGATATCTTCGCTGCGAACATTCTTCTCATAGAAAACGATGAAGTGCTCGTTGCGCACGTGTGGGGCACAAGCCGTCGCAGCCTCCTTGTAGTTCTTGGTAAACTGCACAAGGCGGCCAGGGATGTACTTCAGTCGTTCCTCTGTCTGAGGGTTGGTACCCAGGTAAACGATGCCAATCATTTTTCCTATACCAATCAGTTAGGTAATATCTTCTTGACCCTGATCTTAAGCTCCATGGGGTTGAAGGGCTTGACGATGTAGTCCTCGGCACCAATCTCCAACAGCCTTATACGCTCGCTCGTGGAGTCCTCGCTGCTGAGCATGATGACGGGGATATGCCGGAACAGTTCGTTCTGCTTGATCCACTCTAAGAAGTCGTCGCCGCGCATACCCGGCATGCGGATGTCGGAGATGATGAGGTCGGGAGTGTTGCCGGCCTGAAGCCATTTAACACCCTGCAGGCCATCGGGCAGCCACTGAACGTCGTAGTCGCTCATCAAGTAGATAGACAAAACTTTTGCGATAGTCTCTTTGTCATCCAAGATTAATATTTTCTTCTTCATATATGAATTGTTTTGAATCTTCTCAAATGTGCATTCCGTGGCAAAGGTAAGCAAAATATTTTAATTGTGTTCAAATAAACGTAAAAAAAATGCTTTTTTGAAGAAAAAAGTTGCTTGTTACATTTTTTTTAGGGAAATTTGTACTCATAACGTATTATATACGAATAACAATTTCTACAATTATGGCAAATAGATATCTATTAGGTTTCGATGTCGGCAGTTCGTCTGTAAAGGCTTCACTTGTTAATGCCGACAGTGGTAAGTGTGTGGCTTCGGCTTTCTTCCCAGACAAAGAAGCTCCGATAATGGCTGTTAAGGCAGGATGGGCAGAGCAGGACCCAGAGTCGTGGTGGAACTACGCCAAACTGTCGCTTAGCAAGATAATGGCCGAGGCAGGTGCCAAGGGCGACGAGATAAAGGCTATCGGAATATCGTATCAGATGCACGGACTTGTGTGTGTCGACAAAAACCTCAAGCCGCTCCGACCGTCCATCATCTGGTGTGATTCTCGCGCAGTGCCTTACGGAGAGAAAGCCTTTAAGGACCTCGGCGCAGAGAAGTGCCTCAGTCATCTGCTGAACTCTCCAGGCAACTTTACAGCCGCTAAGTTGGCTTGGGTGAAGGAGAACGAGCCTGACGTTTACAATAATATTTATAAGGTAATGCTGCCCGGCGACTACCTTGCAATGCGTCTCAGCGGGACGGTCAATACAACTGTCAGCGGACTCTCAGAGGGTATGTTCTGGGACTTCAAGGAAAGCCGCCCGGCACAGTTCCTGCTCGACTACTACGGATTCGACAGTTCCATAATAAGCGATATCGTGCCGACATTCAGCCGTCAGAGCGAGGTGTCAGAAGCTGCTGCGGCAGAGCTGGGACTGAAGGCGGGAACACCCATTACCTACCGTGGCGGTGACCAGCCTAACAACGCACTCTCCCTCAACGTCCTCAACCCGGGCGAGATAGCAGCGACAGCAGGAACAAGCGGCGTCGTCTACGGAGTGCTCGGCGATGTGAACTACGACCCGAAGTCGCGTGTCAACACTTTCGCTCATGTCAATCATACTGACGAGCTCACGCGACTCGGGGTGCTGTTGTGCATCAACGGTACGGGTATCCTTAATGCGTGGACTCACCGTAACATCACGCCAGACATCAGCTATGCTGAGATGAACGACCTTGCTGCAACGGTGCCCATAGGCTCTGAGGGAGTTACAATTGTTCCATTTGGAAACGGAGCAGAACGTGTGCTCGAGAATAAGGAGGTGGGATGCTCCATTAGCGGCGTGAACTTCAACAAGCACTCAAAGGCACATCTCGTACGTGCCGAGCAGGAGGGTATAGTATTCTCATTCTGCTATGGCATGGAGATAATGCAGCAGATGGGCATGGACATCCACAATATACATGCCGGCCGTGCCAACATGTTCCTTTCACCGCTGTTCCGCGACACGCTGGCAGGCGTCAGTGGAGCTACCATTGAGCTCTATGACACCGATGGCTCTGTAGGGGCTGCCAAAGGAGCTGGCATCGGAGCAGGCGTATACAAGGACAATACGGAGGCATTCGCATCGCTCGAGAAACTTCAGGTCATAGAGCCTGATTCGAAGAACCGTCAGGCGTACGCTGAGGCCTATGCTCACTGGAAGGAAGCTCTGGCAAGGAGGGTCTCGTGACATCGTAATAACGCATTATAGTAATAACGTAATATCGTAAAAAAACTAAAAATTGTATGGCAAAAGAGTATTTCGCCTTTACAGGCAAGATTCCTTTCGAGGGAAAAGACAGTAAGAACGTTATGGCTTTCCACTACTACGAGCCGGAGCGCGTAGTCATGGGAAAGAAAATGAAGGACTGGCTCAAGTTCGCTATGGCATGGTGGCACACTCTCGGAGGAGCCAGCAGCGACCAGTTCGGCGGACAGACACGCTCCTATGAGTGGGACAAGGCCGAGGATGCTGTTCAGCGTGCCAAGGACAAGATGGACGCCGGTTTCGAGATCATGGACAAGCTCGGCATCGAGTATTTCTGCTTCCATGACGTAGACCTCGTCGACGAGGCTCCAACCATCGCTGAGTATGAGGAGCGTATGAAGGCTATCACCGACTATGCTCTGGAGAAGATGAAGCAGTTCCCCAACATCAAGCTTCTCTGGGGTACAGCCAATGTCTTCGGCAACAAGCGTTATGCCAATGGTGCATCCACTAACCCCGACTTCGACGTCGTGGCACGCGCCATCGTCCAGATAAAGAACGCTATCGACGCTACTATCAAACTCGGCGGCACAAACTATGTGTTCTGGGGTGGACGCGAGGGCTACATGAGCCTGCTCAACACCGACCAGAAGCGCGAGAAGGAGCACATGGCCACTATGCTTACTATGGCTCGCGACTATGCTCGTAAGAACGGGTTCAAGGGCACATTCCTCATCGAGCCGAAACCCATGGAGCCGTCAAAGCATCAGTATGACGTTGACACGGAGACCGTCATCGGGTTCCTCCGCGCTCACAATCTCGACAAGGACTTTAAGGTCAACATCGAGGTCAACCATGCTACCCTCGCCGGCCATACCTTCGAGCACGAGCTGGCTTGCGCCGTCGATGCAGGTATGCTCGGAAGCATCGATGCTAACCGCGGTGACGCACAGAACGGATGGGACACCGACCAGTTCCCCATCGACAACTATGAGCTCACTCAGGCTATGCTTGAGATCATCCGCAACGGCGGTCTCGGCAACGGCGGTACCAATTTCGACGCAAAGATTCGTCGTAATTCCACCGATCTCGAGGATCTGTTCATCGCACACATAAGCGGCATGGACGCTATGGCTCGTGCACTGCTCAACGCTGCCGACATCCTCGAGAACAGCGAACTGCCCGCAATGAAGAAGGAGCGTTATGCTTCATTCGACAGCGGTATCGGAAAGGACTTCGAGGACGGAAAACTCACCCTCGAGCAGGCTTACGATTATGGCAAGCAGGTAGAGGAGCCCAAGCAGACCTCGGGTAAGCAGGAGAAGTACGAGACCATCGTAGCACTCTACGCAAAGTAAACCTTTTTTTTGAAAGATCCTTTAATAGTGAAAGGTGAAGGATAGAACCTTCACCTTTCATTTTCGTCTCTTATGCCGGATTTCCATTCCGACTCTCGTTACTCCTCTTCGTCTATTTCTTTGGCATTTCATACCGGCAAGCTAGTCACCCTTCACCGGAGAACTGTTTGATACGCTGTTCCTCTGATAGTTTGCATATCAGCAACGTGTCGTCGTTCTCGGCAACGATATAGCTGTCGAGACCCTGAACTACTACACGCCGCTCCTGTGTGGTGTGGACTATGCAGTTCTTGCTCTCCACGATTTTGATCTCCTGTCCGATGCAGGCGTTGCCGTAAAGGTCGCGCTTCGACTGTTGCAGCAGTGAACCCCACGTGCCCAAGTCGCTCCAGCCGAAGTCGGAGGGACAGACGAAAATCTCTTCTGCCTTCTCCATGATGGCGTAGTCCACGGAGATGCTCTCGCACTCTGGGAATTTCTCGTCCACCACAGCCTGCTCTCTGTCTGTGCCGTAGACCTCCGTCATCGACTCAAACAGCCGCGCTATAGCCGGTTGGTACATACGGAAGGCATTCACTATAGTGTGAACGTTCCAAATGAAGATGCCGGCATTCCAGAAGTAGTTCGACTTGCTGATGTACACCTTGGCAGTCTCCAAATCGGGCTTCTCGCGGAAGGTGTCGACCCGGAAAATCTCCTTGTTGCGTGGTGATGCCGATGCAGGGTCTGCCTGTATGTAGCCGTAGCCCGTCTCCGGATGTGTCGGCTTGATGCCAAGAGTCACTATAGCATCGGTATCGGCGGTGAACGACATACACTCCTTCACCACACGCTGGAATTCCTCAGTGTTCATCACGACATGGTCGCTCGGAGTGACCACGATATTTGCCTTCGGGTCGCTGCTCTTTATGCGCCATGACACGTAGGCAATGCATGGAGCAGTGTTGCGACGGCATGGCTCACACAGTATGTGGTCGGCGGTCATGTCCGGCAGTTGCTCTCTCACTGTCGAGGCATAGTTCTTGTTTGTCACTACCCAGATGTTCTCGGGGGAAACAAGCGTCCCGAAACGCTCTACTGTCATCTGAAGCAGGGTCTTTCCTGTGCCTAACACGTCGATGAACTGCTTCGGACGTTCTACGGTGCTCATGGGCCAGAAACGGCTTCCTACGCCACCGGCCATGATTACAAGATGGTTGTTGATGCGTGCCATAATATAGTCTTTTCTACGAATTGATGTGCAAAGTTACGAAATAACGAGAGAAATGCAAAGATTATTTGCCGTTAAAGATAGTTAAGTTTACACTCTTTTACCAACAATTCAATACCTTTGCGCAACAAATAAGGAATAGCTTACTATGGACAGGAATAAACAGATCATACGCACCAGCTATGTTGGCGTGGCAGCCAACGTGCTGCTGGCGGCCTTCAAGGCCACAGTGGGAGTGGCTGCCGGTTCGGTTGCCATCGTTATGGATGCGCTCAACAACCTGACTGACGTACTGTCATCGGTCATCACCATAGTGGGCACACGTCTCTCTGTCCGACCGGCCGACCACGATCATCCTTTCGGTCACGGACGCATAGAGTACTTCAGTGCCATAATCATAGCAATCATTGTGCTGATAGCGGGAGCAGGCTCGCTGATAGAGTCGGTAAGGAAAATCGTTTCGCCAACAGAACCGCA
>Ga0310697_10001433_pt1 | contig 27983 bp, 19 predicted proteins | sample 172DNAGHGlowgp2_FD_203883 | JGI IMG/M metagenome (GOLD analysis project Ga0310697, IMG submission 203883) | Sheep rumen microbial communities from Palmerston North, Manawatu-Wanganui, New Zealand - 1728 DNA GHGlow gp2 (v2) (version 2) | ecosystem: Host-associated > Mammals > Digestive system >...
AGCTCCAGCTCTATGCCCTTGATGGAACAATGTCTCACAGCACCTTCCTGAACAACTACCAGATTGAGTACAAGTCCGGTAGCACAACAGCTCTGAAGCAGTACAACGTCGGTGCTATTAACCCGGAAGATGCTAATCAGGCTAAGTTCACCGCTGCTACATACGATCGTGGTATCATCACTGAGAACCCGAACCTGAATCCTGGTGAGTCTAACACTCTGAAGTGGGATATGACAGTTGCTCAGGCTAAGGATGCATGGATTGATGGTAAGATTAACAATCCTGCTACTCCGAAGGTTGCTTCCGACGCAGTTGCAGTACGTTACATCTACGACCCGAACAAGGATGGTGTCTCTGATAACGTGTTGAAGGATATCTATGTAGTATTCAAGACCGGTGCTCTGACTTACACCGAGGGCACAGAGGTTGTCGGTACTATCAACTGGGGTGATCGCAAGAACCCGAACTACTGGTATGCTAAGAGCTCTAACGTCGAGCGTAGCGGTAAGGTTGAAATCCACGCTAACGTCTACGGTGTTGAGGATGAGAAGGAGAATCAGGCTGAGACTCTGGCTCAGACCATCCAGGCTACCTTCATGGGCAACCAGATTGTCGACCTCACCAAGGCTGCTGATAAGAACGCCTTCATCACAACTGCTGTTAAGAACGATGCTACAGCTACTCCGAGCGTACTCGGTAAGGATCTGACTCTCGACCTGCAGTTCGTAACTGGTGAGTACAAGCTGTTCAAGGGCTGGTACACCAACGGTAAGATTGAGCAGATTGTTACTCAGGTTGCCGACAAGAAGTCTGGTGAGAAGGGTCACGCTCTGCTGGCCTTCGTCGACTACGACAAGGATGGTGCTAAGGATGTAGATGAGCCTATCGACACTGTTGCTACTCTCGAGTACACTGATGCCGGTTCTAAGGACATCAACCACATGGATGTTAAGTTCCACAAGACAGCTATTGCTGAGGCTCTGCTGAACTACCGTTCTTCGCAGCCTTTCGGTTTAACTGGTCACGAGACTCTTGAGGGCTTCCAGGCTTGGGGTGCTGACGTGCTGACAGCTTATGTCAACGTCAAGGCTAAGTACGGTACTTGCGATGTCGTTCTGAGCGGCGATCCTATCAACGTTCGCTTCCTCCGTCCGATCAACGCATTCAGCAAGGATGCAGAGGTTGAGGATGCTTCTGTCAACGGCAAGCAGATTATCAACCTTCTCGACCTGGTTGACTTCACTGACTGGCGTAATGAGCCGTTCAAGACCAACTACTGGAACTACTACGATGTGAAGAGCATCACGATACCTGGAGTTGCTAACAACGGTAACATCTCTATTAACACTAGCGTTATGACTAACCTCGGTATCGAGACTGCCGACGCTAAGCTGACCAACAAGCTGAGTGATGTCAGCAACCTGGTTGAGTTCATCTACAAGGCTCCTGCCGTGAACCCGGTTGTCAACGTTCCCGGTGTCAAGCCCAACGCTGATGCTTACGGTACTCTGGTCTACACGAACCTCGGTTCTACCGTCCAGAAGTTCGCAGTGAAGATTCCTCTTAAGATTACTTACATCTGGGGTGAGCTCTACACAGAGGCTACCATCAATGTGAAGAAGACTAAGGAGAACGCACGTCGTTACTAATCCGATTAGGTAACTCAATAGAAGGGGAGGGGTTTTGAACTCCTCCCCTTTTTTCTTAAAACAAACCCAATGAGAATTATCAAACTATTCTTAGTTCCGCTATCTGCTGCATTGCTCCTTTCAGGTTGTTCCGGCTGTAGCGATGAAAAGAAGTCAGAGAAGGCTGCTACGGTTGAGGAGATGCTTCCTCCGCATCTTGACTTCTCAGCCAACGACTCCGATGCCGTGGTACAGTTAGCCAACGAGTATCTGCTGGCTTTCTCAGAGAAAGACTACGATGCTGCCGCCGACTTGCTCTATCGTTACGAGAATGATACTGTCCGCGAACTGACAGCCAAGGAGCGTAACAGCTACCTTAAGACTATGCGTCAGCTTCCTAACTTCGGCAGCAAGCTGAAGAGTCTTATTCTTCGTACGACTAACAATAACCGTCTGATGTACGTTTTGCAAGTCGATCCTAACGGCAATATGGACGAGGAGCAGGGAGTGATGAAGTTCTTTCTGAATCCCGTACAGAAAAACGGTCAGTGGTACCTGACTCTCCTCGATATGGAGCAAGAGGGTACTAAAGACATTATCCGATGAAGAATCTTTTCCTCATATCATCTCTTCTGGCCGTAATACTGTTTTCGGCCTGTAGTCATAAGCCTGCCCGTCTGGTTCTGCCAGACGAGCCGGTTGACATTGGTATGGTGCTCATCACCGGCGACCCCGTCACCTTTGACGTCGACCTGCGTAACGACGGCGACGACAAACTGTTTATCGAACGGGTAGAGACAACGTGCAACTGCACCACGGTCGACTATCCCACCGACAGTATCCCCGCCGGGGGTAGTGCTGTCATGCATGTCACCTTCAGTGCGAAGGACTTCTTTCCTTCCGAGATGACACGCGAAATACAAATTTTCACTAACACCGAAGCGAGTCCGCAGTCTTTCTTCTTCAAGGTGAAGGTAGACTACGGCACTCTTAAAAGCGACTCATGCGAAACATACATAAGATATTCGCACTCATAACATTTGCGGTGCTGCCGTCACTGAGTACAAGGGCCGGCGGCGATGCAAACCTGGTCGTCAGACTATCCAGTGGTGACAGTAAGACGAGCATTATGTCTACACGTCCCGTGGTCAGCTTCAGCAACGACCGCCTTTTGGTGACAGAGAAGACTACCGGGACAGAGCGTATTGACGAACAGTTGTCGTCCGTCAGTCGCATCGTCATTTCACCAAAGATTGTTGCAGGCAGCAGCAGTTCCGCTGGCGAAGAGTCGGGCGGACTGCCTGTGTGCTCTCCTGTGGCTTACCATCTGGACTACGGTCTAACGGGCGAGAATGTCCCCTTCGACGACGGACAGTCCGTACAGCCTGTTGAGGAGCAGATTGCTATCAGCGATGCCACTATAACTCTTGAGAAAGAAGAGTATCAATATATCGGTTCTGCCGTTGAGCCAGTGGTGACAGTTACCTATTCCGGTGCAGCTCTGGTGAAGGGAACTGATTACACTGTTACATATAATAATAATGAGCAGGTCGGTACTGCCACGATAATTATTACCGGTATAGGAAAGTACACCGGCTCTGTGAACCGCACGTTTAAGATTGTCAAGATTCAGACCGTCGACGTAGTCATCAACGGCGAGCACTTTGAGGCTGTAATGACCAATAACCAGGCACGTTATAACACCGAGCTTGGCGATGTGGTAATCTTAGACTGCTATACACTCCCCGGAGAAACGACCACCGTCTATGTCCTTCCCAAGAATGGCTGGAGCGCATCGAAGGACAGCATTACGCCGAAGCTTCAGGGCGACGACCCAGCCAACCTGCAGACATATCGCAAGTATGAGTTGACAGTGCCTGCCACGGGCACGGTCACCGTCGATGTCACGTTCTTCAAGAACAACAGCATCCTTCCGGCTAAGGTTACTCTCAGCGAGACATCGTTTGCTTATGCAGGCAAGCCCGTCGGTCCTGATGTCACCGTCAGCCTCGAGGGCACTGCCCTTGTCGCTGGTACAGACTACGACGTGACTCTTGTCAATAACACTAACGCAGGAACAGCTAAGCTGACCATTACCGGTAAGAATAGCTACGAAGGCACTATCGACACCACCTTCGTCATCAACAAGGCGAAGCTTACCGTCACTGCCGACAACGTGCAGCGTGCCTACGGCGAGGCTAACCCGCAGCTGACATACAGCTTTGAGGGCTTCGTCAACGGCGAGACGGCCGATACGCTGACAACACAGCCGAAAGCCACGACAGTGGCAAAGGCAGACAGTCCGCTCGGCCAGTACGACATCACCGTTGCTGGCGGTGCTTCGCAGAACTACGAGTTTGAATATGTTCCTGCCAAGCTCACCGTCGTAGCCGCCGACATCAGCAGTGCGGACATCGCCATTACGGCCACCGAGCCGTTTGTCTACACTGGCGACTCCATCATGCCCGCCTTCACCGCACGGCTGGGAACCACACTGCTGACTGCCGACACCGACTTCAAGGCTGTCTTTACCGACAACGTGAAGGCCGGCGAGGCAGTGCTTACGCTGACGGGACAGGGTAACTACGAGGGAACGGTCACGACGACGTTCACCATTGGCAAGGCCATGCTTACCGTGACGGCTCAGGATTCGTCTATGGTCTATGGCGACGCTCTGCCCGAGCTCACCTATGAGGTGACGGGCTTCGTCGGTGACGAGGATGCCAGCGTTCTTACTGCTGCCCCCGTCGTCAGCCCCGAGGCAACGTCAGCCAGCGGTGTCGGCAAGTACGCCATCACCGCTACCGGTGGCGAGGCCGCCAACTACGACTTTACTTATGTCGACGGTGTGCTTACGGTTGATCCTCGTAGCATCGACGATGCTACGCTGACGCTCGCTGCTGACAGCGTGGCATACACCGGCGAGGCTCTCGAGCCGGAGCTCACCATAGTGCTCGGCACTGTCGAACTGACTGCCGGTACCGACTACTCCGTGGAGTATAGGAACAATACCGAGACAGGCATTGCCTCTATCATGGTCATGGGACTGGGCAACTACGAGGGCTGGAAAACTGCGTCGTTCACTGTCTACCTGCGTCCGGCGCTTGCTGTCACTATCAATGGCGAGACGATTAAACCGGAGGTTGAGGAGTTGCTTAAAAACTCTGCACCGGCCACCTTCCGTGCTGAGCAGGGTACTATTAATGTCGACAACTACTATGCGCTGCCCGGCAGTATTGTCGTGCTGACTGTCACTCCCAATAAGGAGAAATACTACTATATCACTCGTGAGGACATCGAGGGAGTTGAGCTGATAGGCAGTGAGCCGGAAGACTCTTCTGCAGTACGCAGCTATCGCTTCATCGTTCCCGAGAGTGGTACGGTAGACCTGAAGGCTACATTCACTTACGATGAGGTGGCTGCTGGCATCCTCGACAGCTACGTCACAGACCTGCGCTTCGAGGTCGTCGACGGCGGTAAGGCCGTTCGCGTGACGGGTGCCGACGAGGGTGCACCGGTCAGCGTCTTCGATGCCCGTGGCCAGCAGGTGGCTGCCGATGTGGTGCGCTCCGTGCGCGAGCTGATAGTACGGTTGAGCCACCAGCCACAGGGACTCTATATTATTAAGGTAAACAACAAATCGTTCAAGGTATACAGGAAATGAAAAAGACCATCATAACACTACTCGCAGCACTCCTGCTGCTGCCGTTCGCCGCTGAGGCACAGTACAGGCTTCAGGTGAAATACAACAACCAGGTACTGTACGAAAAGGATGTCTGGGATGTTGACTCTATCACGTTTGTCGAGATAGAGAAGAAACCCATCGAGGGTGCTACGCCGCAGGTTGTAGACCTTGGACTGAACGTGAACTGGGCCGACGTGAACCTCGGAGCAGCAAGCCCCAAGGAGGCCGGATGGCTCGTGGGTTGGGGCGACCTGACGGGTAAGAACGTATCCACGAAGGTGAAGTGGTATCCTGTCGAGGTGATGAAGCTCGACAACATCTCCGACAACGATGCTTACGACATTGCCAAGCAGTACTTCGGCTCGCCCTGGCGACTGCCCGTCGACGAGGAGTACCAGGAGCTGATAGAGAAGTGTACGTGGACATGGGTCGAGGAGGGCGACAGCGTAGGCTTCGTCGTGACCTCGAATGTTGAAGGATACACCGACAAGCACATCTTCCTGCCGGCCGTCGGATACCGCGAGGGCGAGGCACGCAGCGTCTCTCCCAACTACTACTGGAGCGGGTCGCTGAACACCGCCGACGGCAGCACCGAGACGGCGAAGGCACTGTCGATAGCTAACGGCACAACCACACCCACGCTTGCCGACGTGAAGCGTTATTTTGGCTGTGCTATCCGTCCTGTCAACGGCGAGCTGAATGTCAACGTAAGCATAACGGCTGGCGATGCCTATAACTTGGACTATACCTCAGCAACCATCGATGTGCAGTTAGGCGACTCCTACAAGTCGTACCCGTCGATGGAGTACGGACTGTATTACAGCACCAACCCCGACCTGACGGTCGAGGCCGACAGGAAGAGTGTCGTGGCTGATCAGCTGAATGACGACGGGAAATACACGTTCAATCTGAGCGACCTCACACCTCACGCTACATATTACTACGCTCCTTATGTCCTTGTGCGTGGAAAGATAGTAAGTAGTGAGACCGGCAATAACTTCAGCACTCCGCGCTTCAAGGTCCCTGAGATTGTGGACATGGGTCTCAGCGTCAGGTGGGCAAGCTTCAACGTCGGTGCTACAGCACCGTTAGAGTCAGGAAACTACATCGGCTGGGGCGATGCTACCGGCGAGCTGACGAGTACTGTCTCCGACTACTACGCACGTGGCAACACGTCGGCATACATTGGTGGCAACAAGGACTACGACGTGGCTCAGGCTTCGTGGGGTGACAAGTGGCGCATGCCAAGGCGTAGCGAGATAGAGGAGCTCTTCGACGAGACGAAGTGCACAGTGGAGGAGGCCAGCGGTTTCTACCGCTTTACCAGTAAGAGTAACGGTAATAGTATCATACTCCCGAAGAGTGGTGTGTACACTGTGCAAAGTCCGAACACTCTGTCTTTTCCTAATTATGCATGGTACTGGACAGCCGATGCCAATACTGACGACCGTTTGCCCTTCTATGCTCTCTTTAATGCCGGTTCTGTTAGTTTTTCTAATCAACAGAAGGCGATGCGCATGCAGATTCGCGCCGTCTATCAGCAGGCTTCCGACTATAGCGGTGGAAATAGCGGCTCAGGTGAAGATGATGACGATCCCGGCAACACCGGTGGCAACAGCGGTGATAGCGGCTCCACGACACCCGTCGAGCCGGTGACCAACGAGGCAGGCGTGAGCGTAGACCTCGGACTGAGCGTCTTGTGGGCCGACCGTAATGTCGGTGCTGCCAAGGAAACAGGAACAGGCTACTATCTCGAATGGGGCGATTTAGAGGCAAGAGATTACTCTTATGAGTCGGACAACTATATCTACTACCAAAGTAACTACACCGATGGCTTGACCAAGAACGGTTACAAGTATCTCGGGACTGGTACCAACACCTCGTCATCCTACTTCATAGGTGGTACTGATTACGACGCCGCACACGTTTTGTGGAAGGGTAAGTGGCGTATGCCCAAGCCTGCGGAAATAAACGAGCTAATAGAGAACTGCACGTGGACGTGGACGTCACGCAGCGATGCCACATTGGGAACAGTATTTGGCTATGAGGTTAAGAGCAAGACCAACGGCAAGTCTATCTTCCTGCCGGCTCGCGGTTCCAAGTCGACGGATATAATCTTCGGCGACCGCGATGAAGGTTACTACTGGAGCGGACAGGTGGAGAGCTCCATCCCCGCCATTTTCAACCAGAAAGCCTATAACCTGTATTTCAGTGAGAGCGAGCCCGGGGCTTTGAAGAACTCCTACCGTTACGTCGGTCTGCTCATCCGTCCCGTCATGGATAAATAATCACGGAACGTTCACAAGGCAGTTACCTGTCACAACCAAAGAACTAAATCGGCCGCGCACCTCGTACAGTGCGCGGTCGTTTTTTTGTTTTTTATTTGCTGTAATAGAAAAATTGTTTATCTGTTCACAGCTCTCTTCTTTCGCAACAGTCGTTGGCCTGTATTTTATGTATCAAGATAAGGTTCGTGGTTCTGCGAATAAGTAAAACGAAAAAACAGGTCGCACCTCCCACACCCGACGCACCTAAATAGTCGTGGAGTATTGAAAATTAGTCGTGGAGTATTACGCAATAGTCGTGGAGTATTGAAAATTAGTCGTGGAGTGTTACGCAATAGTCGTGGAGTATTAGGGTAGATGCAGCGGGTGCGGGAGGTGTGACCTGTTTTCATTCCTGCGTATGTGCGTGCGCGCGAGGCGGCACTGCTGCCATGTACGTTGAGACAAAAATAACGGCGGCCGCCCTTGCTGGGGCGGCCGCCGTTGTTATATCGTCTGAAAGATGATTACTCTGCGATACAGATAGAGACACGGTTCAGGTCGTTCTCAGCGAACGGCTGTACGCGCGAACCCTTAGAGTCGTACGAGATGCGCTCTGCAGCGATGCCGTACTGCTCCTTGAGGCACTTCACGACGACGTCGGCACGCTGTGCGGCGAGGCGGTCGTTGATCTTGTCGTTACCGGTGCCTGCGTCAGCATAACCGGTGACGGTGACCTTTGCCTTCGGGTACTTGTTCAGGTAGTCAGCAATCTCCTTGACCTTCTGGGCTTCGGTGTCGCGGATATCGGTCTTGTTGATGAGGAAGAAGACGTCGCGGCGGATGGGCTCGATCTTCTCTACGACGGGAGCGGCGGGCTTGACGGGCTCGGGCTCGGGCTCAACGACGGGCTGGGGCTCGGGAACGGGAGCGGGAGGCACCACCTTGGTGTAGGTCTTACCCAGGTTGATGCGCAGACCGGCCAGACAGTTGAAGTACCAGTCGGGGTTCTCGGCCTTCTTTGAGTTGTAGTGGTCGTCCAGGATGTTGGCGTTACCCTCGACGATGAGGTTGATGGCGTCGCTCAGACGGAAGCCCAGCTCAAGGCCGGCGCGTCCGAAGGGGCGGATCTTGGTGCCGTCCCAGACGTATTCAAGCTCGTACTTGGCAGCGTTAGCACCGAGCACAGCCTTGATGTCCTGCACCTCGTCGTTGCCGAAGCCGAAGTTGGCACCGCCGCCGAGGAATGCTGTGACGTTGAACACACGCATGGGGTTGTAGCCGCAGATGAGGTTCGACAGGTTGAACATCAGGTCGATGCCGGGAGCGACGTACTTCCACTTGTAGTCCTCAGTGATGGCGGGAGTGCCGTAGCCGTTCCATCCGCCCTTCGACTGCCAGGCGTTAGCCTGCAGGCGTGCTGCGAAGACAGGCGAGAACTGGTATCCCAGTCCGAGCTGAGCGTTGGGAGAAATGAGGTCGCCGAACTTTGCCTCACCCAGGGTGTACTGTGCACCGCCCTGAACAGTCAGGAAGAGGTGCTTCTGGAACTCATACTTGTTACCCTCGGCATCGGTGTACGTTGCCTGAGCACTTGCTGTAACTGCGCCCATGGCGAACAGTGCTACAGCAAATAAAGTCTTTAATGCTTTCATAACTTGTATTTAAATAATAATGATATATATCTACACTTTTCGGGAGCAAAGTTACACTTTTTTTTTGATTAACCTACAAAAAAACCAAAAAATCTTAAACTTTTTCCGTAATTTTCCGCTTTAACAGCCTAAAAATAGCCAATATACCGCAAAAAAAGACCCAAAGTGTCCGTTAAAAAACATATTTACAGCCGCAGTTCTGCGTTTTCGTCAGTTCTCTTTCCAGAAGGAGCGTGTGAAGAGCACGAGGACGGTCATTATTTCCAGACGTCCCATGAGCATGAGCAGGCAGAGGAGCCATTTCACGTATTCTGGCAGCATCGACCATGACAGAGCGGGCCCTACGCTGTTGGCGAGCGACGGTCCTACGTTGCTGACGCTGCTGAGTGCTATGACTACGGAGTTGGTGCTGTCGACTCCGGACATCATCATGGCCGTTATCGTGAAGAGCATCATGAGGACTGTGAGTACGAAGAAGGCGAACAGCGAGACGAGCTTTGCCTGTGGTATGCTCTGTCCGTTGACCTTCACGGGCAGCACGGCGTTGGGGTGCAGTATCTGCCGGAAGTTGTTGCGTACGACCTTCAGCAGCATCACTCCGCGTATGCACTTGAAGCCTCCGCTGGTGCTGCCTGCCGAGCCTCCGAGGTACATTATCACTCCGAGAATGATCCATGTCATGTGGGGCCACAGTCCTATGTCCTCGCTGAACATGCCCGTTGTGGTGATGAACGACACGACGTGGAACAGTGCTGCGCGGAAGGCGTGCTCGATGCCGTAGCCCATGCGTGTGAGCAGCAGGTAGGCTATCCATAGTGTCGACAGTGTGACGACGCTGATGTAGAGTTTGAACTCGGAGTTGCGCCACAGTGCCGAGGGTCGCATCTTGATGACCACCATATATAATAAGGTGAAGTTAATGCCCGAGAGCAGCTGGAAGACGATGCTGACGTAGTCGACCGATGCCGAGTGGAAGGCTGCCAGTCCGTCGTTGTCGATGGCGAAGCCTCCGGTGGCTGTCGTCGTCATGGAGTAGTTGGTGGCCTGGAACCAGTCCATGCCGCAGAACCAGAACGACACTCCGCAGCCGATGGTGAGCAGCAGGTAGATGGACCATATCCACTTGGCGTTGGTCGTCAGGCGCGGGTGCATCTTCGCCTTTATTGGTCCGGTGGCCTCTGCGGCGAACACCTTGACGCTTCCTCCGACGAGTGTCGGCAGGATGGCGATGGTGAAGAAGACGATACCGAGTCCGCCTATCCACTGCATCAGTGAGCGCCAGAAGAGTATGCCGTGGGGCAGCCGTCCCACGTCGTCGATGATGGTTGCGCCGGTGGTGGTGAAGCCTGACATCGTCTCGAAGAAGGCATCGGTGACGTTGGTTATGGTGCCGTGGAACAGAAAGGGGAACATGCCGAAGAACGAGAAGACGACCCATGCCGCCGTCACCACGACATAGGCATCGCGGCGCCCCAGAGTGTTCTCAGCCTTGTGGCCCACGTAGAGCAGCAGGAATCCGCTGCCGGCGGTGAGGGCCATCGACAGGAGGAACGCCAGTACGTCGTCCTCGCCCGCCCATAGTGCCACTCCGAGGCACCATGCCATGAAGAAGGCTTCGATGAAGAGCAGCGAGCCCAGTATTTTCCATATGATGCGGAAGTTTACCATTTTTCTTCTTTTGCGGTGTGAGGTTTGTGGTGAGCGGTGTCCGGTGTCAGAAGAGTGTTGACTTCTTGAAGAATTTCTCGATGCTCTTGAGCTTATGCTCGTGACAGAACACCATGACGGTGTCGCCGGCCTCTATCTGCGAGTAGCCGTTGACGAGCATGCCGTGGCCCTTGCGCACCAGTCCGCCGATGGTCACGCCGAAGGGCAGTCCGAGGTCTTTGACGGGGCGTCGTGTCACCCGTGAGTCTTCGGCAGCCACGAACTCGGCGACGTCGGCATCGACGAGCATCAGCGAGCGCATGTTGTGGACGTCGGCCTTGAGCATCATCTGGAAGATGCGGCTGGCGGCGATGGTCTTCTTGTTGATGATGGTGCCTATGTCGAGGCTCTCGGCCATCGACACGTAGTCGAGGTTCTCGACCATGGCTATCGTCTTGCGCACGCCGAGTTTCTTTGCCGACAGACATGCCAGGATGTTGGTCTCGGCGTTGCCGGTGAGTGCCACGAAGGCCTGAGTGTTGCGTATGCCCTCGTCCTGCAGCAGTGCCATGTCGCGGCCGTCGCCGTGGATGACCATCGTGGGGTTGTCGTCAAGCAGCTGGTTCAACCGTTCGCAGCGCGCTGCATCCTGTTCTATGATCTTGACGTTCATGTAGTCGGGTGTGGTCAGCGCGGCGCGCACCGCCGACTTGCCGCCGCCCATGATGATGACGTTCTGTACGTCGGTATAGTGCTCCTTGCCTACTATCTTGCGTATGTAGGGAATGTAGTCCTTGGTGGTCATCAGGTAGACCAGGTCGTTCACCTTCAGCACGTCGAGTCCGCCGGGTATGATGGTTTCGTCGCCGCGTTTGATGGCCACGACGTGGTACGGGTCGTCGGGACCGCTGAGGTCCTTGAGCGGACGGTTCAGGATCTCGGCCGTCTCGCGCAGCTTGATGCCCAGCAGCACCAGTGCCCCTTCGTGGACGTCCCACCGCTGTCGCACCCACGACATCTTGAGTCCGTTGACGATGTCGATGGCTGCCAGCACCTCGGGGTAGACCAGCGAGTCTATGCCGAGCGTGCGGAAGAACTCCTGGTTCTGCTGCGTCAGGTACTCGTAGTTGTCGATGCGCGCCACCGTCTTCTTGGCTCCCAGGGCGTGGGCCAGGATGCAGCAGTTGACGTTCACCGTCTCCTCGATGGTGACACCGACGAAGAGGTCGGCTCCCTGCACCCCGGCGTCCTTCAGTGCCTGGATGCTGGTGGGCGAGGCCTGCAGCGTCATGACATCGTACTCGGCGACGGCGGAGAGCCGTTCCTCGTCCTCGTCTATCAGCACGCAGTCCTGTCTCTCGCCTGAGAGAAGGCGTGCCAAGTGGGTTCCTACGGCGCCGGCGCCGGCAATGACTATCTTCATCTTAATGCTAAAACTGATTCGTTATAACGTTCTGTCGTTATTACGTCGTTAAGTTGTTTCGTAGTTTCGCCCTCCGGTTATTGCCCGGATTATGCTGCCGCGGTCGAGGCCTACTATCTGCTGCAGCTCAGCCACCGTGCCGTGCTCCACGAAGCGGTCGTCGGGCAGCCCTAAGCGGACGATGTCGGGATGGTAGCCGTGGTCGTTCATCCACTCCAAGACGGCGGAGCCGAGACCGCCGTTCCTCACGCCGTTCTCGACGGTCACCACGCGGCGGAAGCGCTTGCCCACCTCGTCGAGGATGGTCTCGTCGAGGGGCTTGAGGAAGCGCATGTCGTAGTGGGCGACGGAGAGGGGACGGGTATTCTGGGCCTCATGGGCCTCATGGGGTCCATAGGGTTTATTAGGCTCACAGGGCTCATTGGGCCTATTCGGCTCATTAGGCCCACACAGCTCCTCGATAGCCTTGGCCACATCGTTGCCTATAGGGCCTATGCTCAGCACGGCGACATCGTCGCCCTGGCGGAGACGGCGACCTGTGCCTACGGCAATCTCCTCGAAGGGGCAGCGCCAGTTCTGCAGCACGCCGCCGCCACGGGGGTAGCGTATGACGAACGGTCCCTTGCCGGGCAGTTGTGCCGTGTACATCATGTGGCGCAGCTCGTGCTCGTCGAGTGGCGAACAGATGGTGAGGTTCGGTATCGGGCGCAGGGCCGCCAGGTCGAAGGCTCCGTGGTGCGTCGGGCCGTCCTCGCCGACCAGTCCGGCACGGTCGAGACAGAGCACTACGGGCAGCCGTAGTATCGCCACGTCGTGTATGATGTTGTCGTACGCCCGCTGAGCGAAGGCGGAGTAGATGTTACAGAATGGCTGCAGACCGTCCTTGGCCATGCCTGCCGAGAAAGTCACGGCGTGACCCTCGGCGATGCCGACGTCGAACGTGCGGCAGGGCATCTTCTCCATCATGATGTTCATGGAGCAGCCGGTGGGCATGGCCGGTGTCACACCGACGATGCGCGGGTTCTGTTCGGCGAGCTCCAGCAGCGTGTGTCCGAAGACGTCCTGGTACTTCTGCGGCTTCGAGGGGTCGCGGTCGACGATGCGCTCGCCAGTCTCGGGGTCGAAGCGCCCCGGAGCGTGCCACGTGGTGACGTCGCGCTCGGCGGGAGCGTAGCCGTGTCCCTTCTTCGTGTGCAGGTGCAGCAGCTTCGGACCCTGCATGTCCTTCAGCTGTTGCAGTATGCGCACCAGCTCTATGACGTTATGTCCGTCGAAGGGGCCGAAGTAGCGTATGTTCATCCCCTCGAAGATGTTCTGCTGGTGCGAGATGGCACTCTTCAGGGCGTTGGTCAGGCGTATCAGTCCCTTGCGGCGCTCCTCTTCGAGCATGCCGTTCTTGTGCAGCCACCGTGAGATGCCGAAGCGCATGCGGTTGTACGTTTCGTTGGTGTTCAGTCCTAACAGGTACTGTCGCATACCGCCGACGGCACGGTCTATCGACATGTCGTTGTCGTTGAGGATGATAAGCAGGTTGTTGGGACTTGACGAGACGTTGTTCAGGCCCTCGAAGGCCAGGCCGCCCGACATGGCACCGTCGCCGATGACGGCGACGACGTGGCGGCCGTCGTGCCCCGTCTTCTTCGCCGCTATGGCCATGCCAAGGGCTGCTGAGATGCTGTTCGAGGCGTGGCCGCAGACGAAGGAGTCGTACTCGCTCTCCTGCGGCGAGGGGAAGGGTCTGATGCCTCCGAGCTTGCGGTTCGTCGAGAAGCTCTCGCGGCGGCCGGTCAGTATCTTGTGGCCGTAGGCCTGGTGCCCCACGTCCCATACCACGCGGTCCTCTGGAGTGTCGAAGACATAGTGCAACGCCACCGTGAGCTCCACCACGCCGAGGCTCGATGCCAGGTGTCCGGGGTTCACCGACAGCTCGTTGACGATGTCGCGCCGCAACTCGTCGCACAGCTGTGGCAGCTGTGCTGTCGTCAGCTTGCGCAGGTCGTCGGGATATGTTATGCCACTAAGTAGCTCTAAATCGTTCTGTTCCACAGATGATATGTCATTTGGGCGCAAAGTTACACATTTATTTTCACTTTTCATGTATTTTTCAAAAAAAATGTATTACCTTCGCAGCCGTTATGAAGTACGCCATCATAGGAACGGGAGCCATCGGCGGCTTTTACGGCGGCCGGCTGGCACACAGCGGACAGGAGGTACACTTCCTGCTGCACAACGACTACGACTACGTCCGGGAGCACGGTCTGCAGGTGGACTCGTGCGACGGGTCTTTCCATCTCGACAACGTCAACGCCTATTGTCGGACTGCCGATATGCCGGAGGTCGACGTGGTGCTGGTCTGTCTGAAGTCCATCAACAACCATCTCCTCCCGACGCTGCTGCCGCCGTTGCTGGGACGTGACACCACGGTGGTGCTCATACAGAACGGCATAGGTGTCGAGGCCGATGTCGAGGCACTCTTCCCCGGCATACAGCTCGTCGCCGGACTGGCGTTCATCTGCTCGGGGAAGACCGAGCCGGGGCGTGTCAGCCACCAGTGCTACGGCCACATAAACTTCGGCGACTACTCGTGTCGCAACGCGCAGCGTCTGCAGGCGTTGCTCGACGACTTCAACGGCGCAGGCATCAAGGCCGGCCTGGTGGAGTACCATGAGGCCCGCTGGCGCAAGGCCGTGTGGAACATGCCGTTCAACGGTATGACCGTAGCACTTAATGCGCGCACCGACCAGCTGCTGGAGAATCCTGCCACGCGGCAGCTCATCTACGACCAGATGCTGGAGGTGGTGGGTGCCGCCCGCCACTTAGGCGTGACAGCCCTTGACTCGTCGTTCGCCGACCAGATGATCAGCACTACCGACTCCATGACGCCTTATTCGCCGTCGATGAAGCTCGACTACGACTTCCACCGTCCTATGGAGATACACTATCTTTATACACGTCCGCTGCAGATAGCCCGTGAGGCCGGTTTTGCCATGCCGAAACTGGAAATGCTCGAGGCGGAGCTGAAATTCTTGGAGAAAAACTTGTAGGTTATATAAAAACTTCATATATTTGCAGTCGCTAACCTGAAGATATATGAAGTACATCACACTGCCCGACCAGCTACAGCAGGGAGAAGACACCGCCGCAGAGACTGTCCGCGGCCTGTCGTTCTATCTCGCCATGGAGGAGTACGTGGCGCGCCATGTCGACGAGCCCGATGCCTTCTTTATGTGGCAGGTCGGACCCAGCGTCATCTTCGGGCGCAACCAGTCGCTCAGCAACGAGGTCGATGTCGGCTACTGCCGACGGCACGGCATCAGCATGTACCGCCGCAAGAGCGGAGGCGGCTGTGTCTATGCCGACAGCGACAACGTGATGATGTCTTTCGTCACCACGGGCGACGACGTGGCCTTCACGTTCAACCGCTTCATCGGCATGATGCTCTTGGTGCTGCGCAGCATGGGCATCGAAGCCACCGGCACCGCCCATAACGACGTGCTCATCGGCGGGCGTAAGGTCAGCGGCACGGCGTTCTACCACCTGCCAGGGCGCAGCATCGTCCACGCCACGATGCTTTACGACACCAATATGGACCACATGCTCCACGCCATCACGCCGAGTGCCGAGAAACTGCAGTCGAAAGGTATTCAGAGCGTGCGCCAGCGCATCACGCTGCTGAAGGACCATACCACGATGACCCTCGTCGAGTTCCGCGAGCATGTCCGCCGGACGCTCTGCACCGGCGAGCGGCGGCTCACCGCTGCCGATGTCGCCGCCATCGAGGAGATAGAAAAGCAGTACCTGAGAGACGACTTCATCAACCTAATACAGTAATACGACTTCATCAACCTAATACTATAAAGCATGGCAATAAGACAAGAATTAGAGAAAAAAGAGAAACAGACCAGTCTGCACGACCGGCACGTCTCGCTCGGTGCCACGATGGTTGCCTTCGGCGGCTTCGACATGCCGCTGCTCTACCAGAGTGCCGGCATAGCCCAGGAGCACATGGCTGTCAGGGAGCATGCCGGACTGTTCGACGTGTCGCACATGGGCGAGGTGACGGTACGCGGCGGTGATGCCGAGCGTTTCGTGCAACATATCTTCACCAACGATGTCAGTAGGATGGAGGCAGGCCGGATAGTCTACGGCATGATGTGCTACGACGACGGCGGCACCGTCGACGACCTGCTGGTCTACAAGGTCGGCGAGCAGGGCTTCTTCCTCGTCGTCAACGCCGCCAACATCGACAAGGACTGGGCGTGGATGGAACAGCAGGCCGGGCGGCTGCGCGAGACAGCAGAGGGCGAGGGCCGGACCTTCGACCTCGACCTGCAGAACCGCTCCGACCACTACTCGCAGATAGCCCTGCAGGGTCCTGAGGCAGAGGACATCATGGAACGTGTGCTACAGCTGCCGTGCAGCGAGCTGGTGTTCTATACGTTCAAGACCGTCGGCGACGTCATCGTCAGCCGCACGGGCTATACCGGCGAGGACGGCTTCGAGATCTACGGCACCGCCGACTACATACGCTCCTGCTGGGACCGCCTCATAGCTGCCGGCGTGCAGCCCTGCGGGCTGGGCTGCCGCGACACGCTGCGCTTCGAGGCCGGCATGCCGCTCTATGGCTTCGAGCTGAGTGCCGACATCTCGCCCGTCATGGCCGGGCTGACGATGTTCGTCAAGTTCGACAAACCGTCGTTCGTGGGGCGTGAGGCCCTGCTGCGACAGAAGAGCGAGGGCACGGCGCGCCGTCTCGTCGGCATCGAGCTGCACGACAAGGCCATCCCGCGTCACGGCTATCAGGTCCTGTCGGTCTCCGGCGAGCCCATCGGCGAGGTCACCACGGGCTACCACACCCTGTCGTCGGACCGCAGCGTCTGCATGGCCCTCGTCGACAGCCGTTATGCTGTCTTAGGCACTGAGGTGCAGGTGCAGATTCGCAAGAAAGTCTTCCCGGCAACGGTGGTAAAGAAACATTTCTATGACAAAAAGTATAAAAAGTAAAAACTCTTAGACAATATGGCAAAAGTTATTGAAGGACTCTACTACTCGGAGTCGCACGAATATGTAAGAGTAGAGGGAAACACGGGGTATATTGGCATAACGGACTACGCACAGCACGCGCTCGGTAACGTGGTCTACGTTGACATGCCCGATGTGGACGACGAGGTGACGGCAGGCGAGGAGTTCGGTGCCGTGGAGAGTGTGAAGGCCGCCTCAGACCTCAACGCGCCGGTCAGCGGCACGGTGGTCGCCGTCAACGAAGCTCTCGAGGACCAGCCCGAGCTGGTGAACCAGGATGCCTATGCGAACTGGATAATAAAGGTGGAACTCGCCGACCCCGCAGAGCTCGAGACGCTGATGGATGCACAGGCTTACGCCGAGTTCTGCGAAGAGAAGTAGTATGACACACAGATACTTCCCACATACAGAGGCCGACCTTCAGGCGATGCTGGCAAAGGTCGGTGTGACGTCGCTCGACGACCTCTATGGTGAGGTGCCAGAGCAGATACGCTTCCGCGGCGACTACCAGCTGCCGTCGGAGATGAGCGAACAGGAGGTGCGCCAGCTCTTCGAACAGCTTGGCGGACAGAACCGGCTGCTGACGTGCTTCGCTGGGGCTGGAGTCTATGACCACTACACACCGGCCGTCATACCCTACCTGCTGAGCCGTTCGGAACTGCTGACGAGCTATACGCCGTACCAGGCGGAGATATCGCAGGGCACGCTGCACTATATCTTTGAGTATCAGTCGATGATGACCGAACTGACGGGCATGGATGTCTCCAACGCGTCGATGTACGACGGTACGACAGCCACCGCCGAGGCCATGCTCATGGCGGTAGCGGCAGGCAAGAAACAACGGCGGATACTCGTCTCGGAGACCGTCGACCCGAAGACCGTTGACGTCGTCCGCACCTATGCCCACTTCCAGGATATCGATGTCGTAATGGTGCCCGGGCGCGACGGTGTCACCGACCTCATGTCGCTCACCTCGGCATCGGCTACTGCGGAAACGCCGGACGGCAGCTGCCCGTCCCTCGACGGCGTGGCAGGTGTCATCGTCCAGCAGCCAAACCGCTACGGAATAGTCGAGGACTATTCGGGACTTGCCGACACGGTGCATGCTGCCAAGGCACTGCTGATAATGAACAGCGTGGCCGCCGACCTCGCCGTGCTGAAGACACCGGGAGAGTGGGGGGCCGACATCGCCGTCGGCGATGCCCAGTCGCTGGGCGTACCCATGCAGTGGGGCGGACCGTATGTCGGCTATATGTGCTGCCGTGAGAAACTTATCCGTAGGATGCCGGGACGTATCGTCGGTAAGACCCTCGACAGTCACGGCCGACGCTGCTTTGTGCTGACGCTGCAGGCGCGCGAGCAGCACATACGACGGCAGAAGGCAACATCGAACATCTGTTCGAACCAGTCGCTTATGGCACTCTTCGTCACCGTCTACTGCGCCCTCATGGGCCGTCAGGGACTGCGCGAGGCCGCCGAGCTGTCATACGCCGGTGCCCACTACATGGCCGACCGCTTAGTGGCTACGGGCCGTTTCGAGCTTGCCTATCCCGGAAAGCCTTTCTTCAATGAGTTCGTGGTACGCTACGATGGCGACCTCGAAGCCCTGGAGCGGCGGCTTGTGGCGAATGGTATCTTCGGCGGTGTCCGCGTCGGCGGCGACCGCCTGATGATTGCCGTCACGGAGAAACGCACAAAGGAGGAGATAGAACAGTTTATAAAAGTAGTAGAGGGAGAATAATGAACAACCGACTATACGGAAACCTGATTTTTGAGTTGTCGCAGCCCGGACGCCGCGGTTACTCGCTGCCGAAGAACCGCTTCGGCGACTACCCCGTGCCTGACGGGCTGCGCCGCAGCCGCGAGGCAGAGCTGCCCGAGTGCGACGAGATGACGGTGGTGCGCCACTACACGAACCTGTCGGCAAACAACTTCGGTGTCGACAACGGATTCTATCCCCTGGGCTCATGCACCATGAAATACAACCCGAAGGTGAACGAGGAGGTGGCGCAGATGCCGCAGTTCCGCGACCTGCATCCCCTGCAGCCCGCCGCCACCGTGCGCGGTGCCGAGGCGGTATGTACGCTGCTCTGCAGGGCACTGTGCCAGCTGACGGGTCTGCACGCCTTCACGCTGAAACCCTATGCCGGAGCCCACGGCGAGCTGACGGGACTGATGGTGATACGCCGTTACCACGAGAGCCGTGGCGACGCGGACCGCCGTCTGGTCATCGTCCCCGACTCCGCCCACGGCACCAACCCCGCCTCGGCAGCCGTCTGCGGTCTCGACATCGTCGAGGTGAAGTCGACGGCCGACGGCCTCGTGTCGCTGGACGACCTGAAGGAACTGGTGGAGCGTGACGGACCGCGCATCGCCGCGATGATGATGACCAACCCCAACACGCTGGGACTCTTCGAGCGTCAGATACCCGAGATAGAACGTGTCGTCCACGGCTGCGGGGCACTGATGTACTACGACGGTGCCAACCTCAACCCGCTGCTCGGTGCGGCCCGGCCGGGCGACATGGGGTTCGACGTTATGCATATCAACCTGCACAAGACCTTCTCGACACCTCACGGCGGCGGAGGACCGGGAGCGGGACCCGTCGGGGTGCGCGAGGGCCTGGAGACGTTCTTCCCCGAGGTGTCGCCCTATCACGGCAACTTCGCCGTGGCGATGCGCGCCTATGCCTACATACTGTCACTGGGGCGCGAGCATCTGAAAGAGGTGGGACCGCTTGCCACGCTCAATGCCAACTATATCAAGGAGTCGCTCAAGGATGTCTATGAGCTGCCCATCGACACGCTCTTCAAGCATGAGTTCGTCTTCGACGGTCTGAAGGACAAGAGCACCGGCGTCACCACGATGGATGTGGCGAAGCGGCTGCTCGACTACGGCTATCATGCGCCTACCATCTACTTCCCACTGCTGTTCCACGAGTCGCTGATGATAGAACCGACGGAGAACGAGTCGAAGGAGACCCTCGACGGCTTCATCTCCGTGATGCGGCAGATAGCGCGCGAGGCCGCCGAGGAGCCCGACACCGTGAAAGGTGCGCCGCACACCACCCCCATCGGCCGCGTCGACGATGTGCTGGCCGCCAAGCACCCCGTGGTGACTTACCGCCAGATGACAGCAGAAGCAACAGTTTAACGCAGACAGCTCTCTGGGGTGGTCACACCTTTTCACCCCTTCACCGTTTGACAAACCCACTGGCCATCTGTTTGTTACGGTGAAGGGTGCTCTCGCTCTCTCACGTCATTTCAGAACTTTTTCGCCCTAGGAAGTTGACCGTAAGTACGAACTTGTAAGGGAGGAACTCTACGATGCGCTTTCAGCGTTTAAGCGGATATATCTATAAGAAAGAGAAAGAGAACCGCAGGGCGGTTTCGTGACGATTCGTTATTTTTCCGGCTGAAACGGGGGGGTGAGGATTTTTTTGTACCTTTGCCCACGAATAACAAACAAGAAGCAATATGAGTTACACGGAAATGGCACAACTGGAACTGCTGAACGCGGCCGCCAACGTCACCTCCCAAAAAGACCTCGACGCGCTGCGGCTGACCCTCTCGCTCTTCTTCGCCGAGCGGGCACAGCAGGCTATCGACAAGATGTGGGACGAGGGAACCTTCGACCAGAAGAAACTTGACGAACTGCGCGGTCAGCATCTGCACACACTTTACAAGACCTTCTAAACGACGATGCGCCACGTAGTCCTCGACACCAATGCCCTCATCCAAGCACTGCCCACACGGAGCCGCTACCACAAGACCGTTTACCGCGAGTCCTATTTCCGCTTCCATCTGCTTTCAGATATAGACAAAGACGACGACAAGTTCGTGGACTGCGCCATCACTGCCGGAGCCGACTACATCGTCACCGAGGACAGCCACTTCGACCGCCTCAAGCAGATACCCTTCCCACGACTCAACGTGCTAACACTTGATGAGTTCAATGATACGCTGAACTCATAAAGCTTAATAGCTGAGAGACAAAGGGCGGGAAACCGAGGCCGAGGATGTCGGCACGGGTTCCCGCCCTTAGATTATAAATGTTTACCTAATCTATTGCCTAATGAAAGTATTCACGCCACCATCTGGCCAGTCTTTCAAAACAAGTTTCGATTCACTAAGGCTTATAACTTCAATAGTCTCTCTTTCTCTTCCATTGCTATATGTCAGACGTAAAACACCATTGCTGTAGGTGTAGTTGTATGTGTCTTCTTCTTCCCATTCTCCATCATCATACTCTTGATACTTTACAGTCCCGTTCTGATAGAAAGTCAGCAGGCAGTAATCATTTGGTCCGAAGTTTAATGACCATGTACCTATAAGTGATACAGTTCCACCTTTTTCATCTTCGTCATCATCATCACACGATACGAAACCAACACTCACGATTGCGACCATCAATATGGCCGTCAAATGCAACAAATACTTTTTGCTCATAATGTTAATGCTTTAAGTTGTTAATAATATTATGACTTCCTCTCGTTCCTGCCGAGCAAGCACTAACTTCTATGCAAAAGAAAAGTGCAGACCCGCCATACACTCTGCTAGGTCTGCGACAACCTCAAATATCCTATGGTGAAGTCTGCACTTTATGGTGCAGCTCCAACGGATATTTGTTTTTGCTCGTTTAACTCTTTTGAGGTCGCAGTTCAGCAGAGTGATTGAGCAATTCTGTCTTTTGTTCCTAAGAACACGGTGCAAATATACACAATTATTTTCAATTCACCGCCTCTTTATATAAAAAGTGCAGCTTTTTATGTGATTTTAGCAGAAAAGGTGTGGGCATGGAGGCTATGAACAGAATCCTAAGAGAGGGTTTTTCTGTCATTTCTCGGCGTTTGTAGTATTGCTGACGGCCGTCGGCAATTCTGCTGACAATCGTCGGCAATATTGCCGACGTACATCAGCAATACTCCAAATGGATCAAAAAATCATGATTATCCGCCAAAGAGACCGCCAAAGAGACCGCCAAAGAGACCGCCAAAGAGACCGCGACGCGGTCTTCGGTCAATAACCGGGGGTACGAGCGTAGCGAGCACCCCCGGTTGACAGTAGCTCGTGGAACATGCACTCTGAAGGAGTGCCCCATGACTCCGAAAGGGAGGGAAGTCCGTGAGTGCGGGCGACCCCTTTAGGGTCGATGCCGACGCAGGCTGACATCCGGGGGTGCTGCGCACACCCCGGTTATTGAGTGTTGACGCTTTCAGCGTCTTGGTGGTACGATTGCGGATAATCATTCAATAAATCATTCAATAAATCATTCAGTAAATCATTCAGTAAATCATTCAATAAATCATTCAAGCTTCTGTCTGTTTTGTCCTCAAATAGCGCAGCGGACAAACCCTTCACCGTAAGCTACTGTTTTGCAACGACTTATCGCCACGGTGAAGGGTTTTGCGATGAGGTGCAGCCTGTCTTCGCAATTTCGATTGCAAAGATACGGCGAATGGCCGACAGGTATGTACTCCACACGAAAAACCTGCAATTCTCAGGCGAAATGATGCAAGAATGGAGCAAAAAAGGGCATTACCTCGGAAATATTTTGTAACTTTGCAGGCAGAAAAACCTAAAGGATATGACGAACACTGACTTGATCATTATCGGTGCGGGGCCTGGTGGCTACCGCGCTGCCGAATATGCCGCGAAGCAGGGGCTGAAGGTCACCATCTTCGAGGGCGACAACGTAGGTGGCACGTGTCTGAATGTGGGGTGCATACCCACGAAGACCTACGTACACAGCGCCACGTTTGAGGAGGCCCGCGAACGGATGGCTGCGGTAGTGACGCAGCTCCGACAGGGTGTCGAGGGCATCCTCTCGCATCCTAATATTACATTGGTACGCGAGAAGGCCGTCTTTGGCAAGACTCCCCTCCTTTTGGAGGGGCAGGGGGAGGTTCCCATCATCATCGCCACGGGCTCCGAGACCAAGTGGCTCTCCATCCCCGGCGCCGACGACCCTCGCGTCGTCGACTCTACCGGTCTCCTGAACCTTGACACGCTGCCGAAGCGTCTCTGCATCATCGGTGCCGGCGTCATCGGCATGGAGTTTGCCTCGGTGTTCCACCGTTTCGGCTCCGAAGTCACCGTCATCGAGTACCTGAAGGAGTGTCTGCCTACTCTTGATAGCGATATTGCCAAACGCCTTCGTAAACATTTAGAAAGGCAACGGGTAGGCGACGGAACGTCGGGAATGAAAGAGGGCATCACCTTCCACATGCAGTGTGCCGTGAAGCAGATTGCCGACGGCAAGGTGTTCTTCGAGAATAAGAAGGGACAGACGGAGAGCGTCGAGGCCGATATTATCCTGATGGCTACAGGCCGCAAGCCTCGTACTGAGGGTCTGAACCTTGAAGGGCTATGGGTAGGCGACGGCACGTCGGGAATGGCTGGAGGCATCGCCCTTGCTCCCAATGGCGCCATTCCAGTGGATGAGAACTTCTGTGTAACCAATCTCCCCTCCTTTGGAGGAGCGGGGGGAGGCCTTTATGCCATCGGCGACGTGAATGGCCGTCAGATGCTGGCCCACGCTGCCGAGATGCAGGCCGTACGTGCCGTGAACCATATTCTCGGCAGACAGGACGGCATCCGCTTCGACATCATGCCCGCCGCCATCTTCACGACCCCCGAAGCCGCCTGTGTGGGTCCTACGGAAGACCAACTGAAAGAGCAGGGCATTGCCTACGAGTGCCGCAAGGCGTTCTGGCGCGCCAACGGCAAGGCCCTCGCCATGAACGAAACGGAAGGCATGCTGAAACTATTCACCTCCCCCTCTCAAAGAGGGGAGAATGGTTTCTCCCTTTCGGGGAGGTCAGGAGGGGTTATTCTCGGTTGTCACGCCTACGGTGCCCACGCCGCCGACATCGTGCAGGAGGTCAGCGTTCTGATGTGTCGCGACACCACACTAAGTCAGCTGCGCGACATGGTGCACATCCACCCCACGCTGTCAGAGATACTGAGGCAGGCAGCAGAGCAGTAGTTACTCAGCCTTTTTGTTTTCAGAGAACTGGACATCGGAGAGCTTGAGACGTGCAGTCTCGGCCTCGATGTCCTGACCTGTCTTTGTGTAGACGAAGGACGAGTTGCTGATGTCGATGTCGTGGACACAGTCAAGTCCCTTGACACCGCTGGCGTAGATGCCAGTCTTGCAGCCGCGGCAGACGACACGACTGATGTGGATGTCCTGGAAATTCGGAGCCAGACGACGCTGCTCGTCGGTGAACGACGGTGTCTTGCCATCGTCGCCGGCGGCACGGTTGACGTAGTCGCACTGGAAGAGGATGGCCTCGCCGCTGATGTCGAGCATCACGATGTCGCTGATGAACATACGCTCGGTCTTGCCGCCACGGCCCAGTCCGCTCTTGAAGCGCAGGCCGATGTCGGTGCCTATAAAACGGTTGTGGCGTACCACCATGTCGCGAACGCCGCCGATGGTCTCACTGCCCAGCACGAAACCGCCGTGGGCGTGGAAGACGGTGTTGTCCTGGATGAGGATGTCCTGACAGCCCCACACGTCGCAGCCCGTCTTCTGAGAGCCGCTCTTCATGCAGAGACCGTCGTCGCCGACGTTCACCGTGGAGTTGACGATGAGAGCCTGGTGGCAGTCAGAGAGGTCTATGCCGTCGCCGTTCTGCACGTTCCACTCCGAGCGTACGGTGACGCCGTCGATGATGATGTTACGCGAGTAGCAGGGGTGCAGGTGGAAACGGGGCGAGTTCTGGATGGTGACTCCCTCGACGAGGATGTTCTCGCACTGGTCGAAGCGGATAAGGTCGTTGCGCATGGCCTCCTGGGCCTTCGGCGTGTCGGCGATGTCGGCATAGCCGTTCTTCATCTGCCACGGATACCACAGGTCGCCGGCCTCGGTGACCTGTCCGCCGAGGGCGAGATAGGCCTTCCACTCCACGTCGCTGACCTTCGAACGCTTTACGGGGCGCCACTGCTGACCACCGCCGTCGATGACTCCGCTGCCGGTGATGGCTATGTTACGGCGTTTCGAGGCTTTGATGCACGGGTCGACGCGCGATGACTTACCGTCGCCATCGACGTAGAGGCTCTTGTCGGGTGAGAACGTGATAATGGCGTTCTTGTCCAGATGTAGCTCGATATTGTCCTTCAGGGCTATAGGTCCGGTGAGCCAGACGCCCTCGGGCACGTTGAGACGGCCGCCGCCGAGCTTCACCAGTTTTGAAATTCCTTTACGGAACGCCTCGGTGTTCAGCGTCATGCCGTCGCCCACGCCGCCGCAGTCGGCGAGGCTAACCTCGTTGGCGGGTATGCTTACGGGCACGACGGCCTTTACCGGTGTCGGCAGTGAGGCGTAGTACTTCTGGTAGTCGGCGGCACTGACGGTGGCGTGAAAAACCAGCGCAAGTGCGAGTGTAAGTAGTTGTTTCATGTGTTTTGTTTTAGAAATATGGTGCAAAAATACAAAAGTTTCTGAATATCTGACGCAAGAATCCGTTTTTTATATTTTTTTTTGTATCTTTGCCGTGAAAAACTTAAGACGAGATATGGACGACGACATCAAGGACGACATCATAACACCTGAAGAGGCGGGCGGCACCGACAGCCCTGAGGCAACAGAGGCGACGGAGGCCCACTCCGACTATAAACCGGTCAACAGGTTCGACGCGGCAGCGGTGCACCACCTCAGCGGTATGTACCAGAACTGGTTTCTGGACTATGCCTCATACGTGATACTGGAGCGTGCCGTGCCGAACATCGAGGACGGCTTTAAGCCTGTACAGCGACGTATCATGCACTCGATGAAGCGTATGGATGACGGGCGCTATAACAAGGTGGCCAACATCGTGGGTCACACCATGCAGTTCCACCCCCACGGCGATGCCTCCATAGGCGACGCACTGGTGCAGCTGGGACAGAAAGACCTGCTGGTGGACACACAGGGGAACTGGGGCAACATCCTCACTGGCGACCGTGCCGCCGCTCCGCGATATATCGAGGCACGGCTGTCGAAGTTCGCCCTCGACACGGTGTTCAACCCGAAGACCACGGATTGGCAGCTGAGCTACGACGGGCGTAACAAGGAGCCGATAACACTGCCGGTGAAGTTCCCGCTGCTCCTGGCACAGGGTGCCGAGGGCATTGCCGTGGGACTGAGCTCAAAGATTCTTCCACACAACTTCTGCGAGATCTGCGATGCTGCCGTCAGCTACCTGCACGGCGAGGAGTTCCATCTCTATCCTGACTTCCAGACGGGTGGCTCCATCGATGTGTCGAAGTATAACGACGGACAGCGCGGCGGCGTGCTGAAGGTGCGTGCAAAGATAGAAAAACTGGACCAGAAGACGCTTGTCATACGCGAGCTGCCGTTCTCGAAGACGGTGTCGACACTCTGCGAGAGCATCACCAAGGCCATCGAGAAGGGAAAGATCAAGGCAAGACGTGTCGACGACCTGACGAGTGCCGAGGTGGAGATACAGATCCATCTGATGCCTGGAGTGTCGAGCGACAAGACTCTCGACGCACTCTATGCCTTCACCGACTGTGAGATAAACATCTCGCCGAACTGTTGTGTCATCAGCGACCAGAAGCCGCAGTTCCTCACCGTCAGCGACGTGCTGCGCCACTCGGTGGAGCGCACCAAGGACCTGATACGTCAGGAGCTGGAGATACGCAAGGGCGAGCTGTTGGAACAGTTGCATTTCTGTTCGCTCGAGAAAATATTCATCGAGGAGCGTATATATAAGGACAAGAAGTTCGAGCAGGCACCTACCATCGATGCCGTCTGCGAGCATATAGACGAGCGGCTAACGCCCTACTATCCGCAGATGGTGCGTGAGGTGACGAAGGACGACATTCTGAAGCTTCTCGAGATAAAGATGCAGCGCATACTGAAGTTCAACAAAGACAAGGCCGACGAGTTGATGGCGCGCATCAAGGGCGAGATAGACGAGATAGACCGCGACCTGGCGAACATGACGGAGGTGACAGCCTCGTGGTTCGAGTTCCTGAAGGACAAGTACGGCAAGGACCACCCGCGCATGACCGAGATCCGCAACTTCGACACCATCGAGGCCACGAAGGTCGCCGAGGCCAACCAGAAGCTGTACATCAACCGTCAGGACGGTTTCATCGGCACGGGGCTGAAGAAAGACGAGTATGTGTGTAACTGCTCCGACATCGACGACATCATTATCTTCTACAAGGACGGTAAGTACAAGGTCATCCGCGTTGCCGACAAGGTCTTCGTCGGCAAGAATGTGATGCACCTTCAGGTGTTCAAGAAGAACGACACGCGTACCATCTACAATGCTGTCTACCGCGATGGCAAGAAGGGCGCATGCTTCATCAAGCGTTTCAACGTCACCAGCATGACACGTGACAAGGAGTACGACCTGACGCAGGGCACGCCGGGCTCGAAGGTCATGTACTTCACTGCCAACCCCAACGGCGAGGCCGAGATCATCAAGGTGACGCTCGACCCGAATCCGAAGCTCAAGAAGATTTTCTTCGACAAGGATTTCTCGGAGGTGATGATCAAGGGGCGTGCCTCGAAGGGTAACCTGCTGACAAAGAACAGCGTGCACCGCATAGGACTGAAGAGTCACGGACACTCCACCCTCGGAGGACGCAAGGTGTGGTACGACCCTGATGTCAACCGTCTGAACTACGACGAGCACGGACG
>Ga0310697_10001434_pt1 | contig 27980 bp, 24 predicted proteins | sample 172DNAGHGlowgp2_FD_203883 | JGI IMG/M metagenome (GOLD analysis project Ga0310697, IMG submission 203883) | Sheep rumen microbial communities from Palmerston North, Manawatu-Wanganui, New Zealand - 1728 DNA GHGlow gp2 (v2) (version 2) | ecosystem: Host-associated > Mammals > Digestive system >...
GACACCGTGATGGGCGTACTTGACAAGGAGAGCCGCGAGGTGATACTGGAGCACTACTTCCCCGACCTGGCCCACCAAACCATCCTGCTCAGCACCGACACCGAAATCACCACCGAACGCGACCTGAAGAAGATAGCCCCCTTCGTGGCCAAGACCTACACCCTGCACCGCGACAAAGAGTCACAATGCACCACCGTGAGCAACGATTATTTTGGAATCACCATTAAAGACTGAGAGCCATGACTGTAGATAATTTGGTAATCGACAATTCGATAAAGACAGTTGAAGGGATGAATGAAGCTCTTGCCGAATTAAAGAATACTTTGGAACAAAGAATTAACCTTCAACAATATCCCGAAGACATTAGACCTATAGTATTATCCCAAGTTGCCGTTATACGGATATGCCTAATAGCAGGATTGTCAGACAAAACACCGCGAACAGAAAAAGATATTGCAGAAACAAACCACATGACAATGGGGAGCACCTATTGGTCAACTCTTTTCACAAAGGCAAAAATAGGCAGCTTGGTAGAGGCTTTATTGAAGATGCGCTACCACAACGTAGATGCCGACTGGTCATCATCAACAGTCGTAAGCCGCGTAATAGGCCACGAAATCCTTCGCGGACGCGACTTACTGATGAAGGAAGGCGGCATCGATGACTGGCTGCGTTTCTCTCCCCTGCGCGGTGGCGCAAGCACAAGCGACATACCCGCCTTGAACCTTTGCATTGGCAGTTATGGAGACGACATGCCAGCCACACTCGACATCAACAGCCGTGCTATCGCAAACACCCAGATACTCATTGCAGGCACCACCGGCAGCGGAAAGAGCAACCTGCTTGCCGTGCTGCTTCAACAGCTGCGCGCCGCCTCGAGCGACACGCACTATCCGGTCAACTTCCTGCTCTTCGACTACAAAGGCGAGTTCTCCGACCCCGCCAACGCCGCCTGGCTGGCACACTTCGACACCGACAGCAGCTGCATCCTCAACCCAATGGAGCGTCCGCTGCCGTTCACCCCGTTCAAGGACTTTACCGGAAAGCCCGTCAATGAGCTGAACCTATACTCCACCACAATGGCAACAGCATTGCTGGCCATTGCATCGGGGGCAAGAATCAGCGCCAATATGGACAACCGCTTGAGCGAGGCCATAGTGAACGCCTATAAGGCAAACAAGATGCGTCCTGTGACCTTCAAGATGATCTTCGACCACTACAACCAACTGCTGCCCGAAAAGAAACAAGGCGGGATGGACAGCGTCAAGTCGGTACTTAACCAACTGGTGAACAACAACATCTTTGCCGACGAGGACAAGATAGACCTAATGAGGACCTGCAATATCATCAACCTGGGCAAGTTTGAGAAGAACGGCATCATTGCGAAAGCCATAGTCTACTTTGTCATCTCAAAGCTGAACAACATATACGAACAACTCCCCAAACAGGCGATGAACGACGAGCGGGTGGAGATACGCCACTTTACCATTATAGACGAGGCACACTATATGCTCGGTTTCGAGAACAAACCGCTACAGAACCTTATCGCCGTCGGTCGCAACAAAGGTATGAGCATCATACTGGCCACACAGAATATGGAGGACTTCAAGAGCAAGAGCATCGATTTCTACGCCAATGCGCAATACCCCCTAATAATGAGACAACAGCAGCAAAACGATGCTGTGCTGAAAGACCTTTTCGGTGTGAGTGGCAGCCAATTGCAGGAACTCAAACAGACCCTTACAAATTTGCAGAAGGGAGAACTCGTCACCCGCGACACATCGCTTGCCGAACTGGGATTGGGAAACAGCTGGAAAACAATAAAGGTGACACACCTGATATAATAATAGCACCCCAAAGACAAATACACTTCAGGCACCCCCAAAAAATGCCCTGAAGGGGCAAACACTAACATGGGGCTGTAGGCAGGCCTGGGGCGTTTTCGGGCCGACCTTCCTCCGCTCCTTTCCCACTAATTCTTCGACTATTACGCTACAGTTATTCTACCTCTCGTCGATAAAATGAGGATGAACTGTCGAAGAAATGACGGCTATGTAACGGCTCGACAGCGGCGCGAGGGCGAGCGAGGCGGGTTGGAGGAATGCTGTAGCCTGAGCTGAGCGGCAATGTGCAAAACGGGTTGGGGCGTTGGCGGTTGGGGCTGCATGCGTCTATATGGCAAAACAGCGACAGTGCGGCAGCCAGCAAGCTGGCTGCCGCACTGTCGGCAAGGGTTGGCAGGCGGTGCAGTTATTGCTGCATGTAGATCTTGCCGCTTCCCCATGCCTGGCCCACTTTGGCTCCCACGGCACGGTAGGACACCGAGGCGGCGTCGAACACAACGGGTTGCAGCTTGTCGAGGTCAATCTTGCCGTCGGTGAGGATGGACGGGTCGGCAATGGTGTTGACTATTTCGCCAATCACAAAGCAGCCGTCGTTGCCGCGTTCCATGATTTCGACCACGCGGCATTCGAGGGTGAGGGGATACTCGTTGATAACGGGTGCGTTGATGTTGGCGCTCTTGGTGACGGTGAAGCCTGCGCGCGCCACCTTGTCGGGCACGTCGTTGGCGGATACAGTGCCAAAGTAGTCGCTTTGTGCCACATCGCGCTGGGTGGCGAAGCTAAGGGTGAACTCTTTGGTTTGGCGCAGGTTGGTTGTGGTGCGGTGGGGTGAGAGGCGGAAGCACACCTGGTTGCCGTCGCACTGGCCTCCCCATGCGGCCATCATGACGTCGGGGTTGCCGTTCTCGTCATAGGTGCCTATCATCAGGGCCGGCTGGGGTGTGACAAAGAGCTGGGCGCCCATTTGTGTACGGTTGGCCACAGGCTGCAGTTGCAGGGCTTGGGGCTCGGGTTGGCAGAGGGTGTCGCCGGTTGTGGCGTTTTCGGTGTTGTTGCCGCCACAGGCTGCCATGGACAGCGCCAGGGAGAGTGTGACTAACGATGTGAGATAAAGGTGTTTCATGTTGTTTGTTTGATATTGTATTGGTTTATAAAATGAATTGTGTGCGTACAGGCTAATGCGCAAAATAGAGCCCCATGAGCGATACTTTGCCCCAGTCGGTGGACGGCACGTTGGAGTCGACGCAGGTGGCATCGTACTGCATGACGCGGCCGGAGAGTGCGGCGTCGGCAAAGGTGCAGAAGAGGTCGATGGTTTGGGGCAGTATGGATGCGATTTCGTGTCCACGGTCTTGGTAGCGCAGCACCCAGTAGTTGTAGTTGTTTTTGCTGAAGACTTTGGCCACCCGATTGGTGCCGTAGAGTGCCTTGTGGATGGAGCCGCGGAAGGAGTTGTAGTTTACCAGACGGTCGGAAGTGCCATGGAACATGCATGTTGGGGCCGGTGGCATGGCATATTTGAGCCGGCCGTTGGCGCAGTAGATGGCGCCGGCATAGGGGATGACGGCGGCGGGGCGGAAGGAGGCGGGGAGTGCGGCCGCCTCGGGGAGGGCGTTGGCGCGGCAGTAGTCGGTCTGCAGCACGGCTATGGCACCGGCACTGCTGCCCGAGAGGATGATGCGCGAGGTGTCGATATGCAGTTCGTCGGCATGGCGGCAAAGGTAAGCGATGGCGGCGCAGCAGTCTTCGACGGCGTAGCGGATGGCGGTGTCGAAGGAGGCATGTGCTTTGAGCACTTTCATCTTGGGCGCATGTTTGAGGTAGAGCCTATAGTCGATGGCAACGGCCACGAAGCCCTTTTCGGCCAGCATGCGGCAGCACTTGACGGTATGCTCGTTGTTGCGCTCGCCGCTGACGAATCCACCGCCAAACATGTAGAGGACGCAGGCGCGGTCAGGCCGCGGCACAGAGGGCTGGTAGACATCGAGTTTGAGATCCGTTGTGTCGCGGTGCAGGAAGGTGAAGGTCTGCTGTGCGGTGACGGCTACGGCGGCAAGTAACATAATCGCCAATAGTATACTCTTTTTCATAAAAAACATTGTTGTTGTGTTGAAAATGCAAAAGTACGATTTTTTTTCGTATTTTTGCATTTTATTATAGTAAGGCATATTTCCTTTTATGAAACTCAAAACTATCATCTTTGCGTTACTGGCTGCCACGGTTGCGTCGGCCTGTATGAAGGAGGGTGATTTCGACGAATTGAAGCATCCCTTTATTTTCGAGGCCGATTTCGACCCTGTATTAGGAATCCCTGTTGCAAAAATGTCCGCCACTATGGGGGATATTGTGAAGTTGACAGACTCGACCGGCAGGGTGAATGTGTATATCGATTCTAACGAGATGGTCTCGGTACGGTATTCGGACTATATGCACGAGGTGTTTGACTACACGGTGCACAAAGGGTCGGCACGCGGCCACGAGGGGAAGGCGGACCAGGGCGATACGCTGTGGCTTACGCACATTATTCAAGGCACGCTCGATATACCCCTGTTTGACAAACTGCGTGCCATGGAGGAGCATGACATTCACCTCAGGGGCATGTATTTCACAGTGGATGCCGACGTTAAGGGATATACCACCGACACGATGCAGTCCATCTTTAACCACGGCATCAAGCTGTATTTCGATTCTATCACCCTGAGGATTGACTGCAAGGATGGCTTTAGCCCCGTCATTCCTTTTATCGATGCACCCGGCGTGGTGGACGAGCGGGAGTTGATGGCCGGGCAGCGGCTTGAGATACTTGACAAGTTCGACATCAGTTCGATTGTTAACCGGAAGCCCCAGCATGTCAGTTACACAATCCGCATGAATATTGCCATACCGGTAGGTGAGTGGACTACAGACGACCCCATCGAGTACCTGAACCGTATCGGTGTGGACAGCGTGACGGCCAGTATCCACTCGCACGCCGACTTCCCGCTCCAGATTTATTGCAAAGATGTAACCTACAGCGACACTGCCGACTTTGAGCTGCAGCTCGGCAACGCCGACTCGGTGCTGGACGAGGTGGAACGCTACATGACCTTGGACACAATGAGTTGCATTGTTATCGAGACGAAGAATTACATCCCCTTGGAGCTGCGCCTCAACGGGATGCTGCTTGACTCGAACATGGCAGCCCTGTCGGCACCCCTGCTTGTGCACGACAGCGTTGTTCAGGGTGCACCGGTGCGTCCCCTGCCGAATTACACCTCGTATGTGTCAAACGGCTATACCAAATCGAGACTTGTACTGCCCATCGACATGCAGCTGCTCTCCAGTTTGCGAAAGGCCAGGCACCTGCAATACACGCTTCAGCTGAGCAGTAGCGCCCGCAACGCGGCCGAGGAGCGTCCCTCCATCTCCATCCGGAAAGACGACAAGCTGGAGCTGAAGGCCTATATCGTGGTGGCTCCGCATGTACATATTGCCACAGAACCTGTTGAAATAATCTACTGACTTTGCCATGAAACGAACGACCACCCTCTTTTCAACCATCCTGCTGGTAGGCATGACCGTTTGCAGCATCCGTACACATGGGCAAACACTCAGCGACAACGGTATTTTTTACCATACATTTGCATCCCCCTGGAGCAGCAGCCTGAACCCAGCCATGTTTCCCAAAACCGCGAAATGGTACCTTTCGCTCCCCCGGGTGGGTATGGACCTGTCGCTGCCCGTCAGCTACAAGGAGCTGAACCTGCAATATGATGCCGAGCGGGATGCCACAATCATGAATGTGACCGACTTGCTTTCCTTGCTCAACGAGCGGAAATGCAGCTTCGGCATTGATGCCGACGCCGACCTGTTGGGGCTGGGTTTCTCGATCGGGCCACGGATGCACCTTATGTTCAATGCCGGTGTCAAGGCTCACAGCCTCGTCACCATTCCCACACAGCTGACCCGACTCCTAACCGAAGGGAACCTGGTGGGCGACCGCCATCTGGAATTGGGAACCGCCAATTTGGCCCAGGCCATGGCCTACGGCTATGTTTCGGCCGGGCTGTCATACCAATTTCCCGAGCTGCCCCTCACCCTCGGTGGGCGCGTCAATCTGCTTGACGGCATTTCCGTTGCCTCGCTGGACAAAGTGACCATAGACCTCACCACCGCACAGGACACCTCGAACCTGCTCCTCACGCTCGACTATATGGCACACTCGGCCGGGTTGGCCTTCGCCACTATCGATACCGGCAACCGCCTGGCTTATGGCATAGACAAGGCTTTCCCCACTAATTTCGGCATCACTTTTGACCTGGGTGCCAAGTATTCCTTTTCCAACCTTGAGGTGAGCGCAAGCATACTTGACCTCGGCCCCGGAATTAGGTGGAGCAGCAACACCACCACGCTAACCCCCAAAGAGGGTAAGGTGGACATAGAATACGACGGTTTCGACGTGCTTTCGATTGGCGATTCGGGCTTTTTCAGCCAATGGGCCGACAGCATGCTGAACAAGATTAACTACGCCTGCGACACACTACCTTTTACTTATGCTCCACCCACAAAGATGTACGTAGGGCTTTCCTATTCAATACTCAACTCGCTGCGTGTGGGTTACCTGTTCCATGGTGAATGGGAAGGAGGATGGTTCCACCACAATGCCGGCGGCCTGTTCCGCTGCAACAACACCCTGTCGCTCCACTTCAGCCTGTTTGACTGGGTAGAGCTTTCGGCCGCCAACTCTTTCTCCTTCGACGGTCAGAGCGTAAGCTTTTTCAATCCGGGACTGTTTGCGAGCATCAATCTTGGAAAAAGATTCCAGATTTATGCCGCCGTAGACTATATCAGCAGCATTTATCTCACCGAGATGAGAGCAGCCCATGCCTATTTCGGTATCAACATTTTTGGACACAAATAACAAGCAAACAATCATTATGAGCAATATAGTAGCAATAGTGGGACGCCCCAACGTGGGTAAATCCACACTCTTTAACCGGCTCACGCAAAGCCGCCAGGCCATTGTTGACGAGACTTCGGGTGTGACCCGCGACCGACAGTATGGCAAGTGCGACTGGAACGGGAAGACCTTCTCGGTAATTGACACCGGCGGCTATGTGATGGGGGGCGACGATGAATTCGAGACCGAAATACGCAAACAGGTGCAGCTTGCCATTGAAGAGGCTGATGTTATCCTCTTCCTCGTGGACGCGCGCGAAGGGCTCACCCCGATGGACGAGGACGTGGCCGACCTTTTGCGCAAGAGCAGGAAACCCGTCATGCTGGTGGCCAACAAGGTGGACAATGCCAAGGAGATGGACGGTTTGGCCGAGTTCTATATCCTGGGGCTGGGCGACCCGTACCCCATCGCCGGTATCAGCGGCAGCGGCACTGGCGACCTGCTTGATGCCATAGTACAAGATTTTGACGAGGGCGAGGAGGACGAAACCGAAGGCCTGCCACGTATCGCCGTGGTCGGTAGACCCAATGTGGGCAAGAGTTCCTTCATCAACCTCATTACAGGTCAGGAGCGCAACATCGTGACTCCCATTGCCGGCACTACACGCGACAGCATCTACACAAGATATAATCTGTTTGGCTTTGATTTCAATTTTGTGGACACGGCCGGTCTGCGCAAAAAGTCAAAGGTTTATGAAGACCTTGAGTTCTATTCCGTCATGCGCAGCATACGCTCCATCGAGAACAGCGACGTCTGCATCCTCATGCTCGATGCCAGCCAGGGACTGGAGCAGCAGGACATCAATATCTTCTCCCTCATACAACGCAACAACAAAGGCGTGGTAATCGTAGTGAATAAATGGGACCTTATTGAAAAGAGCAACAATACACACAAGGAATTTGAGGAACTAATTCGAAGCCGCATCGCCCCCTTCGACGACGTGCCTATTGTTTTCACCAGTGTACTCAACAAGCAGCGGGTATTCAAGGTGCTTGAAACCGCCAAGCAGGTATTCGAGGCGCGCTCACGCCGCATATCGACAAGCGAGCTCAATGAGCAACTGCTTCCCATCGTGAAGGAGCAGAACCCTCCCCCATCGGTAAAGGGCAAGTGGATTAAGATAAAATACATCACCCAACTGCCTACCCGATATCCCCAGTTTGTCTTTTTCTGCAACCTGCCACAGTATATCCGCGACCCATACAAGCGCTATGTCGAAAACCGCATTCGCGAAATCTGGGACTTCCACGGGGTTCCCATCTCTATCTATTTCAGGGCAAAATAAAACATACATCATGAAGAGAATAAACCAAAGAACAATTCGTCTTGCAATCCTTCCTCTCACAGCCGTCCTCGTACTTGCAGCGGCCTGCAACCCCGTAAGGGAAAGAACAATCCAGACCTATCCTTCAGGCAAACCCATGCTGGTGTTCCTTGAAAAAGGCGACAAGAATGACCCCACACGGGTAGGTGAGAAAATGTACTACGAGAATGGACAGCTTCAATTTGAAAAAAAATTCTCGGGTAAACCGGAAATACCAGATGGCATCTGGAATTATTATTTCGACAACGGACAGCTATTCGCCACAGGCGATTTTTCGCACAACCATGAATACGGCAGCAATTGGGTGTTTTACAACCGCAATGGGGGTCCTTACTACGATGGACGTCTCGACTCTGCCTTTGTCACAGACCTCGGCATGTTCGGCACCCCATCTACGGTGGTTTTCTGCTCCGGCATGGATCGCGATGTCATACAATTCTACAGCAACTACACTGTCCGCAGCACAGAACGCCTTGTCAATGGCCAACGCAATGGCCGCGTATTCTTTTATTTCCCCAACGGAAATATTCAGGTCGAAGCCAACTTTGTTGACGGCAAGGAAGAGGGTACCTACACAGTCTACCACGACAACGGCATACCCTTCTATCAAGGCAATTACCAAAACGGCAAACGCACCGGCATATGGGAATTCTATGACAAAGAGGGCAACCTGAGCCACACAACCGACTACTCCCAAAACTGACGCAAAAGCATGGATGTCTATCTCGACAACCCTATATACAACTACATCGGACGTACAGCCGACCGGATGGACATTCAGGCCTTTGCCGTGGGCGGTGTGGTACGCGACTACTTCCTTCAGCGGCCATGCACCGACATTGACGTCGTCTGCTTGGGCAACGGCATTGAGCTGGCACAGGCCACTGCTGCATATATAAACCCAGCCATAGAGGTGTCCGTGTTCAAGAACTTCGGTACCGCCTCGTTCCACTACCGCCACCGAGGCATCACCTGGCAGGTGGAATTTGTTGGTGCACGGCGCGAAAGCTATAGCCACGACAGTCGAAAACCCGTTGTTGAAAGCGGCACACTTGAAGACGACCAGAACCGACGTGACTTCACTATCAATGCCATGGCCGTATCCCTCAACAGCGAGACCTTCGGCCAACTAATCGACCCCTTCAACGGCATCCACGACCTCGACCAAGGCATTATCCGCACACCACTTGACCCCGACATCACCTTCAGCGACGACCCACTGCGCATGATGCGAGCCATACGTTTTGCCTCACAGTTGGGATTCCATATACAGGAGGCTACTCTCGATGCCATACAGCGCAATGCAGAGCGCATCAAAATAGTGTCTGCCGAACGCATAACCGCCGAACTCAATAAAATCATCCTTTCACCCACTCCCTCCATCGGGTTTAAACTGCTGCAGAAAACCGGCCTCATGCCCATTATTTTCCCCGAGTTCAGCAACCTTAAAGGAGTGGAAACCGTTGGCCAACGGGGACACAAAGACAACTTCTACCATACTCTTGAGGTCGTGGATCACGTTGCAGCCAAGAGCGATAATCTTTGGCTGCGATGGGCTGCCGTCCTGCACGACATCGGCAAACCCGCCACCAAACGCTATGACGAAAAACTGGGATGGACTTTCCATGGCCACGAGGTTCGCGGCAGCCGCATGGTAAAGAAGATCTTCTCCCGTCTCCGGCTACCACTCGACAATAAGATGAAATACGTTGAGAAGCTCGTCCTCCTCCACCTGCGACCCATCATTCTGGCCGAGGACATTGTCACCGACTCGGCTGTAAGGCGACTGCTTTTCGACGCAGGCGACGATATTGACGACCTTATGACCCTATGCGAAGCCGACATCACAAGCAAGAATCAGGATAAGGTACGACGATACATGAAAAACTTTGAGTTGGTGAGGCATAAACTCGTTGAACTCGAAGAGAAAGACCGTATCCGCAACTTCCAGCCCCCCGTTAGTGGCGAGGACATCATGAAGACCTTCGGCCTAACCCCTTGCCGCGAAATCGGCACTATAAAAGACGCCATCAAAGATGCCATACTCGACGGCCTGATACCCAATGACCGCGCCGCCGCCTGGCAAATGATGCTCGAACGCGGAACCGCCTTAGGCCTTCACCCCGTAGACACCAGTCCATCCGATAAGGCTCAATAAACTGACCAGTCTGTCACCTTCACAACACGCTCCCGCAATCAAACTCATATTCATACTCGGCCCCACCGCCGTAGGCAAAACAGCCTACGCCATCCAACTGGCTCAACAGCTGGACACAGAAATTGTATCCTGCGATTCACGCCAATTCTATTCAGAACTCAACATTGGGGTAGCACGACCAAACGAACACGAACTGGCCGCTATCCCACATCACTTCATTGCATGTCGCTCAATTCATGAACCCTACAATGTCTACACCTACGAGCAAGAGGCCATCTCATGTATCAACAATCTTTTCAAAAGCCACGACACTATTGTCGCCGTGGGCGGCAGCGGCCTCTATATTCAAGCCATTTGCCAAGGAATAGCCCTCCTGCCCGACCCTGACCCCGAATTGCGAAAGCAACTGCAACAACGTCTCCAAACCGAGGGTGTGGAAAGCCTCCGTTCCATGCTTCGCACTGTCGACCCCGAATACTACCATGTAGTCGACCCTGCAAACGGAGTACGCATTCAACGTGCCCTCGAAGTCAGTCTTACCGCTGGCCAACCCTACAGCCAACTTGTCCACCAACCCCGTCAACCACGTCCCTTTGATATCGAAACCATCATCATAGAACGCAACCGCGACCAACTACGGCAACGAATCAGTAGCCGCGTTGACCAAATGCTGTCTCAAGGCCTGCAAGAAGAAGCCCGACACCTATATCCTCTCCGCCATCTCTCCCCACTCAACACCGTAGGATACAAAGAGTTCTTTGCACTATGGGATACTACAGGGAACACTTTCCCACTCGACCCCCTCCAACTTTCTTCAGTAGTTGACACTATCCGGCTAAACACCTGGCACTATGCAAAAAAACAACTCACATGGCTAAAAAAATACGTACCTCTTTTCTCACAACACCAAACCACAGTCATACCCTCTCCGGAAAAATAGGTCATCGGTAAGGGTTTTCCCATCCATAAAAATAGTATTTTTGCAGTACCAACAATTTCAGACATCAGTAAAAAAAATCACACAACTAACACATACAACGCACAATGAAGAAAATTATCTTTGCAGCAACATTGAGCCTAATGATGGTATCCGTCGTGGCCCAGAACAACAACCACCGCCCATTCCATCCCAACAACGGACAACACCCAACCACCACACGCAACCATCATCATGAACAAACCGTGCAACTCAATTTCAACAATTCCCATGGTGAAACATTTGTCATCTACATTGACGGATACCCCGTTAACCCCAAACCGAGACACCAAGTATCCTCCATCAATGTGGAGCCCGGACAACACGATATCTGTGTCCGTCTCGTACACCCAGTTGACCATGTGGCCACCCTCTCAATGCAATTTGTCCACCGCCAAAACAACTTTACCGTAACCTACAACCAGCGCACAGAAACCCTTGGCATTATACCCGAACAAGGATACAGTCACACACCTCCCACTCCGCCCACGCCTCCTATCCCGCCCACGCCTCCTATCCCTCCCACGCCTCCAACTCCATACACAACCCCAACATACCAACCCGAACCCCCTATACATGCCAACGAGGCCGAAATATCCAGCATCGTGGACATAATGAATAACTCACCATTCGACAAGGACAAGCTTTCTTTGGGGAAAACCTTTGTAAAACAGCACCCAGTACTGACAACACAAATCATCCAAATGGCAAAAACAATCACCTTTGATGACTCACGTCTCGAATTCCTCACCTATGCCATTGACTATTGTGTCGACCCACAAAACTATTTCCAGGCTGTTGAGACGCTCACATATTCAAGCAACCGCAACAAGCTACTCGAAGTCATGAACCGATAAACACCAGCCTTCTCATTTGTGGCGACTGATGCCGATAGCCCAACATCTCTATTGCCACATTCAAAGGCTCCTACCCAATAAAAAAAGAGTGACTTTTCAGTCACTCTTTCTTGTTGTCATGATACAAAATCACTCAAACAGCTTGATATACTGGTCCACGACCCCTTCAAGCTGTTGCTTGTCTTTGAAATAATTGTATGTGCTGATTCTAAGTTCCTCGCAAGCCTCCTCATCACATACCACAATGCCGTGGCGGTGCATCTGCAACATGCTGGCTGTCCACATATGGCTCACACCATCCTCTATCATATGATGTAAGGCACGAGCCTTTTTAGGACCATTGCAAAGGATGAGTACCTCACGGGCATCCATCACCGTACCCACACCAACAGTAAGAGCCTGCTTAGGCACCTTGTTTACATCATTGTCAAAGAACCGGCAATTGGCCTGTATCGTATTTGTGGTAAGCGTTTTGATGCGGGTTCTTGAGGTGAGGCTGCTACCAGGTTCGTTAAATGCTATATGTCCGTCAGGACCGATTCCACCCATAAACAAATCAATGCCACCGGCAGCTGCAATCATCTCCTCATAGTGTGCACACTCTGCCAGCAAATCCGGTGCGTTGCCGTCAAGAATATGGACATTCTCCTTCTTGATGTCAATGTGATTGAAGAAGTTGTTCCACATAAAACTATGGTAACTTTCTGGGTGGGACACTTCAAGTCCAACATACTCGTCCATGTTGAACGTCACAACATTCTTGAAACTGATAACACCCTTTTTATTCAATTTAATCAGATGCTGGTAGAGACCCAAAGGGGAGCTGCCTGTTGGGCAACCCAAGACGAACGGTCTCTCGGGTGTAGGGTTGGCATCAATGATTCTCTGGGCCACATAATTGGCTGCCCAAACTGACATGTCATTGTAATCTTTCGTAATAATTACCCTCATACTATTGTACTTTAAATGTTTAACAATCTCATGCATACAGAATGTACAAATACCAACGTATCGCCATTCTACATACACATTTACCGAATGCAAAGATATGGATTATTTTGAAAATACAAACAAAAAAAATAATGGAATGTCACTTTTTTAACATAACAAACCCTGTTCTACAAACACCTAAATCCTACAACGAGGCAACAATCCATACATATGTACACCCCGCTGGCATCAACCATCCATGCCGCAATCATCTCGCCAATATACCCGGAAAAAGCAACAAAAAGGGAGACACCCCACACATAGGGCATCTCCCTTACAAAAGGAACAAAGCAGACTACTTCTGCATCGATTTCAAACGTTCGGTAAGCATGGGGACAATCTTGTGCAGGTCGCCCACAATGCCGAGGTCTGCCACACTAAAGATAGGAGCAAACTTATCCTTGTTTATCGCGATGATAAGCTCACTTTCCTCCATACCTGCAAGGTGCTGGATGGCACCGCTGATTCCGCATGCAAGATACAGGTTGGGGCGCACAGTCTTACCGGTCTGTCCCACCTGGCAGCTCTGATCCATCACACCGGCATCCACCATAGCACGGCTGCTGGACACCTCACCCTTCAGCTCCTTGGCCAATGCCTCGAGTTTGGAGAAACCGTCCTTTGTACCCACGCCACGGCCACCGCTCACCAGAACCTTGGCCTGGCTGATATCGGTAATAACCTTCTCTTCCTTAACGGTCTTGATAATCTTTACGCGGCTTATCTTCTTCTCGTCAAACTGGACTTGATAGTCTACCACCTCACCCTTGCGGCTTGGGTCGGCGGCCATTTTCTGCATCACACCAGGACGAACCGTAGACATCTGCGGGCGGTGCTCTTTGCAGAGGATTGTAGCCATCAGGTTGCCACCAAAAGCCGGGCGGGTCATACGGAACTCATGAGCCTCGTCGTCGCTAATCTCCAGCTTAGTGGCATCGGCGGTGAGGCCGGTCAGATTGCGGGCCGAAACACGGGGGCCGAGGTCTCGGCCTATCGTGGTGGCACCGATAAGGAGAATACTGGGTTTCTGCTCCTTGATAATCTGGGTAATAGCCTGGGTATAAGGCTCGGTGAGGTATGTGGCCAACAAATCGTGGTCAACCACCAACACCTTGTCGGCCCCGGCAGCTATCAGTTCCTGAGCCTTGTCCTTGATATTCTTGCCCAATAAAATGGCAACAACCTTCTCGTTATTGGCATCAGCCAGCTCGCGAGCCTTACCTAACAGCTCAAGAGCCACATTCTGGATGACGCCGTCACGCTGTTCGGCAAATACGTATACGTCTTTATAATCTTGTAAATTCATGGCTATTAGATAATATGTTTTTCTTTCAGTTTATTCACAATAAGTTCCACTGCCTCCTCCGGCGAAACCTCAAAAGTTTGACCTGCAGGCTTCAACTGTTTGGGGAACGATTTGAAAACCGACGTGGGAGAACCGGCTTTACCAATACGGTCTTCCGGCACATTAATGCGGTCGGCTCCCCACACCTCCACCTCCTTGTCGTAGGCGGTGACAATGCCTCTGACACTCATATAGCGCGGATGGACGGCACTGGCCAATGCAGTTACCACACACGGTGCCTGCATCTCAAGAATCTGGTAGCCGTCCTCCATCTGCTTGCGGATAGTAAAGGTTTTGGTAGCCTCGTCATACTGGAGGTCTTCCATATAAGAAACCTGGGGCAGGTCAAGGTGTTCGGCAATCTGGGGACCCACCTGTGCGGTGTCTCCATCAATAGCCTGACGACCTGTAATAATCAGGTCATAGTCCATCGTGCGCAAAGCGCCCGCAATGGCACTGGAGGTGGCCAAGGTATCGGCACCGCCAAGCTTACGGTCGGTAAGCAGAATGGCTCGGTCTACACCCATAGCCAGTGCCTCACGCAGAATGGCCTCTGCCTGGGGCAAACCCATGGTGATAACAGTGACATGGGCACCATACTTGTCTTTCAGTTGAAGGGCAAACTCCAGGCCGCCCTTGTCGTCGGGGTTCATAATGCTTGGAACGCCCTCACGAATCAGCGTGCCGGTTTGCGGATTGATTCTCACCTCAGTGGTGTCCGGCACTTGCTTTATGCAAACTACTATATTCATATTCCTCTTAATCTATAATTAAACTGAGTATTCCCAATACTCTGATCATTATTTGAACAACTTACCGGCAATAACCATACGCTGAACCTCGCTGGTACCCTCGTAGATTTCCGTAATCTTGGCATCGCGCATCATGCGCTCCACGGGATACTCGCGGGTGTAGCCATAGCCACCGTGGAACTGGACAGCCTTGGTGGTCACCTCCATAGCGGTCTCGGCGGCAAAGAGCTTAGCCATGGCCGCATCGGCCGAGTAAGGCAAACCCTGGTCTTTCTTGTAATGGGCCGAGCGGCAAAGCAAACGGGCTGCCTGAACCTTGGTCTCGAGGTCGGCCATCTGGAACTGTGTGTTCTGGAACTGGCTGATGCTACGGCCAAACTGCTTACGCTCCTTGGTATAGCGTATAGTCTCGTCCATGGCTCCCTGGGCAATACCCAAAGCCTGGCAGGCAATGCCGATGCGGCCGCCGTCGAGGGTCTTCATGGCAAGGCCAAAGCCCTTGCCCAGCTGACCCAGCTGGCGATCCTTCGGAATGCGGCAATCCTCGAAAATAAGCTCCGTAGTGGCGCTGCCGCGTATACCCATCTTCTTCTCCTTCTTGCCAATGCTGAAACCGGGGTCGGTCTTCTCCACGATAAATGCGCTTATACCCTTGGTTCCAAGACTCTTGTCGGTCATGGCAATAATAATGAACACATTGGCATAGCTGCCGTTGGTGATGAAAATCTTGCTACCGTTGAGCACCCACTCCTCACCTTCCAGCACGGCAGTGGTCTGCTGACCTGCCGCGTCGGTACCGGCGTTGGGCTCGGTGAGGCCGAAAGCGCCAATCCACTCGCCGCTGGCAAGCTTAGGCAAATATTTCATCTTCTGTTCCTCGGTACCGGCCTCCAGTATGGGGGCGCAGCAAAGGCTGGTATGGGCTGAAAGAATCACACCCGTTGTGGCACACACGCGGGAAAGCTCCTCAACTGCCATGCCATACATAATATTGGTGCCGCCCGCACCGCCATACAGCGTGGGAACGGGAATACCCATAAGGCCCAACTTGGCCATTTTCTCAACCGTCTCCATCGGGAAACGTTCCTCTTCGTCGACTTCGGCAGCCAACGGCTTGACCTCCTTCTCTGCAAACTCGCGTATCATCTGCAGAAAAAGCTGTTCCTGTTTCGTGAAACTGAAATCCATATTGGTTAGTGTCTATTTCGTTATACAATTATTTAACTGCGATGGTCTCAATCTCCACCAGCACACCCATCGGCAAACCCTTCACCGCAAAAGCTGCGCGTGCGGGGCAATCCGTATTGTAATACTTGGCGTAGACCTCGTTCATGGGTTTAAAATACTCCATGTCGGCCAACAGGCAGGTGGACTTCACCACATCCTGAAAAGTGAAACCGGCCTCGTCGAGGATAGCCTTGATATTCTGCATCACCTGCTCGGTCTGGGCGGTAATGCCCTCGGGCACTTCCTTGGTGGCGGGGTTGATGGGAATCTGACCCGAAATGTACAGCGTGTTGCCGGCCAGCACGGCCTGGCTGTAAGGCCCGATAGCAGCCGGAGCCTTGGGGGTGTTGATAATCTTCTTCATAGTACTATATTGATTTTACTTATTTTAACACTCATTGAATGGCGAGAATACACCAAAATCAATTTGCAAAGATAGCATTTTTTTTTCAATCGGCAAAAAGAAAATCATCTATCGGCACTATTTTCCAACCACGTGACGCAAACCGGCGCATATTCCCGCCGCCTTCGCAAGGGGCATGCACACGCCTCACAAACCGCAAAAAAACGACAATCCGTTTTTTTTTCGTACTTTTGCAAACTGTATTATGCTGTTCAATTCGATTGAATTCATGGTCTTCCTGCCCGTGGTGTTCCTCATCTACTGGCTTTTGCACAAACACCTGCGGTGGCAGAACGCGTTTGTGGTGGCGGCATCATACCTCTTCTACGGCTGGTGGGACTGGCGTTTCCTGCTCCTCATAGCCTTCACCACCCTCTGCAGCTACATATCCGGAAGGCACATACAAGACAACTCCTCCCACTCCCCCACCACCCGCAAACTCTTCCTCTGGGGCAACATCACACTCAACCTGCTCATCCTCGGCCTATTCAAATACTACGACTTCTTTGCGCAATCGTTTGCCGACGCCTTTCTCGGCGGCCATGCCGACCACCTCCTGCTGCATCTCGTGCTGCCCGTGGGCATATCCTTCTATACCTTCCAGGCACTGAGCTACAGCATCGACGTCTACCGCGGCACCATCAAACCCACACGCGACCTGGTGGCATTCCTTGCCTACGTAAGCTTCTTCCCCCAGCTTGTGGCAGGCCCCATAGAACGGGCCACCAGCCTCCTGCCACAGTTCGAGCAGCCACGCCGCTTCCACTACCCCACCGCCGTCGACGGCATGCGGCAAATGCTCTGGGGCTTCTTCAAAAAAATGGTGGTGGCCGACAGCTGCGCCATCTACGTCGACAACATCTTCGGCCACCCCGACTGGTTCAACGGGGCCTCCCTGCTGCTGGCCGCCGTGCTGTTCACTATACAAATCTACGGCGACTTCTCCGGCTACAGCGACATCGCCATCGGCTGCGCCAAACTCTTTGGCATCACCCTGCGCCGCAACTTCAACGTCCCCTACTTCAGCCGCGACATAGCCGAGTTCTGGCGCCGCTGGCACATATCGCTCACCACCTGGTTCCGCGACTACATCTACATACCCATGGGCGGCAGCCGCGTTCCAAAAGGACGCATCATACTGAACACCCTGGTCATATTCCTTGTAAGCGGCCTGTGGCACGGTGCCAACTGGACCTACGTGGCATGGGGCGCCTACCACGCCCTGCTCTTCCTTCCCCTCATCCTCATGGGCAAAAACCGCAAATACCGCGATGCCGTAGCCGCCGGGCGCACGCTCCCCTCCTGGCACGAACTGGGCCAAATGCTGCTCACCTTCCTCCTGGCCGCCATGGGGTGGATACTCTTCCGCGCCGACAGCATAGCCCAAGCCTGGCAATACTACGTCCACATGGTCGCCACCCTCTTCGACGGTCCCCCAACCCTCACCTCAAAAATCGATGCCTGGGTCGTGGCCGTGGCCATAGCGGTGATGACAGCCGTCGAATGGGCCAACCGCGACCGCCCGCACGAATTCTGCCGCCAGCCGCGGCAACGGTGGCTGCGCTGGGCGGGCTACTCCCTGCTCCTCTTTGCCATAGGCGCCTACATGGTAACCAACGAAATGCCCTTCATCTATTTCCAATTCTGACAACCCATGAAACGCTTCGTCCTGCACACCCTGCTCTTCCTCCTCGTAGCCGCCGCCGTCTACATCCCCCTGCTGTGGCTGCTCGGCGACGCAGGATGGGTACGCACCGCACGCACACAAATGAGCAGCCGCGGCTTCCTCAACACACGCATCAAAGACATTGCCAACTACCGCGACATCGACGTCCTCTTCCTCGGCTCCTCCCACTGCTACCGCACCTTCGACACACGCTACTACCGCTCCCAAGGCATCAGCTGCTTCAACCTGGGCTCCTCCAACCAAACACCCGTGCAAACCCTCGTGCTGCTCAAAGCCTACCTCGACAGCCTCTCGCCCCGCTACGTAGTCTTCGAAGTGCACCCCGACATCATGGAACAGGACGGCGTCGAAAGCGCCGTAGACCTCATGATCAACATGCCCCTCACCTGCCAGGCCACGCGCATGGCATGGAAATCGGGCAACATGAAAGAAATAAACACCTGGCTCTATGCCGTATACAACGAAAAAATACGCCACCACCTACAAACCTTCACCGAAGACAGCGTAATGGACGACGCCCGCTACATACCCGGCGGATACGTGGAAATAAGGCACAAAGTGTTCGAAGTAAAACGCTACCCACGCAAAAAACTCACCATACGGCCCGAACAGATGGACGCCCTGAAACAATGCCTCGCCATGCTCAAAGAAAGAAACATCCCCTACATGCTCGTAGAAGTGCAGGACGCCCAGCAACTGCGCTCCTCGTTCACCAACCACCCGTGGTTCGAAAACCAGATGCGCGCCCTGGGCCCCTACCGCTACAAAATCCTCCCCATGGACGACCGCGTCCACTTCTGCAACAGCAACCACCTCTTCCTGCCCGGCATAAAACTCTTTAACCAAGACTTCATAACCGACCTCAAAACCGAACTCGCAAAAACACCCAAACACCATAGACCATGCACATTATAGGACTCATGTCGGGCACCTCCCTCGACGGGTTGGACGTAGCCTACTGCGACATAAACGACAGCGGTTTCCAACTGCTGGCCGCCGAAACCTACCCCTACAGCCCCGACTGGGCAAAAGCCCTCTCCACCCTCGAAAACGCCTCCGCCTACGAGTACGCCCTCGTCAACGTAAGGCTCGGCCACTACATGGGCCAGATGGTCAACCGCTTTCGCAGGGAACACCCCGGCCCCTGCGACGCCATTGCATCACACGGCCACACCATCTTCCACCAGCCACGCCTGGGCCTCACCGCACAGATAGGCGACGGCGACGCCATCGCGGCCGAAACCGGACTCCCCGTCGTGTTCAACTTCCGCAGCCTCGACGTGGCCATGGACGGGCAGGGTGCCCCTCTCGTGCCCGTGGGCGACCGCATGCTCTTTGGCCAATACGACGCCTGCCTCAACCTCGGCGGCTTCTGCAACATCTCCTACGAAACCCCCGACGGCAACCGCGTGGCCTTCGACATATGCCCCTGCAACATGGCCCTGAACCACCTGGCACTGCAACTGGGCAAATCCTTCGACCTCAACGGCCTCATGGCACGCAGCGGCACCGTCGACAGCGAGCTGCTGGACAGGCTGGACGCCCTCGACTACTACCGCCAGCCCATGCCCAAGTCGTTGGGCAAAGAGTGGTTTGTGGCGCAGTTCCTGCCCATAGTCAGCCACGCAGGTCTCGCCCCGCACGACCTGCTCCGCACCGTCGTCGAACACATAGCCCGGCAAATAGCGTGGGCCACCAAAGGCCATAGTATCAACACCATGCTTATAACCGGCGGGGGGGCGAAAAACAAATTCCTCATCGCCCGCCTGCAATCGCAAATACCCGGCTGCCGCATCACCCTGCCCCCCGAAGCCATCATCGACTACAAAGAAGCCATCATCTTTGCCCTGCTGGGCTACCTGCGCCTAAACCGCAAAAACAACTGCCTGAGCAGCGTAACCGGCGCAAGGCAGGACAACTGCGGGGGCGACATAGCCGGGCTGTCGCACCTCGCCCACTGAGCCGCCGCCCCTGCCGCCAAGCCAAACCGCCCCACGGCAGCCGTTGCGCCCCTCCTCCCCCGCTCCTTACTCCACTGCCACTCGGCAGTTGGTCGGCAGTTCTTCTATGAATTGTAGAAGAACTGCCGAATAACAGACGAAAAAGGATGGGAGGAAGGACGGGCCAGGAGGGTGGCAAGGGCGGGTTAGAGGAAAAGCTCGGCCGCTATGCCGTCGGCATGGAGCAGTCCCTGCGGGGTGGGGACATAGTGGGTGGGGGTCTCGGTCAGCAGCCCGTTTTCGACAAAACGGCGTATCTCCCTTGCAATCCGAGCGCGGAAGGGAATGGGCAACAGGTGCTTGTCGATGCCCGAGGTGGTTCGCAACGAGATCATAACATATTCATTGCATGCATCTTTCAGCGTCAGTTCTTCCTCCTGGTGGGCTATGTGGCCCGACGAGACACTGGCCACGTAACGGTCGGCGTCGGCCACATTCCAGCGGCGGCGCAGGCCGTCGAACGAGTGGGCGGCCGCCCCAACGCCCAGATAGGGTGTGCGGTCCCAGTAGCGGCTGTTGTGCCGGGACTTGAATCCGGGGCGGCAGAAGTTGGAAATCTCATACTGCACAAACCCGTTGCCCTGTGCCCAGCGGGTGAGCGCATCATAGCGTACAAGGGTTTCGTCGTCGGCCGGCATGGACAGCCGGCCGCTGTCTGTCTGCTTTTGGAGTATGGTTCCGGGTTCGACGGTGAGGGAGTAGGCCGAGAGGTGGACGACGGGAAGGCGGGCGGCCTGCTCCAGGTTGGCCAGCCATTGTTCGGCGGGTTGCCGCGGGATGCCGTAGATGAGGTCGATGCAGATGTTTTCGAACCCGGCGGCATGGGCGTTGCAGACTGCCTCAATGGCCTGCGATGCGCTGTGGCGCCGGTTGAGCAGCCGCAGGTCGTCGTCGGAAAAGGACTGAACCCCAATGCTTATGCGATTGAAGAAGCCCAGCGCGCGGAGGGCGGCCAGATAGTCGGGGGTGAGGTCCTCGGGGTTGGCCTCGACGGTGGTTTCGCCCAGGGCGGACAGGTCGTAGTGGCTTTGCAGGGTGCCGATTATCTGCCCCAGCTGGGCGGGGGTGAGCATGGTGGGTGTGCCGCCGCCGAAGTAGACGGTGCCTATGGGGTGCTCCATTTCGTGGCTTCGCATGGCAAGCTCGCGGCAAAGGGCGTCGACGTAGGCCTGTCGGGCAGCAGGTGCCACAACGGAATAGAAGGCACAGTAGGTGCATTTGCGGTGGCAGAAGGGGACGTGGATGTAGATCATGCTAACGGGTGCTGTCGAGCAGCATATCGGCTGCGGCGTAGGCACTTATTTTGTTGTCCAGTATGTCCTGGCTTACGCGGGCAATGCGCTCCTCCATGCCGGGGGCGTTGTAGAAGCGGTCGCGCAGGCCATTCTCGATGGTCTCGTTGAGGATGCGCAGGCTTTGCTGCTGGCGTTTGTGGTAGAAGTAGCCGTTGGCCTTGGTGAAGGTTACGTATTCCATCACGTTGTTCCAGAGGTCGGGGATGCCCTGGTGTGAGTAGGCGGAGCAGAGCATTACTTTCACCGTCCACTGCGAGTCGGGCATGGGGAAGAGGTGCAGCGCGTTGCGGAATTGGGTGGCGGCCAGCTCGGCCTTGGTGGGGTCGATGTCGCATTTGTTGATGGCTATCATGTCGGCCATTTCCATGATGCCGCGCTTTATGCCCTGCAGTTCGTCGCCGGTGTTGGCCAGCTGCAGCAGCAGGAAGAAGTCGACCATGGAATGGGCGGCCACCTCGGACTGGCCTACGCCAACGGTCTCGACAATCACCACGTCGAAGCCCGCCGCCTCGCAGAGGACAATGATTTCGCGTGTTTTGCGCGCCACGCCGCCAAGCGAGCCTGCCGAAGGCGAGGGCCGTATGAAGGCGTTGGGGTCTACGGAGAGTTCCTCCATGCGTGTTTTGTCGCCGAGAATGCTGCCCTTGCTGCGCTCGCTGCTGGGGTCGATGGCCAGCACGGCCACCTTGTGGTTGTGGGTGGTGAGGTATTTGCCCAGGGCTTCGATGACGGTGCTTTTGCCCGCGCCGGGCACGCCGGTGATGCCCAAGCGCACCGACTTGCCTGAGTAGGGCAGGCAGCGTTCTATCACCTGCTGGGCACGCAACTGGTGTTCGTGCAGCGAGCTCTCCACCAGGGTGATGGCACGGCTGAGCATGGTGCGGTCGCCATGGCGGATGCCGCTCACCAACTCCTCGACCGAGGGTTCGGCACGTTTGCGCGCCCGCATCCTCTCGATATAGCTATTGCTCACCTGTTCAGGCTGTTGTATGCCTTGTTGCACATTCAGTGCCGTTTCGTAGTCGAAATTGCTGTAAAGTTTCTTGTCTTCTGTAGCCATTAAGCGTGTAGTTTAGTTTGTTTATGCATAACGTAAAAAATTCATTTATAGTATATCTGAAAATATTTTGCAGAAAAATTTTGCCATGTCGCAAAAAGTTAGTACTTTTGCATCCGCTTTTACAGAAAAAAGCACATGTAGGACGGCGGGATAGCTCAGCTGGTTAGAGCGCTGGATTCATAACCCGGAGGTCATCAGTTCAAGTCTGATTCCCGCTACAAGAAAGAAGGAGCCGCGATGCAATCGCGGCTCCTTCTTTCTTGATTCAACCTGATTATTCAACAACCAGTTTTTTCGACACGCGGCCTTCGGTGGTGTGCATTACCATCAGGTAGACCCCACGCGCCCAATCTCTCACGTTGATGATCACATGCCTGCTCCGCATGTCAACCACATGCTGGAGGGTGCCGTTGGGTGCAAAGACTTCTATGCGGTCGATGACCGGGCCTTGGGAGGATACCGACACCTCGTGCCGGGCGGGGTTGGGGTTCAGTGCCACACGGTTGTCCTGCCCGTCAGGCATGGAGAGTCCGGCAGTGCTGGTTTGCCATTCCACCGCATCGCTCCACTCGCTGTAGCGCAGGGTGTCCAGCTCACGGCACATGGTGCGTACACGAGCCTCCATCACCTGCCCGGTGTGCAGCGTGTCGATGTAGCGGCAGCGGTTAGTGGTGACGGTAACCATGGAGCCGTTGTCCGGGTCGGTGCCTGAGGGGTAGAAGGAGACTTGGTATTCGTTGTGGTCAACGTCGGGGGTCCAGCGGAGTATCACCGTGTCGCCATAGCGACTCATGATGCCGAAGTCTCTTACCGGCAAGCAGGCAGGGGTGTCGACCGCCCATATTGTGTCGTACGTTTTGATGAGGGGAAATATCATCCAGAAAGTCCTGCTCTCAGACGGGACCCACACACCTGAGGCTAACCCTGTAGGCGCGCCCATCAGCACCATGCCGCCGGGTATGTAGTCCGTTTCCCCCCAGCGCACCTTTTTCTTCATAAAGGGCACTTCGCAAGAGTCTGGACGTCGAGGCGCGCCGGGGATAAAATCATTACGAACAGAACTCATAAACCCAACATACATATCACATTTAATGTTCGGAGCCTCGCTTCCCAAATCATGCCTCATTTCCCAAATCCTATTGAGTCGATATGAGCATCCTACGTAAAAGGAGTCGCTCACTTGGACGGGAGTATCGAAGTAGTAACGATATCTATCGATTTGAGTACATTCTCTGAGAAAATGGCCCTTGCAAATTGTGTCACCATGATGAGTGTCATTCCATCGACATGTCCAAGTAACAGGAACAGAGTCAATGTTGTCAATGGGGACTTGAGCCATTAACTGAAAGGTATCGGGCCTTGCGTCGTAAAGGTAAAGATATTCCGGTGGTATGGGGCCAATGTTCAACGGGACATTGACATTAGGGTCAAATGATCCCCCTACGAAACGCAACCAGGCTTCTATCCCATAGATTTCGACATTGCCGGGAATGAAATTGTATTGCACCTAATCAAAATTTGCGGTATTATACTCCCTTCCTCCCGCACAACAGGACATTCCTCTCCAACTAATTAACAATGGATTATCTGCATCCATCCAACCTTGATAGTCAAACTCGATGTAGGGTCTGATAACTGTGTCTATACGCACATAGCCTTGTGCATACGACGCTGTGACCATCATGGCAAAAATCATTGCCAATACTGTTCTTTTCATTTCTTCGTTCCTTTCTTATTTAATTTCGCATGGTTTTTCTGCTGGAAACTCATCCACAACAAAGGAATAGGAGCCCCAATAATTCACAGAAAACATAGGGCATACAGGCCTGGCGTATACCTGCATAGGTGGGTTAGTCACTTGCCCTTTGGGCATTTCGCCGTCAGTACACAGGATCGAGGAGGATGTTCCCTGTTCGACATGGACATCCAACTCCCCCGACGTTGTGCCCGAAACAGCATATATGCCGTTCATGAGGGCATCCATAGAGTGGAACTTGTAACCGGAAACAAAGCGTGCCTCGTATACCCCGGCGTTGACATTGGCCAAATCGACCTTGTAGAGGTAGCTGCCGGCCACGCCGGACACGGGGCTGGGCATGTCGTTCAGTATCCAGAGTTCGTTTGTGCTGCGCACATATCTTATGTCTCTCATCTCGCACGTGGTAGAAGTGAGACCTGTGGATGGTATTTCGAGACTGTTCTGCAACACTGGCACTCCGGCTGATATGCCGAACACTTTCACTGCAAGCCCTGTGCCGGAAGAGGGGCTCTTGTAGTGGTAGGCCACCGCAAAACGGTCGCCGTCCAAGGATGTCGCCATTACGTTGCCAAGCACTTTGTGGTCGGAAAAGTAATATATGTCTGTCAGCATGGGGGCAGCATAGACATAGCCGCCGACCTTGTCGTGCAGGACAAGTTCCAACCGCTGGTGCATGCAGTCCCACGACGCCAACACCACGTGGCTGTCAGTCACGGTGATGTCTGTAAACTGGTTGACTGCGTCTTTGTTATAGTTGAACCAACCCGGAGCCAATGGCTGGACAGGGTCACCCGTGTAGGCCACGTCGCCATACCCCATACGGTGGCAGCCGTCCCAACCGCTAACCAACGAGTCATCGGCAATGAAGGCCACACTATGTACCTCACCGTCATGGAACAGCGACAGCCGCTTTACTCCTGTTATTTGAATGTAGCCCATGGGACTATAACATTCGGTAGCACTTGACAATGGAATCTGGTTGAAAAAAAGCGCGTGGTAATTGCCGCCGCCACTAAGGAGGTCGTTGATGTCGAAACAGGCTATCAAGCCACTGTTATATGGCGACATTTGAATGGTTCCGCCTGCAAACACCATGTCGCCCACAATGCGGAAATCGTAGATTGTAACACTGGAGGGAATCTGTGCCGAACGCACCACAGGAGATGCATTGTCGTGATAGGTTATCCGCTGGGATGCCCCTCTACGGCTGTACACGATGTACGTTCCTTCCTTCCACTCCCTTACGATTGTGGTGTCCGCAGGCACTTCCGGCACTTCCCAAATTCGGCTCTGGGCCACCGCCGAGCCACAGGCCACAAGCATCAAAAAAAATGTCAATAATTTAGTTTTCATATTATTATCTATTATTTATTACTTCTATTTCATAATGCAAATATACTTTTTTTTTAAACAAACAAGTTTTTCTGAACGGCATAGGCTGTGAATAGTTCCATTTATAATAACGAGAAGCCTTGACTTTGGCCAAGACTCCTCGTTGTATAGTGGCGGTGCTACTCCACCACAAACCGTTTCTTTATATCGCCATGTTCGGTAAATACCACAACGACGTAGGCTCCCGCGGGCCAGTTCTTCACGGAGAATACAGCCTGGTGTGAGTGCGGCTGCCAGGTACCATACCGCTTCCCTTCTGAGTTATAGACGTCAATTCCTTCGATGAGATGCATTTCGGAACTAACCACCACCTTGTCCGTAGCTGGATTGGGGGCAATCTTTATGTCGTCCACCAGCATCGGGGCGATTACGCCTGCGTTGCGGGTCTGCCAGTTCACGGCTTCGCTCCACTCGCTGTAGCGCAGCGTGTCCAGCTCACGGCACACGGTGCGTACACGAGCCTCCATCACCTGCCCAGTGCGCAGCGTGTCGATATAGCGCCAGCGGTTGGCAGTAACCAGAACTAAAGTGCCGCTGTCGGGGTCAAAGCCTTCCGGTCCATACGACACCTGGAACTCGTTCCGCTCCTCGGGTGGTAACCATCGCAACATCACCGTGTCGCCAAAGCGGCTCATAATACTGAAATCCCGCACAGGCAGGCAGGCCGGTGTATCAACCGCCCAAATGGTATCGAATACCCTAATGATAGGCAAGCATAGGAAAAACTCGTGCGATCCGAAATTCACCCACTCGTTCATCCTCAACCCTAAAAGGCTTGCCGCAATGGAGTCATAAGAACGGGTTAAACGCAACTTACAGTTTCTTAAAGGCATCCAGCAGGACGAGTCGTATATTATGCGTCCGGATGCCATACCATCAGTTGTATATATCCCAGCGTAAAACCTGTCATACAGCGGCACGGGTTCTTCCGGCCATGTCAACTCAAGTATTTCAAGATGTTGGGTGAGTCCCACATAAAAAGAGTCGGAAACTTGAACAGGTTTGTCAAAAAAGAAATCCCACCTATATAATCCACCACCAGTTGATCTCGTTACCATATCTGCATCACAAAGAAAAACTCCCATGCTCCACCTATCGGGAAGATACTCCTCACCTCGGAATGCATGAGTGTCAAGGTGGTCAAACAACACTTGCTTCTTCAGTATCAGCGAGTCGGGTGTGGCATCATAAAGCATCAAATACTCCGAAGGAATGAACGGATAATCAAACGGAGGATAATCAACCTCTCCCATTCCAATGGAAGGTTTGCCTATAATAGTTATTCCATAAACATTGACCTCTCCATCTATATAATTGTACTCCAACCTTTCCCCTTCAACCGGTCGTGTTCGGGAGCCAATAATATTATAATTACCTATGCTAACCTTTCCATAATTGAGTTGCAAGGGGTGGTCCGGGTCGGAGGAAAGCCATTCCTCGTAGTCGAAGTCATAATAGGGTTTATATACTGTATCGACGCGCACATACCCTTGTGCCGCCAAGGTGGCGCCATAGGCCACCAATATCATTAAAAAAATCTGCTTTTTCATAATTACAGATTGTTTATTCATCAGCTGGGCATCGCAAAATCAAATCCCAGTGATATGATGTATAACCAAGTGAACCCCATGATGGATTAGGATTAGTCACACAGTAGTGGCGGCTGAACTTCGACATGGCCGGCGAGACCGGGTAGCCGGGGAAAACAGCCGTTGCGCGGCAGTCGGCAGAGGAGCCTGTATTATACTCTGAAAACACATTGAAGTGTTCCTGGCCTACGCCGCTTACGATGAAACCATCGTTCAGGTATGTATCCATCGACCGGAACTGCTCGTCAACAATATATCTCGCCACATAATTCCCGGCGTATATATTGCCCATATCCACATCAAATATGCAATACTCCCCAAAGTCGGCCGGGGGGACGCTTACTTTGTTCAAAAACCAGAGGCGGTTGCCATACACATTATAC
>Ga0310697_10001436_pt1 | contig 27967 bp, 22 predicted proteins | sample 172DNAGHGlowgp2_FD_203883 | JGI IMG/M metagenome (GOLD analysis project Ga0310697, IMG submission 203883) | Sheep rumen microbial communities from Palmerston North, Manawatu-Wanganui, New Zealand - 1728 DNA GHGlow gp2 (v2) (version 2) | ecosystem: Host-associated > Mammals > Digestive system >...
TCTACCCCCTCTCTACCCCCTCTCTACCCCTCCCCGGCCCTCTCACAACCTTCAATTTTCAATTTTCAATTCTCAATTTTCAATTTTCATTTTTCCCGTCTTCCCAAAATAAAAAACCACAAACGGCGTTAAGGAAACATAATCACCGACAACAGACAGAATATGAAAGTTATAATATTGGGGGCCGCCTGGCCCTATCGCGGCGGCATAGCGGCCTTCAGCGAGCGCCTGGCGCTCCAGTACCAGCAGGAGGGCCACGAGGTGGAGGTGGTCAGCTTCACGCTGCAGTACCCCTCGATTCTCTTCCCCGGCAAGACCCAATACAGCGACGAGCCGGCACCCAAAGGCCTGAAAATCACCCGCAAGCTAAACTCCATCAACCCCTTTTCGTGGCTCGCCACCGGACGCTACATCAAGCGCCAGCGCCCCGACCTGGTGGTCACCGCCTACTGGCTTCCCTTCATGGCCCCCTCCATGGGCACCGCACTGCGTTGCGCCAAGCGCAAAGGCACCCGCCGCGTGGCCATCCTCCACAACCTCGTGCCTCACGAACACCGCCCCGGCGACAAACTCTTTTCGCGCTGGTTTGTAGGCTCCAACGACGCCTTCGTCACCCTCAGCCGCTCCGTCCTGGACGACATCAAACTCTTCGACCCCAAGGGCGTCAAACCCCGAACCTACAGCCCACATCCCATCTACGACCACTACGGCGCGCGCCTCTCCCGCAGCGAGGCCCTCGGCCTCATCGGGCTGCGCGAAAGCCAGCGCTACGTTCTCTTCTTCGGCTTCATACGCGAATACAAAGGCCTCGACCTCCTGCTCGACGCCATGGCCGACGACCGGCTGGCACAGCTGGGCGTGAAGCTGATTGTGGCCGGCGAGTTCTACGACGACCCCGCGCCCTACAACCGCCGCATCGCCAGCCTCGACATCGGCGACCGCGTGGTCCTCCACAGCGAGTTCATCCCCGACCACGAGGTGAACCGCTACTTCTGCGCCGCCGACCTCGTCGCGCAGCCCTACAAGAGCGCCACGCAGAGCGGCGTCACACAGATTGCGTTCCACTTCGAAAAGCCCATGCTCGTAACCAACGTGGGCGGCCTGCCCGAGACCGTCCCCGACGGCAAGGCCGGATTCGTTGTCGAGCCTGATGCTCAGCAGATTGCCGACGCCATCGTGCGTTTCTTCGCCGAAGACTGGCAGCAACGCCTCACCGAGGGCGTGCGCGAGGAAAAGAAGAAATACGAATGGCGGAACATGACCGCCGCTATCGATAAGCTAATCAAGCGCTAACCCGCACCCACGTCGCCCCCGGGCACCACCCTCCTCGGCCAACGCCCTCCGCCAGCCTATCGGCTTATCCTCACCCGCGGGTCGAGCACCGCGTACAGGATGTCGGTCAGAATGTTGATAACAATCAGCAGAATACAGACAAAGAGGATTGTCCCCATGACGACCGGAAAGTCGTACTTCTCCAGCCCGTCCACAATCACCACGCCCATCCCCTTCCAGTCGAACACATATTCCACAAACACGGCTCCGGCCAGCAGCGAAGCAAACCAGCCTGAGGCCGAGGTGACTATGGGGTTCAGCGCATTGCGCAGGGCGTGGTGCACCACCACCCGCGTCTGGCTCAGGCCCTTGGCTCGCGCCGTCCGGATATAGTCCTGCGACAGGGCCTCCAGCATCGAGTTCTTGGTAAGCTGCGTGAGCGTCGCCAGCGGCCTGATTCCCAGCGTGACAGCCGGAAGGATGAGGTTCTTCAGGTCGAGATACTCCCCACACCCGTAGTCGTCCACCGAATAGAGGTTGCCGAACATGTTGAGGTGGGTCCAGTCCGCAAGCACGTAGGCGAACAGCCACGCTATCAGGATGGCCGCGAAAAACGACGGAAGCGACATGCCGAGGGTCGACAGCACCAGCGTGGCGCGGTCCACCCACGTGTCTTTGTGCAGCGCCGACACCACCCCCAGCGTGATGCCGAGCACCAGCGCCATCACCATCGCCACCACAGCCAGCAGCGCCGTCTGCGGGAAGGCCGTGGCTATGATGTCCGACACCTTGCGCCCGCTCTGGTACGAGCGGCGCAGGTACGGCGCCTTCAGCACCATCGACGTCTCGCCCAGCTTCAGCACCGTCGTGTAGGGCGCATACTTGTCCGCGGCAAGGTAGAAATAGTTGGTCGAGTCGCTGTTGTTGTGCAACGACAAGGGCATCAGGTCGTTGAGATAGGCCGCAAACTGCATCCCCACAGGCTTGTCGCGCCCCAGGTCGCGGTTTATGATGTCTATGCTCTCCTGGTCGGCGCGTTGGCCGAGCATCATGCGCGCCGGGTCGCCGGGCAGTATATTGAACAGGAAGAAAACCAGCGTCACCACGCCGAAGAGGACGAGGAGTCCGTAGAGTAGCCGTTTTGTGATGAAACGCAGCATTTTTTCGAGCTCTCTGTTGTTCTGTTTTAGTCGCGCAGGCCGTGCACCACACTGCGTTTGGCTACGAAGTCCTTGAGGTAGAACGGCTCGAAGTAGGCCACATCCTCCACCTCGCCGGCGGCCAGCTTCCGCTGTGCTATGTCGGCCATGCCGTCGGCCGAGGTGACAAAGCTCTCGTCGAAGCGCGCATTCGCGTGGCTACCGAGCACTGGACGTGTCTTCGCCGCACCGTCGCCGATAAAGGTGACCGTGCCCGCGTCGAGCCACCTGTCGTAGATGTGCTCCTCGACCACGTCGGCCTGTGTCCCTCGCTCCGTCCGCGGCTGCCCCGCCTCGTCGCGACCCACCACCATCGTGTAGCATTCCATGCGCCGCGCGTCGATCATCGGGCACACCAAGCCCTCATAATCAGGGTGCTGCTCATAGTAGCGCGCCGCCATCGAAAGCAGCGTGGGCACCGACAGCAAGGGGCGCCCCAGCGCATAGCACAGCCCCTTGGCCGTGCTCACACCGATACGGAGTCCTGTATAGCTCCCAGGACCCGCCGACACACACACCGCGTCCAGGTCCGGCGGAAGCAGTTCTTTGACAAACAGCGGCAGACGGGTCGAATGCGCATTGGGGTCTGTGCTTTGGCGGATGCCAGCTATCGCGCCGTCCACGGCGAGGGCCACAGAGCATACAGGAGTGGCGGTTTCTATCAGTAGTATCTTCATACGTTCTTCCTTTCTGTCACCTCATGTCTATCACCTCCACCTCGGGGTGGGCCTTGCTGTCGAACGCAAAGGGGCCGCTCTGACGTCCGTAGCTCTGCTTCCCGAAGTCGTACACCTCGCGCGAGGAGTCGTACTTGTGCACCTCCGCACGCTTCAGCTTGCCGCTTTTCTCCTCTATGAAGAGGCGCAGCTTGTGGAAGGTGCGCGCCGACCGCGGCTGCAGGTCCACCACCGCCGTACCGTCGTCTTCAGTCCTGATATACTTGGCTCGGAAGTTGCGCTCGTGTCCGGCAAGCATCGCCGACGGGTTGAACAGGTTGAAGTCGTCGGTCGGCATGTCGGTGACAGTCACTTCCTTGGCCGTCTTGTTCCAGTGCCACACCGTCTTGCCGTCGCAGATCACCTGCTGGTCCGCGGCCGTCAGGTTGTAGCGGCTCCCGCTGAGGGCCACGTCGGCCTTCTGCGTGGAGAGCAGCTTGTGCTCCCCGTCGTAGGCCGACATCGTGACTGTGAAGCGCGCGTTGGCCACCTTGGCCGCCGCCTTTTCTATCAGTTGGTTGGCCTTCTTGTCGGTCTGGCCTTGGGCCGAGTGGCTTATCTGGCTCCACATCGGGGCCTGCACTGCCACCACGAATGCCGCCACTGCCAGCATCCGGCGCAGTCCTGTTGTCAACATGTTGCTATTCATCGCTCTTGCTTGTTTCGTTCTCGTTCGTCCCGAGCTCCAGCTGGCCCTGCCGCTCCTCAGGCTCGTCGTCGTACTGGCTCGGCAGCTCGGGCAGCGAACGCACTCCGCTGCTCTTGGCGCCCAGCCGTTCCATCTCCTTCGCCGCGCGCACCACGCTCATCCGCCCCAAAAGCGACTTGTGGGCCTCGTCGTAGTCGCGACGCAGGTTGTTGATGCCGGTCTCTATCTTGTTGAATCGCTCCGCGAAGAGGGCCACCCTGTCGAGCAGCGTCTTGGCCTGGGCCATGATCTGCTGCTGGTTCTCGTACTGCTGCACCTGCGTCCACGCCAGCTGTATCATCCGCAGCAGCACTATCAGGTTCTGCTCCGACGTGATGCAGATCCCCTGCTCGAAGGCCTCGCGCCACAGCGTCGGGTCGTGCTGCAAGGCCACCTGCAAGGCGGTCTCGTTCGGAACAAACATTATCATGTATTGCAATGCCTGGCGCGGCGGCGTGATATACGAAGCATAGTTCTTCATCCTCAGCTCCTTCACATGCTGTCTCACCGATATCACATGCCGCTCAGCGGCAGCGGCACGCTGCTGGTCGGTCTCGGCGTTGCAGTAGTCCAGATAGGCCGTCAGCGACACCTTCGAGTCCACTATGACATCCTTGCCGTCGGGGTAGTGGACTATCACGTCGGGAATCATGCGCTGTCCCGTCTCGGCGTTGCTCAGCGCTCGGCCCTGCGCGTCGCGCAGCGTGACCTGCGTCTCGTAGTGCACGCCCTTCTCCAATCCCGAGTTCTCGAGCAGCGTGTCGAGCACCATCTCGCCCCAGTTGCCCTGCGTCTTGTTCTCGTTCTTCAGCGCCCGCACCAGGTTGTTGGCCTCGTCGGCCATGGTCTCCGTGTGCTTCATCAGCACCTCGATGGCTTTCTCTATCGATGCCCTGCTCTCGGTCGAGGTCTTCATGCTCTCGTTCACCTGCTTCTGCATGGCGGCCAGCTGCTCTTTCAACGGGGCCACCACGCCGCTCATCTGGTCGTTGTTGCTCTTGCCGAGGGCCTGGGCCCGCTGCTCCATAATCTGGCGGGTCTCGTTCTTCAGCTGCTCCCTCACCACCTCGAGCTGCCGCTCGAAGGCTTCCGCCTGGCGGCGCTCGTCCTCCTGCATCCGGTCGTGCAGCATCTTCAGCTCGCGGCGCAGCGACTCGGCGGCCGCCTGCAGGTCGGCCTTCTCTCTCTGCAGCTCGTCCACGCTGCGCTGTCGTTCCGCCATCGCCGTCTTGCGCTCCTCCACCTCGCCGCGCAGCATCTCCACCTCCTTGCCGAGGCTGCTGTGCTCCATCATGAGACGCCCGTTTTCTCCGCGCAGCGTCTCCAGCTGCTCGCTGAGGGTGGCCTCTACCGATGCCTTGCGGTCTCGCTCCGCCTCGGCCGCGACAACTTTCTCGCGCATGGCGGCTATCCGCGGCCGCACCGCCATCCACCCTGCCAGCACGCCTACGGCCAGGGCCAATACGCCGGTTATGATTGTGGCAACCATTCGCTTAGTGCAGGTTTATACCTATTATGTTCATAAACTCCTCGCGCGTCTTGGGGTCCTTCATGAAGGCCCCGGTGAAGTCGCTGGTGGTGGTGACCGAGTTCTGCTTCTGCACTCCGCGCATGGACATGCACATGTGCTGGGCCTCTATGACCACCGCCACGCCCAGCGGGTTGAGCACCCGCTGTATGCAGTCCTTGATCTGCTTCGTGAGCCGCTCCTGCACCTGCAGCCGCCGCGCATAGGCGTCCACCACTCGCGGTATCTTGCTCAGCCCCACGATGGTTCCGTTCGGGATATAGGCCACGTGGGCCTTGCCCACGAAGGGCACCATGTGGTGCTCGCAGAGCGAGTAGAGCTCTATGTCCTTCACTACGACCATCTGCTTGTAGTCCTCGTGGAACATGGCGCTGCGGAGTATCTCTTCCGGCTCGAGGTCGTAGCCGTTGGTGAAGAAAAGCATGGCCTTGGCGATGCGCTCCGGGCTCTTCAGCAGCCCCTCCCGTTCCGGGTCTTCGCCAAGCAGTTTGAGGATGGCCTTGTAGTGCTCGGCCATCTCGCTGACGCACGCTTCGTCGTATTTGTCTATCTTCTGGTATCCTAACTCCATATATGTTGTTTAGTACTGTTTGTTCTATTCTACTTGCAATAGCAACCCTTTCAGGTACTCGCCCTCGGGATGATGGATGCTGACGGGATGGTCCATGGCGTGGGGCAGCTGGCGCACGATGCGCACGGAGCGGCGGGCGTTCATGGCGGCCGTGAAGACCATCGTCTGGAAGTCCTCCTTGCTGACAGCCTGGCTGCAGCTGAAGGTCATTAGCAATCCCCCCGCGGGAATGGCTTCCATGGCACACTGGTTGATGGTCCGATAGCCCCTCAGGCCCTGCTGCAGCGAGCGGTGGTTCTTGGCGAAGGCCGGCGGATCCAGAATAATGAAGTCAAATGCCTGTTTCCCTGTCTGCTTTATCGTTTGTATGTATTGCAGAACATCGGCCACGGTGCCTTTGTGCGGGGCTGTGCTGCCGAAGTTCAGCTCCACATTGCGGTTGCAGAGTTCTATGGCTTTCTTGCTGATGTCCACGGTCTCAACATAGTCGGCACCACCCTTCAGGGCTGCCAACGAGAAGCCACCGGTATATCCGAAGCAGTTAAGCACCCGATGGCCGCGCGACAGCTGCTCCACGAGGGCGCGGTTTTCGCGCTGGTCGATGAAAAAGCCAGTCTTCTGCCCTTCGTAGAAATTCACGGTCAGACGTATACCATTTTCCAGAATCTCATTTTCCGCAGTCTCCTCACCCCAAATCACGCCGTCCTGCACTCCGCCACCCGGGACGGTGGCGCTGCTTTTGTCGAAGACAGACCGGAGCGGATAGCCGTGATACGTCTGCAATTCGTGTGCAAACAGCTCTGCCAGCACAGGCAGCAAACGGTGCATGCCGACAGAGTGAGCCTGCAGCACCAGCACCCCGTTGTACCAGTCGGCCACGAGACCAGGCAAATAATCGCCTTCGGCATGGACAAGCCGAAAGACATTGGTCTGTTCGTCGCCGAAGAAACCGAGTGTCACACGATAGTTCACGGCGGAATGGATGCGTCGGCGAAGTATCTCTTCAATGGGCAGTGCAGCCTCGTCGGCATCGAAAGTGAGCACCTTGCAGATGATGCTCTCGTTCTGGTAGTGTCCCATAGCCATCCACTGGCCGTGGGCGTCTACAACATCCACCAAGTCGCCTTCCTGCGGCTCTCCCTCCACACGCTTCACCGCCCCCGAGAACACCCAGGGATGGCGGCGCTGGAGGGCTTTCTCCTTGCCGGGGGCTATGATGAGCTGCGGACGCTTCATTGTTTCATCTTGTGGATGGTCTGCACGGGGGCGTCGCTCTTGAACACGGCGTTGCCGGCCACCAGCACGTCGGCCCCGGCCTCGTAGAGCAGGGGGGCGTTCTGCAGGTTGACGCCGCCGTCGACCTCGATGAGGCAGCGGGGGTTCTTGCGATTGCAGAGCTCGCGCAGCTGGCGCACCTTGGCGTAGGTGTTCTCGATGAACTTCTGCCCGCCGAAGCCGGGGTTGACGCTCATAAGCAGCACCAGATCGCACTCCTGCACGATGTCCTCGAGCAGCGACACAGGCGTCGCCGGATTGAGCACCACCCCACCCTGCATGCCGGCATCGTGTATGGCGTGGAGGGTGCGGTCGAGGTGGGTGCAGGCCTCATAGTGCACGGTGATAATATCGGCCCCGGCAGCACGGAAGTCGTCCACATAACGGCCCGGGTCCATAATCATCAGGTGCACATCGAGGGGCTTCTGCGCATGCTTCTTGATATGTTTAACCACAGGCTGGCCGAACGAGATGTTGGGCACAAAAATGCCGTCCATCACATCGACATGCAGCCAGTCGCACTCCGACCCGTTGAGCATCTCTATGTCGCGCTGCAGGTTGCCAAAGTCGGCACTGAGCAGCGAAGGGGAAACCATCTTCATAATGTATCTTGTGTTAAGTGTTACTACAACTTAAGCTTCTCAAAATTCTTGCCGTACACGCCCTCGGCCTTGCTGACGGAGATGAAGGCGTTATCGTCTATGCGGTGTATAATCTGCATCACGTGGGGCTTGTCCGTGCGGTGCACCATCATCAGGAGCACCTTCTGGCCCTGGTGCGAGTAGCAGCCCTCGGCGTCGAGCAGCGTGGCCCCGCGCCCCACCTCCTTGGTGACGGCGGCGCCGATTTCCTCGTTCTTGAGCGAGAAGACCATAATCTGGTACGACTGCTTGTTGCCGTCGAGCACGGCATCGAGCACGGCGGTCATGACCAGCATCACCACATAGCCGCACACCACGTTGTCTATCTTGTGACTTATCAGGTAGGAGCAGCCGACGATAACCACGTCTATGAGCATGATGACTCTGCCCGGCGAAATGTTGTGGTACTTGCTCACGATGAGGGCTATGATGTCCGTACCGCCGGTGTTGCCGCCCATGATGAAGCTCATGCCTATGCCGGCGCCACAGCAGGCACCGCCTATGACGGCACACATAAAGACGCCGAACTTCTCGACGTCGAACAGCGTGTTCACATACTTGCCCTGCACGGGGTCGAACTCGCCACCTACATGCAGGCCCTGCTGCCACATGATAAAGAAGACCGACGACATGACGATGCCGTAAATGGTGTTGGCGCCGAACTTGGACCCCAGAACCTTGAATCCTATGGCTACCAGTATGCCGTTGAAGATAAGGTTCAGCACACCGATGGGCAACTCAAAGCCCAAGGTGTTGCGACTCACGAACGAGAGAATGGCCGACATGCCGCTCACGCCGCCACCCACAATCTGCGCCGGAAGCATGAACGCCGACCAGCCAAAGGTATAAATCATCAGCCCCAACGTGATAATCACGTATGAGAGGATGATGTGCTTGCTTTTCTGATAAATCTGCATAAAATCAAGTGTTAAGTGATAAGTGTTAAGTTTCCATCCCAGACTTAGACCATAAACAGCACCTATCGTGCCCCGAAAATGCTGGTCCCGAGGCGCACAATGGTGCTGCCCTCGTCCACGGCGATACGCCAGTCGTGGCTCATACCCATCGACACCTCGCGGAACCACTCGCTGCCCGCCATGGCACCCGACTTCAGACGGTCGAAGGCCGCGCGCACAGCGTGGAAGTCTGCCCTCACACGGGCGGTGTCGTCGGTATGGCTCGCCATGCCCATCACACCGCAGATATGCACATGCGGCAACTCGCCGAGGTTCCAGCGCCCGCTCTCTTCCATCAGCTCCTCCGGCAGGAAGCCGAACTTGGTCTCCTCGCGGGCCACATGCACCTGCAACAGCACGTCGACCGTACGGCCCGCCTTGGCGGCGGCGCGCTCCACGTCGGCCAGATGCTCCGTCGAGTCCACCCCGTGTATCATCGACACGAAGCCGATATAGTATTTCAGCTGCTTCGCCTGCAGATGGCCTATGAAATGCCACTCCACGTCGGCGGGCAGCACGGCGGCCTTGTCACGCAGCTCGGTGGCATAGTTCTCGCCAAACAGGCGCTGTCCGGCCCCATAGGCCTCCTCGATGTCCGTGGCGGGCTTCAGCTTGCTCACAGCCACCATCCTCACGCCCTCAGGCAGTTGCTCTCGTATATGTGCTATGTTTTCTGCAATCATGATATAGTTTAACGTCACTCCTCGCCTATTATTATATAATCGCGAAAACTTTTTTCCCCGCAGTAGCGCATTCCATACAGTGCTCTTTGTCACCTTCTTCCTCGCAGCCTCTCTACCCCCTCTCTGGGTCCTCTCTGGGTCCTCTCTACCCCCCTCTACCCCTACCCTGCATAATCACCACCCCCAAAAAGCGGCGAATGCCCGGGACAATATAGCCGCAAATCGACCGTTATTCTTGTCAAACACCCCGACAATGGCCACTCTGCACATCGAAGACATCCGCGCCATGGCCCGCCTGGCGCACTCCGACGGCACCTACCGCGAAGGTCTGTTCGCCTCCATGCTCGGCGACGACCGCACCGAAGCCGTTCACGCCGCATGGGCCTTGACCCACCTCCCGAAGTCCGACCTCGTATGGCTCGACGGGCATCGCAGCGAGCTGGTAGACATTGCCGTATCCACGGCCGACACCTCGCTGCGGCGCCTCTCCCTCGCCCTGCTCGAGCGCCTCGCCTGGTCCGCCGACGGGCACGTCAACGGCGGAGCGGACGACGAGCCGCCCGAATACTACACTCTGCTGCTCGACTTCTGCTTCACCCACATGATGCTCGCCACCGAGCCCTACGGCGTGCGTTCGCTCTGCATGAAACTGGCCCACAAGCTCTCCCTCCCCTACCCCGAACTCCTCGCCGAGCTGCGCCAAAACCTCCTGCTCCTCGAACCGTCGGACCTGGGCCCCGGAGTCCGCCACACCCGCAACAAAATACTAAACCACAAAAATTAACCACTAACCGCCACCCACTCCCCACTCCCCGCCACCCACTCCCCGCTACCCTCTGACCGCTGCCCGCTAACCGCTCCTCCGTACATACGGCTTAACTACTTAACTACTGCCTCCTGTCTACCAAAAAAAATTAACACTTAACACTTAACACTTAACACTGAAAATGCCCCTCCTCCCCCCACGCGACGAGCGCTATGCCGCCTTCCAGCGGCGTCTGCTCCCCACCCTGCCGCCCGAGACCATCCTCGGCGTGCGCACCCCGGCGCTCCGCTCACTGGCCCGCCAGATGGCCCACAGCCCTGACACCAAGGCCTTCATCGCCGCCCTGCCCCACCGCTGGTTCGAAGAAAACCAGCTGCACGCCTTCATCATAGCCGCCGAACGCGACTTCGACCGCTGCATCGCCCTCGTCGACGCCTTCCTGCCCTATGTCGACAACTGGGCCACCTGCGACCAGCTCTCGCCCGCATGCTTCGCGCGCCGTCACGCCGACCTGCTGCCGCACATACGCCGCTGGATGGCGTCGCAGCACGAATACACCGTCCGCTTCGGCATCGGCATGCTGCTCCGCCACTTCCTCGACGACGACTTCCGCCCCGAACACCTGCGCTGGGTCATGGCCATCCACCGCGACGAGTACTACATCCAGATGATGCAGGCCTGGTACTTCGCCACCGCCCTGGCCAAACAGTGGCACTCCACACTCCCCATCCTCCCCGCCCTCCCCGACACCGTTCGCCGCATGACCGTCCGCAAAGCCTGCGAAAGCTTCCGAATCAGCGCCGAACACAAAGCGATGCTAAAGAGTTACCGAAAATAAAACAGACGAGGGGTACAAACTACCATGCGCCGTGTAGACCAATGGCCGTAACCCATGTCTATGTAAACATAAACAATTTTAACACAGAAAGGGCGGCAGAGTAATGAGTGTCTGTGTTCTGCCGCCCCCTCGGAAATTGTTTTTTGATGTCTTTCATACCAGGGGTTGACACCCCAGCCATTCTCTTATGTCCCCCGTTGTGGACTTATGAGAAATACTTTTGAGATATATTTACTAAAATGTTTTACTCTACCGAAATCTTGACGTTGTCAATTTTTAGAAGGAGCTTATCTTCGCTCTGGTGACGGAATGCTATGCGAATGGATTGTCCTTTGTATTGGTTAAGGTTAATTGTTCTTTTGACAAATTCACCATTGTTTGCCGTTTCGCTATATATCATTTCATCCAAATTATAAGAAGTTCCTTCCACACGACATTTCCATACTGAATATGCATCAGGATAATCTGCATTATGGCTCGCAACATAGTATTCTAACCAGCAATTTCCATTGCTGGGAACTGAAATATTTTTGGTTATGACTACATTGTCCGAGTTCAAAGCAGTTTGCGTCTGTGGATCATAACTTAGTGATCCCAAGCACACAGAACCGTTTATTCCAACGTTATCGTATAATTGCCAGCTGTAACCGTCCCCATCTTGATCGACAGATAACCATTGCTCTTGGGTGCTTGATTGATTTTCAAAATCGTCCTCAAATAATACAGTTACATTGGAATTACCACCGCCGGGGTTGTCCCCGCCATTGGAGTTTGCGAGGGTGAGGACGAAATTCCTCGCACTCTGCTGCATCTTGCTGAAGTCGTTGCCGAGCGATTTGGTACAGTCGAGCACAAGCATGATGAGTGCGCTGCTCTTGTCCTCGGTGATGTTGCTCGAACTGGCGGGGTCGAACTCCGACTCACGGTCCCAGCCGCCGGTGCTGGTCTTCTTCCACAGCATGATGCGGTTTATGTCAGCCTGCGAGATGGAGGTACCGTCGGTGTACTTCAGGTCCTCGAACAGAAACTTATAGTAGGTGCCTTGCGAAGAGGAAGAGGAGATTGAAGTGGCACCCTGCGCCAAGCCGTGGTAACTGATGTTCTCCAGCGTGCGGCCGTTGTTGCGGCGATATGTGGCCTCGATATAACGGTTGGAGCTGGTGGCCGCACTCGCGTTGTCGAACGTGAAGCGCAGCACCTGGCCGTCGTCGTAGCCGCCGGGCACGTTCACGCCCAGGTTGACGGAGGTGGAGACGGAGTAGAGGTTTTCAGCAATCTCGCGGAAACGCTGCATAGCCTCGTCCATGTTGGACACCTGGAAGACATTGTTGTCGCTGCTGGCCAGTTTGCGCAGGTTCTCCATAAACTCGGCATTATCGCTCACGTCGTTGCCCTTAAGGCCGATAGTGTAAGCCGAAATGTTGAATCCGTGGACCTGGTCATTGACAATCCTGCTGTGCAGCGCTTCGCGGTATTCGGCCCTGCTGTTGTAGTTCTCGGGGTTCAGTACATCGTTGGCGAGCGACACATTGTCCAAACCGTCGGTAAACGTCACGAGCGCTACGTTCTTGAGTTTCGGCGGCTTTGTGCATGATTGCATCTTCTGCAAGGCCATGTAGTCGGCATAGTAGAGACCGGTGCCGTTGCCCGGTGTCAAGCCGTTGATGAAACCGGTGAAACCGGACACCGTCGACTGGTTCAACTTACTGATGTCTTTGATGTACAGCTGGTCGTTGAAGCCGATGATGCCGAGGTAGATACCCTCGCCAGTGTCGTTGCCGCCGTCATTGCCACCGCTGGTAGAGTCAGCATTCTCGTCCTTGCTGCATCCGGCGAGCATAACGGCCATGCTCATCATCATGCATGCCATGAGTCTTGTGACTTTTCGCATATCGTCAGCACTTGATTCGTGTCGTGCGCAACCTTTTGCTGCATCCCCGTTCCGCAGGTGCGAAATATAAAACAGGAAGCGTGGAACTGTATACCACGTCTTCAATCGGAGGTCGTGAGAATTACCTAATAAAGCAGATGTAGTAAGGAGTCCACGCTACGCGCGCGAACCATTATTACTCGCTTGCCTTATTATTCTTGGAAATTTCTCACGTTTCCGATTGTAGGCCGAGCATAACGCTTCGTATTTTCAAACACTTTCGGTTCGGGTGTTTTCAGTCACCGAAACCGTGTGCAAAAATACAAAGTTTTTCCAAACTGGCAAAATATTTTTTTTCGGGCGGCAAAACGGGGGTGTTTTGACACGGAGTCCCTCCGGCCGTTCTTCAGTGGAAAGCCGTAGCGGGAGCGTCGAAATGCAGTGGGGGAGCCGAAGGAACTGTGGTGCGGCTTTGCAACATCTACAGCGACAGGGTGTTTTCGATTAGATGTCTGTAAACCGTGACTGGTGACGAGAGCGAGACGACACATTTGTCCAATCACAATTCACTAATAGCCATTCACCAATCATCCAATATTTTTTTCGTATTTTTGCAGCGTTTTTCAAACAGCCACGACAAAGCCACAACACATTGAAACAATGAAACAATACAACTTCGACACCCCGATCGACCGCCGCCATACCGACTGCTTCAAGTGGGACGCCCTGCCCGGCATGTACGGCCGCAACGACCTGACGCCCATGTGGGTAGCCGACAACGACTGGCCCTCGCCCGACTTCGTCCTCGAGGCCATCCGCCGCCGCCTCGACCACCCCGTCCTGGGCTACACCATGCCCTCCGACGGCTACTGGCAGGCCGTAACCTCTTGGCTCTCCAACCACTACCGCATCCACACCGACAAAGAAAACCTCCACTTCATCCCCGGCATCGTGGCGGGCATCAGCTACGCCCTGCTCTGCCTCACTCAGCCAGGCGACCGCGTGCTGGTCACCACACCCGTCTACCCGCCCTTCCTCAACGTGCCGCAGGGCTGCGGACGCAAAGTGGTCTCCAGCCCGCTGAAAATCGCAGACGGCCGCTTCGCCATAGACTTCGACGACTTCGACCGTAAGGCCGAAGGCTGCAAAGTCTTCATTATGAGCAACCCCCACAACCCCGCCGGCACCCTCTGGGGCGAAGAAACCCTGCGCCGCATTGCCGACATCTGCAATCGCCACGGCCTCCTCGTCATCAGCGACGAAATCCACGCCGACCTCACCCTGCCCGGCGGACGCCACGTAAGCTACAGCACCGTCTCCCCCGACGCCGCGCGCCACAGCGTCACCTTTATGGCCCCCAGCAAGACCTTCAACATCGCCGGCCTCGGCAGCTCAGTGTGTTACATCTCCGAGCCCGCCCTCCGCCAGCGCTTCTTCGGCTGGCTCGACACCCTTGGTGTCGCCGGCGGCAACATCTTCGCCTTCACCGCCGCCGAGGCAGCCTTCGCCCACGGCGAGCCTTGGCAGCGCCAGATGCTGGACTACCTGAACGCCAACGTCCAAGCCCTCGACAACTACCTGAAGACCCATCTCCCCAAAGTCAAAGCCGTGCTCCCCGAGGCCTCCTACCTCGCCTGGCTCGACTTCAGCGACTACGGCATCCCCCACAAGCAGCTCGCCGCCCTCTTCATCGACGAAGCCCACATCGTCATGAACGACGGAGCCACCTTTGGCCTGAGCGACCGCCGCGAAGAGAACGTCACCCCAACCGGCAACGAGACCTACAAAGGCTGCTTCCGCCTGAACATCGGCTGCCCCCGTGCCCAGATGCTCGACGCGCTCGACCGCATCAGCGCCGCCCTGCTGTCCCGCACCACCCCCTGCTGACCGCCCACCCCTCGTCCTGTATGTTGCAACATCGTTGCAACCCACCCATTGCTGACCTCCCCCCCTCGTCCTGTATGTTGCAACATCGTTGCAACCCACCCATTGCTGACCTCCCCCCCCCTCGTCCTGTATGTTGCAACATCGTTGCAACCCACCCATACAAAAAGAGGGAAATACAGAATGTCACCATTCTGTGTTTCCCTTTTTCTCGTTTGGTTCAACCAATCGCGGCAAGCCTTAAGCCTCGGCGGGAGCCTCGGTCTCAGCGGCGGCTTCACCCTCGGCGTTCTCAGCTTCGGCGGCAGCCTTGGCGGCGGCTTCGGCCTCGGCGGCAGCCTGACGCTTGGCGGCCACGGCGGCGGCTTTCTGCTCGTTGGCCTTCTTCTCGGCCTCGAGGCGTGCCTTGCGGGTGTTGCGGTTGTTGTTCTCCTGCTCGCTGCGCACGCTGGCTATCTTGGCCTCTTTGGCCTGCAGCCACTCGTTGAAACGAACGTCGGCGGTCTCCTGGCTGATGGCGCCCTTCTCGACACCAATCTGCAGGTGACGGCGCAGCAGAACGCCCTTATAGGAAAGTATGCGACGGACAGTGTCGCTCGGCTGTGCACCATTCTTCACCCATTCGACGGCACGGTCGAAATTGAGGTCGATGGTGGCAGGGTTGGTCAGCGGATTGTAGGTGCCCAGCTTCTCGATAAATCTTCCATCGCGAGGTGCACGACCATCCGCAACAACGATGTGGTAGAACGGTTGGTTCTTCTTACCATGACGTTGCAGTCTAATTCTTGCTGGCATAATTGCTTGTTTTTAAGTTGTTTGTTACTATTTGTGAATTAACTTTCGGACTGCAAAAATACAACTTTTTTCTTACATACAAATATTTTTTTCTCAAAATCAGCACAAAATAGCCGCCCACCCTCCCCCCGGACGCGGCCCCGACGGCCCGCGCCCCCGCCCCCCCCTCTCGGACCGAAACAGATTTTTTGCCGTCGCGTACAATAATTAATATATAGGTCCGTTAAACCAGACATAAACATAAATATAAACCCAACAACAAGACCAATGAAAAAAAACATTACCATTGCGCTGAGCCTTCTGATGTGGATAGTGTCGACCGACAGCGTTCTGGCACAGCCCGAGCTGCAGAAAGGCATGGAAACCAAGGAAGTGGAGCCTGAGTTCATATCTACGGCACACTATATCGGCGAATACCAGGGGCTGACCTGCTGGGTCGGCAACGGACGACGCCACAACAAGCAGGTGGTGCTGATGGACAACAACCTGAATGTCAAACGCGCCGTCACACTGAAATACGACGACGAATACAACGTCCTCGCCACCGCTCTCGACAGCAACCGCGCCGCCATCGTCCTCATGTTCCGCGACGGCAAACGGCTCACCAAACTCTACGGCTCCGTGGTCGACCTCGACACCATGCGCTCCGTCCACGGCGACCGCGACTACATGCTGCTCGACTCCATGGCCTACGGCCGCAAAGACCGCTGCCACGTCTGGGCCGCCACGTCCCCCGACCGCACCAAGCTGGGTCTGGTGACCGTCGTGGAATACACCGAAAACAAGCAGTACTCGGCACGCGCTCGCCTCTTCGACGCCAAGCTGGACGAGCAGTGGGTGAAAAACTACGCCCTCGGCACCACAGACGAAATCTGCGTCTCCGACGACGGCATGGTCGTCACCCTCGGTCGCGAGACAATGCCAGACAAGACCATCCTCGTGGTCAACGTGATGAGCGCCCACAAGTCCGACACCTACGAAGCCACCGTGAAGTGCGAACCGCTGATCGAGATGCGCCTCGCGGGCATGTCGGGCCACAACATGATGGCCATCGGCACCTTCAGCACCCCGGGCAGCGACCTGCGCGACGAAATGTGCAGCGGCGTGGCCGGTCTCTCGTTCAACGTCGACTCCGGCATCGTCAACAACTTCGTCCTCCGCGCCTTCACCAGCGAAGACATCAACATCCTGCTCAACAAGAAGACCAAGAAAATCCAGCGCCACCTCGAGACAGACCTCGTCTCCATCGCCGCCCTCACCACCACCCCCTACGGCGCCGTGGCATGCCTGGGCCGCAACTATCTCCTCAACAAGCCCGAAAACGACGGCACCACATCCGACATCTTCTACCGTACCGGCCTCCACATGTTCGCCCTCAACGCCGACGGCACCGTCCGCTGGGTACGCAACCTGCGCCGCAACGACATGCAGAAGAAATACGACGACCTCCTCAACATTGCCCTCACCACCGTCGACGACGACGTGCTCCTGCTGAAAAACGAGCACTCCAAGTACCCCTCCGGCTACGACATCTCCGACGACGCCAGGGAAATGGAGGCCGGCGACAAGTCCAACATGGTCTTCTACACCATCGGCCCCGACGGCGAGACCCACAAGGTGATCGTCGAGCAGAAAACCAAACAGACACTCCTGCGGGCCGAGAAAGGCAGCGACAACCGCCTGATTTACCTGACCCGCCGCGGAAGCCGCTCGCGCGCCGCAAGCTTGAAGTTCCACAAACCCTGAATTCCCCGCGTGGCCCGCGGGCCACTCTCACTCCCAAAAAAGAACCAACCCAAGTGGATATTGAGATAAAAGGCGCTCGCGCCAACAACCTGAAGAACATAAACCTCACCCTTCCGCAACGCAAGCTGATTGTAATCACCGGCCTCAGCGGAAGCGGCAAGTCAAGCCTGGCTTTCGACACACTCTTTGCCGAAGGCCAGCGTCGCTATGTGGAGAGCATGAGCTCCTATGCGCGCCAGTTTCTCGGCCGCATGAGCAAACCCGACGTCGACTACATCCACGGCCTGGCGCCGGCCGTAGCCATCGAGCAGAAGGTGAACACCGGCAACCCACGCTCCACCGTGGGCACTCAGACCGAAATCTACGAATACCTCAAGCTGATGTACGCCCGCATCGGGCGGACCTTCTCGCCGGTGAGCGGCGTCGAAGTGAAGCGCCACTCCGTGAGCGACGTGGTGGACTACATTCTCGGACTGAAGGACGCCGACGGGCAGCCTGGCGCCAACACCCGCGTCCTGATCCTGGCTCCGCTCGAAGACTCCAAGGAGCGCCCCCTGCGCTCTCAGCTTGACATCCTCCACCAGGAAGGCTACCAGCGCGTGATGGTGAAAGGGACCATCGTGCGCATCGACGACCTGGACGGCGTGGAGCTGCCCCCCGAGGCCTATCTCGTGGTGGACCGCATGGAGATCCACCCCGACGACGACGCCCAGGCGGCCCGCATCGCCGAGAGCGTCCAGAGCGCCTTCTTCGAGGGACGCGGCACCTGTTCTGTGATGAGCGAGCAGCGTCCAAGTGCCAGCGATAGCAAGCCGAACACTAAACACTCAACGCTTACCACTTTCTCCAACCGCTTCGAAGCCGACGGCATCACCTTCGAGAAGCCCAACCCCAACTTCTTCTCGTTCAACAACCCCTACGGCGCGTGCCCCACTTGTCAGGGCTACGGCCACGTGATTGGCATCGACGAGAACCTCGTGGTGCCCAACCGCAGCCGCTCGGTCTACGAAGGCGCCGTCGTCTGCTGGAACGGCGACAAGATGCGCGAATGGAAGACGGCGTTCATACGCCATGCCGCCGTGGTGGACTTCCCCATCCACAAGCCCTACTACGAGCTCTCCCCCAGCCAGCTGGACCTCCTGTGGCACGGCGACGGGGTCTGGGAAGGCATCGACGGCTTTTTCCGTTGGGTGGAAAGCCAAGCCTACAAGATACAGTACCGTGTGATGCTGTCGCGCTACCGCGGCCGGACCGTCTGCCCCGAATGCCACGGCCATCGGCTGCGCAAAGACGCCGAGTACGTGAAAGTCTGCGGCAAGAGCATCTGCGAACTGACCGAAATGCCGGTGTCCGAACTGGCCCCGTGGATTGACGGGCTCGAAAGCGGCCTCGACGCCACCGAACTGAAGACCACCGAGCGCATCCGCACCGAGCTGCAACACCGCGTGGGCTACCTGCTCCAGGTGGGGCTCGGCTACCTCACCCTCAGCCGCATGAGCAACAGCCTCAGCGGCGGCGAGAGCCAGCGCATAAACCTGGCCACCTCGCTCGGAAGCTCGCTGGTGGGGTCCATGTATATCCTCGACGAGCCCTCCATCGGCCTCCACAGCCGCGACACCCAGCAGCTGATCGGCGTCCTCCGGCAGCTGCGCGACCTGGGCAACACGGTCATCGTGGTCGAACACGACGAGGACATCATACGCGCCGCCGACTGGCTGGTGGACATCGGACCCGAAGCCGGTCGTCTGGGCGGCGAGGTGGTCTACAGCGGTCTGCCTGACAACCTGAAAAGCGCCAAGCGCTCGCTCACCGCGCAGTACCTGCTTGGGAAACAGACCATCCCCGTGCCCGCCCACCGCCGCTCCTGGCGCGACCGCATAAGCCTCCACGGCGTCTACGCCAACAACCTGAAACACATCGACGTCGACATCCCCCTCGGGGTCTTCACGGTCGTCACCGGCGTGTCGGGCTCCGGCAAGAGCACCCTCATCCGCGGCGTGCTGTACGACGTGCTGGCTCACCGCCTCGACGGCAACGCCGACTACGTGGGACGCTGCGCTTCGGTCGACGGCGACCTGCGGCGCATTTCCGCCGTCGAAATGGTGGACCAGAACCCCATCGGCCGCTCCACACGCTCCAACCCCGCCACCTACATGAAGGTCTTCGACGAGGTGCGCCAACTCTACGCTCAGCAGCCGCTGGCCAAGAGCCGGGGCTACAAGAGCGGCTTCTTCTCCTTCAACGTGGAAGGCGGCCGCTGCGAGAACTGCCAGGGCGAGGGCTACGTGACCGTCTCCATGCAGTTCATGAGCGACGTGCACCTCCTCTGCGACGAGTGCCACGGAAGCCGATACAAGGACGAAGCCCTCGATGTCCAGTACCGCGGCAAGAACATCAGCGAGATTCTCGACATGACCGTGGACCAGGCCTGTGAGTTCTTCGACACCGACGAGACCCGCAGCATCTACACCCGCCTCAAGCCCCTGCAGGACGTGGGCCTTGGCTACCTGAAGCTGGGGCAGAGCAGCTCGTCGCTCAGCGGCGGCGAGGCGCAGCGCATAAAGCTGGCCTCCTACCTCGTCCACGGCGAGGCGACCGAGAGCCCCACCCTCTTCATCTTCGACGAACCCTCCACGGGATTGCATTTCCACGACATCCGCAAGCTGCTGGCAGCCTTCGACCGTCTCATCGAACGCGGCCACAGCATCGTTGTCATTGAGCACCACCACGACATCATCAAGTGCGCCGACTGGGTGATCGACCTCGGTCCCGAAGGGGGCGAAGGGGGCGGCAACGTAGTCTTCACCGGCACCCCCGAACAGCTGACATCCTGCAAAGACTCCTACACCGCCAAATACCTGAAACTCTAAAACCACCACACACTTAACACCCATTATGGAACAATACACCAAGAAAATACAACGTACAGCCGCCATCGGCCTCTGGGGCTCGGCCGCGATAGTGATTGTAACGGCCTTCTTCTCGATGGTCAGCCCCTGGCATTTCATACAGAACGAATACACCGCGAAGTGGATGCTCGTGGCCGGCACCGTACTGGCCGTGCTGGCTGTGAGCATGGCCCTGCTGGGCACGCGCCGCACCATGCCGCGTCTGCGCCAGACCGACGGCCTCGAGGACAAACTGAAAGGCTACGTCGACTACGTGCGCCAGACCTACATCAACCTGATGGTCGTCGTGCTGCTGCTGTGCCTCTTCACCCTGCTCAGCGGCCGCAACGTGCTGCTGATGCTGGCCATGGTGACCACCCTCGTGCTCGTCCTCGGCTACCCCAACATCTACAAGGTCAAAGTGGACCTGGGTCTCACCGACGGCGAAATGCGCACCCTCTACGGCGACCGTTACATCTCTGACCGGCACGATGAACAAGAATGACACCATAGCCGCCATCGCTACCGCACCGGGTGTGGGCGGCATCGCCGTGGTGCGCCTGAGCGGCGACGAGGCCCTGCCCATCGCGCTGCGCCACCTGGCCGTCGACCACCTTCGCCCGCGCCACGCCACCTACTGCCGCTTCGACGAGCTGGACGACGTCGTGGCCACCTACTTCCCCTGCGGATATACCGGCGAACCGACGGTGGAACTCTCATGCCACGGTTCGCTCTTTGTCCAGCAAGCCCTGCTGCAGTGCCTGCTCGACGACGGAGCCCGTCTCGCCGACCCTGGCGAGTACACCATGCGAGCCTTCCTCAACGGCCGGCTCGACCTGTCGCAGGCCGAAGCAGTCGCCGACCTCGTCGACGCCGTCACCCCAGCACAGCACCGCCTAGCCGTAAGCCAGCTGCGCGGCGGCTACGCCTCCCGGCTCAAAGAGCTCCGTCAGCAGCTGCTCGACCTCACGGCGCTCCTCGAACTGGAACTGGACTTCAGCCAGGAGGACGTAGAGTTCGCCGACCGCACACAGCTGCGTCAGCTTCTCTCCACCCTCCGCTCCCACCTCTCCTCACTCATCGGCTCCTTCCAGCTCGGCAACGCCCTCAAGCAGGGCGTCCCGGTCGCCATCACCGGCAGCCCTAACGTGGGCAAGTCGACCCTGCTCAACGCCCTTCTGCAGGACGACCGCGCCATCGTGAGCAGCATCCCCGGCACCACCCGCGACACCGTGGAGGGCATGCTGAACATCGGAGGCATCACCTTCCGGCTCATCGACACCGCCGGCCTCAGAGAGTCCTCCGACGAAGTGGAGCTGCAGGGCATCGAGCGCAGCAAGAAAGCCGTCGCCGAAGCCACCGTCGTCGTCGACGTGCGCGACGCCTCCCTCGACGCCGACCCCCTGTCCGGCACCGACCATCACGACGGCAAGCAGCACATCCGCGTCCTCAACAAGTGCGACCTCATGCCGGCCGTCCTCTCGCTCGACGGACGTCAGTGCGGCGACACCCGCTTCGTAGTCCTCTCCGCCAAAACCGGCACGGGGGTGGAAAACCTGAAGCAAGCCCTTGTCCATTCCGTCGACCCCCACGACGCCGACCGCGTCCTGCTCTCCAATGTGCGCCACCGCGACGCCCTCCTCCGTGTCGACGAAGCCCTCAGCCACGTCAGCCAGGGACTGGACTCCGACATCCCCGCCGACCTCGTCGCCGTCGACCTGCGCGACGCGCTCTACCACCTCGGCACCATCACCGGTGACGTCACCTCTGACGACCTGCTGCACAACATCTTCAGCCGCTTCTGCATCGGCAAATGAACCTCACAGATAAAGAATGTTAAAATAAGAACACATCACCCACCCCCGCCGTCATCTTAACACTCAACCCTCAACACCCAACACCAAATGAAGAGAATCGTCATCGTCGCCCTCCTGGCCATCGCCGCCACCGTCGCCGCCAAGCCGACCTACAAGATAACCCTCAAAGTCGAAGGCAACAACGACTCCATCATGCTCCTCGGCTACAACTACGCCCAGCACACCTACCTCCTCGACAGCGCCCGCAACAACGGGCACGGCAAATTCGTCTTCGAAGGCGACCGCGAAATGCACCCCGGCCTCTACTTCATCACCAACAACGGCAACCGCTACATCGAATTCGTCATCTACCACGAGCAGCCCTTCTTCACCCTCTCCACACAGCAGAGCGACTGGGTGGAGCACATGAAAGTGAAAGGCTCCAAGCAGAACGAAATCATGTTCGACTACCAGCGCGCCAACGCCGCCCTCTACGACGAACTCTCGCACGCCGAGAAGAGCCTCGACAGCGCCGCCCTCGCCGCCTTCCGTGCCAACCAGTACCGGCGGCTCGACAGCCTCAAGCTCGCCCTCGTTGAGCAACATCCCAACGCCATGATCGGCAAGATGATCTTTGCCACCAAAGACGTCGACGTGCCTCGCACCAACGCCGACGGCACGCCCATGACCGACCGCCAGCGCTACGACTGGTTCATGGCTCACTACTTCGACAACATGCCCGTCGACGACGACTTCATCGTCCGCACCCCGAAGGCCATCTTCTACCAGCGCGTCATGGACTACATGGACCGCTACATGCGCGGCATGCCGCCCTCCGCCATCATCCCCCTCCTCGACAGCCTCATCGACCGCGCCGAGCCCGCCCCCGAAGTCTACAAATGGCTCGTCCACACCACCACCGAACACTTCCTCCAGTCACCCGTCATGGTCTACGACGAAGTCTACGTCCACCTCGCCAAGCGCTACTACGCCTCCGGCAAAGCCTTCTGGGCCTCCCCCACCGTCATCGACGAGCAGATAGAGCGCGCCACCAAGTGGGAACGCCTCCTGGTGGGGCGCGAGGCGCCCGAGCTCATACTCTTCGACACCCTGCGCCGCGCCCACTCCCTCCACCACATGCCCGGCCGCTACACACTCCTCCTCTTCTGGAGCCCCACCTGCGGCCACTGCCGCGACATCATTCCCGCCCTCTACAACCGCTTCAACGCACTCGCCGACAGCCTCGACATGACCGCCTTCTCCATCCTCACCGAACCCGACGAAAGCACCCTCGCCAAGTGGAAAGCCTTCCTTGTCGAACACCACATGGACAACCCCCGCTGGGTACACCTCAGCGGCGCCGAAGCCAACGTCGACTGGCGCGAAGTCTACGACGTCACCTCCACCCCCCAGATCTACCTCATCGACAACCGCGACCACACCTTCATAGCCAAAAAACTCAACGCCGACCTCTTCGACCAGATATGCCGCACCCTGAACAGAAATTGATAAACACCATACAATGAAAAAGAAAACACTTATGGCCTGTGCCTCTGCTCTCCTGCTCCTGGCCGGCTGCAAAAACAACGACAACAACATGCAAAACCCTTTCTTCAGCGAGTGGAACACTCCCTATGACATCCCTGACTTCAGCCGCATCAAGCTCGAACACTACATGCCCGCCTTCCGCGAAGGCATGAAACAGCAGAAGGAATTGATTGACGACATAGCCAACAACAGCGAGGAACCCACCTTCGGCAACACCATCATCCCCTACGAATACAGCGGACAGCTGCTGCAGGAGGTCAGCGCCGTCTTCTTCAACCTCAGCGAGTGCGAGAACAGCCCCGAGATGGAGGCCATCGCCGAAGAGGTGACGCCGCTGCTCGCGGCCCACGAGGACGACATAGCCCTCAACCAGAAGCTCTTCGCGCGCATCAAAGCCGTCTACGAGCAGCGCGAGAGCCTCGACCTCAACCCCGAGCAGCGCCGCCTGCTGGAAGAGACCTACAAAGGCTTCGTGCGCGGCGGCGCCAACGTGCCCGAGGAGCAGCAGGCCCGCTTCCGCGAGCTGAACGAGCAGATAGCCTCGCTCACCCTCCGCTTCGCACAGAACGTGCTGAAGGCCACCAACGCCTACAAGAAAGCACTCCCCAACGGCGACACCGTCACCCTCGACGTGCCCACCTGGGAGCCCTTCATGCAGACCTGCCCCGACCGCAAGCTGCGCGAGGAGGTGTGGCACGCCTACGCCGACCGCTGCCGCGATGGCGAATATGACAACACCAAGATCATCGACACCCTCGTCAACCTGCGCCTGGAGCGCGCCAACATCCTCGGCTTCCCCACCCACGCCGACTACGTCCTCGACGACTGCCTCGCCAAGACCCCGGCCAACGTCTACAGCTGCCTGATGGACATCTGGGCGCCCGCCCTCAAGGTGGCCAAACAGGAGCGCGACCTCTATCAGAAGATGCTCGAGAAAGACGAGCCCGGTGCCAAGCTGCAGCCCTGGGACTGGCGCTACTACGCTGAGAAATACCGTGCTGAGAAATACGCCATCGACGACGCCGAGGTGCGCCCCTACTTCTCGCTCGACAGCGTGCGCGAAGGCGCCTTCATGGTGGCCAACAAGCTGTACGGCCTGACCTTCACCGAGCGCACCGACCTGCCCACCTACGACAAAGAGGCTCGCTGCTTCGAGGTGCGCCAGGGCGACAGCACCGTGGGCATCCTCTATATGGACTTCCATCCGCGTGCCAGCAAGCGCAGCGGCGCCTGGATGACCGAGTTCCGCGGCCAGCACCGCGACCGCAAGACCGGCGAGAACGTGATGCCGATAATCCAGGTGGTCTGCAACTTCACCAAGCCCACTGCAAGTGCCCCGTCGCTCCTCAACTTCGACGAGAGCGAGACCCTCTTCCACGAGTTCGGCCACGCCCTGCACGGCCTGCTGAGCAAGTGCACCTACCCCTCGCTGGCCGGCACCAACGTGCCGCGCGACTTCGTAGAGCTGCCCTCGCAGGTGATGGAGAACTGGTGCCGCCACCCGCAGGTGATGAAGATGTATGCCCACCACTACCAGACCGGCGAGGCCATCCCCGACGCCCTCATCCAGAAGATTGCCGCCGCGCAGACCTACGGCCAGGGCTTCATGACCACCGAACTGCTGGCCGCCTCGCTGCTCGACATGGACTACTACTCCATCAAGGAGAAGCAGCCCATCGACCCCATCGCCTTCGAAGAGGAGCACATGAAGAAGATAGGTCTCATACCTGAAATCATCAGCCGCTACCGCAGCCCCTACTTCCAGCACATCTTCACCACGGGCTACGACGCCGGCTACTACAGCTACACCTGGACGGCCATCCTCGACGCCGACGCCTTCGAGGCCTTCGCCGAGAGCGGCGACCTGTTCAACCCCGAGCTCGCCAAGAAGTTCCGCCACCTGCTGGAGAGCGGCAACACCGTCGAACCCATGGACCTCTACCGCCAGTTCCGCGGCAAGGACCCCAGCCCCAAGGCCCTGCTGAAACGCAAAGGGATGCTGTAAGAGAAGCTGCAGGAGCGACGCGCCCCTGCCACTACTGTTGTTGAGAGATGAAAGCGAAGCCCATATATGCGCTGCTGGTGGCGGTGGTGATAGTGGTCGTGTACCGCGCGACGGCATTCACCGGGCATTTCGGCTACGACGACATGCAGTATGCCGGGATAGCAGCCCGGATGCTGAACGGCGATGTGGACTTCGACGACCACTACACGTACCGGTTCACCGTCAACGCGGCCACGGCCATCTCGTACAAGCTGTTTGGCGTCAACGACTTTGCCTCATCGCTGCCGGCGATGACGCTCACCGTGCTGACCCTGTGGCTGATATACCTCGTGCTGCGGCGCAAGGGCTTCTGGCCGACAGCGACAGGGCTGGCCATGACGCTGGCCTCGAGCTGGCTGCTATTCTACTCCAACAAGCTTATGCCGGACATCTATGTGGTCTTCTTCACGATGGCGGCGGTGTATGTGTACTACCGCCAGCGGTATGAAGCGCAGGGGCGGACGGTGGGGCGAGCGGCCCTGTTTGCGGCAGCGCTGCTGCTCGGCTTCATGTCGAAAGGCAGCGTGGTGCTGCTGGTGCCGTGGCTCGTCTATCTGTTTGTGGCGGACTGTATCGCGCGGCGCGGCAGGAAGTTCTGGACGTGGGCCATCGCCTTCGGGGCGCTGTACCTCGCGGTTTACTTCGCCGCTATCTACCTGCTTACGGGCGACTTCCTGTACCGCTTCAAGGCCATAGCGCAGAACAGCTACCTGAATACCTGCAGCTACAGCGAGCAGCCGCTGCGGGTTCTGCTGCAGCGGGTGGCGTACGACTTCTTCGACATGACGATAGCGACGGGGATGGCGGTGCCGATGGTGTTTGCAGTGGCAGCCTTGGCCGACCGGCGCTGGCGCAAGATGCTGGCGCTGCCCGACCCGCTGTCGTACTTCGCCCTGTCGGCGATAGTCATGTTCCTCTCGTCCAACTTCATGACCATCTCGGCGACGTCCTACTCGCCCATGTGCGTCGACCCACGCCACTACCTGTTCTTCGTACCCGTGGCGGCCGTGGGCGCGGCCCTGCTGCTGCAGAGAGGGCCCACGAAAGGGCAGACGGTGGGCATGGACGTGGCGCTGACGGCGCTGAGCGTATACACCCTGTTCGGCAACCGGACGGTGTTTCTGCAGACCTACCTGCCGGTTACGGTGGCGATGGCGGGCATGGCAGCGGCCTCGTGGAAGAGGCCTCAGGCCGCCACGTCGCCGCTTGCCAAGGCCGCTTTGGTGGCGGCCCTGCTGGTGCAGCCCGTGGCCACCATGGCCGACGGCACGGGCGGGTACACCGGACGGCGGGAGGTGATAAAGGAGAACGTGTGCGGACAGGACGACGGCAGAGTGGTAGTCTCCGACCCGGTATGCACCCGCGTGATGCAGTACTACGACGGCTTCGGGAACAACGGCCGCTACCTGGACTATGAAGAATACGAGAGCCTGGCGGCCGCCGGCGGCACACCGCAGCGTGTGACCCTCGTGCTCAACGACCACACCATGGGGCTGAGCGGGACGGCGTACAGCGACCTGCCGGACTTTGCCTACAGCGCCTGCCAGAGGCGGAAAGCGGACACCGAGAGCTGCGGCGTGAGGCTCTACCAACTGGAGGCATCCGATCTGGCGCCCCGTGCGAAAGACACGCTGCTCTGTTCGAGCAACGACTTCGAGGGCGAGGTGCCCGAGCACTGGCGCAGCGGCTACACGCTGTCGCAGAGAGAGAGCTACACCGGAGCGGCGTCGAACAAGACCGACACCTACTCGGCCACATTCGAATATCCCGCAGACTCGCTCCGCCGCCTTGGGCACGAGAGGGTCGAGCTACGCGTTGCCGCCAGCTGCAACTGCTTTTCGCAGACCGACTGCGTCTTGGCGGTCTCGGTAGAGGACGGGAGCGGCAGCCTGAGCTGGAACTCCTCCGGCGTGTCGAAGAGCATGGTGGCGTACTCCCACTGGTTCAGGGTGGCCTACAAGCAAGACATCGACCTCGCTACGCTGCCGCCGGGGTGCAGGATAGTGGTGTACTTCTACAAGAGCGACAAGGCCGAGGTGTACGTTGACGATTTCAGCGTATGCTTCGTGGGGATTGAGAGATGATAATTAATTGGTAGACAGTAGGCAGTAGTTAAGTAGTCAAGCCAAATGTACAGGGGGAGGTGATATTTATTTAGGGGAAGTGGTTGGTAGACAGTAGGCAGTAGTTAAGTAGTCAAGCCAAATGTACAGGGGGAGGTGATATTTATTTAGGGGAAGTGGTGGGTAGACAGTAGGCAGTA
>Ga0310697_10001437_pt1 | contig 27954 bp, 25 predicted proteins | sample 172DNAGHGlowgp2_FD_203883 | JGI IMG/M metagenome (GOLD analysis project Ga0310697, IMG submission 203883) | Sheep rumen microbial communities from Palmerston North, Manawatu-Wanganui, New Zealand - 1728 DNA GHGlow gp2 (v2) (version 2) | ecosystem: Host-associated > Mammals > Digestive system >...
CACTCCCAGCAGGCTTTCCAGGCTTCAGGATGCTTATGATTATAAGATCAAGCACGGATGGACTCCGCTTACTCCCGAAGAGGAGGTGGAGTTCCACAAGATGGTTGCAGAATTTACGAACCAGTAGTCCATGCGATGTGTGACAGGAACCTGTCCCCTGTCACGGGAGGATATAGCCAGTGTGGCCATTGCTTTTGTGCCAGCAGTTCTGCTTAAGGAGAATGAAAAGATGTTGAAAATAATAGCATATTAGTATAGTTATGCAAAAACTCATTGTTGATAATTTCAAGCAGATTACCCATGTAGAGATTGAGGTCAAGGACTTCTTGTTGCTCATTGGCCCTCAGGCATCGGGTAAGAGTACTATAGCCAAGCTGATATACTTCTTCAAGTTTATTCAGCAGTTTTATATTGATATGTTCAGTGTTGATGCTCCGGAGATGACGGTTGATGCTTTCATGATAAACTTCAATCTCCGAATCATCAGCAAGTTTCAGGAGTATTTCTCCTATAATGAGATACCTGATCCTAATTTCCGAACACAATTCCTTTTGTCTTCTGAGAAAAACAAGAGTTTGCATTTCAGTGTTAAGGATGATAAGGTAATAGTCGGCTTTAGTCAAATTATGCACGACTCATTGACGGCCTCTACAGAGAAATTACTCGCACTCCAGAAGCAATCCAAGGAGTTAATCGCACAGGATTCAGCCAATGAGATGAAAATCAGGACTGAGTTCTATGGACGAGTCTTGAAAGAATCTTGCGATACCTTTGAGGATGTTAAGATAGGACTATATATACCAGCAGGAAGAAATATCACAGTATCTTTCTCCGAGCAGTTCCAGATGCTGTTCTTTGGGCAGCTGAGCGACAAGCAGAAGCACATAGGTGGCAATGAGGAGGAAATCATCCGTTCCTTCATGCTGCATAGTAAGCGACTTGTTGATTTCTTCTCCAACGGCTACCGACAGAAGTTGGAAAATCCTTTTGGACAGCTGGTGCTGAATATTGCCAAGAAGATATTGAAGGGCAGTTACAAGAACGAGAATGGCACCGAGAGTATTCAAGTTGATGATAAGAATTCCGTATCCCTTGGCAATGCCTCTTCTGGTCAGCAGGAGTCCATTCGCATCATCCAGGATTTGATATTTATCCTCTGTAACAATATAGATACCACTCGTATCATCGAGGAACCCGAGGCACATATCTATCCTGAGGCACAGAAGTTACTGATAGAGTTGATGGTACTCATTGCCAACCACTGTCACTCACAGATGATTGTCACCACCCACAGCCCTTATGTGCTTTCCACGTTCAATAATATGCTCTATTATTCTAAGGTCTTGAGGGCACATCCTACTAAGCGTGAGGAGTTGGAGCAACATTTTCTGTCAGAAACGTTGAATACAGCGAACCAAGAGTTTCTAGGCATCAATGCCGACCGTTTCGAGGCCTATTCTTTAGACCCGTCACGTGACGTGTATTGCCAGTCTATCAAGGATAATACGACCAAACTGATTGGCGACAACTTCTTCGATGCTGAGACTGATAAGCTTAACGAAGACTTTGCTTTCCTTTATAACCTGATGTAATAATGAAACATTTTAAATGTTCGTTGCGTATGTGTTTTCCCCATAAAGTATGGGTGAAGGAATGGCAGAGATATCATAATAAGCATTATAATCATGTCAAGTGCAAAGAGAAGTATAAAATTGAACATATCGAGCCCCCCGTAGCCTATATCTATGATGATAATGCGATACATCGTAGCTATGTTTGTCAAAGTTATCGTCCCGATACGTTGTCTGTCAATAATTGGTTATCCTGGCATATCTGTGTAGATGGCGGATTGATTCGATATGGGTGTCGCAACTATATGTTCAATTTCAAATATCCACAGGGACGTTGTGATAGTATAATTTTCGACTCCAAAGATTTATGGTTTGTAGAGTTTAAGATGAATACAACCTCTAACATGGACGCTCAATTATGGGATGACTTGAAAGATGGGATGGATCAACTGAAGGATTTTATCGTGAATTTGCGCTGCAAGATGGGACAAAAGCAAACACCATTGCATTGTTATTATAGTGAGTATCACCAACATTGCACGGTGTGTATGAACCAATATCCCAGAATGAGCAACCAGCGCAATAACCAATTGGAGATTTTTCGTATAAGGACAGGCATTAAGCTACAGCAATTGGTAGCAATACCATAAGTCTCATGAGCGACAAGAAATAAAATGCCCCGACAGTCACGACAACCCTCAGGCACAGGCATCCATCATGTGATGATGCGAGGCATCAATCACCAGAACATATTCGAGGATGCTGAGGACTATTACCAGTTCATGACTACCCTTGACAGGGTTCGTGTTCAGTATGATGACATGGGCCTGCCTTGTGGCACCAGTTGCACCATATATGCCAATTGCCTCATGTCTAATCACTTCCATTTGCTCATTCGTGAGCGCAACGAGCAGATAGGCGAAGTTGTTAAGCGTCTGGCAAGTAGCTACGTTTACTATTATAATCATAAGTACTTGCGCGATGGCCACCTCTTTAAGGAACGCTTCAAATCAGAGCCTGTCAACGACATGGCCTATTTTACGGTGTTGCTGCGGTATATCCATCAGAACCCGCTGAAAGCAGGCATCGTTGAGAAGGTAAAGGACTACGAATATAGCAGTTGGGGCGAATACCAAGGTACGGTAGAACCAGCATTCCAGTTATGTGATACACGGACGGTATTGAGCAGAATACCCCTCAACGACCTTGAGGCTTGGGTCCGCTCGAGCTCTGCTCGCTTGCAACCGCAGAGACGCAAGAACGACCCGTTGCCAGATGATTACAACTTTCTGGACAACGAGAACGAAAGACCACGGCTGAGACTCTCAGACGATCAGGTGTGGCAAGAGATAATAAAACTTGCAGGAGTAACCTGCAGCAGTGATTTTCAAAAATTAGAAAGACAATTACAACGCGAGACGTTAGGGCAGTTGCGAGAACTTGGAGCCTCAGTGCGCCAGCTGGAACGACTGACAGGCATCAGCAGGGGAATCATTCAGTTCGTAAGAACATAGCTTGTCCCCCTATGACACGCCTATGACACGTACCTGTCCCTTGTCATATGAAAACAGTTATCTTAGTGTTTGGGAGACGTTCCGAGGCTATTAAAATGTGCCGATTTAACATTTTAACAAATTAACATGAGTCAGCGAAGATAATGCTGGGCGAAGCCGCGAGTAACGAGCGCGAAGCGCGAGAAAGGAGAGTAAGAATGCCCCGACAAGCACGTACTGCCTCAGGCACAGGAATCTACCACATCATGATGCGTGGCGTGAACCGCCGCAACATTTTCGATGATGACGAAGACCGCCAGCGGTTTGTCCAGATACTCGACGGACTGCCATTTCAGTATGACGAGCAAGGCACATTGTTGCCTATTCGCACCTGTAGCCTCTATGCATGGTGTCTAATGACCAACCACTTCCACCTGCTCATCCGTGAGCGCGACTGGAAGATTTCAGAAGTCATCAAGAGCCTGGCAAGCAGTTATGTGTTCTACTATAACAAGAAAAATGAGCGCATAGGACACCTGTTTCAGGAACGCTTCAAGAGCGAACCCTGCAACGACATGGAATACTTCGTTACCCTTTTGCGCTATATCCACCAGAATCCTGTCAAGGCCGGTATTGCGGATAATGCAGCAGACTACGAGTGGAGCAGTTGGAAACAAGACTACCTGCGGGGCGAGGATGAAGGCTGGCCAATATGCCACGTCAAGACAGTACTGAAGCGCATCCCGCTGGAAGAACTCAAAGCACTGGTTGATGAGCCATGTAATGCCAGTTGCATAGATGTGGATAACACCCGGCGCCTGAAAGACGAGGAGGTGCGTGAGCTTATAGCACAGCAGAGCGGTGCAGCCACAGAAGATGCTTTTCAGGAGTTAGAACGTGAGCAGCAGGAGAACATCATTGTCTGGCTGCGCGACGAGGGAGCCTCCGTGCGACAGATAGTCAGACACACTGGATTCACGACCAAGCAAGTGCGTAATTTAACAGATAAAGACAAGAAGAAACAAGCGGACTGAGGGATTACGGAAGGGCAAAAAGTTCCTGTCCCCCTTTGCCCGGTGCCGGCCTGAACGTGAAGGGCATCACCGTCTTCGGCCGCTTTCTGAAACACCTGCCCGGCCTGCAATCGAAGCGCTCATCGCACCACGAAATGTACTTAGTACGCGAAAAATAGCCCTTTTCCGCCATTTGTCTACACTCCTACATACATTCTACACTCTGTAACTTCCTGACTCTCAGAGCCGCGTGTAGGAGTGTAGACAATGTAGGATGAAATTAAACTTTTTCATATGTAACAAAGAATAATATGTTCAACTTAGATAAGTTTATTTCTGATAGCGTGACCTTCCGTCCGAGTAGCATGTTCGAGCTTTTATATAATGCATACTGTTAGATGTCACTTGTAATCAAATATAAATATGATTAACATTCAAAATAAAGTAGATTGCTTCGGCTGTAATGAATATAAATAATAATAACAATAATTATCTAAGCTTCTTACATGAGTAATTCCATGTCTGGAAAAATAGAATTAAACAGGAATTTTACGGATTTCCTGAAGCTATTGGCTGCCTTGTTGGTTGCAGCTAGTCATTATAGTGGTTATGCAGTTTCTCATGGTCATGGTAATGTTGTATATAGTGTATTAGTTGCTACAGGAGGGTATATAGGAGTGGCTATCTTCTTCTTTCTTTCAGGTTACGGCCTTATGATGAGTGAGAAGAAACGGCATACCCCTTTCCTTTCGTTCATCAAAAGGCGTTTGGTTAAGTTGTATCTTCCAGTTGTATTAGTTTCTGCAATATGGGGAATAGTACAATGGCCTGATGATAGGGGAATTGAATGGATGGGGCATTATCTTTATCTGGCTTTATGGGGTTTCGGTGATGGTATTTTGTGGTTCGTAAGGGTCATTTTAGTAGAGTATTTGCTTTTTGCTGCATATATCTACCTGAATATCAAGTCCTGGATGTTTGAGACTTTGCTTTGGCTTGGAACTGCACTTGTATATGGTTTTGTTTTTTTCTATGTTGGAGATTGGGCAGCTATCAGCATTCCTATATTTACATTGGGAATCCTGTCAGCAAAATATGAGAGTTGGTTTTATTCAATTGCACGTGGTAAGGGCGTTATTTTATGGTTAATAGCAATTACCGGTATTATGGGATTTGCATATAACCTAATGGGTAATGTCTATGCGCACGCTCTACTAAACTATTACGTGATTACTGGTGTTATCTTAGCTGGAGTTTATTCATTAACTTCAAAAATCCCCCCCCCCAATCTGCCAAGTTGGGCCGGGCCTGTTTCGTATGACATCTACCTCACACATTATAAAGTCCTGTACTATTGTAGTGCCGTTTATGTTTTTATCGGTTTACACCATTTTATAGTAGGTTTGATTTTACTAAGTTCAGCATCTTGTGGGCTGAGAAAGGTCCTTAGAATTTAATACAAGAGGTAAGCCGCCAATTATGACGTATTGTTTTAACCACCTCAAAAAGCATACCTTACCTTTGCTAAGATTCAAGATTATAATGAGACGATGCTTAAACTCACACGCCAGTTAGAGATCAAGGACGACAGACTATAACAATCTGCTATTGATGACTATAGCTACCTCGATGGACATATGATCACTTTTGGATGCATACTATCATAAAGTCTGATAAATAATAAGCATGAGAGATAAAAACAATACGATAACACAAAGATATGAATGGTTGGATGTTGCGAAAGGTATCGCCATTCTCTTGATGATGGTCGGTCATACCTCAATACCTGACCCAATTAACAGGTTTATTTTCGCTTTTCACATGCCATTGTTTTTTATTGCATCGGGATTCTGTACAAATTGGAAAAAGTTGTCATTCTCAAAGTTTTTCTTACATAAGTGCAAAACGCTGTTGATACCATTTGTTGTCTATTCAATAATTGTACTTGTCGTTGGTGTATATACAGGACAGATGGATGCTAAGCAGGTTTTGCTTGGTGGCTGGGCAAGCAATTGTTACCCTCTTTGGTTTACACCAATTCTTTTCCTGGCATTATTGCTTACTAAGATTATCATGACCTATACAAACGGCAAGGTACTATTGATGGTTTGGTTTTCCTTGGCCGCTATTGCTTCTGTGCTGAAATACTATAAGATTTATCTCCCTTGGACGATAAGTCCGATGTTCTATGCCTCATTCTTGTTGATGGCTGGTACATATTCCAAGAAGATGACAGAATATATTGTTAATCCTAAATGGTGGGGCTTAGTATTATGTTTTATTGTAACAGCCATTATCTCGCACTTCTGGAAGGTAAATATGGCATGGAATACAATCAATCCGGTTGTCTTTATTACAATTGGCGCCTTTGCTGGCACCTATATGATATTTGGTATATCTTCAGTTATAAATAAGAATCTAAAAGAAAGCTCTAACATCTTAAGTTGGATTGGAAAAGAGACATACGTAATATTGGCATTTTCATCAATTATACCATCTACGATTGATGTTATGTGCCCGATGAATGTTGCATTAAAGTACCTCATAACATTCTTACTATTATATATGCTTATCCTAATAAAACGGGGAATAAATAAGATAGTAGGAAGCAATATTCTTTAGTCCTAACCTAATATAATAGGGTTACGTTTCTTTGAACAGTTATGGTTTGTTGTTATGCCAGTAGAAGAATCAAACAATAAGCAAATAGCAAAGAATGCGATGGCATTGTACTTCCGCATGATAATAACAATGATTGTGGGGCTTTATACATCAAGAGTCATATTACAAGCATTGGGTGTGGAAGATTATGGTATATATAATGTTGTTGGTGGCTTTGTTTCCTTATTTTCTTTAATTACCAGTTCTCTTAGTGGATCTATAAGTAGATTTCTTACATTTGAATTAGGTAAGGGTAATATTGATAATTTAAAAAAGATTTATTCTACTTCACTCTATGTACTGGCCGGTTTAAGCATTTTAGTTGTTATAGCTACAGAAACGTTTGGATTGTGGTATCTATATAATAAAATGGTAATACCACAAAATCGTTTTGATGCCGCTTTTTGGGTGTTCCAAATTTCCATTGTAACATTCGTACTATCACTCATTAATACCCCTTTTCAGGCTTCTATTGTTTCTCATGAGAAGATGGGCGTATATGCATATCTGTCCATATTTGATGTCGTATGTAAATTGTTGATTTGTTATTTGGTCTTGTATGCACCTTTTGATAGGCTTGTTTATTACGCCTTACTGTTATGTTTAGTAGGGATAATTGACCAATGTATTTATGTGTATTATTGCAGGCGTAAATTTGGGGAGTGCCATTTTAAATGGTATTTTGATAAAGGTATGTTTAAGCAGATGTTTAGTTTTGCCGGCTGGAATTTCATTGGGTCATCTGCTGCGGTTTTGCGTAGTCAAGGTGCAAGCCTTTTGTTGAATGCATTTGGCGGCCCTGTCGTAAATGCTGCTAATGGCATAGCAAATACTATAACAGGTGTAGTGTCAGGTTTCGTTAGTAATTTTACACAAGCATTCAATCCTCAAATTACTAAGAGATATGCATCGGGAGAATATGAATCTCTGATGACTTTACTCATTTATGGCTCGAAGTATTCTTACTATTTAATGTTTTTGATAGGGTTCCCGGTCATGTTGAATGCAAACTTTATTTTTCAGTTATGGTTAGGAGTGGTGCCCGAATATACTGTATCTTTCTCGCGTTGGACTTTCATCTTTCTCTTAGCAGAGTCAATTTCAAGACCAATAATTACAGCTAAAAATGCGACTGGTCAGATTCGTAATTATCAGATTATAGTTGGTGGTGTTTTGCTATTGATGCTTCCAATATCGTTCATATGCCTTAAATTAGGCGCTTCTGTTGAAATTGTCGCTATTTCAAATGCATTTACTGCTATCCTTGCAGTTCTAGCAAGAATGATAATGTTGAGAGGTGATTTCCCTTGTTGGTCTTCACGAGTTTTCTTTAAGCATGTTGTTCTAAGAACTATAGTGGTTTCTATTGTTGCATCAGTTCTGCCTCTGCTATTATATGTCAGTATGGATGATGGGTGGGCGCGTCTTATTCTATCTTCTTGCCTTTCTATTGTATGTATAGTGGCTTCTATCCTTTTCTTGGGATGTACCCGTTCAGAGCGTACACTAATTATAGAAAAGAGTAAAAATGCCATAAACATGGTTACGATGAAAATAAAAAAGAATGATTAAAATAACAGACAAACATAATTGTTGCGGTTGTTCAGCTTGTTCGCAGGCCTGTCCCAAGCAATGTATTTCGTTTATAGAAGATACCGAGGGATTCTTTTATCCAAAAGTTGATGAGTCGAGTTGTGTAGATTGTGGTTTATGCGAGCATGTATGTCCAATCTTGAACCAATCCAAGCCGATATCACCTAAAAATGTATATGCTGCTCAGAATAAGAACGAAGAAGAGTTGCTTCAATCCTCTTCAGGTGGCGTCTTTATATTGCTTGCCAGAAAGATTATTAATGAAGGAGGTGTTGTCTTTGGAGCAAAATTTGATGATAAGTGGCAGGTTATACATGCTTTTGCTGAGGCGGAGGAAGATGTTAAGCAGTTCATTGGTTCAAAATATGTTCAGAGTTATCTTGGAAGCACTTACCAGAATGTTAAAACCTTTCTGATTTCTGGACGGAAAGTTCTTTTTTCGGGGACTCCTTGCCAAATTGCTGGCTTGAAAAAATTCTTAAGAAAGGACTATGACGATTTGCTTACAGTTGATATTATTTGTCATGGGGTGCCATCGCCTGCTGTTTGGAAAAAATACCTTGAAGAAATAAAACAGAATGCCCGTAAGGGCAAAAATACAGTTTCACTTCACCATAATCTTTCAGTCTCAGAACGAGATACTCTCGAAGAGGACGGCGGAATTGAGATAGAGAGTATCTCGTTTAGAGACAAGAAGTTAGGTTGGCAAAAATTCAGTTTCACTCTCACCCTTGCCGAGGCTACGGCCGATGGCAAGAAAAATTCAGTTTCGCTCTCACATATACATAAAGAAGATCCATACCTGAGGTTATTCCTCAGTAATTTGATTTTACGTCCCTCATGTTATCAGTGTCCAGTAAAAGGTGGCAAGAGTCATAGTGATATTACGCTAGCTGACTTCTGGGGCATAGAGAACTCGCATCCAGAATTAGATGATAAGCGAGGCGTGGGATTGCTGCTAATAAACACCCTAAAGGGAGATTCTTTCATTCGTCCGCTAAACGTGTCTCTTTATAGCGTATCTTTAGAGGAAGGGATTGCTGGAAACTCTGCGTATTACAAATCAGTATCAGAACCAAAAGTAAGATCTAAATGCTTTAAACTCATATCAAAGAACAAAGAACTAACAGAATTGATAAGATTAATTGATTATGTGCCATTACATGTACGTGTAAAGATAAAGTTGAAATTATTGTTTTCTACTCTTTTCAAATAATGAAGATAGGGATATTAACACAGCCATTACATGCCAACTATGGTGGTCTTTTACAGGCGTATGCGTTGCAGACCACCTTGCAGAAAATGGGGCATGATGCGATTATAATTAATAGAGAATACTCTCAGTATGAGAATCCTGTAGATATTCCTCAAAGTAGAGTATCAAAAGCTTTAGATTTTATTAAATACTATATAAAGGTATTGGTTGGAAGACCCGCATATCTAATGGTGCCAAGGACTAAACTTCATTTGCTTTGGAGAAATGCAAAAGAGTTTTTGGCAAAGTATTATACAATAAGTCCTACTCTTTATACTGATAAACAGTTGATAGACTATTATCGTTCCGCAAACTTTGATTGTTTGATAGTAGGTAGTGATCAAGTTTGGCGTCCTGCTATATCGCCCAATATCTATAATTATTTCTTTGATTTTGCAGAGGAAGATAATCTAAAAAAATTAGCCTATGCCGCCTCTTTTGGAGTGAACAAATGGGAATTCACAGAAGAACAAACATATAAATGCTCCAGATTAGCGAAACTATTTGATGCTATAAGTGTACGAGAGTCATCAGGGGTTTCTTTATGCAAAGATTACCTTGGGGTAGAAGCATATCATGTTTTAGATCCAACGTTCCTTCTTGAAAAGGAAGATTATATTGAAATCATCAATAAAGAACATGAACCGATATCTGATGGCTCTTTGTATTATTACATATTGGATTCAGCAACATCTAAAATGACTTTGATAAAAGAAATTGCGAGCAAATACCAAATGAAATCATATAGCTGCAATTTCAAGGGATATGAAAAATGTTATCGAATCGGTCATTTTGAAGATAGCGTATATCCCCCTACAACCAAGTGGTTAAGAGGTTTTTTGGATGCCAAGATGGTTCTAACAGATTCATTTCATGGGGCAGTATTTAGTATTATTTTCAACAAACCGTTTTGGGTAATCGGTAATAAGGAGCGAGGAATGGCTAGGTTTGAATCTCTTCTTGGTTTATTTGGACTCGAAGATCGACTGATTGATATAGAAAACTACGAGAGAGTGGATTTCCAGATGCCAATTGATTGGACTGGGATTAATAATAAGAAGCTCGCTTTGAAAGAAGCATCACTAGCCTTTTTGGTATACAATCTAAAATAACTACCTATGGAAATAAAGTCTCCTCTTTTGTCAATAATTATCCCTATATATAATGTAGAAAAGTATCTCGACCGGTGCCTTGAATCTATTAGATGTCAATCATTTGATGACTACGAGGTTATTATGATTGATGACGGTAGCCATGATAATAGTGGTAATATTTGCGATAGATATACAAAGATAGATTCTCGCTTTAGGGTTATTCACCAATCGAATGCAGGAGTAGCAGAAGCTAGGAGTAAGGGGCTTGATGCCGCAAAGGGCCTTTATGTGATGTTCTGCGATCCAGACGATTACTATATTGATGGTTCCTTGGAGAATTGCGCAAAATATATAGGTAAAGATAATGCTTATTACAGCATTTACTGTACCGGATTCAAAACTTTATATGATGATGGGCGAGAGGTTGATAAAACAATATCTGCTTATAGGGTGTATAGCAGAACCAAAGGTCTTGCAATGCTGGATAGCCTATATATGGGTGGCTTTGTCTGCAATAAGATATATAAACGAGAAATCATTGAGTGCTTTAACGTCAGATTCGATAAACGATTTAAATCACATGAAGACAAATTGTTTTTCATTGACTTTATTTCAAATGTTAATAAGATTTGTCTAATACCGGTAGCGCCTTATGTCTATTGTGTTAGAGAAGGGTCGTTATCTTTCATCTTCAACAATATTGAAAGCCGCGTTGATGCATTAAAGTGTATACATGATAAAGTGATGTTACGATTCGGTGGTATTGCTAGATTCTGGGAATTGGGCTGGACACGCGATTGGCTAAATAACTATTATTCAAAAGTATATGGCTTTGGAACAAGAGACTCGTATTCTGACCAAGAACGCGAAATGGTTGCTAACTATTTGACGATGATTGACAAGGAATATAAGAGCCATTTGTTCTATTATTATTTTAATAGAATTATCGAGAAAGTAAAAAAAATATTAAGCTAACATAGTATGAACATAGCAGTAATATTCGCCGGTGGGTCGGGCTTAAGGATGAATACAAAATCCAGACCCAAGCAATTCCTCGATTTGAACGGGAAACCCATCATCATCTATACTCTGGAACTCTTCGACAACCATCCTCAGATAGATGGTATCGTGGTCGTGTGTATCGAGAGCTGGATACCGTTCCTCCAGAAGATGCTGAAAAAATTTGAAATTAATAAGGTTGTCAAGATAATCCCTGGCGGTGCCACAGCTCAGGAATCAACTCTTAAGGGCCTGTTTGCCGCTGAGGAATATGCGGGTGATGACAAAGATGCCATTGTGCTGATTCACGATGGTGTGCGTCCTCTCATCACAGAAGAGACCATCACTGATAACATTAAAAAGGTGAAAGAGGTTGGTAGTTGCATCACCGTAGTTCCCGCCACAGAGACCTTTGTCGTAAAGCAAGAGGATGGTATGTTGAGCATCCCGAACCGAGCCAACTGTATGCTGGCTCGTGCGCCACAGAGCTTCTATCTAAAGGATATCCTGAAGGTACACCGACAGAACATAGAGGGCGATAACATCGCCTTCATTGACTCCTGCTCCATGATGAGTGCGTTCGGCTACAAGCTTGGCATTGTGGAAGGACCAGTGGAGAATATCAAGATTACCACACCTACAGATTACTTTGTCTTCCGCGCAATGACAGAAGTGCATGAAAACCAACAGATTTTCGGAATTTATTGAATGAATAAGATACAACAAGAAGATATTCGGACATTTGCTGAATCCTTTGTTTTGTCAGACTCTCTGGCAGGTGCTCGTTTCATGATAACGGGAGCAACGGGTTTGATAGGATCTACTCTGGTTCATTGCCTGTTGGCATTGAACAAAGGGATAGAGATTACCTGCCCCGTTCGCAACATAGAGAAAGCCAAATCCATGTATGAAGAGGCATTTGACAAAGTCCGTTTTGTTGAATGTGACTTGTTGGCATACCTCAATGGTTTATGTACAGACGATTGTTTTCAATACATTGTTCATTGTGCGAGCCCGACGGCAGGCAAGTATATGACCGAGCATCCCGTAGAGACTTACCTGCTGGCTATAGACACGACAAAGGCCATCTTGGAGTATGCTAGAAAAGCAAACTCCAAGGGTGTTGTCTATGTGTCATCTCTGGAGTATTACGGCCAGAACTTTGATGACAGCATCATTACTGAAGATAAGTTGGGATATGTTGACGGTACTGATCCTCGTAGTTCCTATCCATTAGGCAAGCGTGCAGCAGAGTATCTGTGTGCTGCATACGCCAAGGAATACGGTGTGAATTCCATGATTGCCAGACTAACTCAAACCTTTGGTGCAGGTGTTTCGCCTGATGACAATCGGGTGTTTGCACAGTTTGCCCGTAGCATTATCGCTGGTAAAGACATCGTACTACATACCACAGGCGAATCTGCAAAGCCTTACTGCTACACTACGGACTGCATATCGGCAATCCTATATATCCTGTTGAAGGGTGAAGCAGGCGAAGCCTATAATGTAGCGAATGAAAAGACCTACATTTCCATACGACATATGGCTGAGTTCCTTTGTTCAGAGTTCAATCCGAACTGCAAAGTTGTGTTAGATTTGCACGATGATATGGGTTATGCACCTGTGACCAAGCTGAACCTAAGTGCCGACAAGTTGCAGGCGTTGGGATGGAGTCCTAAATATGGTTTCAAAGAAATGTTTGACAGATTAATAAATAGTATAAATGGATAATACTGATAAGAAATATCTTACGCAAGAAGAGTTCCGCAAAGTTTTATTGGAAATGCTGATATCCATTGATGAGTTTTGTAAAGAACATTGCCTTAATTATTCACTTGGGGGCGGAACATTCCTTGGTGCAATACGGCATAAAGGTTTTATCCCATGGGACGATGACCTCGATTTGATGATGCCGAGAAGTGATTATAATTATTTCCGCAAACACTTTGACTCATATCATCCTGATTATAAATGCATCTATGCAACAAAGAATAAGGATTTTGATGTAACTGTACCATTCTTAAAGGTCCATAATATTCGAACTCGAGTTAGAGAGGGTGAAGCTCCTTTTAATAAGACTGGAATATATATTGATATTTTTCCTATAGATGGAGTCCCTTCTAACATGAAAAAGTGCCGGCGTTTTATATACTTTTCTATGTATTTTGCACAGTTCCTCATGTTTCGTAATAGACCTTGGTCCGTTTCCAAACATCCAGACTTCATTATGAAGAAAATTGTGGGATGCCTGTTGCCTTATCATGTATGGGGTTGGCTGCTTGATAAGCTTATATCAAAGTATGATTATAACAGATGTGAATGTGGTGCCACAGTTACTGGGAGGTACTATATGACCGAGGTTTATGAACGTAAAATTTATGATAATTATTCGACAGCGGAATTTGAGGGGCGGGAATTTTCTATTTTAAAATATTATGATGAATATCTCACACAGCATTATGGTAATTATATGCAATTACCTCCGTTGGACAAAAGAGTAAATCACCAAACTGAGGCGTGGTGGGTCTAAAATAACAATGTATGAAATTCAGTATCATTATAGCATGTTACAATTTAGGGGGCCTCGTCTGTAGAGCCTTGGAAAGTTGTATCCATCAAGAATCCATTTCTTTGGATGAATACGAAATCATAGCAATCAATGATGGCTCAACAGACAACACCCTTGCGTTTATTAATAAATATAGTTATCAGCCAAATCTAAGGATTATTGATAAACCTAACGCTGGTCTTTCAGATACCCGTAATATGGGATTGTCATTGGCTAAAGGTGACTATGTTTTATTCTTGGATGGAGATGATTGGTACACACAAGATGCGCTCGCTTGCCTAAAAGAGAATTGTGGTAATTACGATGTAGTTGTATTTCCGATGTACTATTATTATTCGGAAGATGATTATAAAACGAATTTGGTTGGTTTGCACAAAGGAGTGTACTCTCGTAACACTTTTTTACATGCGACGCTTGGTCGGCGTCAGTTTTGTATAATACCAGCACAAAAGAAGGCATACAAGAGAACTTTCCTAAAAAAAAATAATATTCAGTTTATAAATAATATTATTCATGAAGACAACCCATTTTTCCTTGATGTTATGAATGCCACAGACAAAGTGTTTTATATAGACAAGCCTTTGTACTATTATCTTCAAAAGCGAGAAGGTTCGATTACTGCTTGTCATACGTTAAAGAATTTCTATGGTGTTATTTCGGGGCTTGAGCATATTGATACATTAATGATAGAAAATAACCCGGATGTCAGATTACTTAATGGGAATATGTTGGTTTTTCAAGCAACGCAAAATTATAAATACAAAGAGGATGCCAAAATCGCATTCCGCCAGCTAAGAAAAGAAAGAAAGAGAATTATAAAATATTTGTTTACATCGACCTTTGATCTTGCTAGTTTTATAAGGCTTCTTGTCCTGTTTGTTGATCCATTTTTTTTAAAATTGATTTATAAGAAAAAATGAAACAAAAATACAAGTTATATTTTTTGCTATTAGCTATTGTGATGATGGCAAATGATGCTTTTTTTACGTGGGTCGGAACTCGTATTCATTTCCCGATGTGGAGACAGTTTTTATTGGTTATAGGACTAATTATATTATCATCAATCATGAGTCAAGCGGGGGCAAAGCACCCATATATTAAGATGATTCTGAGCAAGTATAAAACAATATTTGGATTCGTGGTCATATTGTCGTTTTTAACATTAATATTCCATTATTTCAATCCTGCACGTATAGGCTTTGCTTGGTATGTATATTTTTCAGGTATACCTTATCTCATATTCCCTTTTTTGGCACGTCGGATAGGTTGGAGCCGAAGTAAATTGAATTTTTGTTTTATAATTTTGGGAACATTCTTAAGTTTAGGTATTTTTACTGATTTTTTATCAGGAGGTATGTTTACTTCAATGTTCTTGTTGGAAGTTACTCAGGAAGGCGGCGCTTTTGAGGCTGGTCGTTTTTGTTTTCTATCTACAGCACCTACTATTTTTTCTATATACTATTGTCTATGTCTAATGTGCTGTCTCTTTGAGGCGCAAAGCACAAAATCTCTTATACTTAGATATGTATTATTTGGTCTTGCAGGATTCTTTATTTTTGGCTCTTTGTTTTGTGGCTCACGTCAAACATTAGTAGCTCTAATTGTTGTATTTCTTGCGGGTATCTTTGGTATGCTAAAACGAGGTGGTACTTCTATTGTAGTTATAGCCTGTGTCGCAGTGACTGCTTTCTTTCTATTTCCAACGTTACAACGCTATATTTCTGCAAATCAAGGAATTGAGGATCGGTATAATGCAGATGCAATAAGAGAGGATAAACGAAATCTGACTTGGAAAAAAGGATTTCAGGTGTGTGTCTCGGAAGTTACTCCAAGCCGTGCCTTAATTGGAGATGGCGTCGGACAAACTGCAGGTAAGGTAGCTGCAGGGGAAGAGCAAAGTACTCATTATGAAAATACTTTTTTTGCGAGGATTATTGATATTGGTTGGTTTTTGGGAATCTGGTCTCTGATAATTCCTGTATCTTTTATATGGAAATATAGAAAAAGAGCTGCAGAAAAAAAATACATGTATTTAGCCTTTTGTGTGGCATATCTGTTTATTTGTTGCGTATCTCCAAATGGTGCGAGTGGGGCTGTGCAATTATCATTGTTTATAACATTAGGCTTTTTCCTTGAAGATGCAAGACTCGAAAAATATGCGTGACTATTTTAATAATAAATGCACTTAAAATAATTAATTTGTCATATGTACTATATAGTACGAAATGATATTTGTTGTCACTAAAAAAACTATGTATGAAACGGATATTTATTGCACATATATTGCCGAAGGAGCTACTCATAAAGAATAAGGTTTCTCCCGCAGCATCTAATTTTTCTCTTAATCTAGTTAGCGGTGGTGGATTTGATAAGGTATTTAGCATTGCAGGTACTAATATATCGGGCGAAATACCTTTCTCTATACTTAAAGACAGGCGATTTGAACTGATATACCTAAATAAGTTGAGGAAGAAGGGGGGCTTGTTTGTAAAGTTGTCAGCATTAATAGAACAGGTGCTTTTGTACAAGAAACTTCCCAAGAATGCCAGTGTTTGGTTTTATAATCTAACGACTATATCAGCGGTAATTTACATACTATGTATGTTGTTTAAGAAAGGCGTTAAAAGAAATGTCATAGTTTTGGATTTTACACCATCGAAAAAGAAAATCTCTATGCAGAATATGATACTTATGCTTATAAACAGGGCTCATGCAATAATAAGATTGTCTTATTCTGATTTATTTACTTGTAGTAATAGTGCGATATTACCAGGAGTAACGCCCAAAGAAACTAAAGCGTCACTAATAGAAAAGACAAACAAAGAATTCTTACTTTCTGGAGTTCTTTCAGAAAATATTTCCCAAATTTCACTAATCCTTGATGTGTTCTCAGAATTACCTGATTGCATATTACACATAACAGGCTTCGCTAGAGAGAATGAGGTAAAATTGAAAAATTATTCCAATCGATATGAAAACATTATTTATCATGGAAAAGTTGACTTTGAAGAATATAAGAAACTGCTTCAGCATGTAACCTTTGTTCTCAGTACTCGCGATAAGAACTATCCTGAAAATATGTGCAACTTTCCTTCAAAAATAATAGAATCTTTGCTATATAACAGGGCTGTTGTATCAACAATTAAGTATAAACAGATAGAGGGGATAAATTACTTTGAGATTGCCTCCGATAAAGATACAATGAAAAAGCAATTGAAGACTATTGTGTCAATGCCAGAAGCAATGCTAATGATTTATGTCAATCAGGGAGAAGAAGTTGCCAGGCGTTATAATACGGATGTATGGAACGAAACAATGGAAAAACTTGAAACGGGCGTAAGAAAATGAAAATTGTTATATATTCAGTTGTATTGAATCAGCACCAAGCCCCAGTTGCTGATGAATTGTGGGAGATTACACACCATGAGTTCGCATTTGTTGAGCTTACAAATCTTGGCGACACGAAGGGTGGGACTGAAGACTATAGCGGTAGGCCATATCTAATCAGAGCTTGGGCATCTCCAGAGGCTAATGCCAAAGCGATGGAATTAGCGCGTACGGCAAAGTGTTGTATATTCTCTGGGGTTGATGCATTACCATATCAAAAAGAACGAATGAAACTAGGACTACTCTCTTTTGATATGGGTGAGCGTTGGCTGAAACGAGGAATAATGAGTTTCGCGTCTCCTCGTTTGTGGAAGTGGTTGACGGCATATTATCTCAACGGATGGCGTAATATGCCATTATATAAGCTTTGTTGTTCATCTTTCTGTGCAGGTGATCATTATAATATGGGTACTTTCAACAACAAATGTTATAAGTGGGGATATTTCACAAAAGTGGATAATGATTTTGAAGTTGAAGCGCACGAACAGGGTGCTTCAACTTCAGAAATTACACCACTAATGTGGTGTGCAAGATTTCTGAAGTTGAAGCACCCTGAACTCCCCGTACAGTTGGCAGCAAGATTAAAGGCAGACGGGTATAAATTTGTGTTGGATATGTTTGGTAGTGGAGATGAATTAGAGAGTACAAAAAAGCTTGCAGAGAGGTTAAATGTTTCTGATGTTGTGCATTTCTGTGGAAATCTCCCAAATGACCAAATATTAGAAGCCATGAAGAAACATAGCATATTCCTTTTTACATCTGATAAAAACGAGGGATGGGGAGCCGTAGCAAACGAATCTATGTCTAATGGTTGTGTATTGGTGGCAAGTGATGCTATTGGGAGTACACCATATTTAGTTAAACACAAAGAAACAGGTATGATATTCCGTTCTTGCGATTTGGACTCACTCTATGAACAGGTGAAATATTTGTTGGATAATCCCGATGCTTGTAAGCGAATATCAAAAGCGGGGCGAGAGTCAATGGTGAAATTGTGGAGCCCGGCAAATGCAGCAAAGAGTCTATTGCAATTGATTGAAGATTTGAAAGCTGGTAGGGAAACAAGTATCAAAGAGGGACCTTGTTCTGTGGCGAAGTGATTGAAAGATGGGGCAGTGTCTCTTGGGGAGCAATAAAATAAATGTGATGATACTAATTGATTCACTATATATCAACAATAGCGGTGGGCTGCGATTGCTGGAGTACCTTATATCAGAACTGCAACAGAGTGATGCGAAATATTATCTGCTCGCTGATTCAAGGTGCAAGGGTAAGTTTGATGCTTGTCAGCATGTGGAATATATGGACGCCTCAATGAGGAATCGTCGGCGGTTCTATTTGCAGCATAGAAATGTTTTTGTATCGGTTCTTTGTTTTGGTAATATTCCTACACCAATCAAGATGGATGTGCCAGTATATACATACTTTCACAATATAAATCTGTTGACATTGGCAGAAACACAGAATCTAAAAAAAAGATTTAAGTCATGGCTTAAGCGTGAAGTATTCAGACACTATAAAAAGAATACAGATTATTGGTTGGTGCAAACCTCCAATACAGCAAATGAGCTGATAAAACATCTGAACGAGAAACCAGAACGAGTAAAGTTAATGCCTTTTTATGAACTGTCAGATGATTTGCTTGAGCTGAAGAATGTAAAGCACGGAGTTGATTATGTGTATATCTCTAATTATACTGGCGCGAAGGGACATGAGGAACTTTTGGAGGCCTGGAGGATCTTGCATAAGCGCGGTATAGACAAAACACTGCATCTGACTGTTCCAAAAACAGTGACTTCATTTGTTGAGAAGATTATTCAAGCACAACAAGAGGGAGTAAAGGTTGTGAATCATGGCTTTGTGCCTTTTGACAAAGTACTTGAACTTTATCAGCAGTCAAAAGCAATCGTCTATCCCTCGCATAATGAAAGCCTTGGCTTGGGGATTATAGAGGCAATAACAGCTGGTTGTGATGTGATAGGTTCCGATCTGCCTTTTATACATTCTATATGCAAACCATCTGCTACTTTTAATCCTTATTCTGCTGAGAGCATTGCAGATACTATTATGAAATATGAAGGTGAGACAACCACAAGGTCATCATTACTTATTAACAATAAAATAGATGAGCTCATTGGATTGTTGACAACACCGAACAACGCGCAGATAAGTTGATTGGGATATTGGAAGCGATGGCTTCAGAACGCAAACGATAACGCAAACGATAACATTAACTTAAGCGAAGAACGAAGAAAACCGACTCAAAGATAAGGAGTCTTGATTTTTCAATATAATGAACGAGTCACATTGTTATATTATAAGCTATGATCTCTGCATGCCAGGCAGGAATTATGACTCTCTCTATCAGGCTCTGAAAAGGTTTGAAAGATGGGGGAAGTGTGGAAAGATCGTTAAAGTCAATTACAAATTATAATGCGAAATAGAATTTAGCAATATGAGAAAAACATATATCATAGTCTTGGAATATATAATGAATGATGTCGAGGATTTGACTTCCGATATTACTGCATTATTGGAGACCATCGGCTATACTTTGAGACTATCAGAGCATGCTTATATGCTTGCTTCGGTAGACAGTGCGACTGTCATTCGAGATGCGATTAAAAACGCTCCGTTTGACATAGATAGAATCTTTGTGTCTGAGGTTAGCTCGCCTGCTGCATGGCGTAACATGATAGCAGAAAATAACGAAATTAAAGCTTTCTTGAGAGATGAACACTGAACAGATAACACAGCCCGTAGCAGAGCAGACAAAAACGGTGATTGGCGAAAGCTTCTGTTTTCATTGTCATTACCCGAGCATCTCAGGGACACAGAATGCTTTTGCATACTATGAGGATCATAAGAAACAGCAAAAGGAACTCTACAAGTCGAGTATTCCTATTGCTATAGATACTAATGTGCTCTTAGAGCTCTATAGCATTTCATTCAAGGAGAGAAATGCTTTCCTAAAGTTTATCAATGAGAATGCGCATCGCATCATCATTACCTCACAAGTCCAAACAGAATATATGCGGCATAGGATAAGTGCTATCCAAAGTTTTGTAAAAACATTGAAAGAGGTGGAGGGCTTTCCAAAGAAGATACAAGATTCTCTCAAACAGACTTTCGATACAGCATTAAGTCAACTGAAGTCAAATGGGAACAGACCTATTGTTTTGAACGATATGAGTGATGTCCCAAATCTATTGAAGGATGTAAGAGAATTTCTGGAGCAACACAAGTTTGAAGAGACCTTCGTTAATGAACTGGAACAGAAGTTCGCTCCTCTTGCTGAAAGTGTGAAGAAAGGAGTGGCAGACTCTTTAGGGAAAGCAGTCTATGAACTTAACGACCCTGTTCTGGCCGCACTTAGCAAAACTACTATCTTGGAAAAACTATCGGTCGAGGAAGAAACATTCCTGCGGGAGAGATATGATGCCCTAATGGACGAGTTTAACCAGAACAAACAAGATATCAATAAGAAGGACTTGTACACCTTTCCCGGGTGTGGCGACAGGAAAAAGTTAAAGGAAGGACGTGATCCGTTGGGTGATTTTTTCATCTATCACGAACTGTTGTCATATATGAAGAATAAAAATCAGGATGTTGTCTATCTTACAAATGATGTCACCAAATCGGATTGGATAAAACCAGACGGAAAACCGTTCAACCACTATATTGTTGACACGTACATCAACACCGGGCATATGCTTTATATCTTCAATGCACGTGATTTCACAACACTTTCGTTTGAGGCTGTCGCAGAGGTGGATTCGTCGGAAAGTGATGATTCTACAGAAGATGCTCTGACAGAACCGGTAGAGGATGTGCCTACAACGTCGGTTGATAATCACGGAGAACAGGCGGATGCAAGTGCACAACAAGATGGAGGAAATCACAATGACAACGAAGATGCTGATGTGAATGCTTCAGCTGCAGAAGGTTGTGATACGACTATTGAAGCGAGCCAGAGGCAGGAACCGATGGAACGGGACAATAACTATTCATACCTTAGAGATGTAAGTAAAGAGAGATTCATGCAGGAACTTGAGACGGCACTGTTGTGGGCGGAAAGTTATGGTGACGGATATGTTGGAAAAGATTATTTTGTATATTCGATTTTAGGCCACAAACGATTTCATTTTAGCAGTTCTTTAAGGATGCTTGATGCGCTGGTGTCAGAGGGGCTCGTTGTGGTTGCAGATGAAGAGCATGATGGTCATTTGGTAAAATGTCTGAAAAAGGCTGCGGTGTGAAAGATATCCTGTACTTCCAGCCGGTGGAGACGAAGAAGAATGACTTGAGGTTGATGAGTTTGAGGTGGGACAATATAGCAGGTTAAAGAATGTAATTGTTTCAGTCTATTCTAGTATAGTTTATGGATAGGAATGCATTAGACTGGTTGTTTTCAACAGCACCACAAGCCCTTGCTGCCTTAGTGGGATTGATATTTGCAGGCGTCGCCTTTATCGTTGGGGCTATAGACAAGGAGATGAGGCAAGATGCGACGAGCGAGGACATTCTTATGGCCATGAAAAGACAGATTCACTCTGATATGAAATTGCTTTTTCAGCTAAGTGGTGTGTCAATCATTGCAGATTTGGTGCTTTTGGCTCTGAACCCTATACAAGAGGGTTTGACATTCTCTTTTGATGGATGGTTCTCACCTTATCTGGCAGTAGCTGGAATCATCTTGTCGTTGAATGTGATAACTTTGATATACTCACTCTGCTTTATTATCAAAGTGGCGAGTCCTGATTTTTTCTCAAAGACTGTAAAACAGTTGTCTGACTTAGAGCGGGAAGGCGATGTGGATGTGAAAGACTACCTGATGGCATTTATAGAAATGGAGAAGGCTTTGCGAGCACTTCCTATTTTCTACGTGCAACAAGGTGACAAGCAGCCTACGGTTACAGAAATGCTCAAAGAATTGAAGTATCGACGGCTTCTGGATGCACGTGATGTTGATGAGATGTTTGGACTGACTCGTTTGCGGAATCTTATAATGCATGGTGGAGATATCCAGCATGTAGAAAGTCAGAAGCTTGATAGCTTGAAGAAATACACCAAAGAACTTGAAGAGCTGAAAGGACAATTGTAAATACAATCTTTTCGCAATTAACTATAACTGACATCGGAAGTGATACCCACATCGTATTTGCGGAGAGATGACACTCCGCTTCCGATATTGAATTTTCAGGAGATGAAGGTGAAGGGGTGGAAGATATTGGATGAATAATAAGTTTTTATTATGTATAAATATTTCTTCAAACGTTTTTTTGATTTTTGCATTTCGCTGGTGGCGTGACTTTTGGTTCGAGGTGAATGGTTCAGGGTTAAAGATTTGTAAATGTTGCAAACGAATGCAATAAGTGCGGAGGAGAATCGTTATCTTTGCAAGATAGTTTAAATGTGATAATATGCTGATTCAATTTACATTCAATAACTATAAATGCTTTCGGGGTGAGACGACGCTCAGCATGGTTGCAGCGGATTTGAATCATCCTGCTGGGACGCTGATGCATTTCCCGGCGTATGATGTGTTGAAGACAGCGGTGGTCTTTGGTGCCAACGCCAGTGGCAAGACGAAACTGTTTCAGGCATTTAAGTTCATGTCTGACATGGTATTTGAACTGGCTAACGACAATAAATATAATTGGAAAAAGGACTATGCTCCATTCGCATTGGCCGAGGATATGGATGAGAAATCCAGCAGCTTTGAGATTGTCTTCGTCATAGAGGGCATCCAATACCGCTATGGCTTCGAGATTGACGGTGAGAGAGTTTTGGCTGAATGGCTATACAGAAAGAAAAACGAAGAGCGTTGCGTGTTATATAGAGATGAGGCTGAACTAACGTATCATGCCACGTATATCCGTTCCAACATAGCCGACAATCTGATCAATGCGAAGATGGTGCGTGACGATACGCTGTTCCTGGCCACGCTTGCCGTATGGAATGATCCGTTTTCCCGAAAAATCGTAGGGTGGTTTGCGGGCTGTAATGTATTGTCTGCCTCCACCAATCACTTTGCGGGCTTTTCATTGGAAAAACTGAATACCCAGATGAAGAGCCAGATTCTGACGTTTATGCAAACGGCTGATTTCAATATTGAGGATATGTTTGTCCGTGAGACGGATGCAGAACTGTTGCCTGATGAGGTAAAGGCCAGGATGAAGAATGTGAGGGGGCAGATTCCGAGAATGGTTGACGGTGTCAGTGTGCTTCATAAGACCTTTGACCATAATGGCTTGTCGCACGGTAAGGCTGCGTTTATGCTGGAGCGGGAGGAGTCGTATGGCACTTATCGGATGTTTGCTTTGTCGGCACCCATCATTGACACGTTGCAGAACGGTAAGGTCTTGTTTGTGGACGAGATTGACAATGGTCTCCATTCCGATTTGCTGTCTGCGATTGTTGCGCTGTTTTCATCAAGAACGACGAACAAATACGGTGCTCAGCTTATTATCAACACCCATAACCGCGATCTGATAAATAGCAATCTGTCGAACTTCTTGCCCGACCAGATCTGGATAACGGAAAAGGACAGGTTTGGGGAGGCGACGCTGAAATCGGTCCTGGATTTCAAGACAGATTCGAAGCGACCTCTTGACGAACTGTTCCGCGAAGGACGCTTTGGAGGCGTGCCTTATCTGAACCATTTTATGGAGAATGTGTTGGAGGAAAAAGGAGGCAAGGCATGACGAGCAAACGAAATGAGCGCGAGCAGCTGCGTAGGGCACGTAAGGAAAAGCGGAGCCAGGCACCGGAGTTGAGCAGGGCTAATGCTGGTCAGCAGGATATCCATAAGCGAATTCTGATTGTCGGGGAAGGCGTCAATACAGAGCCGTCCTATTTCGACAAGTTCAGGGTTCCCGGGGTAAAGGTTGTGGCCAAAGGCTTGGGAGAGGGCACTAGAAAACTGGTGAACGATGTTGAGAGTGTCCGTGCTGATGAGGAACGGAAGCAAGGCGTGCCGTTTGACGAGATATGGGTGGCCTTCGACAAAGACAGTTTCAATGATTTCGAGCAGGCCATACGTGAGGCAAACGACAAAGGGTATCAGGTGGCTTATTCAAATCAGGCGATAGAGTATTGGTTTATCTTGCATTTCAAAGACCACCAAGGCTCTGCCATGCCCCGTACCGAATATGCGAAGGCGTTGAACGAACTGCTGAAGCCTTACGGTATAAGCTATGATCCTGATGCAAAGGAGATAACAGAAGAACTGTTCGACGTGTTGCTCAAGAACCTCCAGACCGCTTTTGACCGTGCCTGCAGAATCTATGCGAACAAGCGTGACAGGGGATGCCCTACAGAGGAATCCGTCACCACGATTTTTCAGTTGGTGCATGCCATCACCGGCATCATCACAACCGAGGAAAAGCGGGCACTGGCACAGAAAGAGCTTTCGATGAAGAAGGCGGGGGTGGTGAAAAAGGGTAGAGGAAAGTAGGAGTTATGAAGAGACCCTGGAATAATACGAAGAAATACGGAGAGGTGCCACGCGGACTGATGATGCTGGGGGTGAGGCTATACCCGATGGAAGAAAAACCTCTTGCCGTGCAGACCGATATCCGCAGTATGCAGAAGTCGCTGTACGGACAAAAGGACTGGTTCTACTTCTATAACGGAGTGAGCATTAAAGACAAAGAGGGTGGAGGTTATGAGGTGTATCTTCCAGAGGGAATCTTCGATGCAGACTTCATCTTGTATCGCAGTGACAAACACCCCAAAGGACCGAATGCTGACAGTAGGAAATCAAAAAGATAGCCAAACTGCTTGGGTATCGGGAAAAGGAGGTTGAGGAGGACATATTCAATATGGGTTATCTGAAAGAGAAAGGTCGGTGTTTTGAGAAGATGACGAGGGATTTGCTGAAACAACGTTAACTAGAACGGTAACGAATACTAAACACGCGGGGTAATCGTTAAAGTTTTGCAATTAATGCAAGGAAAGGTAAAGATTTAGATAGAAATAAGTTATTTTTGCAAGATTAAATAGAGGTTCTTTGTTATGAGTAGACAAATATATCTGCCAGAATTACTAAGTATAAGAATAAAAAACTATACTTTATACCCCAACGGATTGGACTATACCTATGATTTTGTAAAAGGTATCAATCTTATCTTGGGTGGAAATGGTATGGGTAAAACAACCTTTGTCAATATCATACGTTATGCCATAATTGGAAATTATAAGCGGCAGTATGATTATACTCGTACATACAAAGATAGAAGCATAGAAAAGAGAATACAATATCCGGATAAATACTATAGTAGCAGAATGGATCCTTCTATTCTCGTTGACGGCAATCCCGCGGTTAGATTGTCTTTTAAGTTGAATGGGACTGTATTTGATGTTGAACGAGGATTGAAAGATATAACCATTATGAACCTGAAAATTAATAATAAGGTTATTAGTGGAGATATAGTCAATCAAAACAAATACGAACAATTATCCATAGAAGAAAAAAAGAATACTCTTCTTTTCAAGTATGAGGAGGAAGTAGAAAAGTATTCAAAGTTGTCATTTGATGACCTGATATTCTTTGTTAACAATGTATTGTTTTTTGGTGAGGATCATAAAACTATTCTATGGAATGATGACTCAGTATCACCTGATGTGCAAACCGAGCTTTTCAATAAATACTTTAATGATCCTATTTTGGATAAACAACGCCAAGAAGCAGAAAGACAAGCAAAGTATTACAACAGTATCTCGCGTCATCGCTCTGAGGATATGCGTGCAATTAATAATGTGTTATCCGGGATACACTCGAAAAAGGATCAGCCCGACTCGCCATTGGAGTTGCTAAAGATCAAGGATAATATAGAAATTTTAAATGCAAAGCTTGATGAGGTGCAAAATAAAAGGACAACAATTGAAAGCAGAATCAATATTTTGCAAAACGACATCAACAAGGCTGGTGCGGAAGTTTCAGAAATTGAAAGAGAGAAGGCTAGAATTGAGGATTTGAGAATTTCAAAGATGTGGGAAGGCTTACATCCTATGTATCATATATTTGAGCAAAATATTAGAGTTAATCATATTTGCCCAATGTGCAGTCGTGAAGATACAACACTCACTGAACGGGTCAATTCAGCTCCAGGCTCCTGCTTTGTTTGTGAAAAAGAGATGGATTCAAAAGATGATAAGGAACTGAATGAAGCGTACAAATCGGTATTGGATTGCTCTGCTCAGTTGTATACTCTCATTGCAAATAAAAAAAATGAAATTCATACGCTAGAGTGTGAGTTAAAAGAACTCGATGCACAATTTCGCAAGTATGATGTTGAAAAGAGAAAACAATCAACTTATTTAAGAAACTTGGAATATGCTAATTCTAAAGAAAGTGCTCAGAATAGCGACGTACAGCCATTTGTGGCAGAAATCAACCGACTTTCTTTAGAAAAGGAAAAATATCAAAAATTGAGCGAAGAAGAAAAAAATAAGGCTGAAAGTTATTCAAAGCAAATAGAACATGTGATCAAAAACAACGTTAAACGTTTTTCGGAACTATTCTCCTCTTATGCGGAAAAGTATCTTGGGGTATCTTGTCAACTTACCTTTGATAAGAGTGTTTCGGGAGATACACGTCGGTTTTATCCTGTAATAGATGGCGTAACCCGCTATTATGAGGAGGAACTGTCCGAGTCTCAGCGTTTTTTTATTGATCACTCCTTCAGAATGAGTATATTATCATTCTTTTATACAACACCAGCATTCTATATCGTTGAGACACCAGATAGCAGTTTGGATATTTCGTATGAACAGAATGCGGCTCGTGTTTTCATGAAATTTTTAGACCGTCCTAATTCTATTATAATAACGTCAAATTTGAATAATAGCTCATTTGTGAATTTCCTAATAGAAAACATGCGAGGTCTTGTGGGCTTAATAGGATTGCCCGATATAGCAAAAAAGTCAGTTATACAAAGCACCAATGATAGGATGCTCAAAATATATAATGATATAAAAAACAGTATAAAAACAGAATAAGATAATGGATGTCAAACTTGCCCATACCAATGAGGATGTTCTTTCTGTTTCCTATTATGCAAAGGAGATGGGATGGAATAGCATCGTAGAACCCTCGTTTCAGCGTATATTATATCTTTCCAAGGTACTATATACATTTATACATGGTAACGAGAATCCCATGTTTGGATACTTGCACTTTTCTGCTTACATGAATGGCCCCTATTCCGAGCTTATTGCGAATAGCATAATCGCCTTACTCAGCCATGGGGAGATTTCTGAAAAAGAAGGTCTTATTTCTTTTGTGCGGGGAGAAGAACTCCTGGATATGGTAG
>Ga0310697_10001439_pt1 | contig 27933 bp, 22 predicted proteins | sample 172DNAGHGlowgp2_FD_203883 | JGI IMG/M metagenome (GOLD analysis project Ga0310697, IMG submission 203883) | Sheep rumen microbial communities from Palmerston North, Manawatu-Wanganui, New Zealand - 1728 DNA GHGlow gp2 (v2) (version 2) | ecosystem: Host-associated > Mammals > Digestive system >...
AACAGCAGCCGCGCCCTGACGGCTTACGAGCTGGCGAACAAGCTCGGCCTCGTGCAGAGCTACGCCTACGCCAACTCCGACTACTTCTACCAGGACGGTGTCTTCTACAGTGTGAATGCCTCCGGCACCTACACGACCATCGTCCCTCCGGCCGGCGCCCTCGTGACCTCCCTCCCGGACGACTACGAGACCATCGTGCTGAACGGCATCGAGTACTACATGGTGGACAACACGGTTTACCGGACCACCCTCTTTGACGGACAGCCTTACCTCGAGGTTCTCGGACAGATGTACGGCTCCTTGTACAACCAGTACAGCATCTACCGGTAAGCTTTGACGGCTACGATGAAGCCGGCCCTTCGGGACCGGCTTTTTTTGATGGAATTCGGGCGGAAGAGCAAGAATCTGCCCGATTCTTGGTGAATTTTATAAAAATTCGGGCTAAAGGGGTTGATTCTGCCCGAATGTCATACCAGCTTGAAGATCCGGCGCAGCGAATCCGGCTCGCCGGAGAAATAGAGGTCGATGCTGAAAGGTCCGTCGCCGGTGGGGATGGCGTTCGCTTCCAGGATGCGGACAGTCTGCCGGGCGACGGCGGGAGCCGGGTCGATGACCTGGACGCCGGGGCCGGCGATGGATTCGATGACCGGCTTCAGGAAGGGATAGTGCGTACAGCCCAGGACGATGCGGTCCGCACCGGCGTCCAGCAGGGGCCGGAGCGATTTTCTGACCGTCTCATAGGCCTCCGGGCCGTCCAGGATGCCGTTTTCCACGAGTTCCACGAAACCTTCGCCCACGTGTTCGACAATCCGGACGTCTTCCTCGAAGCGGCCCTTGGTCTTGAGATACTTGGACCCCTTGAGGGTACCGGCGGTGGCCAGGACGCCGATGACGCCGGTTTCCGTCCCCAGGGCGGCGGGCTTGACCGCCGGTTCCATGCCGATGAACGGCGTATCGGGATACTCTTCCCGCAGCGTGGCGATGGCCGCCGCCGTAGCCGTGTTGCAGGCGACGACGATGATGTCGGCCCCCATGCCCAGGAGGATTTCCGTAATAGCCCTGGCGCGGTCCCGGATGTATTCCGCCGTTTTCTCCCCATAGGGGCAATGGGCATTGTCCGCGAAATAGAGATACCGCTCCTGCGGGAGCAGCTTCACGATTTCCCGATACACGGACAGGCCGCCGGAGCCCGAGTCGAATATGCCGATGGTAGCCATATCAGTACAAATATACGGGAAATTATTCGTATTTTTGCATTCTATTCCGATAAGACGTATGACGACCCTCGAACAGATCAAAGACCTGCACGCCCGCCTGGACACCCTCGAAAAGTGCCTGGACATCGCGGGCAAGCGGAAAGACGTGGAGCAGAAGACGCAGGAAAGCCTGGCGCCCGATTTCTGGAACGACCCTAAGGCGGCCGAGCTCTTCCTCAAGAAACTCGCCGGCGTGAAGGCCTGGGTGACCGATTTCACGAAGGCATCGACCCTGGTGGACGACCTGGACGTCCTCTACGACTTTGCCAAGGACAGTGTCAGCGACAGCGAGGAGGAAGCGGTGGAGACCGACGAAACCCGCGAACTGGACGCCACTTTCGCCAAGGCGGTCGAAGCCGTGGAAGCCCTGGAACTCAAGAATATGCTGGGAAATGAAGGCGACAACCTGGGGGCCGTCCTCACCATCAATTCCGGTGCCGGCGGCACCGAGGCCAACGACTGGTCCGCCATGCTCATGCGCATGTACCTCCGCTGGGGCGAACGGAACGGCTACAAGATGACCGTCACCTCCCTCCTGGAAGGGGAAGAGGCCGGCATCAAATCCGCCACCATCGAGGTGGAAGGCGACTACGCATACGGTTATCTGAAGGCCGAGAACGGCGTCCACCGCCTCGTCCGCATCTCCCCGTTCAATGCGCAGGGAAAGCGCCAGACCACCTTCTCCTCTGTCTTCGTCTATCCGCTGGTCGATGATTCCATCCACATCGAAATCAATCCCGGCGACCTGGAGTGGGACACCTTCCGCAGCGGCGGCCACGGCGGCCAGAACGTGAACAAGGTGGAGACCGGCGTCCGCGTGCGCCATATCCCTTCCGGCATCATGGTGGAGAACACCGAGACCCGTTCGCAGCAGGACAACCGCCAGCGCGCCCTCCTCATCCTCAAGTCCCGCCTCTACGATATCGAACTCAAGAAGCGCCAGGAGAAGCAGGCCGAGCTGGAAGGCCAGAAAAAGCGCATCGAATGGGGCTCCCAGATCCGTAACTACGTCCTTCATCCTTACAAGCTTGTGAAGGACCTCCGAACCGGTTACAGCACCGCCGACACCCAGGGCGTCCTGGACGGCGACCTCAACGAGTTCATGAAGACCTTCCTGATGGGCAACGGCGCCGCGGTCACCGACGTGGACGACGACCTGGATTAATGCAGTAACGCCACCCTTTCAAGTGGCGTTTCTCTTTGTATTTCAATGGATTACAAGCCAATCGTTTTGAAGAAGTCGTTCCCCTTGTCGTCCACGAGGATGAAGGCGGGGAAGTCTTCGACTTCGATCTTCCAGATCGCTTCCATGCCCAGCTCCGGATACTCGACGCACTCGATGCTGCGGATGCTGCTCTGGGACAGGACGGCGGCCACGCCGCCGATGGTTCCGAGGTAGAACCCGCCGTGCTTCTGGCAGGCGTCGGTGACCGCCTTGGTGCGGTTGCCCTTGGCAATCATGACCAGGGAAGCGCCGACTTCCTGGAACTCATCCACGTAAGGGTCCATCCGGTTGGCCGTGGTGGGGCCCATGCTTCCGCAAGGGTAGCCTTTCGGGGTCTTGGCGGGGCCGGCGTAGAGGATCGGGTGGTCCTTGAAGTAGGACGGCATCCCTTCGCCCGCATCCAGACGCGCCTTCAGTTTCGCGTGGGCGATGTCGCGGGCAACGATGATCGTTCCTTTCAGGTTCACGCGGGTTCCCACGGTGTATTTGGTGAGTTCGGCACGCACGGCGTCGATGCCCTTGTCCAGGTCGATTTCGATACCCTTCGGGCCTTCGCCGGGACGGCGGAGCGCCTCCGGGATGAGCTCGGAGGGATTCGTGTCCATCTTCTCGATCCAGACGCCGTCGGCGTTGATCTTGCTCTTGATGTTGCGGTCGGCGCTGCAGCTGACGCCCATGCCGATCGGGCAGCTCGCACCGTGGCGGGGGAGACGCACCACGCGGATGTCGTGGGCGAGGTACTTGCCGCCGAACTGGGCGCCCAGGCCGATCTTCTGCGCTTCCTTCAGGAGTTTCTCTTCCAGGTCGATGTCGCGGAAGGCCCGGCCGGTCTCGTCACCGGTCGTGGGCAGGTTGTCGTAGTACTTGATGCTGGCGAGTTTGACCGTGAGGAGGTTCTTCTCGGCCGAGGTGCCGCCGATGACGAAGGCGATGTGGTAGGGCGGGCACGCCGCGGTGCCCAGGCTCTTCATCTTTTCCACCAGGAACGGAAGGAGCGTGCCTTCGTTCTGGATCGTGGCCTTGGTCATGGGGTAGAAGTAGGTCTTGTTGGCGCTGCCGCCGCCCTTGGCCACCATGACGAAGCGATACTCGCTGCCCTGGGTGGCTTCGATGTCGATCTGCGCGGGAAGGTTGCACTTGGTATTCACCTCGTTGTACATATCCAGCGGGGCGTTCTGGCTGTAGCGGAGATTCTCCTGGGTATAGGTATCGAACACACCGAGGCTCAGGGCCTCCTCATCCTCGAAATCCGTCCAGACGTGCTGTCCCTTTTCACCGTGGATGATGGCCGTGCCGGTGTCCTGGCAGAACGGGAGCACGCCCTTGACCGACGTTTCCGCGTTGCGCAGGAACTGGAGGGCGACGTACTTGTCGTTGTCGCTGGCTTCGGGGTCGTCCAGGATGGCCGCCACCTGCTTGTTGTGGGCGCGGCGGAGCATGAACTGGCAGTCATGGAAAGACTGCCGGGCGACCAGCGTAAGCGCTTCCGGAGAGACTTCCAGGAGGGTCTTATCGCCGCAGGTGCAGGTTTTTACGAGTTTTTCGGAACCGGGAATCTTGTAATACTCGGTCGTGTCCGGACCCAATTGAAACATGGGTGCGTATTTGAATTCAGCCATAAGAGAGTGTTGTTTTTTCAATTCTACAAATATAACAATTTTCCGTTGAATCCGCAGGAACGGATTCCTCGACTTCGCCCGGAATGACAAATTACCGGTCTTTCTGAAAATTTTAGTACTTTGTATTGCAAAGTAATCAAAATAATTTATATCTTTGCAGCAACAAATATTTTGCGACAAATGAAACGCGTGACCAATGCCTGTATCGGAGGGCGCAATTTCACCCTCAACGATGATGCCTACAACCGCCTGGATGCCTATCTCCGTCATTTCAGGGCCAAACTGACCGTCCCTGAAACCCAGAAGGAGGAAGTGATGGACGACATCGAAGGCCGGATCGCCGAACTCTTCTACCGGGAAGTGGGGGAGAGTTCCCGTGTGGTGACCCTGCCCATGGTGGAGCAGGTTGTCTCGACCCTCGGCATGCCTGACGGCTCTGCCGAGACGGGATATGCCTATTCGTCGGCCTTCCCGGAGGACAAGGTCCCGAAGAAACTGTACCGGGACATGGACAGCAAGGGTGTCGCCGGCGTCTGCGCCGGCCTGGGCCATTACTTCGACATCGACGTGACCATCATCCGGATCATCATGCTGGTGGCCCTGCTGGCCGGTACGTCGGGATTCTGGATCTATCTCGTCCTTTGGATCGCCATCCCCAAGGCGGAAACCCCGGCGCAGAAGTGCGAGATGCGGGGCATTCCCGCCACCGCGGAGAACATGGCCCGTTTCGCCGGACGTGCGCAGGATACCTATAAGCAGTAAACTATGGAGAACACAAGTGAAAATGTCCGTTCCCAGATGCGGAAAGGCGTGCTGGAATACTGCATCCTGTGTATTCTCAGCAAAAAAGAGGCTTATGCCTCCAGTATTATCGATGAACTCAAGGCTGCGAACATGATCGTGGTCGAGGGAACGCTGTATCCCCTCCTGATCCGGCAGAAGAACCAGGGACTCCTGGCTTACCGCTGGGAGGAATCCACCCAGGGCCCGCCCCGGAAATACTACGGCATCACGGAGAAAGGCCGTGCCCAGCTTGCCGAGATGGATGCCGCCTGGCAGGAGATGGTAGAAAGCATAGAGACGCTCAAGCGATGAAAGAGATCGAAAGACTGAGCATCGGAGGCTATGCCTTCACGCTCGAAACGGACGCCGCCGCGGAGGTGGAACGTTACCTGAAGGACCTGGAGGCCCATTATCTGGGCCAGGAAGGGGGACAGGAAATCATGGAAGGCATCGAGGAACGGATGGCCGAACTGCTGCTGGAACGCTGCGGGGCGGGCCGCGTCGCCACCGTCGCCGACATCCGGGGAATCATCAGTATCCTGGGACGTCCGGAACGGATCGAGGCCGACGACCCCCAGCCGGAACGCCCGCAGGAGAAGCCGCAGAAGAAACTGTACCGGGACCTGGAGAACAAGCGGGTCGCCGGCGTGTGTGCCGGTCTGGGCAATTATTTCAATGTCGATGTCGCCCTCATCCGGATCGTCTTTACCGTCATCGCGGTCGCCCTTTTCTTCGGAGCGGCGGAGGAAGGAGCCTGGTCCCTGCTCGGATTCGTGGCCTATGGCATCCTCTGGCTGGCGATGCCGCCGGCCCGGACGGCGCAGGAGCGCTGGGCCATGAACGGGGACAAAGGCACGCTGCAGGACATCCAGCGGAATGTCCGGAATGGTATCCAGGAGATGGGTGAGGTCGCCCGCAAAGGCGTCCGGGAAGTCGGCGACGCCGTCCGCAGCCCCAAGGGAAGCGAGTTTGGAAAGATCCTCCTGATTGCCATCGGCCTCGCTTTCCTGCTGTCCGGCGTATCCGGCCTGGCGTCCGTTTCGGTCCTGGGTCTCGCCGGCAACGGCGTGCTCCACTTCCCGCTGGACAGTTTCCTTTCGGAACTTCACTCGGAAGCACCGGTCTTCTACGACATGCTGGATACCCCTTGGATCCTGGTCCTGGCCATCCTGGCTGTCGTCCTCCCGCTCATCGGCCTTATCTATCTCGGGGTCCGGTTCATTTTCGGGTTCAAGGCTCCCTCCTGGAAACCCGGGCTGGTCATCCTGGTGCTGTGGCTGGTCGTCCTGGTGGTTCTGGCCGTCCTGGTCTTCGCCGGGGTGGCCTCCACGGAGTATATGAACGTCTAAAAGCCCCTTCGTTTGCTCGTGTCGATGTTTTTCCGTATTTTTACGGACAAACACCGGCACTTATGTTACTGTCAGCACTTCTCGCACTCGTCGCTTCCGCGACCATCCAGATCCATCACCAGCAGGTCCCGGTCGTCCAGGACAGGGACGTCCCTGTCGCGGCCGTGACCGTCCCTGAAGGGGAATCGCCTGATTTCAAGGTCTCGCTGAAAGGATTGCCCCGGAAAGCCCTCCGCTCCTGGTCTGTTCGGGACGGGTATCTCTATGTCAATCTGGATGCTGCCCAGGTCAAAGACATCCGGAAGCCGTTCTCGTTGAGAATCAGGGCGAAAGGCTTCGATATCCAGGAGAGCGGCGCCCTGTGGCACCGGCTCGCCCGGAAAGTCCGCACTTCCGGTGACGACGGGGTGAATGCCTACCGGATTCCCGGCCTGGTCACCACGAAGAAAGGAACGCTGGTGGGCGTCTATGACATCCGCCATGAGAATGCCCGCGACCTGCAGGGGGATATCGACGTGGGCGTAAGCCGTTCCACCGACGGCGGACGGACCTGGGGGCCGATGATCGTCGCCATGGACATGGGTGAATGGGGCGGCCTTCCGCAGAATGTCAACGGAATCGGCGATCCCTGCATCCTCGTGGACGAAGTGACGGGCGACATCCTCATCTTTGCGGCCTGGACCCATGGCGGAGAGGCCGGCAAGGCCGCCTGGTGGACGGCCGGCAGCGGTTTCTCGCCCGCGACGACGCCCCAGCTGATGATGGTGCGTTCCACGGATGACGGCCTCACCTGGTCGGCGCCCGTGAACCTGACGCGCCAGGTCAAGCGGGATGCCTGGAATTTCACCTTCCAGGGCCCCGGACGGGGCATTACGATGGACGATGGTACGCTCGTCGTCCCGTTCCAGCATCAGGAACCGGCTCCGGACCGCACTCCTGCCGCCGGTATCATGTATTCCACGGACCGCGGCCTGACTTGGCGGGTCCATGAATATGCCAAGATCAACACCACCGAATCCCAGGTCGTGGAAGTGGCTCCCGGCGAGCTGATGCTCAACATGCGGGACAACCGCGGCACCGGGCGGGCGGTTTATACGACGACGGATTTCGGCCGTACCTGGACCCCGCACGTCTCCGACGGGAAACTGGTGGAACCCGTGTGCATGGCCAGCCTCCTGAAGGTCCGTGCCGACGAGAATGCCCTGGGCCGGGATATCCTCCTTTTCTCCAATCCGGCCGATGCGAAGCAGCGTAAGAACATCACCATCCGGATGAGCCTGGACGGCGGGAAGACATGGACCCGTCAATGCCTTTTGGATGAGGGGGATGGCTGGGGCTATTCCTGCCTGACGATGATTGACCGGAACACTGTCGGCATCCTTTACGAGAGTTCCCAGGCCCACATGACTTTCCAGGCCGTTCCCCTGAAGGATATCCGGTAATTACGGGATCCGTGTCCCGTTTTCCATCAGATAGCCTTCGAATGCCTTGACATAGAAGGTCTCCAGCGTCACATCATGCGTGTCGGGAGCCCGGAAGGTGACGGAAACGCTGGACTGCCCGCGGGGAATGCTCCATACGTACTGGTTGTTGCTGCCCGGATAGCGGGAAATCGTTCCGGCAGACACTGCATCAAACGATTCCGGGGCATACACGACTCCGCCGGCGGATTTGAACCACATGTCCATGTAGAAGAGGGTCTGTGTCGATTTCAAACTCTCCACGGTCATCGTGTAAGTCCCGCCGGCGCGGAACACCACGTTCCCATTAGGTTTTTGGGAAATCTCACTGAATGTCACCTGTATTTTTCCGCTTTCCTGCTCGTACACGAAAGACGGGTGAGCAACGCTGAACCCATAGGTGTTGTTTGCGCTGAATGGACCAGTCCTGATATCTTTCATCGTCCGGATATCTCCATGGAACCGTCCCGCACGCAGGTGTTCCGTGATATATCCCGGGGAAGAAAGCGTCAACTCCACATCCGAAGTCCTTCCGACCGTCTTGAATTCAATTTCGTGGTAACCGGGTTCGGCATTGGGACTGCGAAGTCCGGACGAGTTCACGGCTTTGCTCAAGGTGAGTCCGATGGCCTCCACCGTAACCGGCGGATTCAGATGGTTGGGATCGTCTTTGTAACCGAAGAGGACATTCTTGTTGCCTACGTCATTGACATACCCCCAGGCGACATTGGACCAGGAATTGTTCTGCCAACCACTTCCGTTGCTCAAGGCATGTCCGTCTATCAGCTGCACCAACTGGAAACGGCAGGTCTGTGCATGACCCGGCTCATACTCGTCCGCTGTCAGGTCCACGGAGAACTCATCGGCATAGCTTGTCGTGGAGATGAAGGTCAGCGTCACGTCATGGCCGGTGGGCTTGTAATAATACGTTCCCGGATCATCACCTGGCGTGACGCCGTCCCCGACGAGCATAAGCCCCCGGGGAACAATCGTAATTACCGGATAATCATCCGGATAGTTCCCATAGGAATCCTCGACCATTTCAAAATGCAGCGGAATCGTCACGTCCGATTCTTCCGGGATGGGAACGGTGAAATGCAGGTTCTGGAAGAATTTGTTATGGTAATTCTCAAACCGGTCGTCCGATTTCCGGAAGAAGGGATTGTACACCCACACCCGGGTGGCACTTTCATCGCAGTTGGTCTTGAAATGACAGGTGAAGGTACGCCAGGTCTGGTTATTCTCGTCCTCATAGCGGGACAGGCGCAGATAGTCCTCCCACGTGACGGTCCGGATGAAGCGGAAGGCCTGCTTGCCGGCATAGCCTTCCGTCTCGGAGATGGATGTACCGTACGTGACGGGGAGGTTGTTGTCTTCGAAGGAGTTATCCGGAGTCAGGGTCATATCCTCGGCTTCGATGAGGAATTCCAGGGGGAACATGGATTCGACGAGGCCGTCCGGGATGCTTACGACGACCCCTTGTTCCGTCCCCTTGAAAGCGCCGATCCTGGCGTGGCTGCAGGAAACCTTCATCGGCTGGACAGGCAGGATGGTGATGACGATATCCCGGTACAAGTGGCCGAAACTATGGGTTCCGATGATCCGGATGGTCTGTGTCCGTACCGTGCGGCCCGGTCCTGCCGTACAGAAAGAGACCGGACGCCAGCCCAAGCTGCCCTCCTCCTCCGAAGGCTGGCCGATGGACAGATTGTAGATAATGTCATCCCCGCCGTCTTCCGGAGGGAGCAATTCCATCCGGACAGAGGAAAGATCCATGTCCGGCGAACTGTCCGGCTGCCGGGAGAAGAAGACACTCAAGACATTGACGGGATTATCTTCGCCATGCGCTTCCGTGAAAGTATGGGCAAGCCACGGGGTGACGTGGAGCCGGCCGGTTCCGTCCGAAATGTCGGCGAGATGGCTGGTGGTCACATCGGCCGATACATCTGCGCTGCCTGCGGAGGTTGCCGCTTCTTCAGGGGTCGCGTGTCCGGGGGACAGCACTTTCCTGAGAAGGATCTGATATTTGAAATTGCGGTAGATCGGGTAGTAGCGCGCGTTCCATGTCGTCTCTCCCCCGATGACCTCTTCCTTGGTTTCCATCAGATCCACCTTATAGAAGTAGTCTCCTTCCCGGCCAAGGTCGTCCGGATTCCGGTAATGGCCATAGACAATGATATAGGAAGGCGCATGCCGGTCGGAAGGTATCGGCCGCTCATACAGGTAGGCGGCCCCCGTCGAGGCATCCACTACTCCTTCGCCGAAAGGAGCCCGGAAAGACTCTGCCGCGGGAATCGAGCTGTCAAAGGACGCTCCTGCAGGCAGGTTACCGGGGTAGGACAATCCTTCCAGCTGGTGGAAAGAAAGGTTCTGGTAACCGTCAATGAAACCGGTGGCCGCCGAGTAAGGAGCCATTGTTCCCCGGGACGGAACATTGACCACTGCAAAACTGATGGGCGTGAAAAAGGCGTCGTTGCCGTTTGCCGGGTCCGTCAGATACGAATTGTCCGCCTTCAGCACCACTTTTGACCAGTTACGGATGAGTGGAATGCCCTGGAAGGCCGCTTCGGTCGCATCGTCAGCGATATATCCCCGGCCTCCTTCGGGAATGACATCGCCGTTCTGGTTCACGAAATACCCGTCTTCATTGCGCTTGGCGCGGATTCCGTCGGGTAAATACAGTTTTTGCCAATAGCCCATCTCCCCGGCGGCGCAAAGCTGAATGGGCATGATGGCCGTATCATAGCCGAAAGGTAGCAGCGAAGGGCCGTTCCCGAGGAAATGCACGGTACGTGGACTCTCGGACAGGGAGAGGGTCACGGTATAAGTATAGCACGGGACGGTCACCGTAACCGGTCGGTCATCCTTGTCGGGCATTTCATAGGTATAGTCATCCGTACGAACGGGTATTGCCTGCACGTATTCCTTCAGGTAACCCGATCCGCCGAATACCGCCAGATGGAGCGTTTTCAATTCACCGCAGTCCTCGATGGAACGGGTGGCCGGGCTGGAGACCGGAACCGTGAATTGAATCGTGACCGGCTCTCCCTCGACGGACGCGTCATCCCGGACCACGGCTTGGAATTCCTGTTCACGGGAACAGGACATCAGCGCCAGGATACTGGCAAACCCTATGAGCAGCAGCCTTTTCATCGTTCCGCGTCCCCCCAGGTAAAGATGGTAGGGTCATCCACCTGGTCATCGCCCCAATACCAACTGTCATACACGCAGCGGAGGAGGGCGATAGTAGGTGTCACTTCGGTGATTACACCAGTGTTCTTGTTGACGTTGAGAGCACCGTTGGCGCTCCAGTAATTGCCGCCGAACTGCCATTCGAAATAGCCGTTCGCCGAAAGCTGGGAAATGAAGCGGACCTCGCCTTTGGTCGGAAGGCGCCATCGCCCTGCCGGGAATCCGTTTTCCTGGAACGAGGCGCAGCGCTCCCGCGCTTTCTCAAAGGTAATACCGCCGTGTTCGATACCGCTGAGTTTGGTGGAAATCCGGTAAGCCGGCGCCACCATATTCACGGTACGGTCCGACGATTCCGTGGGATAATAATGCTCCAGGGAGCGGGTTCCGCCCTCGACCGCAGGAGCGTTTTTGAAGAAATCGCTGGCCGGCCGGAGATTGTCCACGGCAGCTTCCCTCGGGTCCCCGATGACGAATTCGGAATCCTGGGGCAGCACGGTCACATTGATCCGGTACATGTCACGGCCGCCGGAGGAATAGTACACGACCCTCCACAGATGGTCCTGCCGCCAGGAAACGTCAGCGTCATTGTTCGAATCCTCATCGTACTGTGCCAGGGTGTACTGTTCGGCATCGACATACACATATCCCCAGTGCAGCGGTTTATTCCCCGGTCCGGTCAGCGGGTCGGGATTGGGGGTTGCCTGGATGTAGATACCGGGATACTGGACGAGAGTCATTTCCCGGCGGTAGCTGTTGTCATCCGGCCGGTCCGCATGCACCAGCGCGAGGGAAACCGTATAGGGCGAGTAGTCGAAAGTGGTTTTGGAGGTATAGTCATTGTCCAGGGAGTGGGTGAAAATGATGGCGGTACCGTCATCGGAGAACCAGTCCTCGCCCCCGTTCAGGGCACGGCGCTGCTGCTCGCTGTACTCCAAGTACTTGCTTCCCTGCGGGTAGATATCCTGGGCCCCGGCCGTACGGATTGTTCCGCCGAATACGACACCGCTGGACACCGTTCCGTAATAGGGGCGCGTCACACGGATGTCCTTCATGAGCACAGGGTGGCTCGTGGTATACCGGAGCCGGGCCGATTCGATATTGTTGAGTTCGTACCGCTCCTTCTCTACGGACAGGTAGCGGGCACTGCCGATATTCACTTCCTTGAAGACATCGTCCCGGTCCTGCCAGGCATAGATATACACCCAGCCGGAATTGACCAGCACCATCGCGTCGTCGGTTTCGGAACCCAGGATGCCTACGCGGATGTCGATATGGTACCAGTTGTTCCGGACGAACATCCTGCGGAATTCAGCCCGCCGGTCATCCGGAATCAGAATCTTGTAATAGAATTGTTTCTGCGTACTCAGAATACCGTGTTCCGGATCCGATTCCCGCATCCAGGGGACGACCAGTTTGAGATAAGGCTCTTTGTCGGGACTCTCCGTAGATCCGTAAACCCAGTGTTGGGGATACGTGTAGGTCGGGTAGGTGTTATAATAGTTCCCGTCTTTCTCGAAATAGTTATGGATTATGCCGTCGATGTCCGTCCAGGCGAAAGGAAGGGCGTTCTCGCGGTACGAGAAATACGTGGGATTCTCTTCCTTCCTCCCTCCGAGGGTGACATCCTTTACACCGTTCACCAGATAGATTTCCATGCCGGAGACCATCGGGTGCCATTTCTCCAGTCCCACGACTACTTCGGACGCTACATCTACCCCCAGCGTGATCTTGCAGGCATAGCGGGCAAGGTCGATCTGGCCTGATGCCGCCACTACCTGCGCCCGCCCGCGGAGATTGAGGTCCGCCTGGCCGCTCATCAGGAAATGATTCTGGCGGTGATTGGACGGGGAAACGAAATCATCGGTCACGACCAGGCTCCCGAGCGCCGTGAGGGAGGTTCCGGAAAGGTCTTCCTCATCGGCCACCAGCGTACCGGGATAATTGACGACAGCGAAGACGGTGCAGGTCCTCACGTCCGAAGGAGCACTCGGGAAGAGAACGGAATTCACCTGTTCGGAGGTGAGTTCGATGCGCATGACATCGCTGCGCCGTTTTCCGGATTCCCTCCGGATATGGTAAACGGCGTCCTCCCCGGTTTCTCCGGCGGGATAAAAGAACAGGTCCACCCAGGAGATCAGATTCTCATTGTAGGTGTCTTCTCCATCCTTGACACCGTCAGCCCCGGCCCGGGTATCCATCTCCCCGCCGGTGGTGAGGGTCAGCTCGATAATCTGGTTCTCCGGAACCGGCGATTCCCTGGTGCAGGACAACAGCATCAGGAGCGGGAGCATGATATGAAGGATACGGCGCATTACAGGACAAAGCGATAAACGTTGTCAATGGCCTCCGAGTCGGCATCGATGATGCGGCCGTCAGTGGTTTCCACCGAGAAGGAGAGCGTGATGTAACTGCCGCTCAGGTTCTCATCCACATCCGGATTCCGGCGCACGAGGATGTCGATCCGGCCGGAATTGACCGTCGGGTCGATGACCGCCATATCCGGAATCACCTGGAAGGCGTGGGCATCACCGATGGGACGGATCATCAGCCGGCCGCCGACGGGGGTCGTCACATACAGCCGGCACTTGGCGGCGACACCCGGAAGGAGACGGGCGTCGAAATGGTCCTTCGAGGTCTTGACCAGATCCACCGTCGTGTCATCCACGGTGAACTTGGAGGTAATGCTCACGGATTCCTCCGAGAAATCCACGACATAGGAGTTGTAGTCCCACGGGAGGACATTCAGGGACAGCTGGAGGTTGCGGCCGCTGAGGAAATAGCCGAATACCGTCCAGGTATGGTTGCGTGCAAAATCTCCGGGAGTGGCCATGTTGAACTCCCGTGTCCTTTGGCGTCCTGCCACCGAATATTCAATGTATCCGGACAGGCGCCGGTCGCTTTCCCGGAAGTAAGTCATCCCCAGGTCGGTCAGCGTATTCTCCCGGACAGCATCGTCGATCATCCGCTCATAAGTGACCGGGTCCTGGTTGACATAGATCAGGTTCTCCGGGGTCTCGTTATCGGCGATCGTTTCCGGTCCCGGAACGATGTAGGAAGTGCCGCAGTAGTTATCCCTCCAGGTCGATGCTTCCTGAACGACCCCCGAAGCCGCGGTCGTGAAGACATACTCCTTGAAGGGAATCTGCCAGCCGCCCAGGATGATCCGCTGGATGGAGACACTCTCCTGCTCATCTCCTTCCGTGCGGGTCCGGCAGAAAACAAACCGCAGACGGGATACGGCCCGGGACAGCCGTATGGTGCGTACTTTCAGGATAGGATCCTCTCCGGTCACCGGGAGATTCTTCCCGCATCCGCTCATGGGAAGTCCCAGCGCCGGATCCACCGTGTGCACGGGATGCTCCAGGCCGAACCCATAGTAGGGAGCCACGTTGGAATCCGCGAAATAGGCATTGTTCAGCGTATCCCAGTCCGAAGCCCCCGTCAAGCCGGATCCGATGGAAGCGGCATTGGCCAGCACAAAGACATCGACATCCGGCATTTCCTGGACAAAGCTCCGGGTCACCGGAAGGCTGTACCGGCGGATGCCCCCGCTCACCGGGAAGTCGCTCTCGGCGATATCCCGGGTCGCCACCAGGGAATGGTCGTCCGAGCGGAACACCCACACTGTTAGGCTGTGGAGCGCGTTCTCCAGGTCGGATGCGGGAAGCTGTCCCACGTCCGAACGGACTTCGCCCATCGTCGGGAATTCAATCGTAAGCCCGAGCTCCGGATCCGGTTCTTCCGGCTGGACTTGGATCGGATCATGGTTACAACCTGCAAGCAGACCCGCAGCAACCAGCCATCCCCATATGATTCTGCCCCTTTTCATCAGTCAAGCACTACATAGGAAGATGCCGCCATGATCCAGTTCGGGGTGGATTGTACCCCCAGGACCAGCTGCGGATTATCCAGGTCGGGAATGGCGACATGGGCGTTTTCCAAAGAGGTGATGGTACACCGGACCGTAGTGACATAATCCTGTATGAAAGCCGACGGAAATGCAGGATCAGGGGGTGTCTCCAGTTTACCGGCCAGGTAGAAGAAGTTGCCCGGGAAAATGAGACCTTCCGCTCCGGAAAACGTAGCGCCGCTGTCATTGCGGAGTTCCAGGAAGAAAAATACATCCTGATCCACCGGCGTCGGAAGGACGAGCGTCCTGAATTCCGCCGATTCGTTCGTCGTCAGATAGATTCCGGACACCTGGTTGTCATAGAGGTAAAACTCTTGCGATGCGGTTTCAGGGGAAAACGTGTAGTCCTGCCGGTACTGGCTGCCGATGATGACACCGGTCACCGGAAAATTCGTTCCCGTGACCGAGCAGTTGGTACGCGGGTCACCGTCGTTGTCGGGAAGGAGCGAGGCTGTGGCCCGGACGGAGGCGGCCAGCAGGCCGGTGGCGAACTGAAGGGGAGCGTCGAGCGCCACGCCATGGGTTCTGCCGTCCACCACTTTCCCCAGCCGGTAATGGCTCAGGATCTGGTCCCAGGTCTCGGTCTGACGGGTATATTCCTTATAGATGTCCCGCTCCGTGCAGGTGCTGATGGTCGTATTGGCGCGGAAATAGAGCGGAGGCATGTAACAGTAACGGTCGATGGCGGCGATGCCGTCCAGTCCTTCGGTCACCACCGCAAAACGGAATCCGTTCCAGCGGATGACGGCTGCTCCGGCGGGGAGTCCCATGTCGATGGGATAGATGAGCAGGGAACTGTCCGCCAGTTTTACCGTCCCGTCTGGGGAGATCTGCAGGGACCCGTTGTCCGCCAGACGGTAGAAGCGTTGCAGGATCTCATCACGGAGACCATTGTACAGGATTCCGTACGTGAAGGGGTCACTCCCTCCTTCTGTCAGTACCGTAGGATAAAAGACACCTCCGGCCATGTGGAGGTAAGGTTCCTCCTCGTCGCTTTCGTAGCGGCGAAGGCGTCCATACAGCATGGAAAGGAGATATTCCACGCTCCTTCCCGCGCCGGTCATCATCTCGTTGCTTCCCGTAAACCACTGGTAATACTCCCGAAGGACGGATTCGGCGAGTTCTTCGCCCCATTGGACGGCGATCCGGCCTTCATACCAGACACCGTTGCGCTGATAATAATAGGTCTGGGTATAGGTGACGGAACTGGCGACAGCGGTCAGGATATCCGCCAGCGCCGTGGCGGCGGCGGGGATTCCGCCCGTGAAGATGGGGTCCGGCGAAAACGTGAGCGCGCTGGCTTGCAGCGGTGTGCCGGGGGTCTCCCATCCGCTTTCGATGAGCGAGCCGTTCAGATGTTTCCCCGCCGGGGTGCTGCCGCTTGCGACGGCAACTCCGTTGCCATAGACCAGAACGGAGGCGGTCCCTTTCGGAAGGGCGGCATACGCATCGGGGTACAGGTGAGCGTGGTTGTTGCGGACCAGCCCATGGTGATAGTCGCTGCCGGAAAAGGCGGCATCGTCCATGGATGAGGAGATGGAAGGAAGGCCGCGTGCCGGTCCGATGGAAACATCCTCCGGGCCAACGGCTTCCCTCGAAGCGAACGGTACGATGCGGATGTTCTCCATCCCCCGGAAGCTCCCTTGTTCTGACAACTCCGTGATGGACGTGACGCTGGCCCGCGTCGGGATGCTTCCCTCCAGTGAAAAGGCCAGAGCCACGGGAACGGAGGTATCCTCCGGCGAGTAGGTCACCTGATCCCGGTTGCAGGCCGAGACGGCAAGTACTGCCGTGAGGAAAGCGATATGAACCGCGCGCTCCATCATCGGATTCTAAAACTCAACGTTATGGTCCCCGCCCTGCATCCAGTCCAGGGTGACGCTCACCCCCACGAGCGGGTCATCGACACTGACGATACCGGTATCAAAGACCTTGGCTTTCAAGATCTTCAGTTGACCTGCCCGAAGGGGGGTCGGGATACTTAGCACGGATTCCGTCACGGATCCGTCCGCGGTCTGGACATAGACATGCCAGGCCCAGACCGGTTCCGGAGCCGGGTCGGAGAGGAAGGGTGATTCCGTCTCCGTGATGCTTCGCGTTCCGGACCGGTAATCCCTGGACGGGAAATGGACCGAGGCGAAACAGCGCTCGGTGCCGCCGGATACCGGCAGGTCATCCGTCCGGATCATCGGAGCGGTCATGAAAGTCCACGTGCTGTCCGACAGGCTGAATCCGTCGGCCATGCCGGTGACGTAGGCCTTGATTCCGGTTACGCCTGCAGCTTCGGCTGTTTCCAGGACCAGGGCTGTTGCAGCGTTGACCATGTAAAGATCGGACTCGATACGCTGTTCCGCATTCGGACGGACTTCAAACGTCCCTCGCCCGGCGAACAGACCGGTCCGGTGGGGATTCACCGCGTCCTCGTCCGAGTGCTGAACGAACGTTTCCGCATCGAGGGATACGGATCCGTTTTCCGCCGTATTGGCGGCAGCGGTATGCCGGACAGTACCGGCATCCAGATACAGGGTGCAGCTGAACTGCTCCTGATCCATGATTTCGTTCACGTGTTCCAGCAGTTCGCCCCCGGTGTTGCGGAATGTAAGGTCCGCGTCGTGGGCGATGTCGGTGAAGATGCCTTTCAGGTATGTCTGAAGGGCATTCCGGACCGGAATGTCCGGCTCACCGGAGAGCACCTTTCCCAGCTCCGTCTGTTCGTTGGTGACCAGACGGAGCCGGTAGTCGATGCGGACGGTTCCGCCGCAGTCGGATAAATCCTCGTCCACGAGGCGGCTGCATCCGGAAAGGATGGCCGCCCCGAGGAAAAGCAGGAGGATGCCGAAGCGTGCGGTACGGTTCATATCAGATTAGAAACCCTGGCTGTCCCTGTCTCCGAATTCCAGTTCGTATGTGAAGCCTGGCAGCCACTTGAGGTCCACGGAAAGACCGAGGGACATCTGGGAAGAGCGCAGGTCCGGAACAGTAACATAGGCGTACTTCAAGGAGTTCAGACCGATCTTGAAGAGGGCGGAGGTAACGAAATCCTGGATGAACACACGCGGGATCTGCTTGGATTTGCCGGCATTATCGATCGGCGGAATCTGGTAGTACTCAGGCCATTCGACCGTCTTGGATACCTGGGTTGCAGCCGTCGGATCCTCCGCACAGTCAAGCCGGGCGACCAGATAGAACTTGTTGCCCTTGGCAACCATGTTGTCACGTCCCCAGAAATTGTCCCCGTTGTTGATGAACTCGAGGGCGACATACACATGGTTCTGGACGGCGTTGTCGGCCTTGGAGGCGTCATAGTTGTCAAAGACGACCGTGTAGTTGGGGGTGATGGTCGGGATGCCGCCGTCAGGAATATCGTCGTCATAGATGACTCCGTCGAACTTTCCGTACTTGAGATCCGTGGCATCGGAGACCGACTGCCCGGACATGTCGATCGGGAGGAACTGCCAGTCAGCCTTGGGGTTGATGCCGCCCACCAGGACACCGGTCAGTTGGAGATTGGCCTCCGAGGCATTGAACGTGCGGTCATCTTCCTCGTTATTCGTCATCTTCTTCCGGTTGTCTTTCAGCTGAGTGGAACTGTAAGCCACCTTCGTCTCGAACAGCGCGACGCCATAGTTGATGTTGTCACGGACAGCGACGCCACGGGTGGAAGAGGTAACCTTCCGATTCTTTTTCCACAGACCGTTGGTCCATCTTTCATGATTGTCGTTATCCCAGGGACCGACGCCGTTGGGGAAGTCCAGGGAGGTGACATTGTCCTTGGCAGTGACACGAAGACCGCTGTTCACGTAGTACATGAGTTCCAGCGGGTAGGCATACTTCCTGGGTTCAAAGCTGTCGGCATGGGGATTGACCAGCGGATCGTTGGGATGCCTATACTCAAATTCACCCGTCGCAGGAAGGAAGCGGAGCTGGGCGGCGCCATCCGGAATATGGAACGACCCGTACGGGTAGTTGTTCAGATCCCGGGCAATCGTGGTCCGGGTCGATCCCGACGTTTTACCGAACTGGGTGTACCACTGGTCTTCCGTCATGATGTTGTTGGTGGTGAGATAGTTCTTGATGACGCTGATCTCCTTGTACGTCCACTCTCCGGTCTCTTCATTCTTGGAGAAGAAGTTGTTGATCTGGTCATTGATCATGCCGGCCAGACGCTTGGCGTTGGCTTCGTCTTTGGAAGTAGGGACGGCTCTGGATGCGACGGCTTCGATGACAAAATACATCTCCTTGATCATCTCCATGACGGCGGAGGAGCAGCCGGCCCGGTACTCGTTCTCACCGACTGTGGTGAACGTGACGTAGGCATTGCCCAGGATCTGGTCCAGCGCGCACACAGAGTTCGGGTCGGCCTTGTATGCGGCCCCGACCCCGGCCCAGCTGGTCGCCGGAAGATCCGTGTAACCACCGAAAGACTCAGCGGAAGGAGCGGCAGTTTTGATGATTTGGTTGATGACATAGATCATCAGGCGGGCTGTAGCGTCATACGCCAAGACGTCGTCTTCGGTTCCGATGCGGCGGACCGTATGGAAATAGGTCTCGCTGGGCTCCTTGGACACTTCGTAGTCGATGGCACCCAGGCTTGACTGCGTGTAGGAGGCGCCGCGGAGGGCTTTGCCATAGAACAGGACGGCATCCGTATTCAAGGGAATGGAGAGCTGCAGGATACGGTTGGAACTCTCCGTCTGGTTCTTCGAGGCATCAAGGGTGTTGCTGCCGAAAAGCAGGCCGAGGTCATAAAGCCGGTCGGCCTCTTGCGTCCCGTCAACGTACGGGAAGGCGGTTCCCTCGTCATTGGCGATTTGGGTCTTGTAGGTGAGCAGTTTGGCCTCCTCGATACCACGGAACCCGCTGTTATTCTGGACGGCGGAGGCCGTCATCCTGGTCTGCGCGTTCTGTCCGGTGGATACGCTCACGATGAACTGGGTGGTCACCTCGTTCGTCTCCGGATTGTAGTTCGGGTTGACGTCGATCGTCTCCCGCTGGCAGGCTGCCAGAGTGCCGGCGAGAGCGAGAACACCGAGCAGCAGCCATTTTGTGGATTTGTAAAGCATAATGATAAGAAGTTAGAGAGTTTTATTTAGGTGAAGATATTGATTGAATCCTTTCATTTCCGTTTGGTACGCTTCATAAGCTGCGCGTTCCAGGCGGATCCGCTGCAGTTGAGCCAGGTTCCGGGCTGCGGCGTCGTCGCCCCTTGCAGCGGCGGCTTCGAGGATCCGGAGCGCCTCTTCCTCCCGCCCGTTATAGAACAGGGCGACGGCATAGGCGTTGTCGCTGCGGTTGTCGCCGCGCTTGGCTTCCAGCCGGCGGAGCGCCGTTTCATAGTCTCCGGATTCCAGAAGTCCGATGGCATCGTTGATTTCCTGCGCACTCTTGTCCGGTACGTAGTCATAGTAAATCCGCAGGTAACCGGAGTTACGCAGGTTGTGGAGGACATTCTTTAGGAGAGCCTTGTACACTTTCCCGCCTTCCAGGCGCTTGAGGCGGGCCTCCCGCCGGTTGGCATCCGGCTCCGTGTCCATGATCTGCAGGACCGTCCGCAGCTGGGATTCTGAAAGACCCGAATCGCCGCCGCCCGCAAGGAGGGCGTCCTGCACCATGTCTCGGAACTCACTCCAGGCTTCGCCGCCACCCACGGTATCAAACAGGGAGTCGGGCACGTCCAGACGCTCCTGGATGTATCGCTGGAGGGCGAGGGCGCGCGCGTCGGCAAGCCAAACGTTATGCTGGATGGAACCTTCCACGGAGGCCAGGCCGATGATCTGGATCCGGGAGACGCTGCTGGTTGTATCGGCCATGATCCGGGAGGTGATGTCGATGATTTCGTCCAGCACGGGACCGTTGTCATGTGAGTAGCCTCCCTCGGAGAACGCGCGCAGGAGCCGGATCTTGTCCAGCTCGAAGAAGACATACAGGGCGCCCTCCTCCTTGCGGAGGATACGGTCGGGCGTATAGGGACGGTATTCGCTGCTGTGGCGGAGGACAGGGTGCTTCGGCGCCAGTTCGCCCGCGACGCCCCGGTCCTGGACCTCCGGCACTTCCGCGCGGAACTCGGACGGCGGCAGTACTGGTTTCGGACGTATCAGCGTATCGAAAGGTGTGAGGATCAGGTCGATGAGCTCCTGGCGGGTCCGCCGGCGGTCCAGGTCAATCGCGAGGTTCACCCCGATCTTGGGGATGAGGGTCGGTCCGGTCGTTTCCCCGATGCGGGCCCCGCAGTGGCTGCACTCATAGATGCTGGCCTTCTTGTAGCCCGCCCCGAGGCCGGCTTCCGTTTCCAGCCGGATCCAGTCATTGAGATACCAGGAATAGCCTGCGAAAAGGCCCGCACCGTAGAAATCTCCCTGCAGGCGGTGGTCGCGAACCTCCGGATACAGGCCCAGCGGGAAGCGGACGGACCCCACGTTGTAATGCGTATAAATGAGGTCGGCGCCCAGAAAAAGCCCGTCATAGACTTCATCCGTCCACCAGCGGAGTTCGGGGACGATGAGAATATGCTTCCATTTTTTCGGGTTCTCAACATCCGTGTCCCACGGCAGCCAGCGCGGCCAGGACTTCAGGCCCGCGTTGGCGCCGATGGTCAGGTGTTTTCCCAGCGGAATCTCGAAACCCAGGTTGGGTGAAGCGGACGCCCAGTAGGCGAGGTTCGTCCGGAAAGAAGGGGCGCGCCGCCGGGCCACGGAATCGGACCATACCACCGTCTTAACGGTGTCCGTGCGGAAGCGGTACAGCGTATCTCCGGATTCGCGGACCACGAGGGTGTCCGGGCCCGTCTGGACATGCGGATTCGCCTGGCCACGTACCATGACGCGACCCATCAAGAGGCAGGTCACTAATAGCATAGCTTCCCAATACTTGATATTATGCATGCAGTCCGGTTATAAATTATTGCGAATTTACTACACTGTCCTAAAAAAAACAAAAGATTTCCCCTTTTTTGTTACTCCTGAATACAGGAAAAACGGCCGTAGAGACCGTTTTTTCCTTTGATAATTAACAAGAATGCTTCGAATTTTGATAGATGCCTATTTGAATAGTTCGTGCGAAGCGGTCATGGCTTTCGGGTCTAGGGCCTCGTCGAGTTTCTCCTTGGTCATGTAGCCGTGCTCGAGGACCAGGTCATAGACGCTGCCTCCGGTTTCGAGGGCTTCCTTCGCCACCTTCGTGGACGTCTTGTAACCGATGTACGGGTTCAGGGCGGTGACGATGCCGATGGAGTGCTTGACCATCTCATAGCAGTGCTCGGCATTGACGGTGATCCCGTCGATGCACTTGGTGCGGAGGGTGTTCATCGCGTTGATGAGCCAGGTCTGGCTTTCGAGGATGCACTGGGCGATGACAGGCTCCATGACATTGAGCTGGAGCTGGCCGGCCTCGGCGGCAAAGGTGACGGCGGTGTCGTTGCCGATGACCTTGAAGCACACCTGGTTCGTGACCTCGGGTATGACGGGGTTCACCTTGCCCGGCATGATGGAGGAACCCGGCGCCATGGGCGGGAGGTTGATCTCATGGAGGCCGCAGCGCGGACCGGAGGCCATCAGGCGGAGGTCGTTACAGATTTTGGAAAGCTTGACGGCCAGGCGCTTCAGGGCGGCGGAATAGCTTACGTAAGCGCCGGTGTCCGGGGTGGCTTCCACCAGGTCAGGGGCCTTCTCGAAGGTGTCGCCGGAGAATTCGCTCATCCGCTTGGTGCAGAGTTCCGCGAAGCCGGGGACGGCGTTGAGGCCGGTGCCGATGGCGGTACCGCCCATGTTGATCTCCTTGAGGAGGACGGCGTTCCGCTCCAGGTTTGCCAGCTCTTCGGCGAGGTTGTTCGCGAAGGCGTTGAATTCCTGTCCGGAAGTCATCGGGACGGCGTCCTGCAGCTGGGTGCGGCCCATTTTGATGATGTCCTTGAACTCTTCGCCCTTGGCCCGGAAGGAGGCAATCAGGTCGCCGAGGGCCTTCTCCACATGCTTGTTCATGCGGACGAACGTATAGCGGAAGGCGCTGGGATAGGCGTCATTCGTGGACTGGGCGCAGTTCACGTGGTCGTTCGGGGAGCAGTACTGGTACTCGCCCTTCCGGTGACCCATGAGTTCGAGGGCGCGGTTGGCGATGACCTCGTTGGCATTCATGTTCACGGAGGTGCCTGCGCCGCCCTGCATCATGTCCACGGGGAACTGGTCGTGGAACTTGCCATCGACAATCTCCCGGCAGGCGGCGATGATCGCTTCGCCGATTTCCTTCGGGAGGACGCCGAGCTCGGTGTTGGCGGCCGCGGCGGCCATCTTCACATAGGCCATCGCGATGATGTACTCGGGATAGTCGCACATCCGCGTGGTGGAAATCTTATAGTTGTTGAGTGCCCGCTGCGTCTGGACGCCGTAATAGGCGTCGGCGGGAACCTGGAGTTCGCCCAGGAGGTCGGATTCGATCCGGTACTTGATTTCGCTCATGATTAAAATGTGTTATCTAATTATCCGCAAATGTAACAATTCGTTTGCAATAAACCAAAAATAGGTTAGAGATTGATTATCCCTTTTGAAATGAATGGAATTATCCGTAAAATAGCGCCGGATTTCCTTAACAGTCAACAGGATGAGACCTTTTCGCCTTTTGCTTGCCGCTGTCGCGCTGCTGCTTCCTTTCACGCTTTCCGCTTCCGAACCCTTCCGCATCGCCGTGGCCGGCGTCACGCATGACCACCTGGGTGGCGTCGTCTCCCAGCTGAAAGCGGGGGACATCCGGGTGGTCGGGGTCTGGGAAGCCGATGCCCGCTACCTGTATGCCAATTCCCTGACGGGGATGCTCCCGGAAGACATTTTTTATGCCGACCTGGGCCGGATGCTGGACGAAACCCGTCCCGTGGCCGTTGTTGCCTACGGCTCCATCAAGGAGCATCTGGCAGTCGTGGAGGCCTGCGCGCCGCGCGGCATCCATGTGATGGTGGAAAAGCCTCTGGCGGCATCGCTCAAGGACGCCCGAAAGATGGCCGCCCTGGCCCGGAAACACGGCATCTTCCTGCTGACGAATTATGAGACAACCTGGTACGCCTCCAATCGGTACGTGAAGGAGCACCTTGCCTCCGTGGGGCCTGTCTATCGCATCGAGGTCTATGACGGGCACGAGGGGCCCATCGAAATCGGTTGCAGCAAGAAGTTTACCGACTGGCTGACGGACCCCGTCCTGAACGGGGGAGGGGCCGTCATGGACTTCGGCTGCTATGGGGCCAACCTCGCCACCTGGCTCCTGGACGGCCGCCGGCCCGCGAGCGTTTACGCTGTCCTGCAGCAGAACAAGCCCTCGGTGTACCCCCGCGTGGATGACGATGCGACCATCGTCCTGGACTATGGCGGGACCACCGTCCAGATCAACGCCTCCTGGTGCTGGCCTTACGGCCGGAAGGACATGTATGTCTATGGAAAGGACGGCTTTCTGTATCAGGCCGATCCGACCCGCGTGGCTGATGCGCCCGGCTCCCGTGGCGTGGAAGCCCCGGCTCTCCCGGCGCCCATCGACAATCCCTTCCATTATCTGGCTGCTGTGGTCCGCGGCGAACAGACGGTCGCACCCACGGACCCGTCGGCCCTGGAGAACAACCTGACCGTGATGGAAATCCTCTCTGCCGCCGTCCGCAGCGCCCGTACCGGCAAGCCCGTCCGGTTCCGGTAAACGGTTTATGGGGCGTAGTCCCTTCCAAGGACCGAATACCGTTCCAGCTCTTTTCCCTCTTCGCTGTACACGGCGAATCCCTTCCTTCCCGACCGGAGCGTGATTCCACCGTAGTACGCCCCGCGCTTCCTCACCGCTTTCTTGGCTCGGAGCAGGGCATCTTCCAGGGTGGGGCAGTAGTACGTGGTCATCTCGGCGGTAAAGATATGCCGCCGTTGAGCCAAAGGAGGGTACAGGGATATGGTCACGCATGATGGAATGAAGAAGCCCTCGCCAGTGAGGATGAGGGCTTTGAAAAGGTAAACCTATATCTGAAATACAAGAACTGTTTTATTTTTTTGACGAAGAAGTGGATAGGCCTTTTCCATCCTTGCTCCCATAGGGCGGTGAATCCGGTTCCGCAATATAGCCATACCGGCGTTCATGATACTCATATCCGTCTACATGCGTGAAAGCACTTCTCACCAAATCCAAATCAAGGCATTCTTCCAACTTTGAAATGGTGTCCAAAGTCAGATTCTCCGACCCTTTGAGTAGTTTTGAGACATACTGGGGAGAACAATTCATTTTTTCTGCCAGTTCTTTCTGACTCATCTTGAGTTCTTCCAGACGGTGCATGACTGTCAGGGCTATATGGCCGGAATAACGGAGCCAGCGACGGTTTTCACGTCGCCACAAGGCCTTTTCCCGCCAGACGGTTTTTACTTCGTGCTTTTCCAGCACGGAGAGTTCCGTGTCAATTGCTTTCATTGTTATAATCTTCAAACCCGTTATACTCAAATATGCCCAGCGAAATCAAGTGGTTGCGAACTTTATTGAGCCTGTTCAGTTCTTCCAGGGTATGCTCGCGCTCTTGCATGGTCGCCGTCAGTTTGATGGCTCCGCCCGTAATAACATATCGACCCGATTCCAGCCTGATTGCATACAGTCGTAACCATGAAGCGTGGCTGTGAAACTGCCCTTTTGCCTTCTCTCTCCCTAACAAGACTTCCGAAAGCCGTGTGTTTTCCAATGGCCTGAACAATTCGTCCAGATTCACATTCGGGTCGATGTCCAGAATCAGGCACTCCAATTCGTTCGCATCATCTACTGTATCAAATACAGCGCGGTCAATGTCCGTGATATGAAAGTAGGATGACAAATCATCCATGTGTTTGATAAAAAACGTTCTTAGCCACTCATAATCATTCCATTGCGAAAATACCCTCTCCAAAATGTTGACACTGTCCCCATCGTACATCACAGCCCACAGCCGCCCGTTTTCAAGTATCCTTTCAAATCTCATATCCCATTTTTTGCAAAGATAGTACATTTCTTCGATTAATCAACCTATAAGTTTATTGATGATGCCCGAATAATTCCCGATCGTCTTATGTCGATCGGAATTACCTTAAAAACCTACTTGGAAAGGATCGGGTCGCCGCAGTATTTCTTCCGGCCGCAGTCCTTGCATTTGAATCCTGCCCAGACCGAATCGAACTGGTTCATGGCTGCTTCCACGAGTTCGGGCTCATCGGTCAGGATGCCGGCCTCAAAGTTCCTCGTGCGCGTGCTTTTCATACCGATCCCGGCTCCGGTCAGATTGGCCGAGCCGATATAGGCGGTCTGACAGTCGAAAACGATGATCTTGAAATGGACTCGTGGGCAAAGTGCCCTTTCCAGGCCGGAAAAGAGCACGGGATACCGGTCGAAGTCCTCCCGGAAGTTGGGCCCCGGTTCCTTGGCATGGATCAGGCGGACCTCCTTTCCTTTCCTGATCAGGTCGGCCAGGATTCCCAGGAAGGGACGTTCTTCCACATAAAGGTCCTTGATATCGGCGGTCCCGATCCAAAGCGAGCGTTTCACCTTGGGGACCCGGGCGATGATCTCCTTGAAGTGGGCTTCGTCTGCGATATACTGGATCATGGCGCTTTACGACAAGGAGGGTACAGGAAAGGTGATGCTTTATTTTTTGCAGACCTTGTTGAACAGGATCTGCTGGATGATCACAAGGACGCTAACGAATAGAACGACGACATATCCTTCTTTCAGGAATCCATATATGAGAAAGCAAACCGCTACTGCCGCCGAGCAACTGGCATGGACGATCTTGAATTTCGTCAGGTCATACTGCTTCCCGTCGCCGATATGCCTGAAATACCACATCATATATTTCTCCCCGCTGAAAAATCCGACGTAGATGGCCACCATGAAGGCCAATACGGCGATAACCAGTGAAAAAACTTGAAGAGCACTCATAAAGGTCGGCAGTTATTTTTTCCAGACATGGACGATCTCGCCGATGTACATGTAGTGGATGCCCAGGCCGGACCTTTCATACCAGTCCCGCTGTTCCTGCGGCATCAGGGAAGCGTCGAACTGCTGCCCGTAGATCTTCTTGCATTCAATGGCCAGGTCGGCTTCGGCATAGATAGGATTGCCCAGCTGGGTGAATTCGACGGTCAGTCCGGCTCCCGCCACCTTGTCTTCGTCCCTGCCTGAGACACGGCCCAGGTAGGATAGTTTGTCCCTCATGGATTCCGGGAAGTGCGTGACCGTGAAATAGTCGTTCTCTTCCATGAACTTGTGGGTATAGCGGCTGGTCGAGACGAAGACGGTGAAAACGGGCTTCCCCCACAGTTCACCGATGGTACCCCATGAAATGGTCATCAGGTTCATGTTCCCTTCCTTCCCGGCCGAAACCTCCAGCCAGTCCTTGTCAATCATTTGAACGGGATTCACCCCGATTTCAGTCGGCGCTATTTCCTGCCAGGGCTTGTCCTGGATGGATGTTGTCTTTTGAGTATTATTACCACAAGCCATAATGAGGAAGGCGGTCAGGATGATGGTGATACTTTTCTTCATGACGCTAAGGTAGTGAAAAATGTCGGTTCCTCCATCCTTCTCCCGATGAAAGTGATGCCGGATTCCCCGAAAGAAAACCGTTTGATATCACCCTGGAATGCGTGGAAAGCCAGTTTGGTACCACAATTGTCACATGGGACTGACTACTAATGATTTACAAAATTGATGGTTCCGAACCTACTATTTGAAATCGGGGTTCGGTACGGTCGCTTTGTAATATGCTGATTTGCAAGTGCTTGTGTGCAGTGTCGTTCCGAATCTCGGAGACTAGGCCGGAACCGTTGAGAATTATCGAACTTTTGGGGGAGACTTATTGGGAGTTTATGAGGCAGGTATCCGGATAGTTGTTATTCCGTCTCATGCATGGCATCCCAGTTGTATGGTTTTATTCCATATTCTCTCACCAAAGGGAGAAACCTTGCGTTTGCTTCCTTTTCATCATTATAATAGGCCTCATACAAACTGGTTTGGAAAACGTAAAGGCCCTTGATTTCTTTCTCCTCGAAACAATCTTTGATAAAACCGTAGGACCATTCGTCATTAAAGGCCATCGCTATCTTAAAGAGTTTTTCAACTCGGGAAGAGTTGGGATATTTATTTCTCAGTTCATAATCCCGTATTTCTTCCAG
>Ga0310697_10001441_pt1 | contig 27928 bp, 25 predicted proteins | sample 172DNAGHGlowgp2_FD_203883 | JGI IMG/M metagenome (GOLD analysis project Ga0310697, IMG submission 203883) | Sheep rumen microbial communities from Palmerston North, Manawatu-Wanganui, New Zealand - 1728 DNA GHGlow gp2 (v2) (version 2) | ecosystem: Host-associated > Mammals > Digestive system >...
GAGCAGGTCAATCATTTTCTTCTTGGCTTGTCTTTGTTCAAACCATCGTGCCAAGCGCCATACGACCAGTGAAAGAAGGCATGCTCCTACAATCCACATCCACCATTGTTTCCACCATGGTCTTGGTGTCTCCACAATGGTTGATTGGCGGTTGTTGTCAATCAATTGTGCAGGTTTGAAGGATGTCATTTCTTCCAATCCTGCCAGCCACACCGTGCCGTCCTCGCTCTCAGCCATCGTGCTCATCAGTGGTTCAATCATGGTGAAGCCGTTCTGCGAGTCGAACCAGCAAGGGTCGCTTGCATGGCATTGCTCATCGATGCGTGCCACAAGAAGCCCGTCGATGGCTGCAACAATCAGATAACCGTAAGGGGAGGCATGTATGGTGCGTATCTCGTGACCAGCCAGCATGGGCAAGAGCTCTGCTATCTCTGACACCTTACCCTCATGGATGTAGAAGACGGAGTCACCTAAGGCAAAAAGAACGTTGCCTTTGTTGTCGTTGGTCATGGTAGTGATGACTTGGGCTGTTGGGGTGTCCTTGATTTTCTTGACATCGATTTTACCATTGTCTGTTTCCGTCAGGCAGAATAATCCAGGAGTGCTGCTTACCCAAAGTCTTCCTTGTCCGTCGTCAGCGGCGCACCAAGGTCTCGGAATCTCTGTGGTCAGCGTGTCGAGCAATCCGTTAGTCGGATGGTAAGCAAGGATGCTGTTGCGCGTGCCGATAATCAGCCGTTCAGATTGCGGAGATGTGTTGTCCTTGGCTTTGACCACGAATTGGTATTTATCGAATGGCAGTCCCAGCCATTGCATAGTGTCGCCTTGCACGGTGGCGATGTCACCATTGCCGGCCAAATAGACCTTGTCGCCGATGGTAGCCGAACTTGGTGCATAGTAATTGCCTTCGATACTGCTGATAACATGATTGTCAACAATGACCTTGCCGTTGAGCGACCCCATGACGAGCCGTCCATTGCATGTGGCCACGGCCCGGACGATATCGTTTTTGTCGGTCAAACGGTGGTTGGTGAAGTTGTAGCTGAAGAAGCAATACGCACCTTGGTAGGTGGCCAACCAGAGTCGGTCCCATTTGTCGATGAACACTCCTTTAATCATGTTGAAGCCAGTGCCCAACTGCTGCATGGGGTTGGCTGCTTGGCTATCGTAGAGCCAGAGGGTGTGGGAGTCGGCGATGACGAGTTGGCCCTGATTGTTCTGTCTGACGAACAATCCGTAGTCGGGTGCCTCGAAATGATGTTCATACAGTGGTTTGATGCTGTCTCCCTCTATCGTGTAGATTCCGTCGGTAGCCAGAGCACAGAGTGTGTTGCCCATTCGGACCAGAGAGAACACGTCGTCTTTTTCTGTCAACAAGTGGTCGCGGTCGTCTTTGATGACATAAAGCCCCTGTGGAGTCGGCACATAGATGCCCGTTGTGTCGATATACATCTTGCGGTCGGGTGTCATCTCGTCCAACAAGGGGTTCTCCATGATGCTCTTGAAGCCTTCGGTTTCTATCTTGCAGAGTTGTCTGTTCTGTTCCTGACGGTCCTCCAAAAGCACATAGCCTGCGGGTAGGTCAGCGGAGTTGAAGTTGTTGAGCAACAGATGCCCCAGGGGGTCGATTTGCTCCTTTTTTACAGAATTCCCTTTGACATGCCATTGACGAATGAATCCCATAGCACGTATTTCCCTGTCTTCGGGATTCTTACCGAATTCTATTTCCTGGAATCCCACGATGTTCTCTCGCTTTCCTCCAAGAAACGGTGTCAATGTTCGTCCGTCGTAACGCACAAAGCCAGACAATGTACCTATATATATATACCCGCGCGAGTCCTGCCAGATTATTTCTGTCTGCATCTGTGGCAATCCGTCATGGGTGGTGAATCGACGGTAACTCAATCCACTCTGGACGGGAGGTTCGTCCATATCAGACCTGTCTGCCTCCGCTGAAGGCAGAAACGGCATGGCGATAGTTTCAGTGATAAAGACCGCCATACAGAGTAGGAAGTGGAGTAGTCTTTTCTTGTTCATCGACTACAAAATTACAACTATTATTCCATTCAGACCTCATTTTCTGTGTGGTTGGAATCACTTTTTTCCTTTCGTCACGTGAAACGCGTGTTTCGTCACTCGCAGACCGCGCTTCGTCAAAATGTACTTTTTGAAGACCTCGTGACTCGTGGATTCTTTCTAATTTTATACCCACAAAACCGTTTTTGAGGTTCAATCATACAAAATCGGCAACTTTTGATATAATTTATGTTTAACTAATAACTCATCGTTTTATGAAACACTTTAAACTACTCATGACACTCGCCTTGCTGCTTGTGCCTCTTTCAGGTATAGCGCAGTATTGGGAGAGCGGAACGACGAGAACGGTTTCGTTCTACAATTACATTTCTGGCAGCAGACATTATTCGAGGACCGAGATGTCCTATTACGTCAACGTGGAGGAGGACGGCGTCCTGCAGTTTTCGTGGGCATCTGTGGAAGCCGCCAAGGCCCACTATATCGGGATTTACTTCAATGACACGTTTATGGCGGACTTCAACCAGACAACGGGTTCTTTCACCGACGTGGCCAAAGGCATTTATCGCATTCGTCTGACCGGCTACCCCATCGACAGTAAGGGTTATGGTGGCAATGTGGTGTTCAGTTATATCTACAGCCCCGCTGCATGGAAAAACGACCCCGAATCCAACGACACGTGGGACAAAGGCACTCTGATCAAGAACGGTGACGAGCAGCAAGGCCATTTGGGCTATCGACAAGGCAACTATACTGACAACGAAGACTGGTACAAGATAGAAGTTCCAGACGAGGGTACCGTGACATTCTCCACCACCACTTGTGTCAGTGCAACCGAAAACCTTCGCCTCTACTATTTAGGGATGTACACCCCGAATGATGAAGCTACGAAAGTGAATCTCCGCAACGACAAGAACATGGACGGTGGCGGTAAGGACACCACCGTGGTCTATACCGTTCCCGATTGCGCCCCTGGCACCTATTACGTTCGTTTGCGTCGCACCAACGGACATGGCAGTTATAAGTTGAAATACACGTTCACTCCCAGTTCCCACAAGGCCGATGCCCCCGACAACGACGTTTGGAACAAGTCGCTCGACCTGGCACTCGACACTCCGACCCAGGGAAGAATGGGTTATAATTATTTCAACAACACCGATACCGAAGACTGGTACAAGATAGAAGTGCCGGCAGATGGCAAACTCACCTTCCTGACTAAGAGCGAACCCACGCTGAGGCTCTACTATTTAGGAATGTACACCCCGAATGCTGATGGTACGAATGTGAATCTCCGCAATGACAAGAACATGGATGGAGGTGGTAAGGACACCACCGTGGTGTATGAGGTGCCTAATGTGTCGAGCGGCATTTACTATGTCAGGTTGCGTCGGACCAATGGTTACGGTGGTTACACCCTCACCTGCTATTTCACCAGCCATGCTGATGAGGCCGACCCTGAGCCCAACAACGACTGGAAGAGCGCCATCGCCCTGAAGAGCGGACCAGCAGTGACAGGTCAGTTGGGTTACGACTACAACAGCAACACCGACACCGAGGACTGGTACAAGATAGAGGTACCAAAGGAAGGCACAGCCGTCTTCAGCCTGAAGTCTGAGACTACGCTTCGTCTGTACTATTTAGGTCTATACACCCTGAATAGTGCAGGAACGAACGTGGATTTACGCAACGACAAGAATATGGACGGCGGTGGTGAGGACATTACTGTGACTTATACCGTTCCCGACTTAGCTCCCGGCATTTATTATGTCCGTTTGCGTCGGACCAATGGCTACGGTACCTATTCCATGCACTATGTGTTCAATCCCAATACGCATGAGAACGATCCCGAACCCAACGACACTTGGGACAAGGCCTCGCTTATCGCCGAGGCGACCACACAGGAAGGCTGTTTAGGTTATCACCACCATGGCAACTATGACTCAGAGGACTGGTTCAAGATTGAAGTCCCCGATGAAGGCACAGTGACATTCTCCACCACCGCCGAACCGTCGCTCCGTCTCTACTATTTAGGCATGTACACCCCGAATGGCGACGGCACGAGAGTGAATCTCCGCAACGACAAGAACATGGATGCCGTTGGAAAAGACACCACTATGGTCTATACCGTGACGGACTGCGCCCCAGGCACCTATTACATCCGCCTCCGCTGGACCAACGGTGTGGGAGGCTACAAACTCGGCTACACCTTCACCCCCAATTCTCATGGTCAGGATCATCTCGACAACAATACTTGGGACAAGGCCACACTCATCGAAGCAGGAACCATCCAGCAAGGACGTTTAGGCTACAACTATTACAACAGCACCGATCCAGAGGACTGGTTCAAGATTATAGTCCCCGATGAAGGTACGGTGACATTCTCCACCACTGCCGAGCCGTCGCTCCGTCTCTATTATTTAGGCATGTACACCCCAAAAGCTGACGGTACGAACGTGAATCTCCGCAACGACAGGAACATGGATGCCGTTGGAAAAGACACCACCATGGTCTATACCGTGACGGACTGCGCCCCAGGCACCTATTACATCCGCCTGCGCAGGACCAACGGTGTTGGCGGTTATGACCTTCGTTATGACTTCACCCCCAACATCTATGGTCCAGACTCCTTCGATAACGATACTTGGGACAAAGCCACCGAATTAGCCGCGGGTTCCACGCAGCAAGGTCGCTTGGGCTACGACTACTTCAACAGTACCGACAATGAGGACTGGTACAAGATTGAGGTTCCATACGTTGGTAATATCACCCTGACCACCAGCAGTGAAAGCGCTCTTCGTCTTTACTATTTGGGCTTGTATATTCCCAATGAAGCGGGAACAGGTGTCAATTTGCGTGTGGACAAAAACATGGACGGTGGTGGCAAAGACACTACCGTGGTTTACCAAATCAACAACCTTGGAGCCGGCACTTACTACTTGAGGCAGCGTCGCACAAACGGAGTTGGAGGCTATACGCTGAAATACGACTATGAGCGCAACCCCTATGACCGCGAGAACATCCAGAACGGCACCTTCGCCAACCGTTATCAGTTGGAGGAAGGCAAACTTGTCAGCAACACGCTTGGCTACACCTATCGTTCACAGAACAATGAGGACTGGTATGACTTAGGTATGATGCACGGGCGTCAGATTGACGTGACCCTCTTCCCCGACACCACACGTCAACTTATCATCGGCGTTCCGGCGCTCTACGTTTACGAGGGCGACAATGAGGATGGAAGTCCTAAATTGACGAAAGTGGCAGAGAGCCGCATTGAGCGCAGCCAAGGAACCATCAGTTACCTTGACAAGAACGACGCAGACAAGCACTATGTCTTCCGTGTGCCCAACTACAATGGAAGCAGTCATGGAGGCTACCTCATTCTCTTCGGTGATGAACTCAAGGAAGAGACTCCATTGATAGCCAAGTCCAGCATCAACGTCTTGACTGAGGGTCGCAACACTGTGCGCAAGGGTGTGCCGTGCGAGAACCCCATCACCATCACCAACACCTCGACGGAGAAGACCGGAGCCTTCATTCTGGCCATCACCGCCACGGACGATGTGGATATCCTCGGATTCCGTTTGAGAGGCAGGTACGGCAGCCGTTACCTCCCTGTTGACAGCGTCACCACAATTGGCGAGACCGATTGCGAGAACACCTTGTTGTTCCTCGTTCCGAGCCTCAACCCATGGGAGAGCTACACCTTCACCATGATTAGCGAGGGAGAGGGCGACATCGCCTACGCACCAGTGAGAAGCCCGCACTCCACAGGCCTTAACAAGATTGTCATCAACGGCAACACCTACGTGGTAGTGACCGCAATGGGTTATGTGGATGAGCCAGCGGAAGGAAAGAAACTCAGCGACTATATCCTCAAGAAGGTAGCGACAGTCTTCGGACTTGACGATGCCGAACGCAGTGTACTCAAGAAGAGCATAGACTTGACCGTTGAGGAACTCGACGCCGTGAAGGCAGAGACAGGTGTTGCTGTTTATGGCATGAAATCCGTGATGAAGCAAGTGTTTGCCCATATCACAGAACTGCTACCAGGCAGTGAGTTTGCCGCGCAGATTGAGAGAATCGACGAAATGCCTTGCCAGTTGGCTCTGCCTATCCGCCAGCGTGTGTTCTACTGGATTTACCAGGACAAGAACTACATGCAGGACGACATCGAGATTTATGACGGCAAGGCTGCCATCACCGACATCGTGGCATCTTGGGATCCCAACGAGATGGTAGGCCCTGCAGGAGTAGGCGAGAAACACTATATCGGAGACGTGCAGACCGTCAACTACCGCATCCTCTTCGAGAACAAGGCCGAGGCCGGTGCACCAGCCTATAGAATCCGCATCAGCGACGAACTCGATGAGAACGTCTTCGATGTGTCGAGCGTGCGCTTTGGCGAGACCAGCCACAACGGCGTGGGCTACCAATGGGAGATGAGTCGCGACGGCAATAAACTCTCGTGGGACATCAAGGGTATCGAACTGCCGCCTAACGTGAACGCACCTGAAGGCGAGGGCTATGTGGAGTTCTCCGTCGGTCTCAAGCCAGGGCTTGCCAACGGCACACAGGTGAAGAACAAGGCGACCATCATCTTCGACAAGAATACACCGATTGAGACCAACGAGTTCGTCAACACCATCGACATCCAGGCTCCAGTCACCACAATGGCAGAGGCTGAATACAACTATGGCGACAAGGTGAATGTCGTTTGCAATACCGCTGATGAGGGTGCAGGCGTACAGAGTTACTTGCTCTTCGTGTCCAAGGACGGTGGTGAATATGCTTATTATGGCCAGAGCGTGACAAGCACGATTCCTTATCCTGTAGCAACGGGTGAGGTAGCCACTTACAGCTTCTATGTGCTTGCCATGGACAATGTGGGCAATGTGGAGGAAATCATTCCACAGGCTGTCAGTGTCACTGGTATCAAGAACGTGAAGGTTGTCAGCGACCCGAATGCTTCCATCAAGGTTTACACCATTGACGGACGTTATGTGGGCGACAGCATCCAAGGCCTGGCCAAGGGTGTGTACGTAGTTGGCGGCCGCAAGATGGTCATCAAGTAAGCACGACTGATAGTTGACTAGTTGAATAATATTTGGGGAGTGGAATGATTTCACTCCCCAAATAAAATGATTGATAAACTCATATTTAATACTGTCAAGACATGAAGAAAATAATACTCCTACTATTAGCTGTCGTGGCGATGACAACGAAAACCCGAGCACAGGATATGCTCAGCACTCCGCTGACCTTAGAGGCCATCACAGCAGGTACAATCTCGATGAACAACCCTTCATCTTCAGCACTGTCCATTGAATACTCAAAGGACGGAACAACATGGACAACCGTCAACACCTCACCAGCCATCACTATCGATGTGGATGCTGGTGATGTAGTGCGCCTGCGCGGTAACAATGACCAATACGGCAACACTCCTGACGACCATAACATCACCAGTACGGCAGAGGTGTATGTCTATGGCAACATCATGAGTCTCGTTCATGCTACCGACTTTGCCACCAATTTCAGGCTGACGAATTCGTTCGCCTTCAAAAATCTTTTCTGCGCCGGCTACAGTAACGACACCGATTGGGAACTCATCACCAACACCACCATCAAGAGCCATCCGACAAAGGACCTCTTGTTGCCATCTCCCTATGTTCCCTGCTCGTGCTATGCCGATATGTTTGCTGGTTGCGAGGCATTGGAGCGTGCGCCTGAACTGCCCGCCACGGAGATGGACGATTGGTGGTACGACGAAGTGACATACGATTACTCTGATGGCAGCATAGATTGCTACATGGAAATGTTCAAAGGTTGCAAGAACCTCAAACAAGGGCCTTCCATCCTTCCCGCAACCCAAATCGTCCACGGGGTCTATCAGTATATGTTTTACGGATGCACGAGTTTGACGAAAGCACCCGAACTGCCTGCAGCCAAGGTGGCCGACTGTGCATACGGCCACATGTTCGACGGCTGCACGTCCCTGAACTACGTGAAGTGTCTTGCCACAGACATTTCGGAAGAAATGGCAGTTGACGAATGGCTCAAAGACGTCCCGTCATCAGGCACTTTCATCAAGTCCTCCGAAATGACAGCATGGCCCGCAGGCGCGAGCGGTATCCCCGCAGGATGGACCGTTGAAGACGCCGCCGCTTTCGATTCCTACGCCACTCCTCTGACCTTTGAGGCAGTAGAGGATGCGACGACTGTCACCATCTCCAATCCGCTTGGTCTGACCATCGAATACAGTACAGATGGAGGTTCGACGTGGACATCCGCGAGCGACGGTACGATTAGCATCAGCGATATTGCCGCAGGCGGAACCGTTCAGTTGCGGGGAAACAACGCAGCTTATTCCACTGGTGTTATAGCCAACAGTACCATCATTTCCTTTGACAAAGACTGCTATGTATATGGCAATTTGATGAGTCTGGTCAATAAGACAGGGTTTGCTACAGTAACAAGTCTCACTGCTAATAACACGTTCTTTGATTTGTTTGATACTAATACGCACTTAAAGAACCATCCCAGCAAGGACATCGTCTTACCCGCCACAACACTGACAGAAGGCTGCTATTCCAACCTGTTTTACAAATGCTCGGCATTGAGCAAGGCACCAGCCCTGCCAGCCACAGTAATGGCCACCAAATGTTACGAACGAATGTTCCAGTCTTGTACATCCTTGACAGTCGCGCCAGAACTGCCAGCGATGACGATGGCCGACCATTGCTACTATTTCATGTTCTATGGCTGTAATGGATTGACGGCAGCCCCAGCCCTTCCAGCAACGACGATGGCTCCCTATTGTTATGCCAATATGTTCGGCTTTTGCCACAGTCTAACGGAAACTCCCGCTCTTCCAGCAACAACCTTGGCCGACTATTGCTATTACAGGATGTTTATTGGTAGTAATGGATTGACGACCATCACGTCGCTTCCCGCTACAACCATGGCACCTTACTGCTATAACGAGATGTTCCGTCAATGTCGTGCCCTGACGAAAGGAGCGAAACTTCCCGCCACAGAATTGGCAGAATACTGCTATCGTTGTATGTATCAAGCTTGTACATCCCTCACGACACCATCCGCCCTGCCAGCCTCTATATTGGCAAAGGGTTGCTATTTGGGAATGTATGTCAATACCGGCCTGACAGCGGCCCCATCTCTTCCTGCCACGACGCTGGCAGAGAGTTGTTATTACCAGATGTTCCAGAACAATCCGCACTTAGTTTCGTCACCAGCCCTGACGGCTACGACGTTGGCTGATATGTGTTACTATAAGATGTTTGCAGACTGTCCGTTATTAGAGACGGTAGGCGACATTTCCGCCACAACGACAGGTGAAAGTAGTTGCGAGTATATGTTTATGAATTGTACAAGTCTGGTTACCGCGCCCGCCCTTTCCGCCACGACATTGGCTCCTGCATGTTATAACTTCATGTTCAGTGGGTGCACCGCACTGACCAATGCTCCCGTGCTGCCAGCCACAACATTGGCTTCACAGTGCTATCAGCGTATGTTTGAAGGCTGCACCAGTCTTGTTTCCGCTCCTGCCTTACCCGCGACCAACCTCGCCGACCTCTGCTACAACGACATGTTCTGGGAATGCACAAACCTAAAGAACGCCCCCGAACTTCCCGCCACGGAATTGGCAGACTACTGCTACACCATGATGTTCCTTGGCTGCACCAGTTTGGAGAAAGCGCCCTTGTTGCCAGCCAAGACACTGACTCCCGGTTGCTACGAGCACATGTTCATGAACTGCAACAGTCTGAACTACGTGAAGTGTATGGCAACCGACCTTGGTGACGAAAGCAGTACTGATGGTTGGTTGACCAATGTGGCAGCCACAGGAACATTCGTTCAGCCCGCTGGTGTGGATTGGTCAGGAAAAGGCACCACCGAAGGAACTTGGGGAGATGAAGGTGAAGAAGTGCCCTGCACGTTTGTACACGGCATACCCGCCGGTTGGACCATTCAGGAAGTAGAAGCAACCGTTGATTACTTCGACCTTGCAGTTTCCGATGCTGGTATATCCACCCTTTATCTTGACTTCCCCGTCGCTATTCCAGACGACATCAACCTGCTCGGTGTGTTCTATATTTATGACGTTGATGACCACGTCATGCTGATGAGGAGGATGAAAGACTATATCCCAGCAAACACAGGTGTGATAGTCATGGCAAATCCAGGGACAATTACCTTTACTGGCACAGATGAGGACGTAGCGGCAGTTACCGATAACAAGTTGCAGGGTGTAGTAGAGAAAACTCCCGTCTCTTCCATCTCAGGTACCGTCTATACAATGGGGCATGGAAAGAACAGCGGTTATATAGGTTTCCACAAATACACTGGCACTAACTTGCCAGCCCACAAGGCCTTCTATGTCCGCAACGGCTCGTCAAATGTCAATGGATTCAACCTTGTCCTCGACAATGAGGACGGCAGCACCACATCTATCGGACAGGTTCAAGATGGTAAGTTCACCTCAGACGTTGTCTATGACCTCCAGGGCCGTCGTGAGGAGCACCCCACCAAAGGCATCTACATCGTGAACGGCAAGAAACAATACATCAAATAAACAAGACGACAATGGAGAAAAAAATATATTTAACGCCAGAGATGAAGGCCGTAGACTATGCGCCAAACAACGTCATAGCCATGAGTTGGAGCGATGAGGAAACCGATGAGGCACTTGTCGGTGAACGAGATGATGATGAAGGAGATTGGGATTCCTTTTGGGAATTGCGCGAATGACGTCTCGACATTGACACCTACTCGACATAGGCGAAAATAGTTAATAGAAGAGCCGTTCAGAATTTTTGGTATAGCCAAGGTTCTGGACGGCTTTTAATCTAAATGGAGTGATTTTTCCGTTTCCCTTCAGTATGGATGAAATAAAACGATGATTTTTGAGTTGTAATAAGTATAGGGTATGATAGATATTCGCTCGGATAATTATCTATTGAATCAGGTAGAACCACAAAAAAAGGAAGAAATGGGAAACGTAAAGGATTTGGTCAAATATGAGGGTAACTACACCGAGAAAAAGTTTTGGGGTAAGTTGGGCAGTGTGGCAAAGAAGATAGGTTCTCGTCCTGTCTATTTGCTGCTGTTGCTGTTCTATGTCACTCGCGATCCCCATGTGTCGAAGAAGGACAAGGCGATGATTTACGGCGCTTTGGGCTATTTCATCCTGCCGCTCGACCTCATTCCCGATGCCGTGCCTGGTCTCGGTTATACCGATGACTTTGCCGCCATCTCAGCCCTGTTGAAACTCACTTGGGACAATATATCTGATGAGACCATTGACAAGGCCCGTGCTAAAATTCGTGACTGGTTTGGCGACGACGTGGTTGATGAGGACCTTAACTTCGTATAGCCCAATAGGTTATCGGGTGATTATATGGCTGTTATCTGCGAATGAACTTGAGTGTTTCCTTCTTCTTATTGATGGTCAGGGTGAGGAGATAAATGCCTGAGGGCAGTTTACTGAGGTCGTATTGTTTGCGTTGGTTGTTCACTTTTCCGCTCATTACTTCTGCTCCTGATATCGTATGGACTGCGAAGCTGCAGTTCTTCCTATCGCTCAGATCCCTTGTGTCAATATGGACGATATTGGTTGGCAGACCTGTGGCTGGGGCTTTCTCCAAAGATATATGATAAGTCTTTCGAAGATTGGCATCATTTCCCATGATTTCATCATCTTTCTGGTCTGTACCAACCTCCTGAAGCACCATCGCCCCATTCTCAGAATACTCAAAGGTGATGTAATCAATTTGGCCCACTGCCGTGGTGTCTGCATTCTCTTGTGCTAGAACGGATTGTATTGTCAAAAATGATGGAATCAAAGCAAATAAGATTCTTTTTCCCATACTTATATTGTCAATTGTTTAATGCGTTATTCTGTGATTACTGAATCTATGACTGTGCGTGGAAATTTATCTCCATAATAAACCCCGTAATAGACTCGTGTTTTAATTTTGCATCCAGGACATTCAAATTCCAGGAAAGAATTAGAAAGTCCCATTTCTATTTCTGGAAGTAAATCACCATATTTAGTTGTTTTGTTCAGAGCATGACGACGAAAGTCTTTCTCGCGGAAGAGCAATTCATTGCCGCAATTCGGACATGTATAACTTATTATAACGAAAACATCATGGTCTTTTTCATCACCCAAAGATGTTCTATTAAATACCTCTTCTGATTTGTACGATTTCATTTTGAGACTACCCTTTTCTCGGCCACAGTTCACCTCTGATGACTGGCATTTGGTTCTGTTGGATATACTCCGAACAATGTCGCAGTAGGAATTTATCGTCATCAATGACATGATCTCCAATGCATTCGTTAATATCTATGAATTTGTTTGAAAACCATTTGGGCTTCATAATAAATATGTGATAATCGCTATATTCACAGCCTAAGTCTGCACCAATAACATGAACTTCAATGCCAAATTGATGGTTCTTGAATATAACTGATGGATATGCTCTTAAACCTATAGTGACTTCTTTTACTCTATAATTCTCGTGAATCAAAAAGTAAAAATTGTCTAAGATTTTCATGAGTTCACTTAACTGAAATTCTTTCATCTTCTTTTAATCCAATATATTCTTAATGTTTGGTTTCTGTTATTATAATATTTCACCCGATAAACATTTAGATAACCTTCTATATGGTTTTGCGCCGTAGCCTGGGCGCAGGTCGATGGGGATGGTGTAGGTGGCAGCTCCTGTGGGGGATACGGAGAACGCCCCGTCAATCGTCCCAACTAAATCCTGGGAACGGACTGGAGTGCTCAATATAAATAACACTAGATATAGCAGACTTCTCAATAAAGAATCTGAAGTGTCATTAGTAATGATTTTTATAATAGCCAAGTTTTTCATGAAAGCAGTCAAATAAAAGATAGTTGTGTGTTTTCTGAATAGTAATAAGACTTTATGCTGTCCTTTGGGGTGCAGTGTGTTGTATCGGGGGAAGGTTTGGTCGATGAGGACCTCAACTTTGTATAGGGTCTTCTGAGGTGTCACAATAACAGTCCAGTCATACATGAACCTTGATGGTTTTGTGTATGGCTGGACATGCTGTTTAAAGGTCTCTAAAGGGGTCTTCCTCGTCCTTTATCCTACTGTAGGTGTTGAGCATAATGCCCATTTCACAAGACAACTGGCATGCTTTCTCGCCAGCGGTAACATAGAATCTCGGACTGCTGTCGGCATAGATGATGGCGCGGCTGGAGTTGACGATGAGACCACAGTCGGGGGTCATGCCATAGCGGCACACTTCCTCGAGGCTGCCACCCTGTGCGCCGATGCCAGGCACGAGGAGGAAATGGTCGGGAGCGACTTTGCGGATGTCTTCAAACATGCGTCCCTGAGTGGCTCCTACCACATACATCATGTTGTCGGCGTTGCCCCATGCCTGCGACTTCTCAAGCACATGCTCGAAGAGTCGCTTGCCCTCTGTGTCAGTGATGAGTTGGAAATCGTGTGAGCCCTTGTTGCTGGTCAGGGCGAGTAGGATGACCCATTTGCCCTCGTATGAGAGGAATGGGGTGACACTGTCCTCACCCATGTAGGGAGCGACGGTCAGTGCATCCACATCCATCTCTTCGAAGAAGCAACGGGCGTACATGGCTGATGTGTTGCCGATGTCGCCGCGTTTGGCATCAGCGATGATGAGGTGGTTGGGATAGTACTTTTTGAGGTAACTGATAGTTTTTTCCAGTGATATCCATCCTTTCACGCCGTCGCACTCGTAGAATGCGATGTTGGGTTTGTAGGCTACACAATAGTCGGCAGTGGCGTCGATGATGGCCTTGTTGAATTGAAAGATAGGGTCATCGCAATCCAGAAGGTGCTTTGGTATCTTCTTGATGTCGGTGTCGAGGCCCACACAGAGGAATGTCCTCTTGGTGAATATTTGTTCGATGAGTTCTTGTCTGGTCATGATTTTAAGTGGGAGTTAAAGTGGGAGTTAAAATGGAAGTTAAAAAGGGAGTTAAAGTGGGAGTTGAAAAGGGAGTTAAGCACTTCGTGCTGGACGATACCACAGCAATTGTTCAATGTTCAATGTTCAATGTTCAATGGTCAAAAATGCGATTAAGCGAGAGCAGAGCCAAGCTTGCTTGGGCTATGCCGAGCGTGAGCATTTTAGGCGAAGCCAATGGTCAATGTTCAATGGTCAATGTTCAATGGTCAATGTTCAATGTTCAATGGTCAATGTTCAATGGTCAATGTTCAATGGTTTACAGTGCGGCTTCCTTCATGCGCTCGGCATTCTCGGCGATGATGAGGTGGTCGATGACGTCCTGTATATCACCGTCCATGAAGGCGGCGAGGTTGTAAATGGTGTAGTTGATGCGGTGGTCGGTCACACGGCCCTGCGGGTAGTTGTAGGTACGTATCTTGGCCGATCGGTCGCCTGTCGAGACCATCGTCTTGCGTCGGCTGGCGATGTCGTCGATATACTTCTGGTGCTCGCGGTCGTAAATTCGTGTGCGAAGGCGGGCGAGTGCACGCTCTTTGTTCTTGGGCTGGTCGCGCGTCTCCGTACATTCCACCAGTATTTCCTCTGTTTCGCCCGTGTTGGGGTTCTTCCACATATAACGGGCGCGAACACCCGATTCCACTTTGTTGACGTTCTGACCACCGGCACCGCTCGAACGGAAGGTGTCCCACTTGATGGCACCCTCATCGATATGCACCTCGAAAGCCTCAGCCTCGGGCAGCACAGCCACGGTGGCGGCAGAGGTGTGCACACGGCCCTGGGTTTCAGTAACAGGCACACGTTGCACGCGGTGAACGCCCGACTCGTATTTCATCGTGCCATAGACATTCTCACCAGTCACGTTGAAGATGATTTCCTTGTAGCCGCCCGAAGCGCCTTCCGAGAAACTTGACACGGTGATTTTCCATCCCTTGATGTCGCAGTACTTGCTGTACATGCGGAACAAGTCGCCAGCGAACAGTGCAGCCTCGTCGCCACCTGTTCCTCCACGTATTTCCATCACCACGTTCTTGCCGTCCTCGGGGTCTGCAGGAATCAAGAGGAGTTTGATTTCCTCCTCCAGTTCAGGAATGCGCTTTTCGTTGGCCTCCATCTCCTCTTTTGCCAGTTCGCGCATGTCGGGGTCGCTTTCTGCGGCAAGGATGTCCTTGGCCTCTTGCAGTCCTGTCAGACAGTCGATGTATTCCTTACGTGCCTTGACGATGTTCTGCAGGTCCTTATACTCTTTTGTCAGTTTCACATAGCGTTGCTGGTCAGCCAGCACATTTGGGTCGGAGATGAGGGTTGACACCTCCTCATATCGGCTGATGATGCCTTCCAGTTTCTGTAGTATGTTGTTGTTCTCCATTATAATAGTATAGTCATTAATACTGCTGTGGGTATAGGAGCGTCCCATGTGAACAGGATGTCGCTCGTATAGGTATATGCTCCTTTATAGATATGTTTGTTGTCAGTGGTGAGAATGATGTCGCTCGAATAGGTGTAAGCCCCTTGATAAATGTGGTTGTTTCCTACGGTCACCACAATCTTGTTGGAATAGGTGTAAGGTCCCGAGTACAAGTGTTTGCCATCCCATGTGTAGAGGATGTTGCTCGAATAGGTGTACGGACCTTTATAGACATGCTTCCCGTCCCATGTGTAAAGGATGTTGCTGGAGTAGGTGTAAGCCCCCTTGTAGAGATGCTTTCCGTCCCAGGTGTAAAGTATGTCGCTGGAGTAGGTGTAAGGTCCCTTGTAGATGTGGATGTCTGCGGCCATTGTTTCATTGGGTGATAACCATGAGGCCAGAATGAACAGTATGGTCAATAAATGCTTCATGATTGGGTATGGGGTATAGTTGGTTCTGAGTATTGGGAGTAATCGAATCATCCAGCACCTCAAGCTTATCTTGCCCCTAATACTCGAATGTGCCGAACTCGCTCTTAATGGTCAGGCTGCGCTGTCCTTCTTCGATGTGTCCGACCACTTGTGCATCGATGTTGAAGCTGCGGCTGATTTCGATGACTTGTTCTGCGTCTTCAGGGCTGACATAGACTTCAAGTCGGTGTCCCATGTTGAAGACCTTGTACATCTCAGCCCAGTCAGTACCGCTCTCCTTGGCGATGGCTCGGAAGAGTGGTGGCACGGGGAACATGTTGTCCTTCACCACATGGCAGTTGTCGCCCACGAAGTGCAGCACCTTGGTCTGCGCGCCTCCCGTGCAGTGCACCATGCCATGGATGGCAGGTCGCATCTGGTCGAGCAGCACTTTCACTACTGGCGCGTAGGTGCGGGTAGGGGAGAGGACCAGTTTGCCGGCGTTCACAGGACTGCCTTCCACCTCGTCGGTCAGGCGGTAGCTGCCACTATAGACCAATTCCTCGGGGACAGCCTTGTCGTAGCTTTCGGGATATTTCTCGGCGAGGTATTTGGCGAAGACGTCATGGCGTGCGCTGGTCAGTCCGTTGCTGCCCATACCACCGTTGTACTGGGTTTCATAGGTCGCTTGCCCACAACTGCTCAGGCCCACAATCACGTCGCCGGGACGTATGTTGGCGTTGTCGATGACATCGGCGCGGCGCATGCGGCAAGTCACTGTGGAATCAACGATGATGGTTCGAACCAGGTCGCCCACGTCGGCGGTCTCACCACCAGTGGCGTAGATGCCGATGCCCATCTGTCGCATCTGCTCAAGCAGCTCGTCGGTGCCGTTGATGATGGCGGAGATGACTTCGCCGGGAATGAGCATCTTGTTTCGGCCAATGGTGCTGGAGACAAGGATGTTGTCGGTGGCACCGACACAGAGCAGGTCGTCGGTGTTCATAATCAGTGCGTCCTGTGCGATGCCTTTCCATACCGATAAGTCGCCAGTCTCTTTCCAGTAGATATAGGCGAGGCTTGATTTTGTACCAGCTCCGTCGGCGTGCATGATGTTGCAGTACTCTGGGTCGCCACCGAGGATGTCGGGGATGATTTTGCAGAAGGCTTTTGGGTATAGTCCTTTGTCGATGTTCTTGATGGCGTTGTGAACATCTTCTTTCGCAGCGCTTACGCCGCGCATCATATAACGTTGTTTGTTGTCCACAGTCTTAACTGTTTTTTTAGTGGTTATCTGTTTTAGAAAGGATTGACCCCATCCTCAAGAAAATGAGGCGGGTGGGAAGGGTTACTTGAGGAACACAAAATATACAGCAAGAATCAGGCAGCCGAAGGCAGCAAAGTGGTTCCAGTGCAACTGCTCGCTGCGGAACATGAACATAGCCATGCAGGTGAAGACGGTCAGTGAAATCACTTCCTGTATCACCTTGAGCTGCAACAGACTGAAAGGTCCTCCGTTGCCGGAAAAACCTATTCGGTTGGCTGGTACCTGGCAGGCATATTCCAGAAGGGCTATGCTCCAGGAGAACACGATGACTCCGTACAAAGGCCATGAGGTGGATATCTTCATTTCCTGAAGTTTCAGGTGGCCGTACCATGCGAATGTCATAAACACATTCGACACAATCAACAAAAGAATAGTGTATAACGGTTTCATGGTGCAAAGTTACGATTAAACGAGCGAAATGCCAAATTTTATTTGAGCATTTCCGAGTGTGAGTAACTTCGGCGTAGCCAAATGACGATTAAACGAGCGAAATGCCAAATTTTATTTGAGCATTTCCGAGTGTGAGTAACTTCGGCATAGCCAAATGGCGATTAAACGAGCGAAAAGCCAAATTTTATTTGAGCATTTCCGAGTGTGAGTAACTTCGGCGTAGTCAAATGGCGATTAAACGAGCGAAAAGCCTAATTTTATTTGTGGGCGTAGCCAAAGTTACGAATTAATTAGGGAAGCGCAAAAAAACGTAATAACGAAATCACGTAATAACGGGATAACGATATAAAAATTCGCGCATGCGAATGAAAAAACTCAGTTGTGCTTTGCAGATTCGAATAAAAGTTGTAATTTTGCACCGCTTTTTTTACAGCACAAGGGGAATAGAGGGTGCAAGACTTGATATTCAGGCTCCTGGTGACATTCCGCAGGTGTGATGACGAATTAAGCATGAACTTAATTTAAAGTAACACAAAAACAAACAAAAGATGAAAGAAATTACATTGAAGGCCGAGTCAAGAACAGACCTTGGCAAGAAGGCAAGCCGTGACGCCCGTCGCGCAGGTAACGTGCCAGCCGTGATTTACGGTGTGGAGAAGCAAGAGAAGGATGGCAAGCAGATTCCATTGGCCAAGTCTATCCTTGTGAACCTGAAGGAACTGAACAAAGCTGTTTTCACTCCTAACGTGTACATCGTTAACCTCGATGTTGAGGGAAAGGTGATTAAGACCATCATTCAGGATATCCAGATGGACTTCGTGAAGGATGTTCCCGTACATGTTGACTTCTATCAGATTACAGAGGACAAGCCAATCGTGATGGAGGTTCCTGTGAAGCTCACTGGTTTGGCAGAAGGTGTTAAGGCTGGTGGTAAGCTTTCTCTCAACGTACGCAAGCTGAAGGTGAAGGGTCTGTATGACCAGCTGCCCGATGTGCTCACAGTTGATGTTACTCCACTTGCTATCGGTAAGTCTCTGAAGGTGGCCGACCTCAGTTTCGAGAACGTGGAACTGGTGAGCCCGAAGGAAGTGGTGGTTTGCGGAGTTCGCATGACACGTGCCGCACGTAGCGCAGCCGCTGAGCAGGCTTCTGAAGAATAAAACAGAAAATGAAATATCTCGTAGTAGGGCTGGGTAACATCGGCGACGAGTACGATGGCACCCGCCATAATATAGGATTTAGAGTGTTGGATGCCTTTGCTAAGGCATCCAATGCTGTTTTTGAGGACAAGCGCTATGGTTTTGTGGCTCATACCAGAGTGAAGAACGCTGAACTGGTGTTGCTCAAGCCCTCCACCTACATGAATCTCAGCGGCATGGCCGTGAGGTATTGGCTGAACAAGGAGAATGTGGAGCTTGAACGGCTGATTGTCGTGGTGGATGACCTAGCTTTGCCCTTCGGGAAGCTGCGTTTGAAAGGCAACGGCAGTGATGGAGGCCACAACGGACTGAAAAACATCGCTCAGCTCCTGTGCACACAGAATTATGCCCGGCTTAGGTTTGGCATCGGTAACGAGTTCCCCCAAGGCGCTCAGGTTGATTTCGTCCTCAGCCAGTTCACAGACGAGGAGCTGCAGGCCATGGATGAGCGTGTGGCGATGGCTTGCGAGGCCGTCAAGGCTTTTTGCCTCTCAGGTCTGGTCTTCGCCATGAACAATTACAATAATAAATAGGCGTTTTTATAGTTTCTATAGTCTCTATAGTTTTTATAGTCTCTATAGATCTATGGCATCTATATAATAAAAAAGAACAAGCGACAATCATTATGGAAGCGCGACTCGATAAATGGCTGTGGGCGGTGAGAATCTTCAAGACTCGTTCCATTGCGGCAGATGCTTGCAAGAACGGGCGTGTGGCTATAGGCGGAGTGAAAATGAAGCCTTCACGCATGGTGAAAGAGGGCGAAGTCATCCAAGTGAAGAAAGGACCTATCACATATTCATTCAAGGTGCTACAAGCCATCCAGAACAGGGTTGGAGCCAAGCTTGTGCCCGAAGTGATGGAGAATGTCACCACCCCCGACCAGTATGAACTGCTTGAGATGAACCGCATCAGCGGTTTTGTGGATAGGGCGAGAGGTACAGGACGACCGACCAAGAAGGAACGGCGCGACCTCGACGAGTTCATTGTTCCGGCTTTTCTCGGTGACTTTGACTTTGAGGATGACGACGAGGATGAAAATGAAATGAACGGCTACGAGGACGATACCTTGTAGCCGTTCTTTTTTCATTGAACAAGGGGGATGTTTTGGGTTGGGGTGTTAGCGATTACCCTAATTTCTCTTCCACCAGTTTGCAGATGTTCACCACGGTCTGCATGGCCGCCTCCATGTTGGGGATGGGACAGAACTCGTGTGGTCCATGGAAGTTCAGTCCGCCAGCGAAGATGTTGGGGCAGGGCAGTCCCTTGAAAGAGAGCTGCGCTCCGTCCGTTCCGCCTCTGATGGCACGTACCACAGGTGTGGTTCCCGTCTGGAGGATGGCTTCTTTGGCAATGCTGATGATATACATCATTGGTTCCACCTTCTCCCTCATATTGTAGTACTGGTCTTTGATTTCGATTTTCACGACATCCTTACCATATTTCTCTGCCAGGTTGTTGGCGATTCCGGCAATGAAGAGCTTGCGCATTTCGAAGCATTCGCGGCTGTGGTCACGGATGATGTAGCTGAGTGTGGCTTTTTCCACGTTTCCGCTCATGCCAATGAGATGGTAGAAACCCTGATATCCCTCTGTGGTTTCCGGTGTCTCGTTGGCTGGAAGACTCATGGCAAATTCTGCTGCCACTTTCGAAGCGTTGATCATCTTGCCCTTGGCGTAGCCAGGGTGTACGCTACGGCCAGTAATGGTGACTTTGGCAGACGCGGCGTTGAAGTTCTCGAACTCAATCTCGCCACGCTCGCCACCGTCCATGGTGTAAGCGAAGTCGCATCCGAATTTCTCCACATCGAACTTGTGGGCGCCAAGGCCTATCTCCTCGTCAGGGTTGAATCCCACGCGAATCAGTCCATGCTTGATTTCGGGATGCTCCATGAGATAAACCATGGCCTGAACAATCTCGGCGATGCCGGCCTTGTCGTCGGCGCCTAGCAATGTGTGTCCGTCGGTGACGATGATGTCCTCTCCGACATGGTCCTTCAACTCAGGGAACATTTCAGGTGATGTGACGATGCCCTCAGAAAGTACGATGTCGCCTCCGTCGTAGTTTTTGACGATGCGCGGGTGGATGTCGGCTCCCGAACAGTCGGGACTGGTGTCGAAATGGGATATGAATCCCACTGTGGGTACAGTCTTATCGGTGTTGGCCGGCAATGATGCCATAATGTAGCCATTGTCGTCGATGTCTACATCACTCAGACCGATTTCGCTCAACTGCTGGGCAAGATGGCGTGCGAACACCATCTGCTTGGATGTGCTAGGTGTGGTGGTTGACTCCTCGCTCGACTGGGTGTCGTAGCTGACGTAATCCAGAAAACGTTCTACTAATTCCATATTCTTTATCTTTTATTGATTGTTTGAATGTTCGTGAACTAAATGATGGCTTTGATGATGAACCATATCACAGGGACTAGCAATGATGGCAGGAGGTTGAGTGTCTTGCAGTCCTTGATTTTGAGCAACGAAAGCCCCGAAGCGGTGATGAGCAGTCCACCCGTGATGCACAGTTCGGCTACGAGAGCATCGCTGATGGCTGTGCTCGAAATCTTCGCGATGAGGTAGAACATGCCTTGCCAACAGAACAAGACCGGAGCGGCCAGAACCATTCCGATGCCGTAAGTGGAGGCCAGTACCATCGAAGAGACAAGGTCGAGGGTCGCGTTGGTGAAGAGGAATGTGTTGTCGCCTTGTAGTGCGCTCATCACCGGACCTATCATCGACAACGGTCCTATGCAGTAGAGCAGGATGCCCATCGCCAGGCCATCGGCTAGACGGTTTTCCGTCTGTTTGTTCTTCGACCGTTTGTTCACCGCTTTCTTGAAGTGGCGGTCGATGTCGAGTGCAGTGCCAAAAACTCCGCCAATGGCGATTGAGACGATAAACAGGACCGGAAACTCGCTTTGAGAGATATGGCTCACGAAAGCATTGAGGCCGATGCCCAGAGATGCGAGTCCTAAGCCGTTGAACAGCGCTTGTTGGTATTTTTCCTTTATTCCCCGATGCAGAATGGCACCCACCACACCGCCGACGATAATGGTCGCGGTATTGACGATTGTCCCTATCATGAGTTGAAATGTGTTTTTTATTTGTTGTTTGTGTCTGTTTGTTGGTTGGACGGTGCAAAATTAGTCAAAATCGCTTGATATGGCAAATTATGGAAACTTTTATGGCCAAACTTTTCGTATCATTGTTTTTTTTCGCTACATTTGCCAAATGGAGAATAATTGTGCAAGAAAGGAAGGTGCTTGGATTGTCGGCATGGTCCGCTTGATGGCACCACGCCTTTTATACTCCAGTTGTAATGTGATGTGAAAAATACAAATACATTGGATTTATGTTATCAGTAAACGAACTTAACGACAGACTTATAGACCTCGCCTTTGCCGAGGATATAGGTGATGGCGACCACACGACATTGTGCTGCATCCCAGAGGATGCCATGGGTGAGTCGAAACTGCTCATCAAGGAAGAAGGCGTGTTGGCAGGTGTGGAGATAGCCAAAGAAGTGTTCCACAGATTCGACCCTGAGATGAAGGTCGAGGTATATATCAACGATGGTGCGCATGTCAAGCCAGGCGATATCGCGATGAGTGTGAAAGGCAAGGTGCAGAGCCTGTTGCAGACCGAGCGTCTGATGCTCAACATCATGCAACGTATGAGCGGTATAGCCACCATGACCAACAAATACGTCAAACGGTTGGAAGGCACTCACACAAGGGTTCTCGACACCCGCAAGACCACCCCAGGCATGCGTATGCTGGAGAAAGCGGCGGTGAAAATCGGAGGAGGTACCAACCACCGTATCGGCCTGTTCGACATGATACTCCTCAAGGACAACCACATCGACTTTGCCGGAGGTATTGAGAATGCCATCAGCCGTTGCCACAAATACCTCAAGGAGAAAGGCAAAGACCTGAAGATTGAGATAGAGGTACGTGGTTTCGATGAGTTGCAGCGCGTGCTCGACTATGGCGGGGTTGACCGCATCATGCTCGACAACTTCACCCCAGAGGAGACCAAGAAGGCCGTGGAGCTTATTGGTGGCAAGTACGAAACAGAATCGTCGGGAGGTATCACTTACGACACTATCCGTGACTACGCAGAGGCAGGAGTGGATTTCATCTCCGTCGGTGCACTCACACATTCCGTGAAAGGACTCGACATGAGCTTCAAGGCAGCCGACTCCAGCAAACTCCATGTCTAATCACCTTTTTATGTTAGAAATGAGGAAATTCTTTATCTTGATGGCCTTCATCCTGGGCATGAAGGCACAGGCATGCACAAATATCATCGTCGCCAAAAACGCTTCTGCCGACGGCAGCGTGATGGTGAGTTACAATGCCGACAGTTATGGTGCATACGGTGTGATGTACCGCCATGTAGGTGGCAAGCACCAGGCTGGTGAGATGCGCAAGATTTACGAATGGGATACCGGCAAGTACCTCGGCGAGATACCTCAGGCAGCTGTGACCTACAATGTGGTCGGACAGATGAACGAACACCAGGTGACCGTCTGTGAAACCACATTCGGTGGACGCGAGGAGTTAGCTGACTCTACGGGCATTATCGACTACGGTAGTCTGATATACATAGCCCTTGAGCGTTCGAAGACCGCCCGCGAGGCCATAGATGTGATGACTTCGCTCGTGGCCAAGTACGGATACTACAGCGAAGGCGAGACCTTCTCCATCGCAGACAAGAACGAAGTCTGGGTGATGGAGATGATGGGTAAAGGACAGGGCGGACACGGTGCCGTCTGGGTGGCTGTCAGGATTCCTGACGACTGCATCTGCTGTCATGCCAACCAAAGCCGCATTACCCGTTTCGACATGAAGGACAAGAAGAATGTGCTTTATTCCAAGGACGTGGTGAAGTTCGCCCGTGAGAAAGGATATTTCAACGGCAAGGACGCAGACTTCTCTTTCCGTGATGCCTATGCACCTATGGATTTCAGTGGCGCGCGTTATTGCGAGGCGCGTGTCTGGAGTTTCTTCAACCACTGGGTGGACGGTATGGACAAATACCTCGACGTGGCCATGGGCAAGAACAACAAGGGCGAGATGCCACTCTATTTCGTACCTAAGGCCAAACTGACTGTTGCCGACGTACAGAACGGCATGCGCGACCACTATGAGGACACACCGCTCGACATCTGCCATGACCTCGGAGCAGGACCTTACAACATGCCTTATCGTCCGACGCCGCTCTCCTTCACCAGCGACGGCAAAAAGTACTTCAACGAACGTCCCATCTCTACCCAGCAGACCTCCTTTGCCTTTGTGGGTCAGATGCGCGACTATCTTCCCGACGCCATCGGAGGCGTGGTCTGGTGGGGCAATGACGACGCCAATATGGTGGCATACACACCAGTCTATTGCTCGGTGAACGAGATTCCAGCCTGCTACACTGCCATCAAGGGTCAGCAAGATGCGCTCACTTTCTCTTGGAACTCAGCGTTTTGGGTGTGCAACCTTGTGGCGAACATGGTGTATCCCTACTATTCCAAGATGATGCCAGACCTCAAGAAGGTGAGAGACGAACTCGAAAACGGTTATTTCAGCCAGCAGAAAGAGGTAGAGGCAGAGGCCAAACGGCTGTACGACAACGACCCTGCTTCCGCAAAAGCATACCTGACTGACTATTCGTTGAAAAGTTCTGACAGCATGATGGAGCGTTGGAAGAATCTTTTCTACTATATCACTGTGAAGCACAATGACATGTGCATCAAGAGCGAGGGCGATGGAAAGTTCCTCGAAAACGGCCACGGGCAGGCTGCTTTCCCGATTCGACCAGGTTATCCCGAGTACTACCGCCAGCAAATTACGAAACAGACGGGCGACAGATATCTTATTCCTGAAGAGTAAGGTGATTAACCATTAATAATACGATTAATAACTTGTAAATTAATATCTTATCAACTATGGATTTAGAATTATTGAAAAAATGTGAGGCCGTAGCCAATCAGTGGGCTTCGGATCCTGTTTTTGACGCTGACACACAGGCAGCAGTGAAGGAAATGCTTGCCAAAGAAGACAAGACCGACCTGATAGACAGTTTTTATCAGACACTGGAATTTGGAACCGGTGGTTTGCGTGGCATCATGGGTGCAGGTACGAACCGTATGAACATCTATACCGTAGGTGCAGCCACACAGGGACTTGCCAATTACTTGAACATGAACTTCAAGGACCTACCACAAATCAGTGTGGTGGTGGGACACGACTGCCGCAACAACAGCCGCCTCTACGCCGAGACTGTGGCCGACATCTTCTCTGCCAACGGCATCAAGGTCTATCTGTTTGATGACCTGCGTCCCACACCAGAGGTGTCCTTCGGCATCCGCTACTTGGGTTGCCAGGCAGGTGTGAATATCACCGCCAGCCACAACCCACGTGAGTACAACGGTTACAAGGCTTACTGGGACGATGGCGCTCAGGTGTTGGCTCCCCACGACAAGGGTATCATCGATGAAGTGAACAAGGTGCAGTATGCCGACATCAAATTCAAGGGCAACAAGGACTTGATTCAGATTATTGGCGAAGAGGTGGATAAGGTTTATCTGGATATGATTCAGGGCATCTCCATCGACCCTGAGGTCATCAAGCGCCAGCACGACCTGAAGATTGTTTATTCACCTCTACATGGTGCAGGTATGTACCTCATCCCACGCAGCATCAAGCAGTGGGGCTTCGATGATGTGTTCTGTGTGAAAGAGCAGATGGTGAAGGACGGTAACTTCCCGACTGTGGTTTCGCCCAACCCCGAGTACGCAGAGGCGCTGACACTTGCCCTCAAGCTCGCTAAGGAAATCGATGCCGACATCGTGATGGCCAGCGACCCCGACGCCGACCGTGTGGGTATGGCCTGCAAAGACGACAAGGGAGAGTGGATTCTCATCAACGGTAACCAGACCGCGCTCATCTTCCTCTACTACATCATCAAGAACCGCATCGCTTGTGGCAAGATGAAGGGCAACGAGTTCGTCGTGAAGACCATCGTGACCACCGAACTCATCAAGAGCATCGCCGACAAGAACCACATCGAGATGGCCGACGTTTATACAGGCTTCAAGTGGATTGCACGTGAAATCAAGATTAACGAAGGCAAGAAGCAGTACATCGGTGGTGGCGAGGAGAGCTATGGTTTCCTCGCTCAGGACTTTGTTCGTGACAAGGATGCCGTGAGCGCATGCTCTCTGCTGGCAGAAATCTGCGCATGGGCCAAAGACCAAGGCAAGACCCTCTATGAGGTGCTGATGGAAATCTACGAGGAGTATGGCTTCAGCTACAACAAGGCTATCAACGTTGTGAAGCCAGGTAAGTCGGGTGCTGACGAAATCAAGGCGATGATGGAGAACTTCCGCGCCAATCCTCCGAAGGAACTCGATGGTTCACCTGTAGTGCTGGCCAAGGACTTCAAGACACTCAAGGCCACCGATGCAGACGGCAAGGTTTGCGACATCGACATGCCGGAGCCCAGCAATGTGCTGCAGTACTTCACAGCCGACGGCACCAAGGTAAGCGTTCGTCCTTCCGGAACCGAGCCTAAGATTAAGTTCTATGTAGAGGCACCGGGTACTCTCGCTTCTCCTGCTGGTTACAAGCAGGCTGTGGCCGATGCAGAGAAGAAAGTTGAGGCCATTGCGAAATCTTTGGGCATTTAATTGTCGCTAATTGAAAAGGATTTCGTACCTTTGCATCCGGTTTTCGCCGATTCGAGCCTGACAGAGGCTGATGCAACGTTACGAAATCCTTTTTTTCTGGCTCCGTAGTTCAGCTGTATAGAACGTCAGATTCCGGTTCTGAAGGTCCAGGGTTAGAATCCCTGCGGAGTCACAAAAGGAAAAGCCCAATGGACGAAAGCTTGCTTTCAGGACTTGGGTTTTTTCCTTTTGTCAGACTGGCCCGTGGCAGGGGAAGGGATGGGCGAAGCTAATCCCTGCGGAGTCACTAAGGGAGGTTGAAAGACCTCCCTTAATTGTTTGTAATTTGATATAAAATAACTGATAAACAAATAGTTATCTAGTTTTGTTTCCTTTTTGCCATCATTATTTTTAGTAGATAAAAAGGTGCATTTGGTAACATTTTTGTGACCATATAGTTACCAAAATCTATAAATGTTACCAAAAAGATTTTTGCTGTGTTGAGTAGTTTTGATTTTCGTAATTATACCCTTCAGGATGGATATTACGTATCTATAGGAGAAAGAAAAAAGACAGGGACGAAATTCACTTCCATCTTGTTACCCAAGGCGATTGAGATTGTCAGGAAGTATGGAGGAAGGGAACTCCCTGTAATGTGCAACAATGACTATAACCGTGACTTGAAACTTCTTGCGGCCCATGCTGGCATCAAGAAACGTATATACTCTCACCTGGGGAGGCACACTTTTGCGACCATGGCTTTAGCACATGGTGTAAGCGTGCAAAATGTATCCAGAATGATAGGTCATTCTTCGCTTCGGCAGACCTTACACTACGCGAAGATCTTAGAGCAGAGTGTCATCAGCGATGTGGCTGCTCATCTTGGAGATGATTCCAGCAAGTAGGGACTTAAAACTATTATCGGTTCATGCTCAGCCCTCCATATGCTGTCACCGAAATGACGGTGTTCTTCTTTACTTGCTCGGCTTTGCCGCTTGGCTTGGCCAAGAACTTTACTACTTTTTTCTTTCCTTTTTATCTCATATTTCGGGGGATTGCCTTTGTGGATGATGTCCATGATTTCGTGGATGTCCTCGTCGGTGAGGTCTTCGTCCTTAACGAATGGGCCGTTGATGAGCGAGCAGTAGCGAGGGTCGGTCAGTCTGCGGATGATGCGGCGACGTTTCAGCCAATGCCATGCGTCCTCGAAGAACCAGCCGAGGCGGGTCCAGAAGAGAGTGGTGATGCTGACGTAGATAATTGTGGCGATGAGCAGGATGATGGCTACCCCGAGGAGGATGAGTTCTGTAATCATGCTACTGTTTTCCTCGTTGGCGGCTTCCCTGTCTTTCGCTGCTATGAACGCATTCACTTCTTGCTGCGTGACAACGCTCAGGGTGTCTAAGACTGCTTTGTGGAGGTCGAAATAATACCGAACCTGTGCAGTGTCGAGTAGCGCACTGTACTTTTCGAGCGAGTCATTATAGGCTTT
>Ga0310697_10001442_pt1 | contig 27915 bp, 28 predicted proteins | sample 172DNAGHGlowgp2_FD_203883 | JGI IMG/M metagenome (GOLD analysis project Ga0310697, IMG submission 203883) | Sheep rumen microbial communities from Palmerston North, Manawatu-Wanganui, New Zealand - 1728 DNA GHGlow gp2 (v2) (version 2) | ecosystem: Host-associated > Mammals > Digestive system >...
CCATCACCTTAGGCGCTACCCTGAAGCCTATCGTCGAGACCACCATCAGCTACGATGTGGTTGACCCACTCTACGAGCCTTCAGAGCAGTATAAGGAAGGCCGCTACACGTGGAGCTGGCTGATTTGGCAAGATAACGCCACCGTTTATAAAGACCAGGTACAGTTTATCGACCTCGCCTCAGCCATGGGCTATGAGTATTGCTTGGTAGATGCCCTTTGGGACACCCAGATAGGTCGCGACAAGATGGTCGAGCTCTCGCGCTATGCCCAGTCGAAGGGCGTCAGCCTGATGCTTTGGTACAACTCTAACGGCTATTGGAACGATGCCCCTCAGGGCCCACGTAATTGCCTGAACTCCTCTTTGGCACGTAATCGCGAGTTTAAATGGTTGCAGGAGATAGGCGTCAAGGGTATCAAGGTCGATTTCTTCGGAGGCGACAAGCAAGAGACGCTCCAGCTTTACGAAGACATTATGGTCGATGCCAACCGTTACGGCATTCAGGTTATTTTCCATGGTTGTACCCTGCCTCGCGGTTGGGAGCGCATGTTCCCCAACTATGTGGCTTCAGAAGCCGTCTTAGCCAGCGAGAATGTCTTCTTTGGCGAGGGTGCCGCTATCCACGAGCCCTTCGATCTCACCCTTCATCCCTTCTGTCGCAATGCCGTGGCCTCCATCGATTGGGGTGGCGTGATTATGAACAAGTATCTGAGTCGTGACAACAAGAGCCGTCATTCGCGCAAGACCACCGATATCTTCGAGATCGCCTCAGCCTTCACTAACCAGACCTCTATTCAGTGTGTGGCCATGTGTCCAAACAATCTGCAGGAGTTGCCTCAGTTCGAGCTCGACTTCCTGAAAACCATTCCCACCACATGGGACGAAACCCGTTTCCTCGATGGCTATCCCGGAAAGTATGTCGTTCTGGCGCGTCGTCATGGTGCTGATTGGTACATCGCTGGTCTGAATGCCCAGAAAGAGCCACTGAAGCTTACGCTCCAACTCCCCATGTTCGCAGGAAAAACCATCACCCTCTATGTAGATAATCAGAAGGGCGAACCTACCCAAACCACGCTGAAGGTCGACAAGAAAGGTCAGGCCAAAATCGTGATTCAGCCTAACGGTGGTGCCATCATGTGCAACACCCTATAATAATAGTAATCCCCAGCAATTTCGCTGGGGATTTTACTACCAACCTGGTGGCAATACAATGTTCTCTACGTCGTGGGCCTTTTCGAACAACGGAGAGATTTCGTCATCTGTAAATCCTGCGATACCACAGCCAATGCGCGTAACGAGGAAAGTAAGATCCTTGTTCTCCTTGGCGAACTGGATAAACTCATCCACATACGGACGGATGGTTTCTACACCGCCCTGCATCGTGGGAATGGCATAGCTCTGACCTTGCAGTCCAACACCCTGTCCCATAATAGCCCCAAACTTGCGGTGGGCAATGTAGGCTGCCCCACCGCCATGCATACCGCGAAGGTTACTGCCAAACACAAAAATCTCGTTTGGCTGCAATTCTGTTATAAACTCAGGAGTCGTTTTTTTCTGTTCCATATATCATGCGCGCACATTATTATTATAATCTGCCACAAATATACGATAATTTTTTGAAACCTGCCCTTCGCACAGGGCTTTTTGCGACAAATTTTAGCCTCTTCCCCTAACTTTGTCGTTTTTCAAGTGGAATCCAGAACGCTTTGTTCTTTCTAAGCTATTTCGCAACATCATCCGTTCAAAAAGCCTATCTTTCGGCGATTATCTTTGGGTCGCACGGCGAAATGCATAAACTGCTCGAAAGCCGAGTCTTCGATTTCTAAAACAATCTGTTTCATTCTGTTTGCGTTTTGCGAAACAGAATAGGCCTACCTGTCTCAGGGTTATTAATTTTGTGCTAAAGCGAGTGCGAAGTTACATCATGTTTTTCATATATCGACAAAAAAAAATCGGGCATTTTCTGTTTTACCAAAAAAATGCCCGACCCGCATCGGGTCGACCCGATTTGTACAATTCAGACCCGCCTGAATATTTTCTACTTTTGTAAAATTCTGTTCAATTCCTTCTCCATCTTTTCATAATCAGAATCACCATCGTAGCTAGATGCAAACTTGTTTGTCCAATGATTATATCTTGTCTTTGAAACTAGGCCCTTCAAATGTGGCATTTCTTTCAAAACAAGTTTGTAAGGAATGTGGCTTATTATTTCTCGATTTAGCAAAAGTCTGAAAGACATCGAGATTCTTTTGGGCGACTTCTCACCCATAGTTCCTTTCTTTAAGAATTCCATTATGGTATTGTATCGACCATTAAGAATATGATCCTTAATTCTTTTCAGATTATTATCTTTGGAGCGTTGACGCTTTTGCTTCTTGGCCTCCTTAGCTTCGTGAACTTTCAGTGCGCCCTCATAGCCCATTGGAATGAGGTTCCTACCTCCACTCTTTCTGAGCTCCTTATTATACGATACCCAGAAGTCAATGGGATAGAGAACTAGCTCATCCCATCGTTTCAATACGATTTCTACGCCAAAGTCTTTCAGTACCCAGTTAACAGCTCTTGCCACCATCTCTGCTATAACATCCGGATTGGGAGAAATGCACTTGTAATCTTCAAGCACGATATAAGGCACGTTATAAAAGTGCCTTGAAAGCCTCGCGCTCAACATGCATAGGCTTTAAGCCTGGATGTTGCAAGCGAGGGAGCATTACGTAATCGCAATTTTCAATCTTGATTATTTCCATTATATCTTATGTTCAACTTTAATTTCATGTCGCAAAGATAGAAGCAGGGTGTCCCAAAAGTCGGGACACCTCACTAACAATTAACATCTTTTATAGAATGAGGTACTTTTACACCTTAAAATATTTGCCCAGGTCGTAGAATTATTAACCGTCATCATATTAGATAGTTGCCTTTCCATCAATCCATCAATCCATCATTTCATAGTTTCGGAATTCACCAATTGGAACATATAATATTATTATAAATAATATAATTATAATTATAATATTTATAATAATATTTAAATGATGGATTTTTGCTTTTTGATTTTAGCAAATGATGGATTGATGGATGATGGATGGTAGCACACGTGATTGACATTCTTCCAGGCGGACATGGGTTTGAGTTCGGGGAAATAACTCTGAGCAAGTACGGAACGATTAAATGATTGGGGGTGTTGCATGATTATTATGTGTTTTATTGTTTCCGACTACAAAGATACAACAAAAAATTCGTTTTTTTGCGAAATACATGCGATTCGACCCCAATAACTCGACATAACTCGACGAAACTCGACATAATTAGATTTCGCGCACCAAAATTTTGTACCTTTGCAACGTCAAATGACAAAGCGGCAAAAGCGGTGATTAAATGTAAAAATTGCGAGAATTAATTCTAGAAATTGCGCGCATTAATAGTAGCAATTGTGAGCATTAATAGCTGGCCTATAGCCACTAAACAGGCGACATCGAGAGAACTAATAAATTATTTAACAACAAAAACTAAATTAGATTGAATTATGGCTATTAAAGTAATTGCTCAGCGCCGAGAGCTTAAAATCGGCAACAAACCTGGTAAGCGTTTCGTGATGCGTCCTGACCTGTACGTGCCCATCGCTGAAAAGAAGGTATTCGCAGAGGCTGCTACTCATAGTGGTATCTCCTCAGGTGTGATCAAGGCTGCTTGGGATGCAGCAGGTGAAGTTATCCGTACGTGGGCTACTGAGGGTCACTCTGTACCTCTGCCCGGATTGGGAACCATGCGTTTTGGCGTACGTTCGAAGTCTGTAGAGAATCTGGAGGACGTGAAGACTGGTCTGATCACCACCCGTCGCATCGTGTTCACACCTAACATCGAGGTAAAGGACGAGTTGAAGAACACTTCTATCCAGATTACCTGTCTTGATGAGGATGGCAATGTGCTGAAACGCGTCACCTCTGGCGACAGTGGTAACGTAGAGGATCCTGAGAATAACAATGGTTCTGGTAATGAGAACCAGGGAGGTGACGACAACGGCGGCGGCTCTGGTGGCAACGGTGGTAACGGTGGGCAGGCTGAGGTGGTTGCGAAGCCGGAGATTTCGGGTCGTACACCGTTTGCGGATTCGACCACAGTGAGCTTGAGCGGTCCTGACGGCGCAGATATCTACTACACCCTCGACGGCAGCACGCCTACGAGTGAGAGCACGATGTATACTGAGGAGTTCGGCCTGAGCGAGACCACGACCGTAAAGGCTGTAGCCATCAAGGACGGTCAGAGCAGTCAGGTGGTCAGCAAAATCTTCACCAAGGGCTAGCGATCAGTAAGCGGAGATTAGGGGCCTTGTGCCCCACCCCGCTTAAACATTAAAGTTAAACCATTAAACCTAGAAAAATATGACGAAAAAAGAGACTTTGAAATGGATTGTGCAGATTATAGCATCGGTAGCGACTGCGATTCTGACTGCACTTAGCGCGACGAGTTGTATGGGCATCTGATAACCCCATCAACACTAATAGAAATCCCCGGCTAATCAAAGCTGGGGATTCTTAATTTATTATAGTGGTATACTTTTCAATTATTATCTACAATCCTTTATTGCTATTTTCTACTAATTCTCTCGGAAGCGTAATAATTTTCAGACGCTCATACCAGATACGACTGGAGTGCACAAAGTGTTTCTGCGTATGACTACTGATGATGTAATAGCTGGCCGTATATTCATCCATCATTTCGAGAAACACCTTCTTAATGCGCGAACATTTCTCATTGATGGCATTATCGAGAGGATTTACCAAATGGTCTACACTTTCAATAATCTTTTCCTTGTCCATCATCTTCGCTGTTGCCATATAATAGCGAGTCAGTTCCTCACGATAGTCTGCCAGTCGCTTAAACTCGATGCCCTCAGGATGCGCCAAGAATAGCAGATACACCGCCTTATGCACAGGCTGTAGTTCTACCTCTTTATGATTATAGTCTTCTAGAATAAACTTGTAATCCTTCGTGATGACCAAACGACTCAGCTTTCCCTTTGCAGCCTCTATCCTCAGCTCTTCAAGCAAAGGCACACCAATGGCTTTCAGCAAAAGGTCTTTCCTACCCTCTGCCTGCAACTGGCTCACGAGTCTTTTCAACTCCAAAGCCCGCTCTTCAGGTGTCAGCAGCTCGTTCATTCAGGTATATCCTTCATAAAACTATTAATCCAGTTTCTCCATTTGCTCAAAATCGTTGGTTCCGTCTCTTCCTCTTCCGGCTCAGGAGGTGTTACCACAGCTGGCTCAGGCTCAGGTGCTTTTTCTACATTGAAGTCGATTTCTGTCTGCGTTATAACCGTGCTCATTGTTGGTTTTTTCGCAGGCTTATAGAGTTTCTTAATCACATCCTCATAATAATCATCCTCATTTCTATGAACGTCTTCCTTCACCTCTTCTTCCACGCGATCCTCCATGCCTGTAGCAAGAATCGTTACCTTTGCATCCTCGCCCAGCGAATCGTCAGTAGCCGTACCCCATATTACTTCAATGTTTGGATCCAGCTCGTCGAAGAAGTCATCTATCTCCTGCAACTCACGAACAAAAATAGGATGTTCATCACTGGCGTAGATATTAAAGAGGATACGCTTAGCCTTGCCTATGTCGTTGCCATAAATCAGTGGAGAGTCGAGCGCATTCATAATGGCCTTCTCTACACGATGATCGCCACTGGCACGCCCCATTGCCATGATGGCCCCACCACCATCTTTTAGTGTCGTCTCCACATCGCGGAAGTCACTCTTTATACCCCCATCACTGGGCAGAGTGATGAGTTCAGAGATGCCCTTCACAGCATCCATCAATATATTATCAGCCTTTACGAAAGCTTCTTTTACCGATATCTCAGAGTCAGCATACACATCGCATAGGCGCTCGTTATTCACAATCAGAAGCGCATCTACGTTTTTTCGCATCTCTTCAATACCCTTAAGCGCCTTAATAATCTTTCGCTTCTTCTCGAAGAAGAAAGGAATCGTTACCACGCCAACGGTGAGAAGTCCCATATCCTTGGCCACACCTGCCACCACTGGCGCAGCACCTGTACCTGTACCACCACCCATACCAGCTGTTACGAACACCATCTTCGTGCCATCCGAGAACAGCTTCACGAAGTCATTGATGCTTGTCTCTGCCTCTTCTCGTCCTTGTTCAGGATTACCTCCAGCACCAAGTCCCTCACCTAACTGAATCTTCACTGGTACTGGCGAACGTGAGAGCGACTGACTATCCGTATTACAAACCGCATAGGTCACGCCCTCTACGCCTTCATTATACATGTTGCGAACGGCATTGCAGCCACCACCACCAATGCCCACAACCTTAATGATGCCCTGCATCTGATCCTTGATCTCATTCTCGAAAAACGGTATTGTATCCTCTCCCATAATCTTCAATTATTTCTTTTGGCCACAAAGATACTACTTTTCTTCCAAACCACCAACCATTTTTCCCTCGCAAGCCTTGCGAAGATTTGTTTCTGGCGCAGAGCTTCTCATGGCTAATATCCACCTTTTCTTCATATCACCTTAAAATTATCACCTATTTGGTTCCAAAATATGTGTGAAAAGGCATGGCCATTCACTTTCTGGATTCTGCTGATTTTGAAAGTGCGGTCTTCCTGTATGTCATTGCGGAAAGCCAAGATATAGCCAGCACCATAATAACGCGAATAAACGATGTCCGTAATCTCACACGTAAACACTCTCCCACTCCTCGTACAATACTCTATTTCGATAGTCTGCCTCATACGAATTGTGTCATCTATCACTTCCTCTATAGTCATTTGTTACTGGAACATTAAACGGATTATACTCCTCAGGAGGAAAAGGCAAATTGTTCTCGCCATTTATACTTGATCCCCTTATTTCACCACCATCTTTGGGCGACAAGTTATTATCCTCTGGATTCTCAAATCGCGTGAATTCACCCTTGAAGTCCATTCTCACGATACCTGTTGCGCCCTTACGATGCTTGGCAATAATGACTTCAGCTTTTCCCTGATAATCTGTAAAACCATCCTCACTCATCAGGATACCATAATACTCAGGTCGATGCAGGAAAATAACCATATCAGCATCCTGCTCGATAGCACCAGATTCACGCAGATCCGACAACTGCGGACGCTTACCTTCTGCACCTTCACGCGATTCTACTCCACGATTCAACTGACTCAGTGCCAACACTGGTACATTAAGTTCCTTAGCTAAACCCTTCAACGAACGCGATATCAGCGACACCTCTTCCTGCCTACTATTATACCTCATACCGCTGGCAGTCATCAGCTGCAGATAGTCCACCATAATCAGCTGAATGTCATGCTCTTTCTTCAGCCTTCTGGCCTTTGACCTCAGTTCCATTACTGACAATCCTTCGGTATCATCTATATATAGAGGAGCATCAGTCAAGGTCCCTATATACTTATCGAGCCTTTTCCAGTCTTCACGATCCAATTGTCCACTCAGCAGCTTCTTGCCCTCTATCTGGCATGCATTCGACATCAGTCGATTAGCAAGTTGCACATCTGTCATCTCCAATGAGAAAAACGCCATAGGGATATGCTGATCAGCTGCAATGTTCTTTGCTACAGAAAGTGCGAAAGCCGTCTTTCCCATAGCAGGTCGACCTGCGATAATCACAAGGTCCGACTTCTGCCACCCACAGGTTACATCGTCGAGCTTATGCAAACCAGAAGCTATTCCTGTCATGCCACCCTTTTGCGCATAAGCCTCCTCTACCACTTTCACAGCCTTACCTATCACTGGAGCTAACACGGAGTAATCCTTCTTCATGTTCTTTTGCGACAACTCCAAGAGCGTAGCTTCAGCCTCCTGCATCACGTCCTTTATGTCGTAAGTCTCATCAAAAGTCTTTTTCCCTATCACGCTCACATACTGAATCATCTGTCGCGCCAGATACTTCTCTGCCACCACGTTGGCATGATACTCGATGTTGGCAGATGTGGCAACTTTCGAACTGAGTTCAGCTATGTATGCAGGACCACCCACCTCATCGAGCTTTCCCATTTTGCCTAACGTATCCGTCACAGTCAGCACATCTACCGGACTCTCCTCTCCACTGAGTCTTACGATAGCCTCATACACCATTTGATTCCTGGGTTCATAGAAACTCTCCGGCTTCAGCGTGTCGCACACCTCCATATAAGCGTCCTTGTCTATCATCAAGGCGCCAAGTACTGCTTTCTCTACCTCAGTAGCCTGAGGCATCAAGTGGCCATAGCCCAATTCCAATGGCTGTTGATCGTTTTGTCTTTTTCTTTTATTCTCACTCATTCTTTTTCTTCTTTTCATGAGTTATTACCCACTGCTTATCCCTTTCACTAGAGGCATTAAAGGCCTCAGCTATCTTGTCGCAGTCTTTGTTCTCTATGTATCTGTTCTGCATCTCCTTTCTAATCAACGCCACGTTGCCACTCTTCTTATCTTTGAACTCCTCTATCAGTTCATCGATATCCAGCCCCTTTATACGTTCCTCGCGCTTACCAATCTGATCTTTGTACAAGATATTGAAGATGTTCTCTCTTAGGATCTTTGCTTCCTTTGTCCACTTACTCATAGTGAGCGATATCAACTCCTGGCGTGAAAGGTTCTGCAACATATCCACACACTTTCTTAACTCCTCATCGTCCCACTTTGAATAATGGAACTTTCTCGCTTGCTGTAAAATGTACTCGTAATCTGTCATAACTTATATTTTTGATTGTTTTTTATTTTCACATCTGCTAATACTAAGTATCGCGCCAATATAGGCACAGTTGATAATCGTAGAAGTACCACCCTTTGAGACCAGTGGCAATGGTTGCCCTGTAACTGGTACTAATCCTACAGCCACCATCATATTGAATAAGGCCTGTATCGTCAATAGTAATCCAAGCCCCATGACTAAAAAGGCAGGGAATTTCTTTTCACAACGACTTGCAATACGCCCACACCGAAAAAGCAAGATAATATACAGGAAGACAACAGCTGATGCTCCCAATAGTCCTAGCTCTTCGATGATAATAGCGAAAATAAAGTCCGAGAATGCCTGCGACAAGAAATCACGCTCAGTGCTTCCACCAGGCCCTTTCCCCAACACGCCACTTGTTACTATAGCGATATTCGCATGGGCCACTTGACTATCTTTATCAAGATCGTAGTTGATAGGACTAGGCATAGGTTTCGTAAAACTCAAGATACGACTTTTCCATGTATCAATACGATGGAAAATCTTCTCTATGACGTTCTTCTCTTTAGGGTTCTCTACCTGCTCTGTTTTGGCGAGTTCTTTCTTTTCGTCAGTTATCTCATGCCCTACTAACATAACCATCGATAGTGCCAAGAAAGCAATTAGGAATATAATGCCAACAAGTCTTAGTAATTGTCTAAAAGGGACACGGCCCAAGATCATCATCAGAAGAACCACAAAGAATAGCATGGCTGCTGTTGACAGGTTTTCGAGACCAATCAAGATACATGTGGGTATGGTAATCCAAAGAATCCACTTGAATGCATTCTCGTCTGCACCCTTTTCAAGTTGCAACCTAGCAAGAATCTGTGCCACAGTAAGAACGATGGTACCCTTGGCTATCTCTGAAGGCTGAAAGGAAAAGCCAAACAGATATAGCCATCGCCCTGCATCGCCTACTTTTGTACCAGCTAGTAATACCCATAACAAAGTAAAAGCAGAGAACAATGTCATGAATGGTATCATCTGCCTAAATTTTTGATATGGGATATTCTGAACAATTATCGCTACTGCCGCACCAATAATGATCGTAAAGGTATGGTAAGAAATAGGCCCGAGGTAATTCTGATTCCTATAGGTAAGTACGCTTGAAGCAGAAAACACTTCAACGATACTCACCATACAGAGCAGAAAGAATATCATCCAGATAACTTTATCGCCCTTGAAAAGATTACTTATGTGGAAATTCATATTCGAATGTCAATCAATTATAACTTGGTTGCAAAGATAGGGCTTTACCTCTTTGCAACCAAGCAATTTTGCCTCACAAGCCTTGTGGATATTGCATTTTATTCCCATATCACCAGCTCACGAGGCAGAGAGATTGTCTTAACCTTCCCACGTACACCATCTATATAGTATTGTTCTGCCACACTACTATCAAGCATAGTGACGAAAGCTTTCCTGATTCTGGTGCATTTCTCATTGATGGAGTTGAGCATAGGATTCGTGACATCCTCGAGACTCTTCAAAGCTCTGTCTGTTAGTCCCCAAGGTCTGACCTTGTTATATATTTCAGCCAACTCCCCACGATAATCAGGCAGATCTTTGAATACGATGCCTTCCGGATGCTTCAGGAAAAGCAGATACACAGCTTTAACCAGAGGCTCCAGATGAACCTCTATACGCTCATCGCCAAGGAAAATTTTGTAATTCCTGGTGATGATCAATTGGGGCAATGGATGACCACTATGAAGAGATGAGATAATCTCCTTCTCACTCATTCCATACTCCTTAAGTACTTGCATTTTGTACTTAAGCTCTTCCATGAGTTGATTCAACTCTGCATTGTTTTTGGTGTCTTTCTGGTTTGTCATAGTTCTTGTGTTTTAGGTTAGACATTGTGTCGTTTGAACTCGAAGCTATACAGCAACGAGTTCTTCAGAGAACACCTGCTTCCTTATCAGTCGAAGCAGGTATTCTACCGCCTTTGGCGCCTTCTCACGAGCCGTTGCCAACTTCTGAGAAAACTCCTCCTCAGTGATGTCCGAGTTGAAGTCATCCACCAACTCACGAGGATCGTCAGATGACTTCACGAGTACCAAGCCCTTACGCTTCATCAGATAGCGAAGCGATAGGATGCCCTTATCGTACTTAGGCTTTGCCTTGATGAGTTCCTGCATCAGGTTCAGGCCATTGTCGCCAATGTGCAACTCGTTAAGCATAGCAATCATGTAGAGCACCTTGCAGTCTGGCGTTGACATATCGAAGACATCACCCATCAGCACATTCACAGCGTCAGCCTCCTCATAGCGTTCGAGCTTTGCCAGACAGCGTGACTTCACATAGAGCGCCTCCTGACACTGATGCTGAGCCAACACGCTATCTGCAAACACCAGAGCCTGCTCATATTTCCCTGCATAGAGGCTCAACAGAGCTACAAGGAACTTAGGTGCCCAGTGATCTGCCTCCATCAATGATGCAGGAACCTCTTCTATACACCCATAGAGCTCCTCGTCACAGATCACAGTATCTAAGAAACGCTTCGTCTGCTGCATAGCCTCCTTGATGTCACCAGCCTCAGCCTTCTTCTGTACCAGCCTCAGATACTGCTTGGAGGCTTCATCATAGTCATGATGCGCCAGCAACTGATAGACAGCCTTTCCACTCTCAATCTCACTGTTGATCACCTGTTCGTCGTTATAGCCGTTGGCATACGACAACACCTCGCGACTCGTATGAGCATACTGAGGAATGATAGGACGCGAGAGGAACAATCCGCCCAGCGAGCGCACACGACTCAGTGCCACATAGAGCTGGCCAGCAGCAAACATGCCTCTACTCAAGTCAAGGTAGAGCTTATCGAACGTCATACCCTGACTCTTATGTACCGTGATGGCCCATGCCAATCGAAGCGGATACTGGGTGAAGGAACCCATCAGTTCCTTCTTCATCTTGCGCTCCTCCTTATCGTACTCATAGCTGTACGACTCCCAAGAGCAGTTAGGCACCACGTAGGTTTCACCACCTTCGATAGTCACCCGTATCTCGTCCTTCGACAACTTGGTCACTTTACCAATAGTGCCATTCACCCAACGTTTATGCTGGTCATTGCGAGTAAACATCACCTGGGCACCCACTTTCAGCTTCATGGTCTTATCCACAGGGAAGCGCTTCTCCTCGAACTTACCTGTCACAGTACCCTCGTAGGTGTACTCCTCAGCCTCAATCTCAGCAAGGCGCTTCTGATTGATGTCATCAGCTGTCCTATTGAGCGAAGCCAGTGTAATCACTGCTTCATTCTCTTTCGTAGGCTGACAGACACGCTCATTCAGATGCATCAGAATCTCAGGAGTCGTTTTGTTCAGGCGAACGCTCTCAAGAATTCTTAGGAATGCTTCATCTTCCTGACGATACACCTTCTGGAACTCGATCTTCACCATTCGCATACGCTTGATGACGTCTGCCTTGTAAAAGAAGCAGTCATCTGCATGATAGAGGTCACGCATCAGGTCGCTTTCTGCACCCCTCTTCAATACTGGAGGCAACTGGAACATATCACCCACGAAGATCACCTGCTTGCCTCCAAAGGGCAACGAAGAGCGCAGTGTCTTCCGCATCGTATAGTCGATAGCATCAATGATGTCACAGCGCACCATCGATACCTCATCTATAATGATAGTGTCCGTATGGATCAGCGTCAGGATTCTCGCCTCACTCATCTTCCCCATCGTACCTGGCGTGCAGACATCCATGGGCAGTCCGAAAAACGAGTGGATGGTATCACCACCTGCAAGGATGGCAGCCACACCAGTTGGAGCCAGTGTGATAAACTGCTTGTCCACCATCTTCTGCACATTACGCAAGAAGGTTGTTTTACCAGTTCCTGCACGTCCTGTGAGGAAGAAACTACTGTTGGTGTTGGCAATCAGCTCGAAAGCCATCACCTGCTGCTTGTTCTGTGTGTCAATCATGTTTTCCATAATTATCGCTGTTCTAGTTTAGGGAGTATTTGAGTTAAACGTGTGTTATAGTCCGGATCAAGGAAGCTCTTGTAACATCCATTGATCAGTTCAGAGGCCTGCGCAGCAATCTGCTCTACAGGAGCACAGATGCGCTGAGTTTTCATCACACCAGTCAGATAGTCCTTCACCATCTGCTCGGACTCATGGCGAATAAACGCCTCGTTGCGGAATACCTTGTCGTAGTCGCGCTTCTGGATGAGTTCCATCTTCTGCCCGTAGAAGGCATACAGCTCGATACTATCGATATAGGTCCAGCTATGATACAGACCCACTTTCTCCAGGATAACGATGCGATCGCAGAAGCGGATGCCTCGATAGTAACGATGCCCATTACCACTCTCATACTCGTCGCAAATGAACATCTTCTGGCTGTCATCCCAGACAGGAATATGAACACGCGGATTGCCAAAGGATGGCAGAATGCTGTCAAACAGGTTCTTGTTGATTGCTTTGGTCAATGTTGCCATAGTCTTATCGTTTTAATGGTTAAACTACTTGTTATCTATGTCGCAAGAAGTAGCCCTTAGGCTAACTGCTTGCGCTGAGTCTCTTCGATCATGCCTTTTGCGAAGCTAATCAGTTCCTGATCACTCACGCGAGCCCCCTGAATTTTCAGCTGCCCCTCCAAGAAGCTCTTCAGCATCAGAATACTCTGCTCCTTGGCAAACTGCTCGCTGAAGATGCGATAGTCATAGCCACCCCAGTACTTCTGAGCAATGAGGCTTGCCTTCTGCCCATCGAAGCAATATAGCTTGATGCCATTCAGGAAGGTGTGCAGATAACCTTGCCCAAGGTCGTAGTACACCACCAGTCTGTTTGACAGACGGATCGCCTTGTAGTACATATTCCCTGCTGCGCTAGTGTATCCCTGCGACAGGAACACGTTCTTTGCTGCATTGTATGTCACTTGCTCACCAGAAAGAGCTGGAAGAGCCTTTGTTGCGATTGTTTGGAGTGCTGTATTCATCATAGTCGTTATCTGAATTTAGTTCCCACCACAAAGCATTTGCAGCATCAATCTCGAGGTGGTTTCGATGATTGACGCTGCAAAGGTAAGGCGATTTCCGCAACCTTGCAAGAAAAACAACCTTGCGAACGGTTCCAATCTACGTGGAACCGTTTTTTAATCATTAATCCTTATTCTAATGGAATATGCTCTTTGAGGTTGGCAGAGATACTGCCAATTGAAAGTGCGGATATGTCTTAATCCTTATTCTAATGGAAGATACTCATTGAGCGGAAGGGTGTGTTCCCTGACGATGTACACGTATTCCCGTCTTAATCCTTGTTCTAATGGAAGATACTCATTGAGACCACTTTAATATATAGCATTATGAACTACAGATTAACAAGTCTTAATCCTTGTTCTAATGGAAGATACTCATTGAGCGGAAGGAACTCGTCGCAGACTTTGTCGCAAAGGTGTCTTAATCCTTATTCTAATGGAAGATACTCTATGGGGCAACCTCGTTGGCTATGAAACTGAAGAGGAACTCAAAAGGTCTTAATCCTTATTCTAATGGAAGATACTCTATGGGATAGTTTGGAAAGAGTTCGTTCCGGATTATGTTCTCCGTCTTAATCCTTATTCTAATGGAAGATACTCTATGGGTCTCCAATCGCAGAGTTAAAAATCGAAAAAGAAGAGAGTCTTAATCCTTATTCTAATGGAAGATACTCTATGGGATCATGAAAGAGATTATCACATGGCAAGCCTCCGTCAAGTCTTAATCCTTATTCTAATGGAAGATACTCTATGGGATTTGAAAACAATTTAAAATGGAAACAAGTTGGTGAGTCTTAATCCTTATTCTAATGGAAGATACTCTATGGGGTGACTATGGCAGCTGCTATGGCTGCAAGTATGCACCGTCTTAATCCTTATTCTGATGGAAGATACTCTATGGGTAATCTCAACACCTTAAAACCCGTAAAAGACTGTGAGTCTTAATCCTTATTCTAATGGAAGATACTCTATGGGCTAAAGAGGCAATCAATGTAGCAGGGAAAAATTATGTGTCTTAATCCTTATTCTAATGGAAGATACTCTATGAGTATATATAGATGTAGAGAAGCTTGAGAAGAAGGTAGATCCGTCTTAATCCTTATTCTAATGGAATATGCTCTATGAGACCTATTGCCTTCGCGGTTGGCACGTCACGTCGTATAAGTCTTAATCCTTATTCTAATGGAATATGCTCTATGAGTCAACAACGAGGCTACTGAGAAATGTCCTGAGTTTAAGTCTTAATCCTTATTCTAATGGAAGATACTCTATGGGACCTCAACGACGACTACCTGCGAGAGAACACGACGTCTTAATCCTTATTCTAATGGAATATGCTCTATGAGGTTACAAACTCGGCAGTTATGAGATTGTCGGCAAAGAGTCTTAATCCTTATTCTAATGGAAGATACTCTATGGGTAGGCTTCAGCCACTACTTCACATACGCAATTCCGTCTTAATCCTTATTCTAATGGAAGATACTCTATGGGTTATTTTGGGCAATTAAAAACGAGAAGAATTATGAAGTCTTAATCCTTATTCTAATGGAAGATACTCTATGGGATCCGCTCACGCCCAGCAACCCCACACAAACAATCTAGTCTTAATCCTTATTCTAATGGAAGATACTCTATGGGAATGAGATTGAGCAGGCTGTATTCGTTGCTATGGTGTCTTAATCCTTATTCTAATGGAAGATACTCTATGGGAAAATGAACGACAAGCAGAAGGCAAAGTATGCCGAGTCTTAATCCTTATTCTAATGGAAGATACTCTATGGGAGCCTGTGGTTTGTTGGCTGGAAGTATGTTTCTGTAGTCTTAATCCTTATTCTAATGGAAGATACTCTATGGGTGTCCGAAATTCCAAGTTATATGAAAGCTTCTCTGTCTTAATCCTTATTCTAATGGAAGATACTCTATGGGCGTACAAGTAGCAGGACAAAACTATGTTCGCGAAGTCTTAATCCTTATTCTAATGGAAGATACTCTATGGGTCTCAAAAATATAAAGCTTTCATTCTTAACTGGTTATCATGCATATAAATCAAAAAGACCACTAATTCTTTTCAAAAACAAGCCTTCTCTAAGGGGCTGCAAAGGTACAAATAAAAATCAATATGTCAAAGAACGATTTTGTTAATCTTCTTTTGTAAAAAGATAACATTGAATAACCAAGAGAGTTGGAAACAATTACTATTTTTGCAAAAACTGATTAATACTCTCGAAACTTCACAAATGAGAATTCAGATAGTTTTGTGCCGTCACTAGCATAGGTGGTCTTACGCTCTGTTGTAGATGCCACACACTTAATCCCCATCTCTTTGAGACGAGTGACAACCATGAATGTGAACGTCATTTCGCCCATAATATGGACAGTGGTTTGATAATCCTTTCCTATTGATGATATCTTTTGCACATACTGGTTCACTATAGGTAGTAATTCTTTCTCGCTAATTGCAGGTGAAATATCGGGGAAAGAAAGATCTTCTATCTCTCCATATTGCTGAGCAGCATTAAGTTGTGTAATATGCCAATCTTGAGATGGATGGTTACTGAAATTGATTAGTAAGCACTTGCGATTGTCTGCAGAAGGTTGATGATGGATTCCCTTTGATTGAGAAATAATCGATTCAATTTCTAACATACAAGCATTCAAGATTCTTAGCATTTCCGGCACATTCTTTGTCGTTTCAATAGAATGAGCTGTACAATTTCTGAGTGGTTTCAAGTCACGATATATTTTTTTTAACAACTTGTCACACCTAGCCCCTGGTATATTTTGATAAGACAGTAACGATTTTGCCAGTTCACGATTATCAAAATCATCCCACTTCAACTTGTTTTGTTCGCATACATAGGTAATCATTGATTCCTGAGCAGTCAACATGGCTTGAGCATATTTTCTGTGATCTAACTGCCAACGTGCTACTTTCAACTGGAATAAAGAGTGATTATCACCGTTTACATTAAATTGATTGATAAATGACTGAACAATAGGGTTGATGGTCAGTTCTGGAAGAAGGGTTGCATAACTTTTGTTCTTGATTGATCCTAATCGCTGGGATATTTTCTGTATGGCATGTAAATGATTAAGGTTCATCAGATTTGAAAATTCCAGAAGAAGTGTAGATACACCTTTGTCTTCACTCTCGACGAGTTTTGATATTTTGTAAGAATTTCCAAACTCCGAAAATGAATAAGCTCCAGTTATCCAATCGTTCACATCCATCATTGATTTTAGGTCAATAATAGGAGTATATCCTAATTCCTTGCTAATATCTAGCATTCCGTAGTGGATATGGGTAATTGATATCTTCTTGAGACTGACATTCTTCAGATAGATTAGTAAATTCATCATGAACAATGGCAGAGAGCGGAAGGAATGTGTCACATCTACAATCAATTCGTCATTATTATGAAGGTATTGCTGTAGTCCTAAAATGATATCAGTGTTTACCCTGATTTCCTCTTCATTAAGGCCATATTTAATTAGTACAACTTTTGACCCGCCTCCCATTGTTTGTTCAATCAACTCTTGGTACGGAATGGCCAGTTCTGAAAGATAATTAGAATTTTCACAAGCATCTGCTATGGAAATATAGGCATCCTCGTCAATTGCCTGTTTATTATCTTCACAAAACCACCTATAAACCTCTTCCCACATGGAATGAACTGTTCCGACGAGCAGTATGCGATCAATGTCGTAATGTTTCCTTAGAGCTGCTGAAATAAAGGGATAGTTCCCAAGATCCTTTTCGTCTAAATGATAGTTGGCTGTGCGATAGGTACGCGTTTCTTTGGAAGCAAAAGATCCTGTTCCAAGAAATGAAATTAATACTTTCCTTGCCATAGTTATGAGATTCCTAATTCTTTGCGCAGTTGGTCAATAATCTCTTTGCCTGCTACTTTTTCCAGTTCAGAAAGTTTGCTTTTCAGTTTCTTCTTCTCACTGGCATTCAACTTTTGAGCTTCACTGATAAAAGCGATTTGTTCAGACTTGCTAAAGGTGTGACCATCAGCCTTCAGCCATTTCACAGTTGTTCCCACCAAATTGCCTGCTGAAATCTTGCCTTTGATAACATCGGAGAGTGGTTGGCTGAACTTCTGCTCTGCATTTTTCTGCTCTTGCAGACGATACTCTGCGATGGATTTCGCATTCTGACATTCAGTCTTCAGCTGAGTGACCTCTGTCTTTTCTGGATACAAAACAGCTGCTTTCTCCAAGTTGGCTATAGCCTCATCCCACAGTTTTGAGTTCATATCCTGCTTTGCTTGGAGAATGAGTCGGTTATATTCTTCAGTCTTCTGCTTTTCCAACTCGATTGCTTGCCTACGTGCTTGCTCGGCAGCAGCTTTCTGTTTCATATCAATTTCGCGCTGTTTGACTGTATTCAGGATTTTAGTTTGCCGGTCTTCATGACGCTGTTGAATATCTTGCTTTCGTTTTGTAGCTTCATCTTGACTCAAAGCATGCAGACGTACAAATCCCATCAGTTGCAAATGATGATTGTATTCGGCAATTTTTCTCGACTTATACTTCTTCTTTCCTGCATGCCGCCCATCAGTCCAAAACTTTGTCTTATCATAGTCATCATATTGCCAGTCACCAGTGATAGAATGGAAACCTACGCCTGCCGACATCTTCATCAGGCAGGAAGAACCATCTGAAGGAATCATTGACAGAAGTGACTCTATGCAACTAAGCACTTCATCAGATCTTTCTGCGTCGTACTTTTGGAAGAATGCCTGTTCTTTCTGCAAGTATGCTTTGGTGACATCATTGATGACTTGAAATAGACAATTAATTGGCTCATTCAATAATTTGCGTTTCTTACTGGCGTATGGCGACCTGACATTCCCAAATTCCTCTAACAAGCTGAAAGCATTGACTGCCAACGAGATGTTGCCCAATCCTTTTTCTCCAGGAGCCACACATTCATAAAGCGTGTTGAAGCCTACGGGGTCGTAATGAGCATCTGTATGTGAATTGCCTTCTTTGTCTGTACTCCGATGTTTCCAACCTCCTTGCCAGTCAGAACCATGTCCTCTAAGATTGAATATCTTCGTGTTGACAAGCACCGTCGATGGCATCTCCACGTCGCCAATACGAATAAAACGCATAAAGTCTGTTCCATCCTTCATGGTGCCAAACACCTCTTCGTTCTTCTGCTCATCGGTACGCAGATAATTGAACAATGCTGAGCGTATAGAGCCCTTAATGGAACTGCCTGCCACCAAGGGCTTATCATAAAATTGAGTGCGCAAAAAAGACTTGATGTTATTATCAGTCTTCGCAGGCAAGTCAAATACATAACGAGATAGTTCACCAATTTTACTACCCAGCAGTTGGCTGATACCTGAGTCGTCAGATTTCAGGAATAAAGCCGTGAGTGCCTCCAAGTCCACACCTACAGCAGCCACTTTCTGCATGTCGATGACATATACCTTGTCTTCTTTCTGCACAAAATCAAGACCTTTCACCCACTCATTATCATTGCCTGCCCCAACAGAGAGAGGTGTTATGACTTCTAATTCTATGGGATATCTTCTATCTTCCATATCATTTCAATTTTATAGGTAACATAATGGCTTTGCCGTTTCGCCACACATGGTGCGTTATCTCCACATCAACCGATTCTGGTTTTAAATCTACAATCTTTCCTATGACGGTAGCGGATTTGCATTCATCCTTACGGAACACAGAACCTGGCACAAAGCCGTAGATGGCATTCTTTCGTAACGTCATATATGGATACGTGGTTATCCAACCACCTCGACGCACAAATTCGTAGGCCACACATTCTGAATTCATCAGTTTCTCCAACTGTTCTTTCGACTCTGGGATGAAAAGAGAAAGAGATAGCTGATGATTAGCATCCTTGGGCAAATCTATCGAAAGGGTATCTGCCGAATAATCGAAGAAACCATATCCAACGTTCCTGTCCGTGCCAATACCTTCCACTGAAAGAAGATTTAATGCTTTTTCTAACAGTGAAGTATCTCCTTCTGCAATAAAATAAAGACCGGCATCATAACGGAAGAGCACCTTGTCAACATAAAATGGTTTAGCATATTCCTCACCTGTTCGGCTCATTAACGTCACACGCTGGGATACTTCAGACCTAACAAACTCTTTACTTCCATTTATGTCTTCAGGCAATTCGTACTTGGTCAGATAGTTTCCCTGAATATAAGGGATGTAACTATCTGTTCCTTCAAATAATGATTGGCCAAACAGGACTGAGGAATAGAGGTTACTATCGATCCATTGCACTTTCTTCACCGTTTTAGCTTTGGTGACATCTGCAAGGTCTGCTTGTTTTGATTGCATCGGAATCGGCAGAAAATAGACGGGCGCACTTTTCTTATCTTTTTGGAAATAAGGGAACATACTACTCACCGTGAATCCCAGTTCGCCATCCTCTGGAAAAACCTCCCCTTTCTTTGCCAAACATGATATAAGGGCAGCATATAAAGCGTCAGACTGGATAATCTTCTGACTGTTGCCCAAATCATCATGCTGGTCACTTATATGAAGAGGAGCCGTGAAGTGCAACTTATAGATTTTGAATGTTGCCATAGTCACCTGTTTTATACCGTCCAGTTGTTTGCATCAGAGAGTTCCGTCTTTTTCATCTCTCCGAACTTAATCTGACCATAACCACGAGAGCCGCTACCACCCAAGTAGTCGTTCTCAAGCAATCGGATACCCTTCTCAAATAGAGCGATTAACTCCTGCTCGTCATCATCATCCCAGATGTTGATGATAAACTCAGCACAAAACTCAGCTCCAGCAGGAACACGTTCTGTCTGACGGGGATTCTCTGCTTTACCTTCTGTACGCTTGATAGAGTTCTCCCATTTGTTTTCTGTATAGGGCATATCAAGATTATCACATGCCAGTAAAAGATTTTTTGATTCATCTGTCAGCATTGCATCTCTGACAATTAATTTTGATGGTTTATTATCATCTATACCATTCTTTTTATTCTCGGTAATACCAAATAAGTTGTTGACCTTTTCATCAAGTCCTACCTTTGGAGCACCTGCAGCTTGTTCCAGCAAGCAACGCATCTTACCCTTCAGAGAACTTCCTGGAATATAAGGCACGTCACCCTTTGATGCCAATTTGATAACTGGATTGTCAATACCGCCAATCTCAACATTCTCACTGTTACCTCCAATATGAAGACCTGTAATAAGAGTGATGGAGGTGTTTATCTTAATCTTCTTAACTAACTGTTTCATCGTCTTAATTTGTTTGGATTATTATTTCTTTTCTGCAGCTTTGTGGTAAGCTACGATAGCCTCGAATGCTGTAATAAAATTCTTAAACGCCTTGGCTCTGTCAGGACTTTGCAGGGCCTTATCAATCGCATCTGTTATTACATTAAAGAAGTCTTCTATCTTCTGCGCTTTGTTCTTTCTCCCGTTTTGTTTGGCACGGCCAACAGCATAAGCCAGTTTGGGCTTAAGCATCGTGAATTCTGTTTCATTGTAGCCCATCATCTGCTGGCGTTTCACTTCACCGAAGAACTTGCGCAGTTGGCTCGTTGTAAGAGGCTCTGCATCAAAGTCGTCAACTGCAAGGTATTTGCCAAATTTCTCTGCGAACTGAACAGTTACGTCAGTTACTTTGTTTTGAATTTCCTCTTTAGGGATTCGTTCATTTTTGTTCCAACTCATAGTTATTATACTTTTTAATTATTGACATGATCCTTTAATTCTAATTCTGCCCAACGGGCTGCGAGAGCAATCAGTTCCAGATTTCGACCATTACGGTAATCAATTTCGCGATCTCTTAATGAGCGACAGAAATCACAAACAGTCTGGTTATTCTCATAGCGTTTCATATAACGCGTCAAGTAATAACTGATATGCCAGATGTAACTGAAATCCTCTGGCTTGCCTTCCTTGCGAAGCACCTTGTTCCGATCTGCTATTGAAGAATATAGCATCAGTTTATGCAGGATGCCCTTACTGAGGTCATAATTTTCTATCAGACTGACGAACTGCTGCTTGAAACTCTTCACATAGTCAAACTCCTTGTTCCAAGAGACTGTTTTACCCAACATGTGAAAGGCATTTTTCTCACCGTTGTTAAATTGCTTGGCAGCATTCTCTGCATCACCAGCCAACTCCGCTGCTTTAGAAATTGGGAACTTAGGCTGAACCACTGCGATACCACCAGAAATACTGATGCCATCACTGCCAAAACGATTGTTTGTCTCCTGACGGATACGCTCTGCAAAATCAATCACTTTATTCCAGCGTCCAACAACAAACAAGTCGTCGCCACCAGCATAGATAATATTCAGGTAAGGTTTGAAGGCAGACTCTTGCTGAATATTCTTTGTTTCCTCTTCAAAGAAATCCACCAATCGCTTGGAGAATGTCTTGTACTGCGTAATATAATCAAACCCATCATAAATGCGTTTACCAAGACCATCAACATCCATGCGAAGAACACCGAGATCACTATTCCCAGCATAGTCTTTAAAAGACTTAAAACCGTCTTTACGACATAGTTTCTCACCTTCTTTTATTTGCTCATAAACAGATGGCAGTACATACATCTCATCATCTTCATCATCTTTAGGCATCTTGACACAATCACCAGATTCAATACCTGTAACGGCACAGACCTTAGGCTTTCCTCCCACAGAGATAGGCTCAAAGAAGTTCTGATAATTTCCTGTAAGAAGGTCTTTAAACTTCTGGCTTTTCTGGTGGGCAAAATCAGCATTTACTATTTTCCAAAGATAGCCAGGCTTCTGTCTTAGGGCGTCCTGGCAATCTATAGTACCATCAGAATGCTCATTGAAAGCTACATAGCTAACGTTCAGCCCCAGCTGCCCTTTGTGTTTTTCCCAAAGTTTCAGCTTTGATTGTTTGGCACATGCTTCGACAGCTTGTACAATCTGGGGAGTATTATCCGTCAAAAGATAGAATTTACCACCCGAGCTATAGATCACATCTACAGCTTTGGCTCCATTGGTTTCTACAGCACGCTTAATGTCAGAACACACTTTCTCCATCAGTTGGCGGAGATAGGAAGAACGACCTTTCAGACTGACTGCAGCCTTCTTTGACGAGATGTTATAAAGGAATCGCTGTATTCCAGACAAATCCCCTCCCACAAATAGTTTGTTGAAAATTTGACTCTTTTCCATTCGTGGTTATTGATTTTGATTATTGTTATTGTCTTTTTTCAATTGATGTACTACTCCACAACCAATGCTTGCATTCTTACCTATTCCGATATTATTAGGAATTGAAAGATTGCACTTGAAATCGGCATTAAAAGCCATCATCTTTACCCCTTTATTATATAAAAGGTAAGGTTCACCAATCTCTGTGATTTTCAGAATCAGTTCCTTTTCCAGATGTATATCCAATCCTTTCAGCATAGAAAGCAGATTAGCTTTCAGAATATTCTCAAGGAAAGTGACCTTTTCCACCACACCTTCAATTGCCTTATAACTCTGATAGTTCTTCGAATTAAGTGGCAGCCATCTGCTGATATGGTAGCTAAACATGTCCTGCCAAGTCTGAACTAGTATTCTGGCAGGCTGTATTCTACCTGTATTACATGTAATCTGGCGTTCTCCTATGGTAAGCAGGCCATTGACTTCTGTCAAAAACTGCCCAATAATATCTACACCTTCTTCAACACAGACAATGGCAGCCTTACCTCCTAATCGCTTGTACTGTATTAAAGGATATGCATATCTGAACTTATCATTATCCAGATGATTGTGAAAATACACATTGGGATGTTCGCCAAGGCTTTGTATGACAGCCCCTCGAAAAAGCGGAATCTCCTTCTGATGAATCTCCGCATCGGTTATTACTGTTAGGGTTCGTACGTATTTCATTAATAATTTTATAGTTTGTCTTTAGTACTTTAATTGTTGCAAATGTACAAATTATATTTTATTTCAACAAGTTTTTCCAAGATTTTATATAAAATGGTTCGAAATTTCATTTATCACCGCAGCCAATTCACTGTCCTCTGTGCCAAGCATAGACATGGGTTTTGCGTAAGTGATGAAGCCATTTTTGTCCATATACACTTTTATATATGAATATGAATCACTTGTCCTCATATAATAATCTACACAATAATTATCCTGATGTTCTACAACATTGGTTATCTGCACAGACAAGCCATCGCATGCGGAACGTATCATATTATACAACCTTTCATGAATATCATCCGAAGGTGTATAGTTGAAAACAAACGGAAGCATTCTTTCACTATTAAGAAGCATCAACACCATCTGCGTATGTTCGTTTCTTGATGCAGGCACAGCAGGCAGGAATATTCCTCCTTCTTTGTAGCGTATATCAAACCTATCAGTTCCACTGGGTGTTTGAACTTGATAAACTTCCATATAGGGTTTACTTGTTACTGACAGAACAGAGTATGGGGTACCATCCATGTTGTTCATGATGCAATGGTACTTTGCTTTCAGATAGTTTTCTGAATTTTCGGCATGGAAAGGTGTTGGCGCCACATTGCCAACAATACGACACTCTGGCGGCATGTTCTTGCATCTCTGAATAGGCTCTATACGGAACTTGTCAAATGGAGTTACATGTGGTAAGTTGGTAACATAAAGTGTCTTCTGTGCACGTGTTGTTGCGGTATATGCCCATCTAAGGCTATCATCATTCAAGCCTGTCCGATCGGTATAATCAACAAACACCTTGCCCCATTCTCCACCTTGGCATTTATGTCCTGTAACCGCATACCCGTATTTTGCTCTGATGGCAGTATAATACACATCTGTCATCAAAGCATCAGCAAAAGCCTGGGTTCCCTGTTTTAATTGGGGATTACGCATGCAGAAATTAATGTATAATGCGCGATTCTCATCAATAGAAAGAGATGCCTTGTCACTTGTCAAGAGGTCTTCAATGAGCATACAGAGCATGGGATTACCATCGCCATCTGGCACAACCACTTGAACAAAGTTGATGGTAATATTGATACGCTTCCGCTCACTGCCAACTTGAGCATATACAGGAGCAGACTGTTGTGTTCTTGCTCCGATTTCCAAGACTGGAACAAATTCACCATTCATGCGCCCTAACCTGTAGTTATTATGGGTAATGAGCAGAATATCGTTCACCCTGAGAGGCACGTCACCTCCATAGAGAGATTTACGTATGTCACTGTTATATTTGCTTGCAGCCTTGTTTGAATAACATATCACGACACTATCATGTCTGTTCGACTGTTTTCTATAGTCAAGATACCTGTTAAGAAATTCATCAGGAGAAACTGTTTCTACATCATTCTCCTTTTCCTCAAAAACCAAGTAATTGCGCTTTTCCTTCTTCAACAAATCGCGAATCATCATAGCATTCTTCAGGATGATACTGTCGCCTTTTTGACGCAGTACCTCTGTTAGCTCAGCTTCGACAACCTTTAGGCCACGCTCCTCAAAATATGATGTGCTTAATGCGTTAGACTCATTCTCACCAACAGGAGGGAGCTGAGCCGGATCTCCGACAAAAATCACTTTACCACCAAAATCTGGACGAACAAAATCCAACAGGTCTTCCATCAGGTTGTCTGTTCCAAACACAAACAGCTCGTGCTCTATTTTTCGAGAGCAGACCATAGAAGCCTCATCTACTATAGCAACGATTTTTCCACCATATTCGTTTTTGCGTACTGGGAATAAGAACTTGAATTCAGATTCAGCCACATCCTTAACATTCTTGGAAACCACACATGCCTTTTCATAAATAGCTTTGTGAATAGTTACGGCTGGTCGATTAGTTTTTGCAGAAAGGACTCGTGCAGCCCTGCCCGTAGGTGCCATCAAATAAACATATTGATTCTGAGACAGATAGTCGGCAATCACCTTAACCATCGTCGTTTTACCTGTACCAGCATATCCCTTTAGGATAAAGACGGATGCTTCGCTATCCATAAATTCTTTGATAGCATCGAAAACTTGCTGTTGTTGCTGTGTCAATGTCATATTGTCTTTCCTTTTTTATTCTCTGTTGGATGTATGGTTAACGCAATCTTTCGCTTTTGACATTCATACACTCTTACCAGGAAGACGTCTCCAACAGATGCCTTTCTCAGTAGAGAGGTCAATGGCGTACGAACATAGATCTTCTTTCGCTTATTTATAAGGTTTGCCCTTTCTTTACCAGCTTTATTGGCAACGACACCACTATACGTCAACTCTACAACAGGAATATCAGAATAGGCAAATTCTTCTGCCTTCTCAATATGGTTCCGATAAAACTGTTTTGCTTGAGCAGAGGGGGTTATACCCAACAATTTGTTCTGCAACAAATAGACATCACCAGCAATCTTCCATCCGTTGGCTTTGTATGTCATCATATACTGCTCCACCTCATAAGCTGCCTGTTCTCTATTGGCATCCAAAAGCAGGTTTGCCAATCCTAATCGCAACTCGCCAATGTATTCTTCTTTACCCATCATGGTCATTGCCTTGCAATATAAAGAGATACGTACTTCTTTATCCTCACAAATATCACCAAGGTGCTTCCAGATAAACCACTCTGGTGTTGTGCGGAGAATATACTTATATTCAGAAATGGCTCTTTCCGTATTACCCTGCCAGTAGTATAGTTGAGCAATATACAGTCTAATGAACCTGTTACTTGGACATTTATCCTTTATGGTCTCGAAAAAGGGGAAGAGCTCGTTAATGAATTCTACTGTGTGGCGTTGCTTAAGTTCCTTATAGAGACGAGTCGCAACTTTTTCTGCCAAAGACATAAATTCGATAGACTTGCCGTTATCCGTTATTCCTTTTTCTGAAAGGAAATCTTCGTCACGCAGGCTCTCCAATTTCCACATCAGGCAGAACTCTATAAATCTGAAATCATTCTCATACTTCTTCTCCAAATTAGCAGCTTGTATCATAATGCACGAGTGCAAAGTGCTTGGCTTGCAAGATGCAAAAGCAATATAATAGGCCAATGCTTTCCTTATATCCCTAGAAGACAACTTATCCTCATTCTTCTTTAAATAGCGATAGATAGTCCATCCGCAGGGCTCCTCAAAATATGACGGAATGTCCTTGGCTTCAAAATGGGGCACAAGGACTCGATACGCTTCATCGTATTTCTGCTCCTTACCATATTGATATGCCCTTGCAATATCAGGAGCAATTGCATTGATGTGTTCCTGCGAATTGATATCCATTGTTTGAATAAAATAACTAGTACTTCTTTTTTTGTGCAAAGGTACAACCTATTTTTGATTGCTGCAAGGAAATCACCACGAAGAATGGTTCCGTTCTTCGTGGAACCAATTTTGGATAATATTGGGGAACCCATTATAGCATTCCGTATTGGCATATCTTTTCTATTTTAATCGTGCTACACATTATTATTACTGGTATTCTTAGGACGTAGTTGATCCCAATATGGCTGTAAATGAGTACAAATTAGAGCACCAACATCAGTAAAGGACAATTGCTTGCTGTACTTGATTCGTTTGAGAAATCCTTTCCAATATAGTGAGCGGATACTATCAGTGAAGAAGTCCTCGCTAAATAGTGGGTGGTTCTCTTTATAATCAGTACCACGATTGGCAAATGTTGCCTTGATAGCTTCTGAAAGAGTAGCGGAATCCAACGTCTGCTTTGTCAGAATCTGGTACACATCGAAGAAGTCCTTCATACGACTGTTTCCAAGCGATAGTGAAATCATGGCCTGAAACTTCTCAGCAACAACAGTCTCCAACGAGTAGGCCAAGATATTTGCACCTGGAGTGGTGACAATCAAAGCTGGAAATGCCAACTGTTGAGGAGATGGGGTGATGACATCACCAAACCCTACATCCATTGAGATATTCTGCTGGGCAGTGTCAAGATGTGCCAGAAGAGAAAGACGCACTCCATGATAATCCTTGGAAATGGCTATCTCACTGGTTTCTATCGTATCGACGTCAAACACAACACCATCCTCTTCACATTCAATTTGGCAGATCTCTTGGAATATCTTCTTGATGTTAGACATGTCGTTGCTGACATTCTTAGCCATGAAATCAATATCCAATGTAGGGCGTGCCTGAAAGCCATCGTGAGCATAGAGCAATGCGCCACCCTTCAAAATGAACTTATCCTTATAGTCGCTGACAGAAAGTCTGTACAATAGTCGCTCTTGTAAATAGCG